>Ga0075366_10000151_pt1 | contig 29347 bp, 22 predicted proteins | sample EndMethybrTD3031_FD_72351 | JGI IMG/M metagenome (GOLD analysis project Ga0075366, IMG submission 72351) | Populus endosphere microbial communities from Tennessee, USA - Endosphere MetaG P. TD hybrid TD303-1 | ecosystem: Host-associated > Plants > Roots > Endosphere | place: USA: Tennessee...
TGATTCAGCTAAGAAAGATTCAGCTGCTACTGTTGACACAGCTAAAAAAGACTCAGCTAAAATTAAAGATTCAACCAAGAAAATGTAATTTTCCTGGAAAAGAAAATAGAACGCCCGGGTATTTTACCCGGGCGTTTTGTTTTTGGAATTTTTTTTCAAAAAAGCAGGTTACCTTTTTTTACTAACGGGTATTAATAATAAATTTATAACTCTTAAAAAATTCAACAATGAAAAACGCATTTAAATTCGGCTTTTTAGCTTTAGCTATCACTTTATCAGTTGCTGCTTGCAAAGGTTCTGGTTCAGCTTCAACAACTGATTCAACTAAAAAAGACTCTACAGTTACTACCACTGTTGATTCAACTAAAAAAGATTCGACTGTTACTGTTGATACAGTTGCTAAAAAAGATTCTACTAAAAAAATGTAATTTTTGCAGTATCAAAACAAAAAAGCCTGATCAAATGATCAGGCTTTTTGTTTTGATAAAATTTCAATCTATTCTTCTGAATAAACGCTCTGTACCCTATCGCGCAGGTTATAGCCCGATACCATCACTTCGCCATAAGCGCCGGCTGTGCGTATAGCAATTAAATTACCACGTACCGATTCGGGCAACAATACATCCTTACGGAAGCAGTCTGTGCTTTCGCATATTGGCCCAACCACATCGTACTTGGTCATCACCGTCGGTGCATCATTTATTAATGGTGTCAAGTTATCAATTTGATGATAAGCCTGGTAAAGCATCGGGCGTATTAGTTCGGTCATACCGGCATCCAGTATCAGGAAGTTTTTCTTCAACCCATTTTTAACATACAACACGCGCGATATTAATGACGCGCTATGGGCAACCAGTGCACGGCCAAGTTCAAAGTGCACCTCCTGTCCCGGTTTTACAACCAGGTATTCATTGAATACTTTAAAGTAGCTTTCAAAGTCGGGGATACTATTGGTATCAGGATTATAGTAATCAACCCCTAAACCGCCGCCTACATTTAATATTTTAATGGTAAACCCGCGTTCGTCAAACCATTTATCAAGTTCGTTCACTTTTACGCACAGATTTTTAAATACCTCCATATCGGTAATTTGTGAGCCGATATGAAAATGGATACCCATAAACTCCAGGTTAGTGCTGGCATGTAACGCATCAACTACATTAGGCAATTGCCAGATATCAACCCCAAATTTATTCTCTTCTAAGCCTGTGGTAATAAAATGATGGGTGTTAGCATCAACGTTAGGATTAATGCGGATAGCGACACGCGCGGTTTTTCCTTTGGCTTTAGCCAAATCATTAATAATGGTCAACTCCTGCACCGATTCTACATTAAAGCAAAATATATCGGCATCTAGAGCGTAATTGATTTCTTTGTCGGATTTGCCTACGCCGGCAAAAACCACCTTATCTTTACTAAAACCACCTTCAATAGCAGCTTTTACTTCATTACCGCTAACACTATCGGCACCAAAACCGCAGGCCTGTATAGTGGAAACCACTTTGGGATTAAAGTTGGCCTTCATAGCGTAGTGCACATGGAAATTATACTTTGCCGATGCCGCGCGGCAGGCTTCCAATGTTTGTTTCAGCAAACCAAGGTCGTAGTAATAAAATGGGGTGTCTAATTGTTGAAAACGGTTAATAGTAGCTGAACTGAACATGCGTGTGGGCAAATTTTTATATAATAATTAAATCTTAGTAAATTGAATGGCTGGCATTTACATTTCGGATACGAATACCTTTTACGAAATGATAACATTGATTAAAACTTTCAATAAATAGCTATGTTATTGAAAATATTTTTATCCTTGTATAACCTTTTCAAGGGGCTAAAAATAAGATTTTAAACACTATATCGCTCTATAAATGATCAAAATTAAATTTGGCACAGATGGCTGGAGAGCCATTATTGCAGACGACTTTACCGTTGAGAATGTTAAACGTGTAGCTTACGCTACTGCATTGTGGTTAAAAAAGGAATTTAAAGAACCATCGGCCGTTGTAGGTTGCGATCCGCGTTTTGCAGGCCCTTTGTTTGCCGATGTTACCACCGCTGTATTAGCATCGCAGGGGGTAAAGGTTTTCCGTGCTGAAAATGCATTTGTATCTACACCTATGATATCCTTAGGTACTGTCCGTCATAAAACTTCGGCTGGTATCATTATTACGGCAAGCCATAACCCACCGGCCTATAACGGTTATAAAATAAAAGCATCATACGGCGGTCCAGCCACACCGGATGATATTGCAAAAGTAGAATCCACTATTCCTGACACGATAGATCTGCAATTAAAATCGGTTGCCGACTATCAAAAAGACGGCCTGGTTGAATTTACCAACCTGGAGGATATGTATGTAGCCCACGTTGAAAATTCATTCGACCTGGAAACGATCCGTACCTGCGGTATGAATTGGGCTTACGATGCCATGTATGGCGCCGGCCAAAATGTAATGCGCCGCCTGTTCCCCGATATTACTTTTTTACATTGCGACCATAACCCGGGCTTCGATGGCCAGGCCCCTGAACCCATTCAACGCAATTTGCAGGAGTTTGAGGACATTATTAAACTATCGGACGGTGAGATTGCCAGCGGCCTGGTTACCGATGGTGACGCCGACCGTATTGGCTTGTATGACCAGGATGGTAAGTTTGTAGATTCGCACCATATCCTGTTACTGTTAATCCATTACATGTATAAGGTTAAAAAGCAGAACGGGGAAGTATATTCAACCTTTAGCTGTACCAGCAAAATACAAAAACTTTGCGATGCTTATGGGTTGAACAACACGGTTACCCCTATCGGTTTCAAATACATTTGCGACCTGATCGTAAATTCGGGCAAGCCATTTTTGGTGGGCGGCGAAGAATCAGGCGGTATTGCTACTGCCGGTCATATCCCCGAGCGCGATGGTGTTTGGATTGGCCTGATCATTTGGGAATTTATGGCAAAAACAGGCCGTTCGTTAAGTGACCTGGTGCAGGAAATTTACGACGTAGTAGGCTCGTTCGCGGTTGAGCGTTACGACTTGCATGTAACCGAAGAGTTGAAGCAAAGTATTATAGCAAAAAGCAAATCGGATAGTTACCCGGCATTCGGCGATTATCAAGTGGTGCGTAAAGAAGACCTTGACGGCTTCAAGTTCTTCTTTGAGAACGGCAATTGGGTAATGATCCGTCCATCCGGTACCGAGCCTGTATTGCGTGTATACGCCGAAGCTGCAGATTCAGCAGCCTCATTCAAAATACTTGATGCAGCCAAGGCTACTTTATTAGGATAGTTAAATTAAATTCGAAAGGCGGAATGCCAATTTCGAAACGTATATAACAATAAAGGCTTACCAAATTGGTAAGCCTTTATTGTTTATTATTCACTTCTGTGGTGACGTTTCTTTTTCTTCTTTTTTGGCGTTTCTTTCTTATGTTTCTTCGATTTTTTCTCGGTTTTAGCGCTTTTTGCCTCAGCTTTCTTTTCAACCGGTTTTTTAGCTACGGTATCTGTTTTAGACGCGGTTGTTTTTAGCGTATCCGCGCTCAGGTCTTTTACCGTTAAGCTATTGCTTCTTAAATTGTATTGTAGCACCCGTTTTTGACCGGTTGGTTTTGCGGCAGAGGTATTACCATCGTAAACCGGGAACTGCCGAATCAGTTTCCCGTCCTTCATATAAAAGTTATCGTTGCCGCGATAGCCTTTCTTTTGATTAGTTGTCAGTTTGGGGAAATCTAATTTATTAGCTTTGCCCTCTTTAAATTCGTAGGCGTATATAGCGGTATAGTCAACCGTATCTTTAGATTTTGCCTCGATCAATAATTCGGGGTTGCCGTCAATATCCATATCCGAATTAAAAACATCAGTAATAGCGCCTTCCAGGTCGCCGGTTGTGGTAGTGTAGGTTTTGGCTGCGGTATCCGAGTGTAAGATAAGTAACGAGCTTTGGTTCCCGCTCCCCCTGCCCCAGCTCATCACATCAAAATCCTGCCCGGGCGATACCTCTACCATTTTATGATAACGGAACGGCGCCATAACAGCAGGCGCAGCTGGTTTGGTTTCGCTGAAGTTCTTTTTTGGTTGCTCCTGGTTGCAGGCAAACAATACTAAGCTGACACCTGCCAACAAAAAACAATTAACGCGTAACATTCTTTGCATCTTCATTTAGTTATATATCGATTCAGCAGATAGTTCGCCTTTTGGCTTACCAGGTATGGTCATGTATACACGCAGGGTATTTGTATTTGATGTACCATCATCAAAATACTTCAGCGTAAACTTGTGCCAGCCTTTTTGCAGTAAAATTTCGCCGCCATCGTGGTATAAGCCATGTTTGGCATCGTTCAGCACTACGGTCTGGTCGTCAATTTGTATGTTGGCGCCATCTTCCTGCCGTGTCCCAAAAGCATATTTGCCATCAGTATCAATACGGATATAACCGGTAAATATTACCCCATAAGTTTTATTCTTTTTAAATACCGATGTATTAAAGCTTTTAGTTACACCTGAATCTATCACCGGCGCGGCATCAAGTTGCGAAGCATCGGTAAACACGCCGCTTACTACTTTATACTTAACGCCGGGGTTAGTACCTTCAAAGTTTACCGGTGCCAATGGCGGCTTATTGGTAATAATAGCGTGCGATATCCAGCTCCTATGCCCGGCCGGCGTAATTACTACAGTTTTCAGCTCGCGCGACTGCCCTTCCGGTACATCCAATGTAAAAGGATGATCGTACAATAAGGTAGTTTCATCCGGTTCGAAGCCATCTATCGTGTAGTATATCTTCGCACCCTCTACCGATGGCTTTAGGTCTACAGTAATTTTGTTGCCTATGCTAATGGTATCTATAGCGCCAGCGGCTTGTGTAAGGCGATAGTTAAACCCATTTTTATCCAACCAGGCTAAATGCTTTGGCAGGCGCAAATTAAAATTAGCAATATCTTTATTAGCCAGCGGTGTCCAGGCAACTTCAGATAAGGCCATTAAGCGTGGCAACAGCATATACTCTACTTTATCTTCGGTAGCTATGTATTCCGTCCACATATTTGCCTGCACACCCAAAATATATTTTTGTTGCTCGGGTGTTAATACTGCCGGGGTTGGGTTATAGCTATATGTTTTTTGATATGGCATAATATTGCCAATATTTAACGGCTCGCGACGCGGAGAACCTTGTCCATGGTCAAAATATAAACCACCGCTGCCCGGGGTCATAATTACATTATGGTTTTGGCGCGCGGCAAGTATTCCGCCAGCCTCGCCCCGCCAGCTCATTACTGTAGCATTTGGCGCAAGTCCCCCTTCCAGTATTTCGTCCCAGCCAATTATGCTGCGCCCTTTGGAGTTTACAAATTTCTCCATCCGTTGTATAAAGTAGCTTTGCAAGCCATGTTCATCTTTCAGCTTCAGGCGTTTGATCAGCTTTTGACAGAATTCTGATTTTTTCCATGCTTCCTTGGGCACTTCATCGCCGCCAATGTGAATGTATTTGCTGGGGAAAAGGTCTATCACTTCTGTCAATACATCCTGCAAAAAGTTAAACGTAAATTCAGTCGGGCAAAACACATCGGTTTTTACACCCCAGGTTTCGCTTACTTTATGTTGTGCAGGTGGGGTGCAGCTTAATTCTGGATAGGCTGCAATAGCAGCTGATGAATGCCCCGGCATTTCAATTTCAGGGACAATATTAATATAGCGGTCGGCAGCGTATTTTACCACATCGCGTATTTCATCCTGGGTGTAATACCCTCCATACGGGATGCCATCGTACGGTGCATCGCTGCCAACACGGTAACGGCCTATCAGCGTTTGCGCGCGCTGGCTGCCTACAGATGTTAGCCTTGGATACTTTTTGATCTCAATGCGCCAGCCCTGGTCGTCGGTTAAGTGCCAGTGAAAGTTGTTCAGCTTATAAGCGGCCATCAGGTCTATATACCTCTTTACAAACTCCACCCCAAAAAAGTGACGGGAAACATCCAAATGCAAACCCCGGTAACCAAAGCGTGGGTAGTCTTCAATCAGTACACAAGGCATTTTAACGGTCGCTCCATGGTTTAAGGGCAATAACTGTATTAAAGTTTGTATGCCATAAAACAATCCGGCGCCCTTGCCAGAAACTATTATTTGTTGCGGAGTGATGGCTAATCTGTAACCTTCGGCTGGTAAATTATCAGTGCCGTTGGCCGTTAATATAATTGTATTGTTATCTCCCGATCCGGTATTTGCTTTAAGCCGGTTATGCAAATTATATTTATTTTGAAGCAAGGCCGCAAAAAACTTTACCGCCTTATTATCTACACTATCGGCAGCAATTACGGTTTCCTGGCTTAAAACAAACTCGCCCGGAGATTTTTTTATGGAGACAGGCGCCGGGATGATGCCCATATTGGGATCGGCTACCTGGGCTTTAACAACGTTTGCAATAACTAAACATACTAATACAAACAGCGCAGATTTTTTATACATAGAATATATATCAATAGTATTAAACTGAAAATGTGAAGTTAACAGATTTTTAAAATTTATGCTATTATTGATTATAAAAATACGTCGACAAAAAAGCCGTGCATAATATCTGCATAGCTTTATATAATATAGTATCAGGGAATGCGTGGTTATACCATAGAAGCACATTTACTTTACCGGCAATATAACTGGCAAGTTTAATTCTTACCACTTCGTCATAGCGAGCGATAGCGTGGCTATCCCCGGCAAGAAGGTTCATTATTATTACAATCTTTATTAATTTCGCTATGATGCAAAAAGGCGGCTACGTTTATATTACTACAAATAAAACGCACTCAGTTCTATATATTGGGGTTACAGCCAATATTGGTAAAAGAATTAGTGAACATAAAGACAAACTATACCTAACAGCTTTACGGCAAAATATAATTGCCATATTTTAGTCTATTATCATTTCTTTAATAGCATAGAGGCAGCTATTGCCACGGAAAAATCATTGAAAGATAGAAGCAGAAAATATAAAATTGATTTGATTAATCAGATGAATCCCGAATGGAACGATTTATATGACGGGCTTTTGTAATAACTTATGTAGCAGTCCATGCTTAGCGGGGATAGCCACGCTATCGCTCGCTATGATGTTTGGGTGATACCTATGTAACGGCCATGCTTAGCGAGGATAGCCACGCTATCGCTCGCTATGACGAAAAGTAGAGTTCGATACCTTCACTCAGAACTCAACACCCAAAACTACTTAGGCGGTTACCATGTGCTCTTTAGCAGCAAGGTAGCGCTCGGCATCAATAGCGGCCATACAACCCGTTCCGGCTGCAGTTACCGCCTGGCGGTAAACATGGTCTTGCGCATCGCCGCAGCAAAATACGCCTTCAATATTGGTGTAGGTGGTGCCCGGTTTGGTTTTGATATAGCCTGTTTCGTCCATATCCAGCCAGCCTTTAAAAATATCGGTATTAGGATGGTGACCAATAGCTACAAAAAAGCCGGTCACATCCAGGGTTTTCTCTTCGTTAGTTTTATTATTGTGCACTTTAACACCGGTAACATTCAAACCGTCGCCCATAATTTCTTTTGTTTCAGTATTGTACAGGATCTCTATATTGTGAGTGTTCAGCACGCGGTGCATCATGGCTTTAGATGCGCGGAATTCATCGCGCCTAACCAGCATATATACTTTTTTACAAAGCTTGGCTAAGTAAGTAGCTTCCTCGGCAGCGGTATCACCGGCACCAACAATGGCCACATCCTGACCGCGGAAAAAGAATCCATCGCACACGGCACAAGCAGAAACGCCAAAACCGTTGTACTTTTGTTCAGATTCCAAACCCAGCCATTTGGCAGATGCACCTGTAGAAATAATTACCGTATCAGCCAATATGGTTTTAGCTTCATCAACTACTACTTTGTGCGGCAGGCTGCTAAAATCTACGGAAGTAATATAACCAAAACGGATATCGGTGCCTAAGCGCTCGGCTTGCCTGCGAAAGTTCTCCATCATCTCAGGGCCTTGTATACCATCAGGGTAACCGGGATAGTTCTCTACCTCGGTAGTTTGGGTAAGTTGTCCCCCGGCTAAAATACCGGTGTATAACACAGGTTTTAGGTCAGCGCGCGAAGCATATATAGCGGCCGTATAACCTGCCGGGCCCGAGCCTATGATCAGGCATTTTACGTGTTCAGTTTCTTGAGACATGGATAATTAAATAGTCTGCGAATTTAATATTTATTGTGGTGCGGGACAATAGGGATTGGTCAGTGATTTGTAGATATTATTTCCGCTCATTCGCCTTCAACACCCTGATAAAATTACCACCTAATATCTTATCAATATCCTTTTCGCTATAGTTCAACTTCACTAATTCAGCCGTAACTTTTGGGTAATCGCGCACATCATCCAGTTCAAGCGGGAATGATTCCGATCCGTCAAAATCTGAACCTATGCCCACATGGTCGGCCCCTATCAGCTTCACCATATAATCAATGTGTTTGATCAGCATGCTTAACGGCGGGCGTATCTGCGATGCCTCCGGCTGGTGCAGCTGACTTAAACGGATCCCGGCCAAATCACGGTCGTGGTATACTTTGATCAGTGAATCCAATTCCGCACGATGGATACGCATAAAAGCGTCTGCTTTCCGTGTATAGGTGCTATCCACAAATCCGCTATAAAAATTCACAAACACTACTCCCCCGTTTTTTGCCAGCGCTTTTAACTGGTCATCCTTTAAATTGCGTTGATTAGGATCTAAAGTATAAACACAGCTATGCGATGCGATAACAGGCTTGGTGGTGGTAGTCAACACATCATAAAAAGTTTGCTCGCCCACGTGCGACACATCAACCATCACCCCCAGATCGTTCAAATGGTGTACTATTTGTTTGCCAAAATCAGTTAATCCTATATGCGGCAATTCGGCTTTGCGATGTGTCTCGTCCCGGGCTGATGTGGCCCAGGTGGTGCTGTTATTCCAGGTAAGTGTAAGGTATTTCATGCCGCGTTTGGCAAGGCTATCTATATAATCCAGCCGGTCTTCAATCATGTGGCCGCCCTCCACGCCTATCATAGCCACGAATTTTTTCTGCTTTAATCCCTTTTGCAGGTCGGCGGTGGTGCGTGCCAATACCATTTTGTCCGGGTTCCGTTTAATTAGGGCGTAAAGCGAATCTATTTCACGGTTAGCCATAGCAAACCCCTTACCTGTACCATAAGTTTCATCGCACCAAACAGAAAACACCTGTACATCAAGTCCGCCTTCTTTAGCACGTACCAGGTCAAAGTTACCTACTGTTTGTTGTTTGGCTAAATCGGCACCGGTAATTAGCTGGTTTGATAAGGCATCGTTATGCGTATCTATCAAAATAGCTTTTTGATGTATCTTTTGGGCATCCTGCGCGTTCACACCTAATCCCAAACAAAGTAAAGCAGGCAGCAATATTTTTTTCATGCAGGAAGGTAATAAAATCAACTTATAAGGATGCAGTATGTCCGGTAAAAAAAGCGTGACCGATATATCAATCAATACTTATCACTAACTACGTTTGTATAATGCCTACGTTAAAGGGTTTTTCAATAGGCGCATGATTAGCAGCTTCAATCCCCATGGATATCACTTTACGGGTTTCCAGCGGATCGATAATACCATCAACCCAAAGCCTTGCCGCGGCGTAATATGGCGTAGTTTGACTATTGTAACGGTCGGTAGTTTCCTTTAGCAGGTCGGCTTCTTTTTGTTCGTCAATAGCTTCTCCCTTCGCTTTTAACCCTGCTGATTGCATTTGTACTAAAACCTTCGCAGCCTGCGCACCGCCCATTACCGCTATTTTAGCCGATGGCCAGGCATAGATCAACCGTGGATCGTAAGCCTTACCACACATGGCATAGTTGCCAGCGCCGTATGAATTGCCTATTACTATGGTAAACTTAGGGACAACCGAATTAGCTACCGCGTTCACCATTTTGGCGCCGTCTTTTATAATACCGCCTTGTTCGCTCCTGCTGCCTACCATAAAGCCGGTGACATCCTGTAGAAACACCAGCGGGATCTTTTTTTGATTGCAATTCATAATAAAGCGGGTAGCCTTATCTGCCGAGTCGGAATAAATAACGCCGCCAAACTGCATCTCCCCTTTCTTTGACTTTAATACTTTACGCTGATTGGCAACAATACCGACTGCCCAGCCATCTACACGACCTAAGCCGCAGATAATAGATTGACCGTAGCCCGCCTTATATTCTTCAAACTCTGAGTTATCAACCAGGCGGTCGATGATCTCCATCATATCGTATTGCTTTTCGCGGTTATCGGGCAGTATGCCGTAAATGTCCTGCTCTTTCTTTTTAGGCGCGGCAGGTTTAATCCGGTCGAACCCGGCTTTGTTATAATCGCCGGTCATGCTCATAATATTACGGATAGAATCCAGGCAGGCCTTATCGTTCGGCTGCTTATAATCGGTTACGCCTGATATTTCGCAATGTGTGGTTGCGCCGCCAAGTGTTTCGTTATCTACATCCTCGCCAATGGCCGATTTTACTAAGTATGAACCCGCAAGGAACACTGAACCCGTCCCCTCGACGATCATGGCCTCATCGCTCATAATAGGCAGGTAAGCACCACCAGCCACGCACGAGCCCATAATGGCCGAGATCTGAATGATCCCCATGCTGCTCATCAGCGCGTTGTTGCGGAAGATGCGGCCAAAGTGCTCTTTATCCGGGAATATTTCATCCTGCAAAGGCAAATATACCCCTGCCGAATCAACAAGGTAGATAATGGGCAAGCGGTTTTCCATGGCTATTTCCTGCGCGCGCAAATTCTTTTTAGCGGTGATGGGGAACCAGGCACCGGCCTTAACTGTAGCATCGTTAGCCACAACTACACACTGCCTGCCAGATACATAACCAATGCCGCAAACCACCCCACCCGAAGGGCAGCCGCCATGTTCGGCATACATGCCATCGGCCACAAAGGCACCTACTTCCAGCCAGGGTTTATCCTTGTCAATCAGGTAAGCCACACGTTCGCGGGCTAGCATTTTGCCCTTCTCTTTTTGCTTTGCCGCTGCTTTATCGCCCCCGCCTTTATATATCTGTTTTAAACGAGTATTGACATCAAACATTAAGTGCTTGTTAATATCTTCGTTCTTGTTAAATTCAATATCCATAATTGGTTGTTTGGCGTATTGCAATGTTAAACAAAATAAGGCAATTACAGTAAAAGGCAGGTCTCAACACTTAAAGCAGATGCAACTAATCATGGTTTACATGGTTAACATAATTTAGGCTGATTTTTACTTAAGTTATTGATAATTAATGAATTAACTAAAAATCGTGTTAACCATGATTTTGGTTTGGCTATGTATAGCAATATTATTCATCGCCTGCCTTCCTTATGGTGGATAAACTATTTCAAAATAAATTTTGATAAGCTATAAAACTTGCTACTTTTGTATATCTCCCTGCCTGAATAACAGTAAGCAATAATTTTATTTTTTTATGTGAATGACCGGATAAGTCATTTTATCATAACTATTTAAATTTATTTGCGTACAAGTACTACTGAACTAATTGATTAAACTTTAAATAAAGATTGCGATGATTATTCTGACGGTGATGTATTTGTGTAAGCGCTTTAACCTGTTAAGGTTTTTCAAGAAAACTCCTGCTGTTGTGACTGTTTAAGTCGAACTCATTTTAAGTAAGATTTCTATCCCTAAACCAAACTTCATCAGGCTTGGCGGTGAAATTGCTCATTAGGGTTACCAGCTCTATAGGGTCGGCTGAGGTGATCACCAATTCGCGGTTTGCCGGTTTCAGGAAACGCTGCTCCACCATTACATCCATTTGTTTCAGCAGGAAATCGTAAAAACCATTCACATTCAATATGCCTACCGGGTGGTGGTGCAAGCCTAATTGCAGCCAGGTTAATACTTCAAAAAATTCTTCCAGTGTACCAAAGCCACCGGGCAGCATAATAATGCCATCGCACAGGTCGTTCATCATTTGCTTGCGTTGGTGCATGTTTTCTACAATGTGTAGTTCGGTCAAGCCGGTATGCCCAACCTCCTTATCCATTAAAAACTGCGGGATAACACCAATGGTTTTACCACCGTTAGCTATTATAGCGTCGGCCATTAAACCCATTACGCCTACCTTGCCTCCACCAAATACCAGCGCCATATTGCGCATAGCCATTACCTGCGCCAGTTGTTCAACCGCTTCTTTCAATATTGGGTCGCCGTTAAAGTTGGCGCCGCAGAATACACAGATGCTTCGCATTTAGTGATTAGTTAATTGGTGATTAGAGATGAATTATTACTGCAATTTCTGAAAATTGCACACCGCCTAAATTAACTATATTTAGCATTTATTATTTATGAATTGGAAACTATTGGCAGGCCAGCTATTTGATAAAATTGACAGAAGGGTTTTAAAAAGCAACTCGTCGTTTATAAATAATAATTATCCTTACCGGCGCAACTGGATCTTCGATTTAAAAAGGCGCTTGCCCGAGCCGAAAGTTATTTTTGATATCGGAGCTTACATTGGCGATGTATCGTTAGAATTTAATACCCGGTTCCCCAATGCTAAAATATTTTCATTTGAGCCGGTGAGCGCGTCTTTTAAAACATTCACCCAAAACACAAATGGTGTACAAAATATAAAGGGTAACAATTTTGCCCTGGGCGAAAAAGAAGAAAGTATTGAAATACCGCTGTTTAGCGAAGCATCTATCAATACGCTTAAGTCCGCCAATTACGATAACCCGGCTATATCATCCGAAAAAATTGAGGTAGTAAGGCTTGATATTTTCATGGCCGGTAATGGCATCGACCATATTGACATCCTTAAAGTTGACGTAGAGGGTTTTGAGTTAGAAGTTTTGCGCGGCGCTGGTGAATCGATATCGAAAATAGACTGTATTGTTACTGAAGTGGGCTATATGCGCAGCAACACAAAAACCCACTTTGCAGATATAGATAGGTTCCTGGAAGACAATGGTTTTGAACTGTTCAACATTTACGAATTGCGCCCGCTGCACAACGATAGAACCAGGTTATTCTACTCGAATAATGTTTATATCAACAAACGGTTAAGTAGTTAAAAAAAAAAGCGATGGGTTTAAACCCATCGCTATGTATAACTAATCTTTAATCTTCAATTAACTAATCTCTACCTCGTATAATTCGGTGCTTCTTTAGTAATCGTAATATCATGCGGGTGGCTTTCGCGGATGCCCGATGCCGTGATGCGCACAAACTGCGCCTGCTGTAAGGTTTCAATATCCTTAGCGCCGCAATAGCCCATACTGGCACGCAGTCCACCAACGTATTGGTACATCACCTCGGCCAGGCTGCCTTTGTACGGCACACGGCCTACAATGCCCTCAGGAACCAGCTTTTTAATATCATCCTCCACATCCTGGAAGTAACGGTCTTTTGAACCTTGTTCCATCGCTTCGATAGAACCCATACCACGGTACGATTTAAAGCGACGGCCTTCATAGATAATACTTTCGCCCGGCGATTCCTCGACCCCTGCAAATAACGAGCCTGCCATAATGGTGCTGGCACCAGCGGCTATGGCTTTGGCAATATCGCCGGTATGTTTAATACCGCCATCAGCAATTACGGGGATACCTGTACCCTTCAGCGCCTGCGCGCATTCATATACAGCATATAGTTGCGGTACACCTACACCGGCAATAATACGGGTGGTACAAATAGAACCCGGACCAATACCAACCTTCACTGCGTCGGCGCCGGCCTGAGCTAAGGCACGGGCGGCATCGCCGGTGGCTATATTGCCGGCAATCACCTGCAAGTCGGGGTATTTGGCTTTAACTTCTTTCAGTTTATCTATTACGCCTTTAGAATGGCCGTGAGCAGTATCAATAGCAATTACATCTACACCGGCTTTTACCAGGGCATCTACCCTGTCCATAGTATCGGCGGTAACGCCTACCGCAGCGCCTACACGCAGTCGGCCGTGTTCATCCTTACAGGCGGCAGGGTAATTTTTTAGTTTTTGAATATCACGATAAGTGATCAATCCTATCAGTTTACCAGCGTTATCAACTACCGGCAGTTTTTCAATTTTATGGCTTTGCAATATTTCCTGTGCCTGCACTAAGGTTGTGCCTTTAGGCGCGGTGATCAGGTTAATTTTGGTCATTACCTCGGTCACCGCTATGCTCATGTCTTTTTGGAAACGCAGGTCGCGGTTGGTGATAATGCCTTTCAAAATGCCGTTGGTATCTACCACCGGGATACCGCCAATACCATTATCCTTCATAATTTTGGCTGCTTCGCCTACTAACGCGCCTTCGTGCAAAGTAACCGGGTCCTGTATCATCCCACTTTCAGACCGCTTTACCTTCCTCACCTCATCGGCCTGGGCGGTAATGCTCATGTTTTTATGCAGCATACCCAAACCACCTACCTGTGCAATAGCAATAGCCATTTGCGCCTCGGTAACGGTATCCATAGCAGCCGATACAATAGGGATGTTAAGTTTAATTTTTTTGGTGATGAAGGTTTGCGTATTTACCTCGCGCGGTAAAACTTCAGAATAAGCCGGTACAAGCAATACATCGTCGTACGTTAAACCTTCGGCAATAAATTTTGAGGAATCTGGTGGGTGCATAGCAAATAATTTGTGAATGATTACTTGCCGGGCAAAGGTAGGTTTTTATTTCGGATTTTGGAATTACGATGTCGGATTTATTGGATTTGACAATATTTTGATGTTACCAGATAACCTGTAACCCCGTGCCTCGGTAGTGGCTTACATTACGATCTTTACTAATAAATGTCATTTCTTGCTGGATGGCCTGCCACATTAGCATTCTATCGAATGGATCTTTATGTCCGGTAAAGACAAATTGATGGTACGTTGAACTGTCTGCCGGCGCAAGCGAAATTAGTTTGAACCCCATTTTTTCAATAAGACTTGGTAATTCGTCAGGTGAAAAGTTTCCTATTTTTAACTTTCCGAGTGAAAATTTTAAAGCAATCTCCCAAAAACTAATTGAACTAACAAAAATATCGTTTCGTCCATCCTCCATAACTTTTTTTATCTTAACAGATAATTTATCGTCATCGATAACAGCCCAGAGAAGAACATGTGTATCTATCAAATACCTCATAGTCGTAAAAACTCTTCTTCGGTAATCTCAAAATCAGGACCAAACTCAACTGTTGCTTTACCCTTTAAAATCCCTAATTTACGCTTGGGGATAGGCTGTTCTATTTCTGGAATAAAATAACCTACTACTTTTTTACTCTTTCCAAAAGTCACGGCTATTTTTTCGCCTGCCTGCACTTGGTTTATTACTTCAGAAAAATGAGTTTTAAACTCACCGACGGTCATTGTTTTCATTTCGAATAATCTTTATATAAAGATAAGCTTTTCTTGTCAAGTTGTCAAGAAAAATTCAAAAATGGTGGCTTAAAATAATAAATCCGAATTCGAACATCCCAAATCCGAAATCACTTAATATTTCCCTGCCACTACTTTATAGAAATTATCGTAATCCATGTATTGGTTGGCCAGTTGCATAACCCTTTCGCTGGTGATAGATTTTATGGTTTCGGTATAGTAATCGTAATAATCGTAACCCAGGCCCGAGAAATAGATGTTTTTAAACTTATCCGCATGCGACATTACATTTTCCAGGCTGCCCAATAACGATCCCAGCATAAAGTTTTTCACCAGTGATAGTTCCTCTTCAGGTACCAGTTCAGTTTTCAGCAGGTTAACCTCTTTTTCAATTTCGGTTAGGGCGGCGCGACAAACATCGGCTCCCACTTCGGTAGCAATAAATATCGAACCCGATTGTTTAAGCGAGGTCATGGCCGAACCAATACCATAGGTATAGCCTTTGTCCTCGCGGATATTAGCCATTAACCGTGACCCGAAATAACCGCCCAACAGCGTGTTTAATACTTGCACCGCCGGGAAATCAGGATGGGTGCGGTTAATAATTGGCCTGCCCATGCGTATGGCCGATTGAAGCGCGTCGGCCTTTTCTATAAAATAAAACTTTTCTGTAGATGGCTGTAATGCCGGTTGTGTAGTATCGGCTTTTGCCTGGTTATCTTTCCAGTTGACCTCAAACGTTTGGCCCATTAGGTTAAGCATGGCATCATCAACCCTGCCGGCCACCAAAATTGTACAGTTTGATGGCTGGTACATTTGTTTAAAATGCGCCTGCATATTAAGCTGGTTTAGCTTTTTGTAATCTGCAGGTTCGGCACCATAGCCGTAAATGGTATCGCCATACATGGCTTTGTTAAACTTGCGGCGTGCCTGCACATCGTTTTTTTGCAAGCCTATTTGCAGCTTTTGCTGCTGGGTCATTTTAAACGTTTCAATTTCTTTTACAGGGAATATCGAGTTATTTAAAATATCGTGTAGCACAGGCAGGGTTTTATCCAGGTGCTTGTTAAGACTGTATAGCGTAACGGTGCAATTGTCGTAACCATAATCAACCTGTAAAAATGCGCCGTAGTAGTCTATCTTATCGGCAATTTCAGCGGCTGATAACGTTTCGGTACCTTCTGTTAGCATGGCGTTTACCGCGATATTTAACAAAGGGGTCTCCGGATCAAAACGCAGGTTGCCGAATATCCATTCAATCCGCACCAGTTCTTGGTCGCCCGAATTGAAATGGAATAAATTACACCCATTATTAAATTTAATATGACCTGGTTTAATTAAACTGATCCCTTCAACCTGTTTAAATCCCGGGGCTATAGTTCTGTTGAGCATTTGTATGTGTGTTCAATGTAAATACATGCTGTCATTTCGAACGAGGTACGAGGAGAAATCTTCTACAACATATCTGTCGCATATAGAAGGTTTCTCTCTTCCTTCGAATGACATGATTTTTTTAGTGCTGCATTTCTGCCACTTCTTTTTCCGCGAGATAAACCATCGTAGTGGAATTCTCTCTCCTGAACATTTTATTGGCCTGTTGTTGTACCTGTTCGGCCGTAACTTTCAGGTATTTGGCCGACTCCTGGTTCATCAGATCGGCGTCGCCAAGCAATTCAAAAAAAGCAAGGTTCATGGCCTTGTCCAGTAAACTCATTTCACTGAATACCAGGGTCGATTCTGTTTTGTTTTTCACCTTGGTCAGTTCTTCAACCGGCACCGGCACTGTTTTTATCAGTTCCAGTTGCTCCCAAATGGCGGCTTCGGCCTGTTCAACGGTTACCCCTTCGTTAGGCTTCCCTTCTACCACAAACATAGCCTTATCTATACTGCCCGATGAATATGCGCTAACATCACTAAACAATTGCTGGTCTTTAATCAGGCTGCGGTGCAACCGCGATGAATTACCGCGCGATAAAATGTCCGAGATCAAATCGGTAACATAATAACTATCCGAAGTGCGCTCATCGGCCTGGAAAGCAATATAAACCGAGTTTTGGGGCACTTTACCGCTTACAATTGCCCGGCGTTCGTCAGTTTGTTCAGGCTCCTGCGGCAGGTTGCGGTGATATTTTTCGCCGGCGGGTATTGGGCCAAACCATTTTTCGGCCAGTTGCATGGCTTGTTCGGTTTTAATATTGCCCCCCACTACCATTATAGCGTTTTGCGGGTTATAATGCTTTTTAAAGAAAGCTTTTACGGCATCTATCTGCGCATGCTCAATATGTTCCAGCTTTTCGCCAATGGTAGCCCAACGGTAGGGATGCGTTTTGTATACCAACGGGCGCAACTTCAGCCAAACATCGCCGTAAGGCTGGTTTAAATAACGTTGTTTAAATTCCTCCATCACTACATTACGCTGCACTTCCAGGCTTTTCTCGCTAAAAGCAAGACTTAGCATGCGGTCGCTTTCCAGCCAAAACGCGGTTTCCAGGTTTTCCGCGGGCAGAGTAATATAATAGTTGGTAATATCGTTGCTGGTAAAGGCGTTGTTTTCGCCCCCTACACGTTGCAAAGGCTCGTCGTAATTGGGGATATTTACCGATCCGCCAAACATAAGGTGCTCAAACAAATGGGCAAAGCCGGTTTGTTCAGGATCTTCATCACGGGCGCCTACATCATATAATATATTCAGCACAGCCATGGGTGTGGTATCATCTTCGTGTACCAATACGCGCAGGCCGTTAGCCAAAGTAAAACGGTTGAATTTAACCATGTTTAATTATTAAAAAATTGGTGAACAAATGTAGGATTTTTGACTAAAGTAGCGAATGCCTAAGGCCAAAAGTGCATAAGCACATTGTAATATTTATTGCTGGTGGTATAGTTCCCTGGCAATGCGATGTTTAACCAAACATTTCCTTATTTTGCCACAACTTAATACCAACACATGCAAGCCGACCTGGTAAAGCAACTTACAGCTATTATTGGCAAGCCTAAGATTGTCAGTTTAAGCAAGTTGCTGGTTAAAAATAATACACCACATTCCCAGGTGATAGACGTTACTTTTCACCCGGACGAGGGCGTTGCTTTCCGTGCCGCCTGGCTTTTAGAAAATATGTATTTTGAAAATCCCGAAGGCTTTTTACCGCATATTCCCTACTTCATTAGCAAATTTAAGGCGGTAAGCAATGCCGGCTGCAAAAGGCATTACGCTAAAATACTGATGCACTTAACCGAGCCACAAGCCCCGCTGGTAGTACAGCAGTACATGCAGCAAATTGATTTAGAACAGGCTGTTGAACAATGTTTCGATTGGTTGATCGACCCTAAAATAAAAGTAGCCGTAAAAGCATTTGCCGCCGAAGCCTTATTTAACATGCGGCACCGGTACCCCTGGATAGCTGATGAACTGCCTGAACAACTGGAATTTTTGATGCGCAATGGCAGCGCGGCAATACAAGCAAAAGGAAAGCGTTTGCTAAATCAACCCGATCAATAAAATCAGAACGCTGATTAGCAAACGCTACCCTTATATATTAACTTCTTAAGCAGATGGCCTGTCCGAGCCATGCAGGTTTTTACTTACCTGGTAATGGTGCAATTTGGCTTGCACAGCCGAATCACTATTGTCGGCATAGGTTCCGTAGGCGTTAACCAACGCTCCCTTTAAATTATATTTTGATGATGATATGGCATATAAAATTGACATATCCGATGGGTTACTGGCACCTTCAAACCTGTAAAACTCGTCTATTTCAAAATCATCAGGTCCCATATGTATATCGGCCGATTTATCATCAATTGTATTTCCTTCAAGGCTTAAATTAGCCGTATAGCCTCTTTTATTCAGGTCGTTCAACGCGTCGACCATTGTTTCGTAGTTTTTCATGGTTTTTAGGTTTGAGATATCTTGTTACCTATTAAACCACTAAAGTATAACAGTTGTTTTAGTTAATTGTCATTGGGTCATTGAAACTCTGCAAGTTTCAAACCAATGCAATAACAATGACTCAATGACGCGAAGCGAACGACAGCGAAGCGTAATGACCCAATGACGCGCAGCGAATGATTATTCGCTTCGTAAACTTTTCACCGGGTTAGCCACAGCCGCCTTTATGGCCTGGAAACTGATGGTGATAAAAGCGATAATAATTGCAATTACACCAGCCATTGCAAATATCCACCAGCTTAAATTGATACGGAAAGCAAAATCGAGCAGCCACTTACTCATAGAATACCAGGCTATTGGTAAAGCAATTACGGCTGCCACTAACACCAGCGCTAAAAAATCTTTTGATAGTTCAAGTACTATTTGGCTTACACTGGCACCCAATACCTTGCGTACCCCTATCTCTTTAAAACGTTGCGAGATGGTAAACGCCGATAAACCAAACAAGCCTAAACAGGCAATAAGTATGGCTATGCACGAGAATATAGTAACCAGGCGCCCCTGTAATTGTTCGCTTTGATATAAACGTTCAAATTTTTTATCCAGAAAGGTGTAAGCAAGCGGCGTTTCGGGCAAGAAATGGCGCCAGGTGCTTTCAATGGTTTGTATAGCCGACTGCATATTGCGGCCATCTATTTTTATAGAAAGATTGTTGTAAGAACTTCGGTTTATCGGAGGCATAGTAAACAGTAACGGGATAATTTTTTGATGCAGCGACTCAAAATGAAAATCGCTCACTACCCCTATTATTTTACCTTTTACCCTACCATACCTCATATCCTTGCCAATAGCGTTTTGCGCGCTTTTCCAGCCCAGCATTTGCACCGCGGCTTCGTTTATTACAAAGTTGGCGGTATCGTTCACATAAGCTCTCGAAAAATTGCGACCGGCATCAAGCTTAATACCGTAAGTGGGGATAAAACCATAATCTGTGGTGATGTATTTAAGGTCTAACTTTATGGGTTTTAGCGAATCGCCCTGCATTACCGACGCGCTCTGATCGTCCAATAAACGGCCTGATGGCACACGCGACGAACGCCCTACCTCTTTAATAGCTGGATTTTTCAAAAGTTCATCGCGGAAAGCATCGAAACTATTATTTAGGCTGCTGCTATAACCGGCGTTTAAAATGTAATCTTTATTAAACCCAAGCGACTTGTTTTGGATAAACTTCAACTGTTTAAACACCACAGTTGTAGCCACAATAAGTATAATAGAAATAGAGAATTGTAACACCACCAGCACTTTACGAAAGGAAATGCCCCCGGATCCCGATTTAACTAACCCTTTTAACACCCGCACCGGTTTAAACGACGACATAAAAATAGCCGGATAAATACCGCTGATTAACCCGATGATAAACGGCAGCAATATAATTAAGGTAATAATCTTCCAACTGAATAAGCTACCAAAGGAAAGTGTTAACTCCGAAACGCTGTTGATATACGGAAGCGCTGCAGCGCCTAGGCCCAGCGCCAATAATAAGGCCAGGCATGTTATCAGTACCGATTCGCTTAAAAACTGGCGGATAATTTCCTGGCGTTGCGCGCCTATTACCTTGCGTATGCCAATCTCTTTTGCACGTAATGCCGACCGCGCTGTAGAAAGGTTCATGTAATTAATGCAGGCTATCAGCAATATAAATAAAGCAATAATTGAAAAGATATACACCCGGGTAATATCGCCGTTGTTCTCTAATTCATCGTCCAGGTGCGACCGTAAATGGATATCCGTCAGCTTTTGCAAAGTAAGCTTGGTTACTTTTGATGTTTTTAATCCCGCAGGCCTACCGGGGAAGTGCACATATTTATCAAGAAATACAGCTAACTGGCTATTAACCCTTTCGGCATTATAGCCTTTAGGGAATAACAGATAAGTGTAAAAGGAATTATTACCAAAGTTGGTGCGCAACTGCTTTTCTCCATAAACGGTACTATCCTTTAGTGTATTGAACGACAGCAGCATCTCCGGGTGCATGTGCGAGTTGTTGGGCAATGGTTTAAAAATACCTGTAACTTTAAATTCGTGCTTATTATTATCCACCCTAATGGTTTGATTGATCGGGTCAGCATCACCAAAATATTTGTGGGCCATAGCTTCCGTCATCATTACGTTGTAGGGTTCGTTAAGGGCGTATTTGGGATCGCCTTTGGTGACATTTAAAGTAAAAACCCCTAAAAAATTCTCATCGGCAAAAAACGCATTGTCCTCATTAAAAATCTTCTCCTTAAAATGTACCGCAACCGTTCCATTAGGCAAAACCCTGGTCATTTTCTCCACATCCGGAAAAGCTGTTTTTAATAAAGGGCCAAACGGCGGAGCTACCGCGCTTAAGTGCAGGCTTTCAGTACCATCCTGCGTATAAAATATGCGTGTAACCCGATAGGTGCGATCTGCGTTCTGGTTAAACTTATCGTAACTCAGTTCGTTAAAAACATAGGTTAGGATAAGCAGACAGCAGGTTATGCCAACGGTTAAACCAAATATATTTATAAACGATATAAACTTGTGCCTTGCAATATTGCGCCAGGCGCTGCGGAGATAGTTCTTTATCATGATAATTTAATTTTCAGTCCGGACTTCCATAATTATTCGCTTCGCAAACTTTTCACCGGGTTAGCTATTGCCGCTTTAACCGATTGAAAACTGATGGTAATAAGCGCTATTACCATGGCCGATACGCCAGCCAAAAGAAACAGCCACCACTGAACTTGTGTGCGATAGGCAAAATCCTGCAGCCACTTATTCATGCCATACCAGGCTACGGGCACGGCCATCCCCACCGATAGTAATACCAGAAACAAAAAGTCCCATGATAACATGCGGGTAATGCTGCCCACACTGGCGCCTAATACTTTGCGTATGCCTATTTCCTTTGTTTTTACCTGCGCTGTGTAAGTTGCTAAACCAAACAAGCCCAGGCACGATACCATGATAGCTACCGCGGCAAACACATTAAATAGCCCACCGGTGCGCTGTTCTGTTTTATAAAGGCGATCGAAACTCTCATCTAAAAAAATGGAATAAAATGGTGTCTCCCGGTCAAATTGTTTCCAGGTGCGCTCGGTAGCTGCCAAGGCGTCGTGGGTACCTGCCGCCGTTGTTTTTATGTAAATGCGGCCAGCGGTATTAGGATTATAAGCTAATATAGCCGGCTCTATTTTTTTATGCATGCTGTTAAAATGAAAATCCTTCACTATGCCAATAATTGTCCCTTTCACCTGGCCCATTCTGAATTTTTTACCCACCGGGTTTTTCATACCCATTTGCGCAATGGCTGTTTCGTTCAGGATATAGTGCGATGAATCCGTAACAGCATCGGTAAAGTTTTGCCCGGCAAGCATCTTCATTTTAAAGAAAGGAATAAAGGTTTTATCTACAAATACCGGGTGGAAATATAAGTTGCCGTTTACTGGCATCCCCTCCCAATCAGCATCGCCGGTGAACGACCCTACATCAATAATATTTGAACTGGAGCGGCTAACCGATGTGATAGACGGATTTTTCATTAACTCTGCCTTAAAAGCGTCGTATTGCTTTCCCACATCGCCCATAAAAAATGTCAGTACATGCTCTTTATCATAGCCCAGGTTTTTATTGCGGATATAACTAAGCTGCTTCCCAATTACCAGCGTACCTATAATTAAAATAACAGAAACTGTAAACTGTACAATAACCAGTATTTTACGGAACGTGCCGCTACCCATGCCTCCAGATATTTTCCCTTTAAGCGCTTTTAACGGATTAAAAGACGATAAAAGCAAAGCAGGGTATATACTGGATGCGGCTAAAGTAATTATAAGTACTATGGCTATTACGGCCCAAACCTGTAAATCGCCTAAATTAAATATCAATTGCTTACCCGAAAATTGATTATAAACCGGCATTAGTGCAAACATTACCCCGAAAGCCAGTATAGTAGCGATAAAATACAGCACCATGGTTTCTACAATAAACTGCGCAAACAACTGCGATTTTGCAGCGCCTATAATTTTCCGCATGCTAACTTCTCTTGCCCGCAGCATAGAAAGCGCGGTTGAGAGGTTAACGTAGTTGATACAGGCAATAATTAATATAAGTATGGCTATAATGGCAAATATCCGCACAGTAGCCATCCCTCCATCCGTACCGTCAGATTTATACAGGTGTATCCTTTTTAGCGGCTCCATCAGGTAAGCTACATCGGTATCATCAGCTTTATTGCGGATATGGATATTACGCAGCTTAGTTTGAATTTGCTTAATATTTACGCTTATTCCCGGTTTAATTAGCAAATAAGTTTCATAACCAAGGTTATGCCAGTCGGCATCCATAGTAGCAAGGGGCGCTGAACCATGGTAGGTAACATTACGTTTTACATAGGATACCTGGTTAAGATAGTCCATGGGGAAAAACATATCGTAGTTAATGCTTGAATTATGCGGAAAATCTTTTACTACCCCGGTTATCCTAAAGCTAACTTTGTTATTATCAACAATTACCTTGCCTATCGGATCCGTGCTGCCAAAATACTTAAGGGCAGTTTTCTCAGTAATAACAACCGAATTATTATCAGGGAACGGCTTGTTCGGGTCGCCCTTTATTAATGGAAAATCGAAGATGGAGAATAACGAAGGATCAGTAAATACCGATCTATCACCACTAAGGATTTTCTCGCCATATTTAAATATGCCCCCCTGGTAGTTTGGGGCAATACGTGCAGCATCTGCAATTTCCGGCAGTTCCTTTTTTGCAAATGTGGCTATCGGGGCCATATCCTCAGCAAATATGCGGCGGCTTTGGCCCAGCCCGCCTACAGTTTCAAGCTTGTATATATTAGGCGTTTTTTTATTAAAGCGGTCAAAGCTTAATTCATCTTGTACCCAAAGCAAAATAAGCAAACCTACTGATAGACCTATAGTTAAGCCAATGATATTGATAAGGGTATAAAACTTGTTTTTAAGCATGCCCCGCCACGCCGTTTTAATATAATTCTTGATCATGATATCAATTTTTAAGCAATGATTTGTTAGTATCTTCTATTCGCTTCGTAAACTTTTCACCGGGTTTGCCAAAGCTGCTTTAACCGATTGGAAACTGATGGTTGCAAAGGCAATAATTGCGGTTACCGATCCGGCCAATACAAATACCCATACCCCAATATCAACCTTGTAAGCAAAATTTTGCAGCCACTTATTCATGCAGTAATAGCCTATAGGCATAGCAATCAGCGTGGCTATTAATACCGGCTTCAATAAATCTTTTGATAACAGCAGCAGTATATTTTGTACCGACGACCCCAATACTTTGCGTACGCCTATCTCTTTGGTACGTTTACTGGCCGTGAAGGATGCCAAACCAAATAAACCCAGGCAGGCAATAAAAATGGCCAGTCCTGAAAATATGCTCAGGATGGTTTCCTGCCTGATATCGTTTTTGTAAGTAGTATCAAATTTCTTATCCAGGAAAGTATACTCAAACGGGTAAACCGGCGCTACGTTGCGATAGATGTTTTTTACCGCGTTAACAGAAGCAGTAAGGTTGCCGGGTTTTAGTTTAACAACCACTACCCTGCGGTCGTCGCCCGGGGAGATCACCAGGGCATCCATATTCTCTTTTAGCGACAGGAAATTAAAATCCTCTACTACACCAACTACCCTTCGGCGTATACTATCCCTAAAGGTGTTTTTAATCCATTTGCCAATGGCCTGGTTGGGTGTAAAACCTAATTTGGAAGCAGCAGTGCGGTTAATTAAAACCGACTGGGCGGTATCGGTTGCGTACTGCCCGGAAAAATCGCGGCCGGCTATGATCTTCAAGCCCAGGGTTTTCACATAATCAAAATCAGCATATTCGGTACGTGGTTTAAACATTTCCCGCTGGCCTTCCGCATCGAACCCCTGGAGGTCGAAGAACCCGCCCGGCTCGCCTGACATTAGCGATACCGATGAGACGTTGGTGTTTTGCAGCAACTGGTTTTTAAACGCAATGCGGTGGTTATAGATATCGTTATTATCAATAGGTATAACTAAGCTTTGGGCATTATCATACCCCAGTTGTTTACTTTTTACATAGTTCATTTGGTTCATAATAACTATGGTGCCTATTATCAGCAGCACAGAAATACTAAACTGAATAACTACCAGCATCTCCCTGAAAAAAGAACCACCCTTTCCCAATTTCAGCTTGCCCTTCAGCGCTTCAATTGGCGAAAATGCCGAAAGGAAGAACGCCGGGTAACTGCCCGCCAGGAAACCGACTACCAATATTACCCCTGATAGAAACAGATATATAGGCGGTGTATTCCACGATACGGTTAAATTATAGCCCAGTATATGATTATAAGAAGGCATCAGCAGGAATAAGAGGCCGATGGATAGCACACAGGATATCAGCGTAAGCAAAATGGATTCGCCGATGAACTGCATAACCAAATGATCGCGCAGGGCGCCCATTACTTTGCGCAAACCCACCTCTTTCGACCGTTCTACAGCCCTGATAGTAGCCAGGTTGGTAAAGTTGATACAGGCGATAAGCATAATCAGCACAGCGATGGATATAAAAATATATACCACCGTTTTATCGCCATGCTTTACATTATCAAACGATGATGAAGGTTCAAAATAGATATCCTTCATTGGCGTTAGCGAAAGGCTGAATTTAAAGCCATAACGCTTCATGTCCTCGCCCATGTATTTTTGCATAAAGCCATCAAGCTTGCTTTCCAGACGGGCTTTGTCGGTATGTTCATTCAGTAAAGCATACACAAACAGGCCATTGTTTATCCAACGGTTAAAATTGGCATCGTGTATGTAATTGGTAATGGGTACCACCATATCAAAATCGAGGTGCGAATTTGACGGGACATTTTTAGCGACACCGGTAACCTTTAGCCGTAAATTTTTATCTATCTGCACCACCTTGCCCATCGCGTTGGCTACGCTGCCAAAATACTTATTAGCTGTCTTTTCGGTAAGTACAATACTATTGGGGTTCTTTAATACATCGGCCGGGTTGCCTTTAATTAACGGGAATGAGAACAAGCTGAAAAAGCCCGGATCGACATTGTAAACGTTTCTTTCAGAAAAGGCCTTATCGTCAAACGATACCAAATAGTTGGTGGGCTGCACCCGAACGGCCATTTTAATATCGTTAGGGAAGTCGTTCAGCAGGGCCGGCGCATACGGGCCCGAAAGGTATGGCACATTGGCTTTGGTTTTATCAAACTTGCGCATTACCCTGTAAATGTGTGACTCGTTTTTGTGAAAGCTATCCACGCTAAACTCGTTCATAATAAACAGGAAGATCATCAGGCAAACGGTAATGCCAATGGTTAACCCTAAAATATGTATCAACGAAAAAACTTTGCGTTTATAAATGTTACGCCAGGCTATTTTAATGTAGTTCCGTATCATATGTTTTTATTTTAGTCTGGAAGTCGGTAAACCGACACTCCAAAAGGTTGTTAATTATTTTAAGTCTTAAGTCACAAGTAAAAAATCTTAAGTCAGGATTATTTAGGACTTAGAACTTTTCACTTAAGACTTAACTACTCGCTTCTTAAACTTTTAACCGGGTTTGCAATGGCAGCTTTAACCGATTGAAAACTTATGGTTACCAATGTTATGATTACCGTTAAGCCCGATGCTAACGCGAATATCCACCAGCTAATATTAGTGCGATAGGCATAATCCTGCAGCCACTTGTTCATGGCGTACCAGGCTATTGGAAACGCTATTACAGAGGCTATTAATAATAGCAACAGGAAATCTTTCGACAGCATTACCACCACATTTTGTACCGATGCCCCCAATACCTTGCGGATACCTATTTCTTTGGTGCGGCGTTCGGCAGTAAATATGGCAAGACCAAGCAGGCCTAAACAAGCCACAATTATGGAAAGCACGGTAAAGGTTGTCAGCACTTTGCTGATGGTTTGATCCGAGCGATATAAGGAATTAAACGCCGCATCCATAAAGCTGTAGTCAAATGGCAGGTTTGGCGCAAACTGTTTCCATTTATTTTGAATGGCATTAAGTGTTGCAGCATAATTTCCGGGCTTAATCCGTACGGTTAGGTAAGATGACCTGATATTATATGTTTTTGATGTGGTGTAAAACAGCGCGTATGGCGCAATGCTTGAACGGAATGAATCAGTATTAAAATCCTTCACTACACCTATAACTGTAAATTTTTGGTTGTTGTTGCCCGGGTAAGTAATGGTTTTACCTATGGGATTTTCCCAGCCTATTTGTTTGGCGGCAAGTTCGTTTAATATCACAGATGATGAATCGGCAAAGTTTTTTGAAAAAGCCCTGCCATTCACTACCTTAAGCTTCAAGGTAGGTACAAAAGCCTCATCAACCATAAAAGACGACAGATCAATACCTGTTGCCTCGGTTATATTAGCCGGGTTAGCTTCGGGGACGTAATTGTCGCCAAATGAATCTCCGGCCGGGAGCCCTGTTGATAAGCTGGCATTAATTACTCCGGGCTGTTTCAGTAACTCCTGCCGGAAAGCTTCTGCGCCTGCCCCAAGATTTGCCGGATTTGATATTATGACAACATTTTCCTTATCAAAACCAAGGTCTTTTGTTTGATTAAAAATTAGTTGCTTATACACTACTATGGTGCATATTAAAAGGATAGTTGATACGGTGAATTGAAAAACCACTAATGCATTCCGGGTAAAAAATGCATTGCCCGAGGCTTTAAACAAACTATTCCCTTTTAGTACACTAACCGGTTTAAATGATGTCAGAAAAAATGCAGGATAGCTGCCTGCAAGCAAGCCGGTAACAAGCACCAATGATAAAAACCCTATCCATACTTTATAATTAAGAAAAACATCAGCCGAAATACTTTTATCGGCCAGTTGGTTAAAAGCAGGTAAAACCAATATGGTTATTACCAGGGCCCCTATACCCGCACAAACGCTGTATAATAAAGCTTCGACAAGAAATTGCCTGATGAGTTGCTTACGTAATGAGCCTAAAACTTTTCTGATACCTATCTCCTTGCTTCTTTTACCTGACTGCGCGGTAGACAGGTTCATGAAATTTACGCAGGCCAGCAGCATAATAAATAAGGCAATGACCAAAAATATGTAGACATACTTAATATCGCTTTGCTGGAAATACCGCGAACCGATATTAGCTGAATATAAATGCACATCAACCAAAGGCTGAAGCTTAAAAATCCCATACGGCTGGCCAAATTTCAGATTATTGGTTAGTTGCGCTATGGTTTTTGGAAATTTCGCTTCCAATCGCGCAACATTGGCAGGATTACCGGCTATTTGCGGTTTAAGTTTAACATAGGTGCCCATTTGCAGCCATATCCAGCTCCAATCAAAATACTTAATTACCCGGGCGCTTGCCGACGGTCGCAAAACGTCGAACTGTAGCGATGATTGTTTAGGGATATCTTTTAATACGGCTGTTACTGTATACGGTGTGCCGTCTCCATTAAATACCAATGTTTTGCCAATGGGCGATATATCACCAAAGTATTTTTTTGCCGCTTGTTGGGTAATAACCAATGAATGTACTCCATTTAGGCATGTTGAAGCATCGCCGGCAACTAACGGGTAATTAAAGAATTTTACAAAGTTAGCATCAACAACAAGCACCTTTTTTTCGGTCAGCGAGTTTTTCTGACCATGTATTTCGTAATGGATGATCTCATTGCCCGGCATAAATATGCGTGTGTAGCTTTCAACCTCCGGAAAGCTCTTTACCAGCGCATTGCCAACAGGCGGCGGTGTATGGCCCACAACAAACCGGGCACTTCCCCGCTTTGCATCAATGTTTACACGATAGATCCGATCGGCATCTTTAAAACAACGATCATAGCTCAGTTCGTCCCGGATATACATGCCTATCAATAATAAGCACGCCAACCCAATGGAAAGACCGCTGATATTAATAATGCTGCTTACCTTATTACGGGTAAGGTTACGCCAGGCTATTTTTATATAATTCTTTATCATGACCAACTGATTTAATTATCATTTATTCACTCCGTAAACTTTTAACCGGGTTTGCCAATGCCGATAGTATAGACC
>Ga0075366_10000152_pt1 | contig 29263 bp, 22 predicted proteins | sample EndMethybrTD3031_FD_72351 | JGI IMG/M metagenome (GOLD analysis project Ga0075366, IMG submission 72351) | Populus endosphere microbial communities from Tennessee, USA - Endosphere MetaG P. TD hybrid TD303-1 | ecosystem: Host-associated > Plants > Roots > Endosphere | place: USA: Tennessee...
GCCGCTGTTGCAGTCGTCGGCCAGCGCCAATGCTGCCATTAACGAATTTGCTACATCCAGCCAAACGTCTTCGCCGTTCGATATCACGCGCGGCCCAGATGGCGCTATGTGGTTTACGGAATTTGCAGCAGGCAAGATTGGCCGCATCACTAACAGCGGCAGCCTAACCGAGTATGACTTGCCTACCGCTAACGCATATCCATGCGGCATTGTGGTCGGATCCGACGGTGCACTGTGGTTTGCCGAAAACAGCGTTGCGCAAATCGGTCGCATTACAACTGGTGGCCAAGTCACTGAATACGCATTGCCAGCAACCGACCGCGCACCTGCGTTCCTCAGCCCCGGCCCCGACGGCTCTGTATGGTTCACCGAACCCAATAACCACCAAATTGGTCGCATTGCCATGGACGGCACGGTAACTGAATATCCAGTTGCTACCGAAACTGCTTTGCCAAACGACATTACTGCAGGAGCGGACGGCAACATGTGGTTCACCCTAGAAGACGCAGGTAAGATTGGCAAAATCTCCATGACTGGTACGGTAACCGAATACGATCTACCAAACAGCAATAGCATGCCAGCCAGCATCATAAGCGGACCAGACGACGCTATCTGGTTTACCGAACTTGGCTCTGCAACTATTGGTCGCATGGACACTAGCGACGGCAGCCTCACGGAATTTGCACTGCCCAACCAATCTTCTTTGCCATACGGCTTAACTGTGGGCGCAGATGGTGCGATCTGGTTTACCGACAACCTAGCTGGCCAAAGCCAAGTAGGTCGCATAACCGTAGACGGAACAATTAGCTCATACCCAATCGACAACGCAGACGCCACAATTTTACGAATCGCATTAGGCGCAGACAACTCTCTTTGGCTAACCCAAAATAGCGTGGGTAGCATCCTCCAGCTAGACCCTAGTTTGCTCTAAGTCTTATCTTCCGCACATCTGGCTACACACAAGCTGGGACAGTAAGAACGTTTGAGTAGGTGTTGTTTGGGCTTGTAATGTGGAGGCGAACGCTATAACTACTCATGTGGCTAACAAATCCATGATACGTAGCAACGTCATCACTTATCTGTAAGGTACCTTGGCTAAAAGAAGACACTGGGGAGTAGGCAGGCAGATCGCCGTAGCTAGCACCCACAGCCTCCCATTTGGCGTTAATAGTACCAGCTTTTGGCTTGTTGTCTTTGAAGTTTAGAACATAGTGATAGCCAATATTAGCACCGCATGCTGCCCCGCCATTTAAACTAACCGAAACGGAGGTTATTTCTGGCGTACCATCATTTACTATTGGCGTTGGTGTCGGATTAACTACTGGCTTGGTAGGTTTGTTAGTGGTTGTACTGGTTGAACCTGCAGTAGGCTTGTTGGTAGTTGCAGGTGTGGTAGGTTTTGGAGTACTGCTCTTTTGAGTAGAGTTGGACTTCGTGTCGCTTGCGGGAGCAGCTTCGGTATTCTGCACAGGAACAGTAGTTTGGTCGCCCTCTACTTTGGCTGTTACTTTTTTAGTTTGTGATGTCTTGGACTTAGAAGCAGTCTGCGAAATGTGCTGAGTATCGTTTGGACGAAGCACAATCACGCTAGCAATCACGACAACAATACCCACAATGAGGCTAAGCTTTACATACTTACGACCCAAAATAGGGGCTAGTTTCTTCAGGAATGCAGTAAGTTTAGCTTTCATATGCTCCTCAGCAGTAACTCAGTAATTAGGTATATTCTACAATAAAATACATCATATGTCTACATGCGAATAATCCACAGGATTTGTATTGCCGGAATCTATCAGGACAAGTTTTGTGGTTTTGAGAGGTAAGGCTTCTTAGTCCTTGGCCTTGGTCGGTGTAGCATAATAGAGTTCACTGATCTTTTGAATTCTTTTGCCTTCTTGTGCGAAAAAGAAGCATATAAAACCTTTCCACGTAATTCGGATCCAACCGCATGAACCTTGTACATGAAATAATTCTTTTCTATTCTCAAGTTGCTTAGTTGGCGCCAATCTATATGGCAAGGCAATGCATAGTCTATAGTCATCGCTAAGTAATCATCGCCATAGCCCTTGGAGGCATACAGCCACTTCGCGTATTTTTTCTCAAAAAAATCAGCGATAACTAGATCTATTCCATCCCTGTTAATTAAGACTTGGGGTCTATGCATGACAATCATTATCCAGAAAATATTAGCCCCCAATGCCAAGCCCAACAAGCAGACTACTATTTGCCAGGTTGTAAACTTGTCCGGGTCGCCAAAAATAAATGCAGGTATTACAAACCCTAGGCTACCGCCCAGCATCGAGGGTGCATATGTTCTGAAATAGTAAGCGCTTATTGGCGCCATTCTATATCTGAGTTCTTTGTGATTGTTCTTCATGGCCATAAGGTCTAGCTTTGCAACAGCGTGCACGTCTATAACTATTTCCTAGACCCGGTCAGGCATCATTCGTGCTTGAACTGGGGCTCAGCGAGCGATGATGGAAGAGTTTGATCTGCATCATGTATAAAAACTGTCTCTGTATCAGATTCAAATACAATCAACTCAGATCCATCATCACCTTTTAAATAAAGGTTGTATATGTTCAGCTCAGGTATAACTTTGCATAACTCAGTAGACCAGTCAAAGTAACCTTCTGCTGGAACATGAAACTTTTCGAGCACCTCTCTTTCGCGTGATTCGCCAGCACCACTTACATAAGCCTCAGAGATTCCTATGTCACTTATCCATTCCAAAAGCCTGGCGAGATAGTGTTCTTGAGATTCCCAAACCGGTTCCCGCCCCTCTTCGTCAAGTCGTCTATACCAGTCGGGTGCAAGGTCATCGCTAAAATTCCAAGGCTTATCCAATGAAGTATACTTCTTTGTGCCAATTAACGTGTGGCACAGAAACCACTTACTACTGTCCTCTAGATTTGCTGGGTGAAATAGTCCGTTTTTCTCTAATGTCATGTTATACGTCCCAAGTAAGGGTGTTCGAGACAGTTGTCCATCTCTAGATATTGATCTGAGCTAGTTATCCCAATCCGACATATTAAACATTTCTCGCATCTTTGCCTCAAAAGCATCAAGCGACATTTCACCTAGTGTATCAATTTTAGACTTAAGAATTGTCTCAACTTGATCTTCTGAGTAGGCATCCATAACGATTGCCTGTTCGAGGTCGACGGGTTCTACTTCACTATTTGGTTCTGCCTTAAATTGTGGAGAACAAACTACTATATAGAACTCCTCGCCTACTTCCCCTGTATTTGATTTAAGCGGAAAATCATTGCCCTCTTCAATATCGTTATGAATGAATACAGCCAGCTCTTTAGCCCAGCTTTTCTCACCTTCGTTCCACTCAGTTCTTACATCAAATGTGTCAAATTTGGGATCTATTCTATTTTCCATACTCATATATTACCTTATCCTTAGGTGTCCATTGAAGTAGCCTGGTCGTCGGCTGTTACTGAAGCTATACTTTACCGATCCACGGGCCTGGAAGTTCGATTGCTTAAAACCTTGACGCACTTTATATACAGGGGGTCTGTACATCCTAAGACCGTCTTTGCTAACTAAAGCTCCTCGCTTACCTACGACTGCACCCCTTCCTACGAACATTCTTCCTGCCAGATTTGATGTGATCTTACTTGTTTTGCCAAACTTAGCCAAGCTGGATCCCGCCTTAGCTGTTCGAGCGATCTTATATGCCTTTATGCCCATCCCTGCGACTCCAAGCCCAGGGACCAGTGTGATTGCAGTTAAAGCGATATCCCACTTATTTCTCCATGCCCACTTTCCTATATCTTTTGCACTCCAAAATGTACCGGTAAGATCGAATTCATTCACGGGGTCCGTTGGATAGCTGTATGCGTTCGCACCCCCACCCTCGACTGGATCAACTTGAGTAAATCTTCCTATTCCTGGTATGTACACTCGTGCACCCATAGCTACTGGAGCGAGTACGAAGTTGATTTCGCTGAATTTCTCATGCTGCCCAACCCACCCAAAGCTTCCACCACCCGTATTTGCTGGCGCTACACTTCCGCTCAATACATTTCCGAATGGGTCGTAGGTAAAGCTATTCAGCGGGCCGTTGCCATTGCTCGTGTTTGTGCCAGCTGCGTTTGCAGTTAGTAGCGTGTCGCCATGTACGTTCGGCAAACCGTATTGTTTATTGGCATTGCCAGTTTGTAATGGTTTGACAGTCAACATTACCCCACCAGGAAGCTGCAAGATCTTTTCGGAGACGTTCCAGTTAGAGTCGTATACAAAGTCCGGACTATCACCTTCGCCGGTATAGGCATAGAACCAACTGCCGGTACTCGTCCAGTTCCAGGCATTTACATTGTCTGCATAGCGACCCATGATCCGGCCTTGTACATCGCGATCGTAGTATAGTGCTACACCGTTACCACTGCTTGTGTACTGTTCATAGCCAGTACTACGGTCAGAAGCATCATAATACAGGTACATGGGGGTTGTAGTAGTGCCGATTTGGCTCATGTTGCCGCGGGTGTCATACGCTGGGCTATTGTAGAGTGGATCACTACTTGTCGTTAGGCGATCTGCATAGTCATAGCAAAAGTTAGTAGTTACGCCGTCAATGGTTTGGGTAGTGCGGTTGCTGTTTTTGCCAGAGTTAGAATTTGTACCTGAACCAGTTCCGCAAAGCGTACTATTTTGGGTGCCGAATCCATAGCTATACGTGTGTGGACCAATCGAAGCCGATGTGAGCCTGTCTGCCCCGTCATAGCCGTACGTATACCAAAGGTTGCTTGCCCCAGATGTTACCACTTCGTTGTTTATTTGATTACTTTGTGTACGATTGACGGTATCTACCACTGTAGTGGTGCCGTCGCCCATGCGATAGGTTATTGCATTTGTACGACCAAGATTGTCATAGCTTGGCGTCATGCGCATTTGACCGGCATTGTTGTAATCTACATGATCAACACGCCCATACGCGTCGTAGTATTGAGTCGCATACGTAACACCATCAAACAAATGATTAGCCAAGCGGTGGTAGCTGTCGTAGTAAAAGACTTCTTCGCCCATATCACCATACTTACGGCTAAGCTCACCAGTCGATGTATACTCGTAACCAGTCCAAGTTCCATATGTATCAACGTAATTCTTAGTGCGGCCCAAAAGGTCTACTATAGTTTGGATTGTGCCGTTTGCATCCGTACTAGAAGTAACGAGTGGATTGCCACCAACTGCATAGTTGCTAGTGACCGTCCGTGCAGACGAGCCATTATATGCGGAGGTTACTGTCGTAAGTGCTCGTCCACGAGCATCGTAAGTCATGCACGTCCAGTTCTCACTGTTGTAACGAGTAGCAGCCACCTTACCCATGTCATCGTAGATAGTCTCTGTGACACGAGAAGTCTTAGCTCCGGTCCCATCCGGATCAGCCTCAGTCTTGAACTTCTGCATACCAGCTTGCTTGTAAGCCTCAGTCGTACCCGTAGTACATGGGTTATCACGAGTGTCAGTAGCTCCATAGTAGCTGTATTGCGTGCCCGTAGAAGCAGTTGCCGTATTAGCACCCGGCAGGTATTTATTGGTCTGGCGCAGGAAGCTACCAGTTGCGCCTTGTGTTTCGTAGGTGTTAGTCGTGGTTAGGTTCAAGCCGGTTGGATCTACTGTTGAACTCTGGGCTAGGCCTAGCTCTGGGCTGCTCCCGTAGTTCGTTGTAGTCGTGCTGTCGCCAAGTGTGCTGTCGTACGTCTTGGTAGAAGTAGTTAGGTCGTAATCCGGCGAGATGTACTGGTTCACGTTCACTGATGTTTCGGTACCACCAGGAGGTGTTATGTACAAAGTAATGTTGGCCGTGCCTGTGGTGTGGAAGTACTCCAGACGGAAGCGGTGCACGGATCCTGCCACGTTTTCATATATGGTCTCTGGATGGTCGCGAGATACATCGGCATTCCAGTCTTCCAGATAAATCTTGTCATCAATGTACAGTCGTACACCGTTGTCCGAGTTTATGCGGAACTTGTAGCTACCCGTGCTTGGCAGACGTAGCTTACCAGTTGCGCGGAAGCCCCAGTTGTCTGCCGTATTTGGAACTGGTGACGTTGTCCAAGTTTTACTAATGTCACCCGCTGCCGCACCAGCAATGTTGGTGGTGTGTAGCTTTGGCGTGCCAGTCAAAGCCTTGCTGGCTGCCGAATAGGTATAGTACGAAACGCTTGGACCCTGCATACCTTCGTCGTAGCCGGTGTCGGTACGTGGCACCTGGCTTGTGTAGGTGCTGGTTGGTTTGCGGTCGGCTCCATACCAAGCTGCTGGTGCTGGGCCGTATTGGCTAATGGCGCGGTCGTCATCGTCGTAAATGGTAGTGGATTTTAGGCCAGTTTCGTCAGTAGTGCTGAGCACCATATCTTTGGTCTGATCCCATTCAGTCGTGTCTGTAAGATTAGCAATGTCTGTATCGCGTGTAGTGCGGAATAGCTGGTCGTATTCCACGCGGTGCGTAAAGCCATTTGGCTCGCTGCTGCCAGCAACGTGCTGTTCGGTTGCACCCATATATGCGCCTGTCGTTGGTGGTGCCTGGGTGGTTAGCCAAGATCCAGGAACAGTCACGGTCTTGCCATCATATATAGCTTGTAGGGCAACTGTAGCCGAACCACCATTTTCGTAGTAATCCAGGGTAATTGCTTTGCTCTGGCCTGCTGTCATGTGGACTGTCGATCCACATAGCTGTGCACCACCGCGATCAACCCAGTCCTGTACATAGACTGTTCCGTCTAGACTTAACTTTAGTCCGTCGTCGGATGCCACACAAAATTGGTAGTCAGCTTCCTTTGGAGCAGTTATGTAACCCGTCCAACGAATTGCAAAGCGATCTACTGGTGCACCCGGAATAGATGTGCCGATTGACCAGTCAAAGTTCACGTCTTTATCTAGTTTGGTGAATGGTGCTCTGCCGTCGGTTGGAATGTTGAGTGAGTCACCCGAGTTTAAGAAGTAGTAATCACCGGTCAGTCCGTACACGGTGCCTGGCTTGTAGTCCAAGGTGTGTACGGTGCGTGTGTCGCCGGTGTTTGCGGCTGGCTGCGTTACGCTGGTAACTTGACCTAAGTCATTGTAGGCAATGGCGGTGTTTGTTGTGTCGTCATCCGCACGTACGCCCGCAGCAATTGCATCGTTGGCTAGTGGATCACGCACGGCAACAATTCGTCCTAGTGTGTCGTACTGGTAGTCAGTAATTTCACTACCTGGTTCTACGGTGCGCGATAGCTTGCCGCTCTTGTAAAAGTAAGAGGTCGTACGGCCGTCGTCGGTCTTTACTGCACACAGCATGCCGGCTGGCGCACTACTGTCGAAGCCAGTTGGCGAAACACTACAGTTAGTGTCGCCGCTATAGTAGACTTTTGCCCACCGACTAGTGTCTACGCCATCTTTAATCTGCGTAAGACGAGATGGCGTGCCGCCATATACATATTGCAGTGCGGCTGGTTTGGCGTCATCTACCGGACTGGTTACCGTAGCAATGGTGCCGTCAGCGTTAAATGTATAGGTGCGACCGTCTGTGTCCTGGAATGTAAAGGTAGCATCACCATTACGAGTCAGGGTGCCATCTTCGTTAACCGGTGGCTTATACGCACCCTTGGTAGCATCCCAAGCATATTCATGGTTGCTGCCTGTTGAATCAGTTAAGATCACGCTGTTTTGCAGTACATTGATGTGGTCGTAGGACACGTTTCCATCTGGATCGATACCCATGTTCCAACCAGCAGGCAATACGTTTGCCTTAGAGGTTAGCCAGGTAGATGGAACGATCTGCTCGCCAATACCGGCGCTAGTATTGCGTACCTTTAGGTACACGTTTGCCAGTCCACCTTGTTCGTAAAAGTCTACGGTTATTGGCGTTGGCTGACCAGCCGTCAGCGTATAGTTACCCCAGTGCGTTACGCCACTACCGTCGCCTTGCCAGTAATTTACAACCTGAGTGTTGCTGGTGCCCATCGTCACGCGCGTTCCGTCATCGCCCAGCGTGCCGATTTCGTACGTGCCGCTGACTGGTGCGGTTATGTAGCCAGTCCAGCGAGCCATATAGCCGTCGGCGGGACCACCAGGTATTGCTGAGTCATAGCCCCAGTTAAAGCTAACTGCTGAATCGTTGCGCTGCATAAGTAGCGTGTTGGCGCTGTTTGCAAAGTCGTGATCACCAGTGTCTTTATAGTATTTACCTGTTAGACCGTATGGCTGGCTTACACTTCGTACGCCTGTTTGCAGCCAGTTAGATGGGACTACCATGCCAGTAGCATTCATCACACCCTTTACCCGCAATCGCGCCACTGCGCCACCGCCCAATTCGCGGTACTCCATCTTTACTTTTACAGGCTGACCAGCAGTTAGGTTGAGCACCGTACTGCCAAATTGGCCACCACACCACGTCCAGTTATCTACGAGTAATTGGTCATTTACCCAAATTCGGCAACCATCGTCCACGTCACTACCGAACTGGTAGCTACCTGTTTTGGGCGGAACAAAGTACCCTTGCCACCTAACAGAGAAGTTATCTGGATTAATTGTGCCACTAGCTGGCGAACCACTATCCCAATAAAAGTCGACGTTCTGGTCTACGCGCGTCATTGCCGGGCTGCCAGTTAAGTCATTGTTATTGTAGTAGTCACCAACCAAGCCATTGCGCGAACGTACTGGCGAGTTGTAATCCAAGCTGATACCCATAGATCCACCAAGTGCAGATGAGCTGTGGCTGCTGGCGCTAGTAGTCATGTTACCAGTAGCTAGGTCAACCGATACGGGGCCAAGAGTATCAAAGGCTTGGGTCGTGTCCTTACCAGTGCGCGAATCAATCTTAAATGACGTTGGCGGACCCCAAGATCCAGTAACATCCGCGGTTGGGTCGTAGCCTTGTACCTGAATGTAGTAAGTGGTGCCGTCTTGAAGCATGCCATCTGGAATAGTCCACTGTGAGCTAGTCTGACGACCAGAAACCATGACTGCCCCAGCACAAGTTGGTCCGGTACTTACACAAAATACATATTGCAGCTTGGTGCCAGTTGCTGGGTTTACACCGGTCATGGAGGTAAACGAAACCTGTGGGTCTACAAATACCTGACCTTCGGTAGGACTCATCAAGCGAGGCGCTGGGATAACGTCAGTGTATGTAAAGTTTACGTATGAATTATCTGGATCCCAGTTTTTGTAGGTCGTTGTTGTGGCGTTTTCTTCACCAGTAATCATCAACCAGGAATCCCAAACGTTGGCTGTAATTCGGTTCTGGTACGCAGCTGTTGAATCAATGTCACCACTAGTACCAATAAGTGCTGAGCCACCGTGTGCACCCTTACAGGTGTAATCAATACAAGTTGCAGCCCAAGAATCGAACCATTTATTTGCCGTGGTGCCAGATGTGCTCAAGCCTAGGCGCTGCGTAAGGTGTAAGGTTGCGTTGTTTAGCTGGCGGCCCTTTACAAAGCCGTAGTCAGCAAAGATAAGTCCGCGCCAGTTGCGCCATACGCCATACTGGTCTTGCACCGATCCCGAAAGCGGGTTGCAAATGTTAGAAGGGCATACGTAGCCATCACTCTTGAAAGCGTAGTAGTTGCCGCCGGCCCGGGTACCAAAACTGCTACGCCACACTGTTGGGTCAATTACTGCTGGGAAGGCGTCCTTGGGCAAACCGCTCAAATAATCATCGTCTAGGGAGATCTTTAGCTGACCATCTTCGTATGTTTGGTGCAGTGGCTGCTTCTGTGTCTCTGGACCGTACTTGTTGAGCATCATGACCATTGGTGAAATAGCAAACTCATCGCCCAATGCGCCCTTGATGTCGTATAGCAAACCAGTCGTTGCGCTATCTTTAGATTTCTCGAGTTTTGCGCCACCAATCTTGAAACTAAAATTAGTAGAAGCGTCTTTGTCTTTAAGGACAATGTTTTCCTTTAGCTCAGCAGACTGTACTGCATACTCTAGGTTTACGCCTGGCCAAATGTCGTAGTAATGAACTGTCTGTTCACCCTGCTTGTCAGTTGTTATTACTGGCGCGACTTTCTTGGCGTCTACTGGAGTAAAGCTAACTTGGCTGTTGCCCTTCTTTATGCGCACCATACCCTCACCAGAGTCGCTTGGCGCAAAGCGTGCCTGCCAGTCGTTGTCCTTAATGGTGTATGTGGTTGGAGAAGATACCCATGATTCAACGTTACCCAGCGCACGACCCAAAATGTTGCCTGAGTCACCGGCGTTTTTGTCTTCGACCAATGTGGTATCGATGTTTGTCCACTGACCGGACTTCTTAAAGAACTTTGGTGCCTGGTATTGGCGAGTTGAATAGGAGCCATCGCTATTACGGAAAGTCTGTGTCCTTGCAGTACGCTTGTCTACGATCTCTTCTTGCTTACCAGAATTGCCCTTGCCTGGCGTAGATGGAGCTTGGATGCCCTGGGGTGCAGCGACCATTGTGTTCTGCTGCACATCCTTAGCGTTTAATAGGTTGTCGACACCGCTAGTCGAAGTACGTGTTTTATAGTCACTAGAGGGGTCATTCTTGGACTTCTGCTCGCTCAAACCTTCAGAATAATTCTGCTTCATGGGTTTGTTGGCGGCTTTTTCGTCAACTTTCTTAATGTGAGTATTCTGGGGCTTATTGTGCACACCTGGCTTGCCGTCACCCTTAGGAGTTTCAGGGCTTGCCTGTTCTTGTTGCTCGGCTAGTTGTTGGTTGACTTGGTTCTGTTCATACTCAGCGCCCAGTGCAGATGCAGTCGGGACAAGTAAGCTCATCCAAAACAAAGATAAAAATAGCAACGCTAAATAACGTTGCCCCATTTCCCTGTTAAAATCTTTTATTTTTCGAATTGTAGACAGCCTTAATAAGCGCACGTTGTTTCTCCCTCCACGTACATTTGCTATGTTCCCGAATAATACAGCTCGCTTCCTCCAAACACAACGTGAACTTAATCACATTTGTTGTAGAATTGCTTACGTTTATTTCTCGCGTACATCTCTGTTATTTTCTGTGGAAACTTATACAAAAAACGCAGCCCTACATTATATTCAGGTTAAATCAAGCAAAAAAAGAAATGGCACAGCAGCCTTTTGATTGTAAGGATCTTTACAGCCGGCGTCCGAACAAGACCAGTACAATTGGTGAACCCTCATTTTCCACAGGAGGCACCAAATGACCAGAATCAAAAAAGTCCGCAAACACAGACATATCCCAAAATTATTACTGATCGGCACTGCCATTACCCTCACGGCAGTCGCTGGCGCCAACGGTCTTAGCGACATATGGCACATGAACCAAGTCGAAGGCATCGGCAGCACCTCCACGTCTGCCAGCCACGACTTTACGCTCACTAGCGTTGTGCCTGAAACGCTAGAACCTACAGATACAAATGCGACTTCTTCGCAGCCCAAAGTAAACAAACCCGTCAAGCCGGTAGTCAAACCCAAGGTCAACACCAAGGTAACCGCCAAGACTAAATTGCCGGGCAATATAAAGATACATATTCCTAAGCCATCGGTGCCTGGCGGTTCTTCAAGCCTGCCAACCGTTCCCACCGATCCAACGCACCCTGATTGTTTTGTTGCTGCGACTGAAGGTATTTACGTACCACGCGGCGGCAATGTCGGTCCTATTACCATTACCGCTGACCGTCCTTTATACTGGCGATCTTTGTCGACTGCCATATCTACTAGCGATGCCGGTACGAACGTACCCGTCGAGTTCCCAGCATTTATAGTAGCTGAGTCTAGTTTTGACCCGAATGTCCCTAGTAAAACGTTTAGTTTCCATATCCATTCACGTAGCACAGCGCCTTTGGGCGAATATTGCCCAACTAGTTCAGCCGGACAAATCGGCATCGAAGCTTATTTGGGTCCATTCGATAACATCGACAACAAACTCTTCGATATCCCTATGAATATCAATATCGTCGAAAAGCTTGGCAAGAACTAGGCAGCTAAGGCTAGTGAGGCAAGCAATTTTGCTCGTTTCTCAGCTTCTGCTTGACGGCGGGCTTCAGCTTCTTGGCGACGCTTAGCCGATCCGCCATTGCCCTTAGAGATAATTGCACCATTGGCGGCCATAGCCTTACAGTCCCAACACTCAATCTTGTCGGCACACGGGTCTACGAATACTGGGGCGCGACAGAACGGACATTTTCCGTGTTTTTTTTCGGCCAGTTCAGCTTCTTCGGAACTAGATCCGCCTTCACCACCAGCGCCCCCACCACCCGAATTGGAGTTTTTGAATAATGGACAGGAGCTTGAGTTATCGCTTTTAGCCGCCATGCTCATAGCATCCTCAAAGCGATCCATCTGCCCAATTTCCATAAAGAAGCGAGCCTCTTGCAAATGAGCTGCTGCTTTTTCACCAAACACCATCACGTCAATCGAAGTGTCAGTAATAGCATAGTGGCGGCTATATTTGGCCGATAACTTATCGAGCATCAATATCGCGTCCATCGGTGCCTTAAAAGTGGGCGCCAGTGCAAGCATTTCGTTCACGATGTTCTCCACCATATCATCAAAACCTTCGGATCGTTCCCTACAGACTTGAGCATGTGTCTTGTAATCCTGTCGTGGTTTAGCTTGGCCGTAGAAGGTACCGCCGGCAGCGTCGTCGTACCACTCCACTACGTCTTCTACGCCTTCTACTTCACCCTTAGGAATGAGCATCACCTGGCTGATCATCTCTGTTCCATCAGTAGTTTCTAACTGAATTCCTCGTGATGCAGCTAATGCGTGAATTGTTTCAATGTCATGACGTTCGCTATCTGGCGTTCGTTTACCAGCAACCAAAGCCGTACCCAGACTGAGGTTGTCACCATCTGCCGAAAGTAGCTGGAGTGAACAAGTCTCAGTAGCTACGAACATGCCGTATTCTTGCTTTTCGGCATCGGTCATCCTGGTCGATGCAGTCGAGAAGACCACTGCATCGTGAGATTTGAGCACGCCTGCAGCATGTAAACGTTCAAATAATGTCAGGTTGTTAATCTCGTTCTTGGTGCGGTCTAGCATCTCACCACCCAAAACTGTTTGTTCCAGGGTACTACGCTGCAAGTCGACCATGCGACGGCCTTCTTGTGTAAAGCGGCCGTTCACGACCTGCATCTCTACCAAAGTCTGGTGACCAGCTTTGTACAGTCGCTCTGCCACATCAGTTGAGGCATTGTTTTTGACTACATTGCGGCTGCGTTCATCGCCCATTGCGGCTTCTTGTGAGGCAGCCATAAGACTAGATGAATGCACCTCAGGCTGATTAATAATCACCTCATCGGCCTCACCACGGATTGCGACGCCACCCAAGAATCCAATAGCGTCAATGCGGGCTTGTCGTTCTAACTCTGGAAACGCATCTTTTGCCAATTGCCAAGCTGGAAGCAATCGCTCCCGACTCATAATTTCTTCGAATTGGCTTTGTGTTTGTTCCCTCATAAAATAACCCGCTCTTTTGGTTCAGAGCGGGTTTTTATGTGGTCTCGAAATAAGCCCCCATGTCCTGCTCGGAACGTGTATAAGGTAGGTTGCTGTATCGGACTTAGTACTCATGTACATCACCGTTGCGGCACAGTGTTGGCGTTTCACCAACTTCCAGCATTACCATGTTAAGCGTAGATACATAGTATCACTCACAGTCACCATATGTATGGTGTGATTTTGCCTACAAAGCGCTAGGGCTATTCGGATTCTTTGACGACTTTTTGCTTCAGATCGTTGAGTCGTGGCATAAAGCTTTGCGCTGCGCCATCGAGCTCTAACACCTTGAGTGCACCGATCAAAACAAAGAGCTGGTCGACTTGGTCTTGTGTCACTTCTTCAGCAGTTTCGGCCTGCTGGAAGAAGTATTCAACTCTGTCGACAAGCCACTTTTCATCGCCTGGTTTAACGTCACCATTACTAACAGCCTTGGCGGGTGTTTCGGATGGTGCAGTAACCTCCAGCGATCGAGCCGAATGGTCACGCTTGCGCAAATGTCCCCGTTTAATAAGGTTGTTAATATGGAGGGCGACTGTGGCTACCGAGGTATAGTTGAGGCCGGTCATGATCTCGCGGTAACTAGGACTGTAGCCATGTTCGCCGATAAACTGCTCAATGAAATTCAGCAGTTCACGCTGTTTTTTTGTTGGTCGAACGGTATTAGCCATTAGCAACCCCCGTGTTGTACTTACGTTTACCTATAAAAACCCAGAAGCGATACCAGAAGTAATTCCACACAGTAAAGAAGCCAGCAGAAATAAAGAAACCGATGTACGGACTAATGCCAATCGATTTAAGACCCCAAATAAGCAAGTAATCGATAGCAAGGTTTGCTCCCGTAAGAGCAAGGTATTTGCCAATCGTTTGTTCCTCGCGCTTTTTGAGGCTTGGGCTATTAAATGCCCAGTACCGTTGAATCACATAATTCAGCGTCCAGCCAACAACATCAGCCATCATTTTGGCTGGTAGCCAATCCCAACTCAAGCCGCTATAGCAGAGAGCGAATACCAGGTAACCTGACCAAAAGTAGACGGTTCCTCCTACCATGTATTCGAGAAATTGGATGATGTTCCTGCGAGTGAGCCGAAAGTCAGTACGTTTCATCACTTCTATTAGTATACTCCAAGCCTTATAAAGTCGGTTTTACAGTGTTCAATAGAATTAAGTAAATGTTGTATATCATACACGGTATAGGTGGTGTCATATATAGGTTGCCAAAACAGAGTAAAAGCTGTCATTATCGCCTGGACAGTTACGTCCCCGATGGCTACAATATGGTAAAGCTATGAAAAACAATATATCACTCATCTACAACGCATGTTTAGTGGTGGGAGATTTTTTGGCCTTAGTTGCAGCCTTCGTGGCTGCATATATCATCCGCGTTAAGCTTGACGACCGTCCGCTGCTTGAGCCAATCCAAGCGCTGACCTACCTTAAATTATTTTTGGTTGTCCTGCCATTTTGGATTCTAATCTTTGCCTGGATGGGACTGTACAACAGTAGTATTTACGAAAAACGCTTCCAGGAACTTGGTCGTTTATTTATGGGTTCATTTATTGGGCTCTTGTTTGTGGTCTTCTTGGACTTCGTTGTTAAAGAACCACTGTTCCCTGCTCGTCTTGTTCCTATATACGGCTTTGCATTTGGCTTCCTGTTCTTGCTTATCTTCCGCAACCTTGCTCGCCTGATTCGTGTGTGGCTATTTACCTTTAATATAGGCATCACCAAGGTGCTTCTTATTGGTAGTTCACCACTTACGTCTGAGCTTGTTGAATGGTTATCCAATAGCCGCAAGTCAGGCTACAAAATCATTGGTGTAGTTGGACAAAAACATCTTACGGGCGGCCACAAGATCCCAACGTATCCTTCATTCAAGCAATTCCTAGCCGACAATAAACAAGACGTTCATGGGATCGTACAAACCGAACTATACGCCGATGAAGGCAAGAATGCCGAGATCCTAGCCTACACCCAAGAGCAGCACGTAAGCTATCGGTTCGTTCCAGCCAATAGCGGTCTGTTCGTTGGTAATCTCGAAGTTGAATTGTTCCGATCTTCACTGCCCGTTATTACCATCCACCAAACCGCACTGTTTGGTTGGGGTCGCGTAGTTAAGCGTATTACTGACCTGATTTTTGGTAGCATCTTATTTGTCATAGCATCACCGATCATGTTGCTGTGTGCTGTTGCAGTCAAGCTAACTCCTGGCGCTGGATCCGTATTCTTTAGGCAAGTACGCCTAACCCGCTATGACCACAAGTTCAAGGTATTCAAATTCCATACTCAGTACGCCAAATACGATGGTACAACTCCCGAAGAAGCATTCGCTATTATGGGCAAACCAGAACTATCCAAGCAATACCGCGACAATGGCGACTACTTAGCAAACGATCCGCGCATTACTCCTATTGGTAAAGTTCTTCGTGCCTTAAGCTTGGATGAACTTCCTCAAATCTTCAATGTACTAAAGGGCGACATTAGTTTAGTTGGACCACGCGCACTCATTCCGCAGGAGCTATCTGCCTACAAAAAACGTCACACTATTTTGAGTGTTAAATCTGGCATTACTGGTCTTGCTCAGGTATCAGGACGCCGCGATATTAGCTTCGAGGAGCGACGTACACTCGATCTCTACTACGTACAAAACTGGAGCCTTTGGCTTGACCTGGTAATCTTAGCCAAAACAGTTCGAGCGGTATTTGGTGGACGTGGAGCAAAGTAATGTCTAAGGACATTAAAAAACTCAAAGTAGCTATCGTACATGACTGGTTAGTCGGCGGCGGCGCTGAACGCGTGGTCTATGAACTTCACCAAATGTTCCCTGACGCTCCTATATATACATCGTACTGCACGCCGGAGTGGCGCGAACGTTTAGATAACAAAGTTGTCACTGGATTCTTGCAGCGCTGGCCATTTGGCAAGCTACGTAAGTTTGTAGGTGTCTTACGTATTTGGTGGTTTGGTAGCCTAGATTTTTCGGGCTATGACTTAGTGATTAGTAGCAGCGGTAACGGCGAGGCGTTTGGTATTCATACACCCAAAGGTGTGCCTCACATTTGCTACTGTCATGCGCCGACCCACTATTACTGGCGACACTACGACCAATACCTGCGACACCCTGGCTTTGGAATCTTTAACCCAATAGCTCGCTTAGGTTTACGAGTATTAGTAGGTCCGCTGCGTCGCTGGGATCTGAAGGCTTCTAAAAATCCTGATTTCTTTGCAGCCAATTCTACACATACCAAGTCCGAAATTAAACAGTTCTACAAACGAGATGCCATTGTAGTATTCCCGCCAATTGATATCGACCGCTTCAAGGTAACCGAAAATTACGAGCGCAAAGGCTACGTAACTGCTGGTCGCCAAACACCGTACAAACGCACCGACTTGATCGTCAAAGCCTGCACCAAACTAGGCGTTCCGTTAACCGTCATTGGTCGTGGCCCCGAACACGAAAAGCTCAAGAAACTGGCTGGTCCTACCATCACCTTCCTAACCGGCGTGACCGACGAAGAAATGCCTAAACACATCGCTTCCGCCAAGGCATTCCTATTCGCCGCTTATGAAGACTTCGGCGTAACGCCAGTCGAAGCCCTAGCGGCCGGTACACCTGTTATCGCCTACAAAGATGGCGGCGCATTAGACTATGTTATCCAAGGCAAAACGGGAATGTTCTTCGCCGAACAAACCGTCGACTCGCTCTGCAAAGCCATTCTCGAGAGCGAGGAAATCTCTTTCAATCACAAAGCAATCCAAAAACATGCCACTACCTTTGCTCCATCAGTTTTCAGACATACATTGACCGAATTGGTGGAGAAAGTAACGTAAAACAGCATAACTTCGGGGGTATAAGAGTATGTGCGGCATTGTAGGTTACATAGGCAATAAACATAACGGAGTCTCGCTCGTACTCGACGGCTTACAGTCACTTGAGTACCGTGGTTATGACTCAGCAGGCGTTGCATACATCGACGCCAAAAAGGTAGGACACGCGTCTAAGCAAGTTGGGCAAGTCGCCAACGTTCGTAAGACGTTAGAATCGGCGGTCACCAAAAAGGCGCCACTAGCCATTGGGCACACGCGTTGGGCTACACATGGCGCGCCAAGCATCAAGAACGCCCATCCACACTTTAACGCTGACAAAACTATCTACGCGGTGCATAACGGCATTATCGAGAACGCCGCCAGCTTACGTGAGAAGTTAGAAAAAGCCGGTTACGAGTTCGTTTCACAGACCGATACCGAAACCATTCCACACCTGATTGATTTTCACTACCAACGAACAGGCAGTTTCAAGAAAGCATTCGAAACAGCGCTGCAAGAACTAGAAGGCGCTTACGCTATTGCCGCCTTTAGCACTCACGAGCCGGATGCGTTATATGCGGCTCGGCTTTCTAGCCCTCTAGTCGTAGGTATTGGCGAAGAAGAATTCATCATCGCATCTGACCCATCGGCCGTTATGGATCTGACCAAAGAGGTAATCTACCTCGAGGATTACGAGATGGTCACCATGCGTCCAGATGGTTACTCCATCAAGAATATCCGTCATGCCAAAGAGGTTAATCGCAAGAGCGAAACCCTAACCTTTGACTCATCACGCGATGGCAAGGGTGAGTATCCGCACTTTATGCTCAAAGAAATGCACGAGGTGCCAGACACCATTCGTGCAGCCATCCAAGGACGTGTGCGACTAGAAGACGCAACTGTTAAGCTTGGTGGACTCGAGAATGTACAGCAGCAGCTCAAACACATCGAACGCATTATTATCGTGGCTTGCGGCACATCGTATTACGCTGGTTTGGTTGGTGAATACCTCATTGAGGAACTTGCTGGCATCCCGGTCGAAGTACAGCTGGCCTCGGAATTCAAATACCGCAACGAACCACTGACTCGCAGCACTGCTATTTTGGCGTTGTCACAATCTGGCGAAACCGCTGACACCATTGCTGCACTCAAAAAAGTCGAAGGTCATGGCATCCTGCGCCTAGGTGTTGTGAATGCCGTTGGCTCAACCATCGCTCGCCTAACCGACGCTGGTGTGTACTTGCACGCTGGACCCGAGCAAGCCGTGGCGTCTACAAAGGCCTTCATTGCCCAGGTTACCGTGTTAACGTTAATCGCGCTAGAACTCAGCAAGAGCAAGGCTTCCAACAAGCTCTACAAACCGTTGTTGCAAGAACTAGCAGCCTTGCCCGAAAAGGCAGCGCTCATCCTCAACCAAACCGAGAAAATCCGCACGCTTGCCAAAAAATATGCCCATCACCGTGACTTCTTGTACATTGGGCGTGGCTACGAGTTCCCTTGCGCCCTCGAGGGTGCCCTTAAGCTAAAGGAAATATCCTACATCCACGCCGAAGGTTATGCAGCTGGCGAAATGAAGCACGGACCCTTGGCCATGATCGACCCCAACTTCCCTACGTTTGCAATCGCCTGCGACTCACCACTACTCGACAAGACCTACAGCAACATCGAAGAAATCCGTGCCCGCAAAGGTCCAGTTATTGCAATTGCAACTCGTGGCAACAGCCACATCAAAGAGCTAGTAGACGACGTGTTGTTCATCCCTAAGACCCTAGAACAAACCCAGCCGCAGCTAATTGCCTTGGTTGAACAGCTATTCTCGTACTACGTGGCCGTCGAAAAGGGTTACAATGTAGATCGACCACGCAACTTAGCGAAATCAGTAACCGTTGAATAGCACCGGCAAAAATAAAAATAGCCCTATTGTATGGGGCTATTTTTATGGGAAAAATTCAAGCTCTACAAGAATTCCTTGTCGTGCTTCTCTTTGAGCACGGCTTGGATTTCCTTAATCTTCTCGATCTTATCCTTAGGGATAATGAGCAATACGTCATCAGTATCTACTACAATGAGATCTTCAACGCCAGCGATAGCAACGAGCTTGTTGTCGTGGCTAGTTTTTACCAGCGAACCCGTAGTGTCTACGGCTACAACTTTACCATCCTCATAGTTACCATCGTCGTCCCCGTCGACAAAAAAGTCATACACGGAACCCCACGTTCCGATATCGGTCCACTTGAATGGCAGCAAGATGATACGGCCGCTGCCGTCTTCCATAACGTGCTTTGTTACCTCTTCAGTAGCACCCTTTTCCATAGTCTCGTAGATAGCCTCTATAGCAGCATCTTCACCAGGCTTATCGATAACTTCCTTCATCTTCATAAGGGCATCGTGCCAATCTGGACGATACTTCTTGTACGCCTCCAGCATTTCACCCGGGTACCAGCAAGAGTGGTTACAGTGCGTAACAATGTGGAAGTTCTCGATTAATTCCTTCGTCTCACGATAGCTTGATTTGCGTCCCAAGAAATCGTCGATCTCGTACACCTCTTGCGATGAGCCCTTTACGCGCTCGCCGAGCTGTAGATAGTCCACACCCATATTGGGCTCAGTGGCCTTAAGGCCGCCGGTGATGTACTTGCGATCGCGTTCAACAATCTTGCCGGCGTCTTCGATCATTTTCAAAAAGGCTGCCTCTGGCTTACGAACACAGTCAGCCTGCACTACAAAGAATGGCTCATCGGGATAGTACATACTGAGCTTTAGGAATGCCAAGCCTTCTCCCGGACCACGATCCTTCGCTATATCTGGCTCAATGATGTAATTTTTAAGTGGAATTTGGGGCGATTGTTCAGAAACGTATTTGATGAATTTACGCTTCGTTGAAATAAAGATATCTTCTGGGGTAAATTTCTTCAAAAGTGTGTTAATCGTATCTGTATAAAGTGATGTATCACCAACAACAGGCTGGAATTGCTTCGGCTTACTCTCACGCGAATACGGCCAAAGTTTGGTGCCTTGACCACCTGCCGTAACGATAATCTTCATATAAATAATACCTTTCTTTATGCCACCCTAGTACCGTTCCACTATAGCAGATAATAATAATGCCCTATAATAGGTGACACATTAGACAAGGAACATCTATGGCTGATATTTCACACATCTTTAAGGCGTACGATATTCGTGGCAAAGTAGGCAGCGAACTATCCGAAGACCTGATGAAAAACCTAGGACTCGTATTTGGCAACTGGCTGCCAGCAGCTGGTGCCGTAGCCGTAGGCCGCGACATGCGCCCAGATTCAGCAGCACTTGCTGCCGCTGTCATCGAAGGCCTTAAGGCTTCTGGTCGCGATGTATGGGATATCGGTGAAGTCACTAGTGACATGATCTACTTCGCTGTTGGCGAGCATCAGCTTGCCGGCGGTGTTATGATCACCGCCAGCCACAATCCTGGTGAATATAACGGCGTGAAGCTCTGTCGTGAAGAAGCTCGTCCGGTCAGCCTAGAGGCAGGCTTGGGAGAAATCCGTGATATCGTTCTGGGCCGCAGCTTGCCAGCTGCGGCAGCCGAATCAGGCACAGTCTCACAGAAAAGCTTGGCAGAAGGCTGGATCAACCACGTACTCGACTTCGTAGAGCCAGACAAGCTCAAGCCGCTCAGGATTGCTGTTGATGCTGGTAACGGCATGGCTGGGGCTATCTTCCCAGAACTCGAGGTGCATGTGCCTTGGGAAACTACCGAGATGTACTTCGAACTGGATGGCGCCTTCCCTAACCACGAAGCAAACCCGCTTAAATTCGAGACTCTCACCGACCTAATTAAGACTATCAAGAACAATGATCTGGATGGCGGTATTGCGTTTGATGGCGATGGCGACCGGGCTTTCTTGATCGATGAAACTGGCGCCGTACTTACAGGTGGCGTAATGTCTGCACTCATGAGCGATTACTTCCTCAAGAAGTTCCCAGGCAGTCCAATCGTGTACGACGTGCGCAACAGTCGCACCGTACCTGATGTTATTGAAGCGGCAGGTGGTAAGCCAATCATTAGCCGTGTTGGCCACTCGCTCATCAAGCAAACCATGCGCGAGCATGATGCACCGTTTGGTGGCGAAGCTTCAGGCCACTTCTACTTCCGCGACAACTGGTACGCCGACTCAGGGCTTATTGGTGCTGTAATCGGCCTGTACGCTGCCGGCTTAACTGGCAAAAAGCTATCTGAGCTCCGCGAACAATACACGCATTACAATGCAATCCCGGAGACTAACTTCGAGGTTCAAGACAAGGATGTTGTACTGAACGAGCTTAAAGAGACTTTTAAGGACAACAAGCAGAGTACACTTGACGGCCTAACTGTAGATCTAGACGGCGCCTGGTTTAACGTCCGCGCCAGTAACACCGAGCCACTGCTTCGCCTAAACGCAGAGGCAAGTTCTCAAGAACAGCTGGACAAACTAGTTGCCAAGCTTACTCAAATTATTTCGAAATAAGTTATACTGAAAGCATGAACATTTTAGTTACAGGCGGTGCCGGTTACATCGGTACGCACACCATCGTAGAACTTGTAAAAGATAACCACGAGGTAGTAATCGTAGATAACCTTTCTAATAGCAGTAAGGTTGCCCTGGATCGACTCAAGACCATCACAGGCAAAGAGTTCCCATTCTACAAAATTGATGTCTGTGACAAAGATGCGCTCCGCAAAGTGTTTGACGAGCATCACATTGATGGCGTCATTCACTTTGCCGGTCTGAAGGCTGTCGGTGAATCCGTACAAATGCCGATCGCCTACTACCGCAACAATCTTGATTCCACACTTAGCCTATGTGAAGTCATGCAAGAAAAAGGCGTAAAAAAGATTGTCTTTAGTTCGTCGGCTACCGTTTATGGCGACCCACAAGAATTGCCACTGCATGAAGACAGCCCCAAGGGTTCAATCACTAATCCTTATGGTCAGACCAAAGCCATGATTGAGCAAATCTTAACCGATGTTGCCGTGCCTGACGACGAGTGGAAGATCACTATCTTACGTTACTTCAACCCAGTAGGTGCTCACGAAAGCGGTCTTATTGGCGAAGACCCCAATGGTACGCCAAACAATCTGCTGCCATTTGTTTCACAGGTTGCGGTTGGCAAACTCGAAAAGGTTCGTGTCTTTGGCGACGACTATGATACCCCTGATGGCACCGGTGTTCGTGACTACATCCACGTTGTCGACTTGGCGCGGGGCCATGTTGCCGCACTTGATCATATTACTGACCAAACAGGTGTCAAAGTGTATAACCTAGGAACTGGTAAAGGCACATCTGTGCTGCAGATGATCCATGCCTTCGAAGAAGCCTGCGGGCGCAAAATCCCTTACGAAATTATTAAGCGTCGTCCAGGAGACATCGCCTCCTGCTATGCTGACCCCACCAAAGCCAACCAAGAATTAGGCTGGAAGGCAGAAAGGTCCATCGAGGATGGCTGCAAGGACTCATGGAACTGGCAATCCAAGAATCCAAACGGTTATAATAATTAGGTAATGCTGCAGAAGCTGCAAAACAAACTAGATAATCGCCTTACCGGCCAATTTATGCGCTATCTAATAGTTGCATTTATTGGCTTAGGCTTTGACTTTGGCACATTGGTCTTCTTACGTGAAGTAGTAGGCGTTTACTATCTAGCCGCAGCAGCTGGCGGATTCGTTGCCGGTCTTATCGTCAACTATATCCTTAGTGCCAAGTACGTCTTTAGCAATCCGAAGATAAAGTCACATGCTATGAACTTTGGTTTATTCGGACTCATTGGCCTGATCGGCTTAGGCATCCTAAGTGTATTGATGTGGATCTTAACTAGTGGCCTAGGCATCAACTACATCATCTCCAAGGTACTGGCTACCGTTGTAGTGTATGCCTGGAACTTCTTAGCTCGCCGCAGGCTATACCACGACGAGCCGGCACCGATTGAACTTTAGTTACTGCCGTAATACTTCTTAGCCAGCTCTACAGCAGTACGCACTCGCTCTACGTTTGTACCCTCTTCACCAGGACGCATCTCAATAGATACAAAATTCTGGTAGTTGAGCTTTCGTAGTGCGTCTGCTGCGGCTGCATGAGGGATATCCTCACGCTCTTCAACAGCATCAAGCATCGGCGAACTAATATGGAAATGTCTAATGCGCTCACCGGCCGCCTGAATAGAAGCTACTACGTCATCACCCGCCATTGCCATGCAGGCAATATCGAGGTGTAGACCAAAGCCAGGGTTGGCAACCTGATCAACAAAGGTAATGCCTTCTTGGGCATTCGTTACAAAGTCACAATTGTACTGCGGTGCATTTGGCTCAATACAAAAACAGGTATCGTTCTGTTTGCTAGCGTCACCAAGTTCAGTAAAGAAGTCGTTTGCGATACGATACGCTTCAGCATCATTCATATCGCCACGTTGGCGATTCTTAGGCGAACCGAATACCAGCACGCCAGCCTCCATTTTGCCGGCAAGTGTAATAAATCGCCTCAGATAATCGAGTGTCTCGGCACGGTTTTCGGCAGATTCGAAAATTTTGAGGTCGGGGCGTGGGAAGAGCATCGACTGGAAGGCAACGACAGTAATACCGTGCTTGGCCCAGAAGTCTAAATACTCTTTGATCTGCTCGTCAGTAACGCGTAGTGGATCATCCCAAACTTTCGTTGGTGCGATCTCTACATATTTGACGCCCATTTCTTGCAGCGTTTGAGCAACAGCCGCTTCTTCGTTAGGCGTCCATGCGATGTTTGATACTGCGAGCTTCATAACTTACCTCCTACTTTGTATATCCTAATCCGTATTGATTGCGAGTATATTCGACTTCGTTCAAAAATGCTGTGAATGGATCACCACCTTGAGGCTGACGCATTTCAAGAGATATATATCCTTCATAGCCTACTGTTCTGAGGGCATCAGCAATCTCCGCATGAGGAACCGTGGCGTCTGCGCTTAGCGGCACAAGTTCTGGTGCGCTGGAATCAAATGACGCAATACCTGCTGAATTTTGTGCAACAAACATCTCAGACCTGTAGTCACTATAGTGGCGTTTACCAGCTACCGCTGCAGCATCTAAATGTAAGCCGACACCCTGAGCATTTCCGCGCTCCTGAGCATCTTCAACAAATCGAAGACCTTCGACAGCATCTGTAACAAATGTATTACCGTAGCCCGAAAGTGGTTCAATACATAGTTTCGTATTATTATCTGCCGCAGCATGAGATACCGCAGCAAAGACGTTCAGAGCGTCATCTGGATGTTTAACTTCTTGGCGCAAACCTGGAGATCCAAAGATCAGCGAAGCAGCTCCCAAGTGACCAGCAAGTTCTGATTGACGCTTTAGGTGATCAACTAATCGCTGCTGCTCTACGGAAGTACCACTGAGCGCAGCTTCTTTTAGGCCAAAGGTCAGTGATTGCATTCCAACCACCTTGAGGCCATAATCCTCAACTCGAGACCGAAATTCACTAGCCTGTTTCGCTGATACAGCCGGTGCCTCAGGCCAAACCATAGTGGGCGCGATAACTAACCCTTCGACACCGCGTTTCGTAAGTTCCGGTAGCATTTCTGATGATTGCTTTGGATCCCATCCTATGTTCGATGCGGCTAACTTCAATTACTTGTCCTTATTTTCTTCTACAAATTGTTTAATATCAGTGAGCTCTTGCTGCTTGTTATATAAGTATGGGTTTGCGCCACCAAACAATGCAGCGTGCTTGCTGTGCATGTCCCAGAACGCTGGATTAACGCCATCTGGACGCTGATCGAAATCCTTTATGCCGAAGACATAGTCAGCGACTTCCTTAGTAGAAACTGGTTCGGTAGCGAGGTTCAGCAGCTTAAGGTCATTATCTAATGCAATACCTATATCCTTCCAAAGATTGGCCAGGTTGTAGTATTGGTAGACGCCATCAGCATGGATACGTTCTACCATGTTGTTATTCATAAGATCGAAGATTACGTTCTTTTTGAGTCCTTGGCCAAACAAACCCGGTAAACGAACAATTAGAGCGTCGAACTTTTCTCGACAAAACTGCTCCAAATAGTAACGGTTAACGCCATACGGCAACAAGCCTTCAGTTTCGATTGGAGTGTCTTCGTCGGCACCGTTTGGAGACTTATAAACACCAACTGTTGAAATCAATACAAAACGCTTAGCTTTCACATTTTTTAGATGCTCGATAAGACCATTGATCTGTTCAAGATCCTTTTCGGGCTCTTGGTTGATGCGCCACATTTCGGCATACGTGGCAGCACTGACAACCAAGTCATACTCTTTACCATCAATATCATTGATGTTGCTAGTGTTATATACGTCGTCGAACTGGTGTTTGGCGGCCAGGTTGCCACCGACGAATCCTGTGTACCCTATGAGTGCGTCTGCCATATATCCCTCCAATTTGTTTATTAGCGGCGTGGTTGGTAACCGTATCGATCGGCTAAATGGTCTTCAAGCTCAGTAAAGTAGTCTTCGTAGTCTCGGTTGGTTGGGTTGCCTGATTTAATTTCAGCAATACCGGTCAAAACATGCTGTGCAAGGGCTTCAGCCTCGGGGCGTAACTGTGGCATAACTAGCAAGCGTTCAAGCTGCATAGTAAATTGGTCATAACGCTTTCGATCGAATACTTCGTTGCCCTGTTCATCAGCGACGATAGCTTCGGGGTGCTGCAAATCAACAGCTAGACTGCCAGATGTTACGCCGTGTTCGCGCCCCTCAATAGTAGGAGTGTACAGGTGAACCCAGTTGTTGCCATACTTGTCGACAGGATACTCAGCAAGCTCTTGTGCACCGCGACGATTGTAGCCGCGGCCACCGCTTAAGGCGTCAGCTGGCATGTCGAGTGTCTGTTCCAAAATCCAACCAGCAACATGTTCAGTGCGTGCTTGGGTGGTTGGCATAGAGTCCAAAGCCTCTGGGGTACGACCAATAACAACGATATCTTTATTGTCGAGTGCCATAGCAATCTCGCCAGCAAACTGCACCATAGGAGTCTTTTCAGCCTCGTGGCGAATAACTTTTTCAGCACCGTTATCGACCGCAAATGTAATGCCGTCGATATACTGCGTGGCCAAACCTGGACGGGGCGCGCGGACTACGGTCGCGCCACGCTCGCGAAAGCTATCACCAGGCCAAGACTCGGGAGAGGCATCAACCATCACAAGTGGCAAACCAGCCTCCTGATAGCCCTCGGCAGTCTTAAGCGCAGCACCGTAACGTGGATCTTCTGGATCGCTGTACATTACTGACGCCACACCAACGATTGGTGCGCCCTCAAAATCAACTACTGGAAATTCATGCCCACCAGCTTTAATATCTGTCATCTATATATCCTTATTATCTACTTTTTACGGTATTTGCCGGTAACAGCCTTTAAAAGCACACCCATTACATGCGCATTGCCTTTAATAGGACTGATCTTCGTTGGCGTCTTACCCTTTGCTGGATATGCGCGAGTTACTGGAGTCTCAGCCGTCCTGAACTTCTTCTTATTCCTCGAGCTCTCAATAGCCATATGGTAATGAAGTTCGTAGGTCATAAAAATGCCACGGAAGGGCGCAATATTTTCGTCAGTCAAAAGCTTACGGCTATAGGCGCGGAAGCCGTTGGTAGTATCAGTATGACGCCTACGAGACGCCAAGCTAATAAGTGGGGCGTGAATAAGGTGCAAGCCGATAGTGCGCTCAAGTGGCGTATTAATTGCTTTGCCGCCAGGAATAAATCGAGATCCCTGAACGTGGTCGTAGCCCTCTTCCAGTAGCTTGATGAAATTAGGAATCGCGGAGATGTCATCTTTATTGTTGCCATCAACTACAATTGTACCTTCATAGCCTTCGTGCATTGCGAAAGCCAATGCCATACGCATTTGAGCGCTAAGCTTACCGGGGCCGGTCTTAGTCAAAAGCGCACGCACGTCAACTTCTTTTAGAAAGTCTTTTTCGAGTGATCCGTCAGTACTACCACCGTCAGCAACAATAATGTCGACTTCTGATGTGTACTTCTTCATTTTACGGAGCTGCTTTTGCACCTTTTCGCCTTCATTGATGACGAAAATACAGACGCAGTATTTATGCTTTTTAGGCTTAAGTGAGTTTAGTTTAAAGTCAGGAAACTCCCATGTTGGGTGCTCTTGACGCATTTCCTTGAGAATATCTTTCGTCATAAATCAATACTAGCATACCTCTAGTGAAACAGAGAGGGATTGTAATTAATACGTGATATTGCGACGGGCTTCGTCGGCGACAGCAACCGTACTCGTGAACTCTTCCATAATGTGATACGGCTGTTCTTTGCGGCTTTCCGTGAGGATGCGTCCGACATACTCCGAAAGGATCACTAGAATAGCAAATAGAAAGAAAAACATCACCGATATCTGCAAAGACAGTGTCGTCCAGCCCTGTGCCACACTGTCTTTGAAGAGCTTTACGAATACAACGTATACTGCATACAGTAAGTTGACCCCGCCAGCCAACACGCCGAGCCATGTCATCATGCGCAATGGATGCGCTGAATAGCTGGTAACAATTTCTAAGGCCTCCAGTAAGCCTGTACGCAACTTACGATCAGTATGTGGATTGGCATGTGGTTCGTAAGCAAAGGTTTTGTGCTTAAAACCAATCATACTGGATAAGTGGCGAATGTGTTTGTGATTACGATTTGTGTTGGTTAATGCGTTGATCGCGCGTCGGTTAAAAGAAAGTAGATACGTTGCATTCGAAGGGATATTAGCTCGGGTAAATCTGCGATTATACCAATAGAATAAGCGTCGGCCCCATTGTGCGGTTCGTGACCCACCAAACGATAGACTACTAACGCCTTGGACCACATCGTAGCCAGCTCGATTGATGTCAACAATGTCGATGATAATTGTTGGCGGATCGAGTAATGGATTGAGCACGCAAGCGTAATCGCCGATAGCACCCTCTAAACCCGCAAATACAGCAGTATCGTGGGCATGTTTTCGAGAAAGACGAATGATACGGATACACGCAATTTTAGTAAGTAGTCCTGTCAGTTTTTCGAGCTGATTGCTATGCATAGCATTATCTACGACCAATATCTCGTAGTTTGCATAATTTTTACTTAGAATCTTGGAAACATTTTTCAGATATTCAGCAGCAGCGTCAACGCGCTCATCTATCGGTATCACGACCGACACAAAGATGTCTGTAATAGCCTGCTTCTTAGACCCCATGTATATATAATTCCCTCAGCTCGACCAAAACATCATAGATGTTATCGAGTTTACCGCCCATTATACAGGTGTAGTTCTTGAGACCGAAATGTGGTTTAAACAATATTGGGCGGCTATCATCCCCTTCACTTTGCTTGAGTATGGTCTTTACTTCCCATAAGGAATCCTCGTGTACCATATTTGCCAGCCCTGGAATAAAACGCTGTACGTCAGCCTGCATCTGCCTAAAGTTCGATTTGGGCTTGAAGTCCACTAAGTATCGATGGCCGTCGCGATATTCACCAATATCATCATGCCACTCAGTATGTGGCGTATAGCGAACATGTGACAATGTACTTAGGCCGCGATCAGGGAACGGCATGATCGAAAAGAACGGACCATCCATCACGGTAACACTAAAATCTTCATAACCTACAGGCAATCTAACCAGACACATCTCAGTTAGCTCATGTTTGAATGGCAAAAGTGGCAGTCCACTGCTGTGGTGAATCTTGTTGATCTGTGAGTAGCCGCAGTTCAAGACACGCTTCGCTTTATATGTTGTCTTTGATGTGTGAACAAGCAGCCCATCCTTTGCTTCTTCGACTGAGATAACTTCTTCATTGTTATGCAGGTCAACTGATCCTGCATCTAGCTGCTTCATTACGACATTGCGCAGCGTTCGGGAATTAAACGCATACTCTTTAACCCTAAACACACCATCCACCAAAAATTCATTAAACAGTTTTTTGACATCGAGCCTAGATACTTCTATGTCTGCGCCAATTTTTTTACAGAATAGCTCAAACTGCTTGGCATTTACCTTAGAGTTCTTACTCGCG
>Ga0075366_10000155_pt1 | contig 29104 bp, 41 predicted proteins | sample EndMethybrTD3031_FD_72351 | JGI IMG/M metagenome (GOLD analysis project Ga0075366, IMG submission 72351) | Populus endosphere microbial communities from Tennessee, USA - Endosphere MetaG P. TD hybrid TD303-1 | ecosystem: Host-associated > Plants > Roots > Endosphere | place: USA: Tennessee...
GGGGGGGTGTATATTGCGGACCCCCCTCCCCCCTACTGATCTCTCCCGGATTTTTTATTTTTTTTTATTTTTTATTCTTGTTCTTTTTACTTTTTTTAATTTTTACATTTTCATATCATTCCCATACCACGATGGTAGGGTAGGGCGTGGTGTGTAGCAATTACTTATTGTATTAACAGACCACTTACCTATGGCACGTATAGGTCATACCACCTATCCACTGTCATAGTAGTCATCAAAAGAATTTCGTGAAACTTTTCTCCACATTCCTGAAACGTTCTCCTCCACTATCTCGGCTATCGCGTTCTGTATTGCTAAAGCCTGATCAGGCTGTGACAAGTCATCAGATACCTTAGCTATCCTATCCAGGAAGGAGGAGGTGTGGTATCCCATGCGGGTATCATAGGCAAACCATTCATCGAACTGGGTGAATGGATTGAAAGGATTGTCAACAGTTGTTAGCATGTACTCAATTGGTTCAGTAGTATCAGTCGTACTCATCTCACTCATTGAGTCCTACCTTGAGTGTTGTCAGACCAATACCCAAAGCGTCTGCTACCTCGGCCTGGGTATACCCATTGCCCAGCATAGACCTAGCACGTACCAGCTTAGCGCTACTCAGCTTGGGTCCCTGCTTGGGCAAAGCCAAAGCCTTAACACTATCGGAGTCACTGTTGTAAAGAATCTCTTTTAGTCTACTAGGACTAATAGCACCAGCTTGAATAGCATCCCATTCGGATTGAGTTATAATGATCTTGTGCTTCTTTGCATCCATTCTTCTACGGGCTTCTTCTAGTGCCTGCCTCTTAATCTTCTTAACAGTTTCTTCCTCCATATGCGGATTAGCCTGCCGTCTTTGGGAGACCTGGGCGTTTGCTAGACGCTGGGCTTGTCTTTCACGAGGGGCATTTCTTTTCGCAACATTAAGCTTAGCATTCAACGATTCTACTTCTTTGGCGTATGTTCTCTTTGCCGATGGTGAATAGGGGGCATCCTTAAGACTAAGTGCTTCCTTTCTTGCCCCATTGGCCATAGCCTTTAGCTTATTGGAATGTACAGCATAGATGCCTTCCATCTTGGTACCTGAAGAAAGAGTAAAGGCATCGTCGGTTATAGCCAATCTCTCGTACTTATCTTTCTTCTCTACCATACGGCCGGTCTCATACTGAACTTTCTGCTTAGTGACCGGATCTATTCTGGTCTTCTTCTCAGGGACCATACGCTTCGTCGGCTCATACACCCGCTTACCTGTACGAGGATCGATAGGTCCGCCTCTTCTTGCAGATCTTGGTACTCGTTCAGGAATGTAGACTTCAGCGCCAGCCTTGGTAATGAGCGTACTCGCTCCACCCTTTTTCTTACCTTGATACTTCTCTCTCAAGCTAAGGATCCCGTTATCCTTTTCGGATTGTCTCCAATCCAGATCATGCTTCTCTGAATCAATGACAACCATGGAATGTCGTACCGCAGCTGCCAATTCATCAGAGCTCGCAGCATGAAGAGACATGTCCGCAATCAAGTTAGAGATTCGCCCCATCTCATTTTGCTTTCGTGACGGGGTGATGCTAGGGATAGGAGAATCCTTAGGCCTCTTATAGATCTGCGGATCAAAGCCCTTCAATTTTTCAAGGGCGGGGGTACTTTTTATTTGTTTGTTATTGGGGATAACAAGAACGTAATCTCCATCAAAGTCTGCACCAGACAAACGCTGAGCAACAGAATGATGAATACCGATCGCATCTCTGGCTGAACTTCCAATAATCTTACGTGCTTCACGATTACGGTTGTTCACCGTCAATTCAGGAATTTCAAACGTTCCACCGTGTGGATGACGAATGAGAGATACACGCTCACCGTTTCTCAAACTAGGCGCATAGACCTCATCAGGCTTCATCGACTTGAGAGGGAGCAGAACTTTGTTGGAAGTTCGAGGTAGAGCAGCAGCACTGAGATGAACTGCCGAAGAATCGGTCGCATCGGCAAACTTCAGAAGAAGATCTCTCTTGACTGTTGGGTTCGTAAGAGAGTTGATTTCCTTTAGCTCATTAAGGCGACGCTCATGAGTCACATTAAGCTGTTGTGTAGCAAACTTAGGATCCTGTTTCGAGAGCATCTGTGACGAGAGACTTCTAGACCAGTTGTCCCAGTCACCTTCTTCATTCACTTTATTCATCGCAGATATAACTCTACCCTTTGAATCCTCTATCTGCCTGATCGTAGCTCCAAATGGATTATCAGGATCATCTGAAATTTCCTTCATAACATCTTTCTTCCTGCCGGTATTAGATTTGTTCGTATTGAATACGATGTCTGTACCTTCAGGAAGATCATCTTTGTATACAGCCATGCCCTTAAGGTAGTGCGTCTTGTCGACCATGATTCGTACCTGGGCATAGTTGCTACCGCCAAGAGATAGATCCTTCACTCCTGGACGGAGATAAATCATACCGTCTGCTTCATCCCCACCATCTTCTTTGTAATTGACCTTGATACGCCTCGAACTGATTGAGAGGGGGGGCTTAATTCCAAGATAGCTCCGGCCATAATCATCAGAGTGCACATCGGTGATCGTTTGAATTTTACTCTTGTTCCTCGATACGTGACCAAAGGAAGTACCCGGTGGAGCAAGTACCTTTGTTGTGGTCTGCTTTCCCGTATGAACTTGCGGGATCTTGAGATTGTAAACCGAGTATCCTTCTTCCTTCAAAACCTCGATTGCTGTATTAAGTCTGGTCTGAGTAATTCCCAGTTGACTCTCAACACCACGACCAACATCAACTAGTTCTTTTCTAGCAACCTGATCCTTGAGCATATTGGCTGTGGTCTGAAGAGCGTCGGCTTTATCTTTCGCTCCAGAAGCAAGATCAGCACGAACAGAAGATTCATTACGACCCTGACGCCTGGCGATGGCGCTATTCGACCAGCCCTTATCCTTCAAGCGCTGAGTTTCAAGAATTCTTTGTTGCTTCTGCTGAGCAAGAGCTATAGATCTAGCAGCACGAAGTTGTGTTGTCGTAATCCCCACACCTTTGGCAATGTCCGATTCGGACATACCTTTCTTCTTAAGATTCTCAATGTAGTCGAGATAGCTTCGATTACGAGTATTCTCAGAGCCTCCCGATCCCCAAGGATAACGACCAGAACGACGGAGGATGCCGTAATGTGCGAGATGCTGTTCTTCAGTACGAATCACGACTGTTCCTCCAATCTTCTATGAGTGATTATTCTGTCGAATTCTTGAATCTTGTTCATGATAAAGACGATGTCATCGGGATCTGCGTCATAAACCATGACTTCATTATCTTGATATAGTCTGAGCTCAATCTTAATATCATATGGATTCTTGTCATACTCAAGACAAAAGAGAGCTGCATAAACTTCAAGCTGATGAACAGATCCAGGATAAACGCCAGTTTTCAAATCATGAATTCGAAGAGTGTTATAGCGGAAAGAGATCGTGTCGGCTGTACCAAAACAATTCTCAGAATAGTAAAGAATTTGTTCGCACGTCATCCTATACTTGATGGCATCGTTGATATATAATCCAACAGTGCCGACCAAACCCGAAAGCCTATTAGCTTCAATCTCTCTGTGCGCATATTCATGCTGCGCAGTACCGTATGCCGCAGCTTGAGTTGAAGTCCAGCGCTCAAGTAATTTATCCGGTGTGTAATGTATCCAATGGTATTGACTAGGACTTAGAAACGCGTGTTCGCCTTGGAGGTTTAAATGCTTGTTGAAGCGCAATTAAAACCTCCTCTTCATTCTCAGGATAAATATATGCAGCAAAGGACATCTCATCCAATCGTTCTAGATAATAATGTTGATTTGGCTGGACGTCGGAGAAAGGCGAGATTTTAACCTCTAGGGTAGCCCAATAAGGTCCCCAAAGAATAATGATATCGGGAAATCCCTGTCGATAAGACGCATCTGTTTTCAAAATAATACAGCCTGGAAATAAGTTTTCAAGCTTTTTAATCAGTTTGGCTTGATATTTATTTTCGGTCGCCATCTATGTATGAACGAAGAGATTACCAACTACAACAAAGGCCGGAGCGTCAGTTGGCTCAGCTCCAGTCTGAGGTCCTACTGTATGAGAGTGTCTAGCACTGGCGCCACCTGAAATTTGCGAATCTTGTGGAGCGTTTCCTGCCGAATGTGTAGCTCGGTTACCGCCACCAGTATCATTTGCCATTGCGATTGTATGAGTATGATCGGGCGAATCTGTACCAACGGTATGCTTATGAGCAGGGCGACGATTTGCAAGTGCTGCGCCCTCGCTTTTACCATTTGCATTGACGTCGACATGAGTACCAAGCATCACAAGTCCACGACCACGAGCATCGGGTAAATTGGCACCAATCAACGAAATCAAAGCAGTGTAAGTTCCTGAAATCGCAGAACCATCAGCGAGTAGCCACATACCACCAGCTGGGTCAGCATGTGATGCTGCTTGCATCGAAACTTTCGTATCACCAGTCATCCATGCAGCTGCACCTGCCGTTGCCCATTTAACGCCTGAGGCCTGAGCTGAATCAGCTGTCAAAACTTGTCCATTAGAACCAACTGCAAGTTTAGTCGGATTCGATCCAACTCCAGTACCAACTAACACTTGACCTTTTGTAGAAAGGTATTTCATTGGAAGCGAATCAGAAAGACCCATAACAAGTCGAAGCTCTTCGCCATTGGGTGGACCGCCAGCAGCAGGTCCTGCGGCGTTACCATTCGCTCCAACAACCTCGATAAATCCGGTTTTCTTGACAAGTTGTGTCGTCTCTGAAGGCAGCCATACAAAATATCGATTTTGAGGATCAGTGACCGATTCGAATAAAATGTATCCACCTAGAGAGAATACAGCATCAAGTAACGCGGAAAGTAATCGACCATCTTTAGATGTTGTCGATACCCATAACTTTGAAGCACTAAATGAATCCGGAGTATTATTCATCCGGACCTCACCTGCAGGAAGCGGTCCGACTCCCGGATCAGTTAAAGTAGTGCTAAATGTAAACGTAATTTTCGCTACATCACTTGGTCCTACTGGTCCTTGAATCCCTTGAGGTCCTGTATTTCCCGGAACACCTTGAATTCCTTGTGGTCCTTGAATCCCTTGAGGACCCGCAGGTCCAATCGGGCCTTGAGGGCCCATTGGTCCAGGATCACCTTTTATCGGAGTTTGTACTTCAACGTCTTGCTGATTATTAGGAGTAAAGGGCAAAGCACCAGATTCAACAAAAACGCACGGTATTGTAAACCACTCGTTAGAATGTATAACAACAGGTCCAGTTATTTCGTAGCGATTCCAAGTTTCAAGTTGGCCACCTTCATACATCAAAAATATGCCGCCAATTTCAACCTGATCGAATCGAATAACTCGACCTTCTTGAGAATAAACGGAGGCATAAACTTCTGTGTATAAAGTTGCGTCTGAATTATTACCTTTGATAAACCCGTGCTGCGGATCTGAGGCACTCGTATCTGTCTTCCATTTATAATTTGCTGATCCAACAGCAGTACCGGGAGTTCCATCTGGCCCTTGAATACCCTGGACACCCTGAGGACCCTGGACACCCTGAGGACCTTGAGGGCCTTCTGGTCCTGTGAATCCTCTAGGACCTTCGGGACCTCTTAGTCCTAGATTGCCTGAAGCTACTACAACAGCCCCAGGAGTTGATTCGACAACTAGCGCTGTTTCTGGAACATGATCAAGAGTAAACTCGAGATCCTCTACATTAAAAGTTAGAATAATATCATCGGCTAACATCAGAAACACACTCCACTTTTCCTTGACACATGGTGCGTGGCTCTGAACCTGATGGCGCCCATTGGAGATCCCATACTCCAACAAACTTACCAGACTTACTAGACGGATGCTGTGACAACTGCATCGTTTGATTACCAGTTAATGAAATTTTTATCTTTCCCAGATAAGCATCTACAGAATTAATCGAAAACGCAGCAATGGGTGGATCTGGAGAAAGTCTATCCACACGAATTTGTGCTTTTACTTCGCCGGTAATATCAACAGGAGCACCGGCTTTGTCAGTGCAGGTAATCGGAATCTCAACACCATCTCCAGCATATAGAAAAAGATCCAAACCTTCTGGCTGAAGATTGAGTGCACGGCTAGCCATGCTCCTCCTTTCCTACTCCGCGACGAAATAAATGTAAAAAATAATAACAGGTATTCTGTGTACCTCTATTATAATCTGCGATTTCAATACTAACTAATATCTAATCTTATTCGCTTGCTCCTGACTCTGGAAACCTACTACGTAGCTCATGATCTACCCGTTCTGCGGCATCCACCATACCAATTAGATGAGCATCCGTGACAATTGCATCTGTCCAAATTGTAACCACCCACGAATAAACTCCTGCGGCCGTTCTACGCAACTCAATCGACCCTCTACCAGGGACCGGATCTCTATACAGTTTTACACTCTCGCTCATATTATTCTCTCCTAGTATTCTACGATGCCAAATTCTTGATAGGTCGGCCACACATAAGTTCTATTTAGAATAGAAAGAACAAGATCTTGCTCGAGAAGACCATAGCGCTGCGCACACTGAAAAGAATTTTCACTTACCTCGCCGGTTTTCAAATCAATGATCCCCGTCGTGATCGGATGTTCGTACGGCATACGAAATTGTTGGTTGTATTTGATAGCAAACCACCTAGGACGCCATACGAGGTTCTCTACGTGGTTGTTATGACGATCCCCATCTAGATTAATGGGCGTGTCAAATGGCTCCGAATCGCGTGGAAGAAACGCTTTGGCAACGAGAAGAGGTACAGATCGATGATACTGAATGCCATCTTTCATAAGCCCTACTTGAACGAGTCCATATTGATTCTCGTTAAGGGCTAAGATTCTTCCCCATCTGTCAGAACGAATCCTTCCATGATCACTCACACTGTACTCTTCAAACTCGTCAATCTTTCTCCAGTTTTCAACCATACCAACACTCCAAAAATTTTTAAGAGGCCTTGGGCAAGCGCTCACCTTGTGGGTGGTTCGGATTTTTTATCTCCTCCTTAAAGTTGTGGCCAAAAAACTTTGAGGTAAGAACTTTCTATAAACGCCCACTTAATATCTATTATATACTTATACTTATTAGGTTCGCGCGTACAGTAAGTTTTTGGGGAAACATTTGGCCATTAGATATTATAGCATTTGTAAGTCATAATTTGCTGCGTTGAAGTTCTTCTTTGCCTTGAGACTTTGCCAAATTGCTCGGTCTACACCGCTCTTACTTTTCAGAACATAGTAGAAAAGGTCTGCAAATGGCGTATTTAATCTGTCGATGCGTCCGTGAGCCTGTTCCCAGTTCTTGTAAGAGTACGTCAGAGAGTAAAAAGTTATCGTGTCCGTCTCGGTGCAATTCCATCCTTCAGATCCGGCCACATATTGGACCAAATATGCCCATTTCTCAGAATTTGGGATATTTTCGTGTTTATGACCGTTCCATTCGGCAATCTCAATATCTTCTTTTAGACGCCTTAAAATGTCCAGTTCGTAGTTGAAATTGTAGAAAATGACCATTTTTGAATGGAGCTCGAGCAACTCTTTGATCCTGTTCAGACGTGATGGATCACTGTTCACAGCCCTTCTCAGAACGCCGAAGAGCTCCGCTATGTCACGGATAGGCTTGTTCTGATAAATATGCCATCTGTTCTTCAGAATGCTCTGTACGAGCTCCTCATTGTGCGCTACGGTCAATGTCATGGAGTGCCGAACAGTCTCGCTGGGAAAGCGCATCTGAACGAGAACTCGGTTTCTGTTCTTCACCAGCCTCGAGACGTTCAAATATCGCTCGACTTTGGGGAATTTCGTCCACGGGCTATACACGACGTGTTCGCGCTTGAATTCGGTGCGATTACGATAAAATCCATTGGCGACGAAGACGGGGATATAGTCCAACCAGGTGTCCCCAGGAGTTGCAGTGAGCAGGATCCAGTAATTTTCCTTGGCGATCTTGAGGAATGCCTTGACCCACGCACCACTACCCACCAGTCTCTGCTCATCGAAAATGAAGAATGCATCCCTTACATCCCGATACTTTTCAATGTTATTCCAACTATCAACAGTGAGAATTCCGTAAGCAGTAGCGTCCGGTTCCTTTCCCACTGCAATCTGAGCGAATTCTCCCTCCCAGTCCTTACTGTCTCTCTTCTTCGCCGTCGTGATGACATAGACGTCTCTCTCCTGGTGTTCCAGTTCGTAATACGCCACGGCTACTCGAGACTTACCTGATCCAACACGCCCCCAGAGAATATTGCCGTCATTTAGAAGTTGTAGGGCGGCCTTTTGATGTGGTCTCAGGAGTTCCATAAAGAATCTTATCAATCCCTTTTCGATCGACTTCACTAAATCCAGTCTGTGCTTCTACCAGCCATACTGCCATCGTACTGACCGCGTTCTCGATACGATCGCCACGATCTTCCAGTTGAGAAAGCCGTCGTTCGAGCGTGCTGAGAAGGAACTTCCTAGCGGCCTCGGGGTCGGGTCCGAGCGGCGAAGGCTCATTGATCGACATCGTCTCACGTAGAGCCTCTTCCCAGATCTCGATCAGCTTGGGGAACTCGAAGCTCTCGGATAGATATCCTCTACTTACGAGCTCCGCTCCGAGATAGCCGATAGCTCGCATACAGTGAATATCTGAAACGTACCAGCCGATTTCCTCATTCGAGCTCAAGTCTGACACTTAATCTCCTTTTGTCAGCTCGTAGTGAGCTGGACCACGAAGCCAATCGACGTTTTTAGCTCCCTCCAAACAGTTAGGTCGATCGTTGCAATATCGTACATTTTGTTTGATCTTGATGCCTTCGAGTTCTATCTCTGTTGAATATACGGAGATCTTGTCGTCCGAACGAATCTCACCACATACGTGACACGACCAACTCAGATCATCCATCTTTATTTTCCTTACCTTTCTTTACCTTTCTTTACCTTTCTTTACCAGACCTTTGGCCTTACAAATTGGACAGAAAGGAGGGTCGGCTGGGTCGCCAGTTAGTTCTGCTTTGTTGTAGCAATTCATGTTTGAGCATACGGTATAGATACCGAACGTCACCTCAGCTCCTATTCAGGTGGATGCTCCATGAAGAATGCACTTACTTCTCGAAGCACCTCTCCGATTTTCTTGGCGCTCTCTGATTCTCCCTCTTGAGTGAGAAGCGCTGCTCCCATCTCGCTTGCACCGATCAAGCGGCCGATCATATAAGGAGTTTTTGGATCGGACATGATGTCGCGCCACTCACGTTGTCGTCTCACTTATTCTCCTTTCAAAAAAAAAAAGAGTCCATGTTTCGGGCTCTTTTTCTTTGAATTAATTAGGATTTTTGAGTCTTCGTGTAATGACGGTACGAATTCCTTGATCATCGAGACCGCGGTAGGTGACCGGAATGAAGATCACTCTGTCCTGAGCTTCGATATACACTACCATATACTCATGACAGTAGATCACTTCATTCGGATGATTCCTTGCGTGGTCGATCATCAGATCTTTGATTTCGTCCGTATTCTTACGGAACAAACTCAACATTAATTACTCCTTAATTAGGTTTCATTATACTCCTTGTTTATTATACGAATATAAACAGACGGAGGTACGCTAAGCTGGCTGCATCATCCAGAAAGAGGAGTCAGGTCTGCCAAGACTCCGTCTGGACACTTAGGTACCTCCGCCCTATCCCCAGGCTCCCGAATGGGAGTGCGGCCCTTGGGGAATCCTAGTTTCTGCTGTCGTGGTCTTCACGCAGCATATTGAGTGTTCGCTCGAGTCGCTCGGGCCAAGGCCAAGTTCCGGGCTTATTGGGGTCATAATGGGGAGTATGATTAACAGGGACTCCCGGCTGCTGCTGGAGCCAGTTGACGAAGGCGGTGATTCCATGATCAGTTCCAATCTTTGCCATGAGATCCTCTCCTTCGTCTGGCTCAGTTACGATCCCACCCGAAGACTTGTAAGGACGCTCGATTGTCGGTTTCATAGTTTCGAGCCAGGCCTTACCCTCAGGATCCATAGCCTGCTCGATTGTATAGGGGATACCGCCGACGCCGAGTGACTCAGCTTCAGCGTTCATCTTCGTCGGGTCAGGACGAACACCGTTCGTGTAATATGACTGCATGAGAGGTCTCTGGAGCTCTCGAGGCCAGCCCCAGCTCTGAGCGAACTCGACACCGTGAGTAAGCGAGACCTTGTTCTCCAGTGGGAACGCCTGAACCATGTAGCATGCCTCACGTTCGACCCAGGCACTCATATCACTGGCGAAACGAGGGTTTGTGGTAAGCCCGAGAGGACCTTCCCAATCGAGCGCATTCAAATAACGAGTTGGCATTTTGAATTTCTCGTCCATACTATTGCCATGTGCGTCATATGGATGTTCTAGATTAGCAACAAAGGCGCTGAATCCACGCGCAGCCAGAGCGTGAACACGAGCTTCTTCCTCAACTTGTTGTCCAGTTCCCCAGGCCCATGCATATAACTCGAAGCCCAAGCCTCTTGCTCGGTCCATCCATGCTTTGGGGATGGGATGAATTGTCGTACCGAATGCTACCTGAATGACCAGGCGGTCGACGAACTTCTTCGCCTGTTCTAATGGGACGTTTGCCGGTGTAAAGACGAACCCGGTTCTTTCCCACGTCATCTCTTTCTCTTTTTCTTGCCCTTGGGCGCCGTCTTGGGGAGCTTTCCCTTATTGTCATAACCGTGAGCTCGAGCCCACTTCTCACCTTTGACCCCAAACGCCCATCGTCTCTGTCTTTGACTCTTAGCAGGCATCATGCTCCCTTCATCAAAGGCATCTCCAACAGCTCGCCATCTGCCTCTCCGAAGAACTGCTGGCGAACCTTCTTCCTACAACTTCCACACAAGTCCTCTTCGATGACCTTGTCAGGAGTACTAGATGTTTCCCACATCGGCTGCAGGTCAGTGAGCTGGACGGTATGAATATCACCCGTCGGGTTGTTCAGATCTTCCGCCTTACCACAACCGATGCACACCAGTCTCTTCACTATTCGCTCCTGTAATTTATGGTTTACAATCCCAAGGTGACCAGTCTCGTCCTGATACACGCCAATATCTAGCTGCAGCAGCGACTTGACCCGCCAGGGTATTCGAGTGGCCGTATATCGACCGCTCTCTGGCACCCATTTGGAAGGTGCCCAGATACTGACCGTTCTTTGCGTAGGGATGCCATGACCCTTCGCCCCAGCTGACAATAGCTGCTTCTTTCCAACGAGCACCGAAATGAATAACTAAAGCTCGTTTGAACCTTGGATATTCAACGGCAAGTTGGTGTTGTATCTTCCAACTCGAGGGTCTATCACAAATTCTTTCCTGATGCATGGGTAGTACTAACGCCAATGCTGTCAGGAATATAATCAAAACAGATTCTCCTGTTAGGGGACATGAATGGGCGAGCCTATTCGGGCCCTACGATATCTCGCCCCGCATGGTTTGTATAGCCCGACTCAACAGCCTTACCTGTTTGTGCCCCCATGCCTTGAATTGCGCGCCGCGTAAACCTCAAGCGAGATTGAGCGGGCTCAACGAAGAGTGTTTACCGCGCGCTCTCTAGGCCCGCGTTTTGTGCCCACACCTAGAGCCCTCAGTCTCCAGTGGGGTCGTCCGCCAAACAAACTCGAGGGCATCACTGAGCTGTTTGATATCTGGAGACTAAGTTTTCCGAAGTACGCACTTACACAGGTTTACTTCTTAGTTTTACCGCGCGACGAACGAGGAGCCTCTTCCTCTTCCTCTACATCACTTGTATCCTTCTCTGCCTCTGGCTCAGTCTCTTCCTCGTCGTCATCGTCCCCGTCCGAGAAAAGTGAAGATACCTTTGACATCTTTTCGGCGAGCTTGTCGCTTTCCGCACTCAGATCGTCGATGAGATCCGTCAACGTTTCGAAGTCCGCGTCATTGTCGAATTCCTGCCGAATCTGACTCACTAGATCTTCGATCTTTTCGATCCGCGGCCCTACAAGACCTTGCATGGAAGCCATGTGTCCCTTTCGATTGAGGCTGACATTGACATTGCCCTCACCCAGTCTTGTATAACGCACGCACTTCGGAAAAATCTAAGTATTAGTCGTCTTCAGAAGAGCTTTCGGTGGTCTTTTCCGTCTCGACCTGTCTTTCAACTACCTTCTCTTCTACGACAGGCTCATGCGGCTGTGCAAGTTCAGTCGTACGCTCGACCGTCGTATCGCCATCAGTCTCTGTGATAATTTCCTTTTCCTTTTCCATATCTTCTCCTTTTAGGCGGCCTTGATCTTGTTTGCCGACGCTTCCTTCGCTGCCCAGTGAACAGCGGCAGCTGCAGAAACCACGTGATTAGCAATTTTGTCGTTGACTCGATAGGCAATTAGCACGTCGCCATACCAAATATACCAAATTGCTTTTCCATTACCTACCCACTGACGGCGAAAAAAGAGCGGTACATTCTCTTCTTTTCGCAACTTTCGAATATACTCAGCCAACTCACTCATAGATGCCTTTCATTAGGATAATAATATTGAGCGGTAGCTCCTACTAGGCGGGCTAATCCACCCGAGGTGCCTCTTAGTCCATTCGGTCACTACCGCTCAGTATTGGGTATCGCGTAGCCGAGTGCGTTCAAACGGGCAACATGACGGCCTACCATACCCTCTCACGTTTGCCTACAAAGACTGCGGGTCCGCAGTCAATGCCCCGCCCGTGAGCTTACACAACGTCTTAGGCCGTTGCCCCGATCGGGTCAGGCAAGGGCTCGACGTTGTATCCGATGTCGATCAGGTACTCACGCAGATGCTGCTTGTCCGGCCGCGAAAGTGCCTTGAACTCGACGATCTCGAGCTTCTTTCCAAGGGGAGGATTCGAGAAGAAGTGCTGCATCGCCTTCACGAATGACATCGCCTCTGTCGGAATCGGAACCTCCAGGATCATCTCTCACCTCCTCTCGAATTTGCTTACTGGGAATCTTCTACCAGGTTGAAGTTCGCCTGGAAAGCCTTGGTCGTGTAAACTTTGTAACCCCGCTCGGTGTAAAGAATCCAATCCCCCACAAAAGCTTTTGTCTGACGCGGATTCTTAGGGTTATGCACGCGAACATGAATATACTGCTTCGTAGGCTGCAACTCAGCAGACCTATCGACCGGCGATTCGTCGATATTACCAATCTCGCCAAAGCACCATCTCGCAATATCGGCGAAATTCTGCTCAGTCACCTGTACGGCGTCTACGTACAGCGGCTTACGAACGTATTTCGTCGTAATACTCGTGGTTTCCATAATTCCTATTCGTTTCGATTGCGGGTTATCCCGAGGCCATATCCAATAAGCACGCTAATCAAAACAATAAGTGCGGTCACAATTATTTCAATCACGGTATTCGAGTTCTGAGTATTTCAGCTCCAGAGGATCCTCTTCGATCGTCACGTAGATGCTCTGAAGATAAGCCTTGACCCCGGTCTTCTGATTAACCGTCCATTCATAAGGGCGAACAATTAGGTCAACGTTGATAATATCCACCCAGTCAAGCATTTCAACTTGACTTTCGTCGATATTCGTACGACCACGAGAAGTAATTAGGACAATTCTGGGCGGCCGACCTTTGAAATTGACTGAGATGGGCAAATATGCCTGCGGTTCGTCGCCTTCATCTTCGTTTCGGGGTCTCAACCACTTTACATTCCAATTATCCTCGGCCATCGCCGCAGCAGTTTTCTCATCAAGAAGAACCGCGAAATTCCGATCACCTTCACGGTTGTACTGGCCTTCTCTACCAGAGAAATTACGGAAGATGATCCGGACGCCTTCCATCAACACCGTGTTGTCTTTCTGCGCCACTGATTTCTCCTAACTCACGAAATCTTGGAAGGAACCGAATCCTTCTATAGTTTTGATCGCTTCGGCTTTCAGCTTCTCAAAATATGACATGTCGATTTTGAGATCTTCCATGGACTGAGCGATCTCAGCCTCAATCCATTGATGGCCTTTGGTACCCGTTACTGCGTAGTATCGGTCGTCCTTAACTCGAAAAAGCGTACCTCCGCCTTCGAGAACCGGGACAAAACGACCAGTACGGCCAAGATGACGCATGGTATGATAATCCAGATCTTCACCCTTTTCGTGTTCCTCTCTATCTAGATACATAGTCCCTTGGAGTACGCTCTTACCCTCGCAGAAATCATCAAAAGTAAGCTTTTCTCCAGAGAACAAAGTTTTGAATATATACGGGTGTTGGAATTGTGATCCTACTGCTGTCCATTTGTCATCTTTCCTTGCGATATACACGGCGTCGTTCACAAGACAAAGTTTGTCGTAGGTAATTTCGTGCTCGAAGTCATAGCCGTAACGTTTCCCATGCTGAATCACAAAGTCAATAGCTTTTTTGGTAACGTTCGGAATCTTCACAGAATCGGTCTTGATGTGAACGACTTTGATCTTGTTGTCGATTAGGTCGTTTTTCAAATCGATCATATAGAGAGCGCCACGCTTGGCAACGATGTTATCTTTGTTTCGATTGTCTCGGAATGGGTTGGCGAATTTTGCTGACGTCAATCCATAGACGATATTGATAGCAATCTTCAAAGCATATGCCAGCTTGTCTGCTCCATCTTCATTCTCAAGATATGGAGTTAAACGACCGTTGAACATTTTTCTAGCCGAATCAAATTTACGTTTCTTGATCGCCATGCGAGCTTGTTTGAGCTCTTTGAATTTCTCCGTGTACTTACCGAAGAGATTCAGGATCTCAATTGTTGTAGGATGCATGGAAGCAATATCAAGAAGAGCCACTTTTTTGTAGATTCCTGGTTCGGCGTAGACGTATCCTCCTTCACCAGGGTCTTCTCCGCGATACCAACTCTTACCAGCGTCAAATGTATATCCATTAAATTCCTCACTCAAATCAGTGTAAATAAAGAAGTCTTGAGGATTCTTATCATCACCAAATATGATTTTCGCTGCATGTCTCTGGGTGGTATCGTTTATGGCTAATCCACTAAGCTCTGCCAGAATCTGTCGAGCAACGAAATCTTCCCAACGATCTTCGAGCACAGCTTCCGTCGCTCGAACATCGTTGACGCAATACTCAACTACTCGACTCCAATTCTGCTCGTCCACAGGCTCATCCAACGGAAAATCGAGCTCCATATGGAGAATACCCAAGTCGATCTCGAATTTCTTCAAGCTTTGTTTGATCGAGCTGAAATCCCAGACATCGGCATACGACAAGTTATACGCTTGAGCGAAGAATGCGTTTCGATTATTGTCTATGACGATTTTTCGTGTCAGCTCGTACAGTTGCTTGACGCTGTAGCCCAATATTGCCGCATAGAGAATATGATTGTCGTATCGTCGATTATAGAACCCCACGAGTTTCAACTTCGTCAAGTTCTCGACTTCTTCTCTAGACGGATTGATCATTCGAACAACCGTATCGTCGCCTCGGAACTTCCAGCAAATGACAAAGAGATTGGGATAAACCTCGATGTCAAATATTGCCATTCGTTGATCTTGAATCTCTACGACCGCATCTGGTTCTGCTTCGCCATCGAATTTGAACTTCATCGTCTGAACAATTTTCAGACATGTTGCCGCTTGATGAGTACTGTTATTAGCAAAAGCCACAATTCGAGGGCGCATATCGCTTACGTCGTACTTCAGTCCATCTTCATAAGCTTCTGCAAGAATATGCTCTATGAAATCGACAGACGGCTTAGTTCCAGGATGAATCTCTTTCTTCAAGTTCCGCTCGATTAGATCTCTAAGGCCTTTTTCAGTTGTAATAGTCTTAGCCCTGAGCATCTTCTCCTTCTTCTGTTTGAGCGGAAGCCCACTATGCACCGTCGTGACCGGTATGGCGTTACATCGAAATACCTGTCGTCGCAACGATGAATCTCCTGTGAATACCTTGACTTCGATACCTTCAGAGAATATAGGAGCTAGCTCATGGGGATTTCCACTGTACTCATAATGAAGATGAACCCCACTTTTAGACTTGCTAAGCTCAGCATATGTTGGTGGCCATCGGCTTGCCGCTTCGAGATTTCTCGACAGCGCACTTACCCCATTTTGACTCGGTAGATCGAAATCGATTACGATGTGTTTATCAGGTACCTTAACGAAATGAAGCTTCTTGGTGTCAATATCTGAAAGCTTCGTCTTTACATTCTTCCACTTCTTAGCAGGCGTTCCATCTTCGTTTGCCTCTTGTGCGGGTTGATCTGCGAAATAATCATCCAAGAGAGATTTACGTTCATCCACCACCAGTGAAAATACTGGCTGATTATCTTCCGTCTCTTTGGGGATCTTGAATTTCTCGGCATTAAAGCCCACATAAAGGCTTCTAACCCTCTCCTCATTTACTTCCCCTCGATCTTTGAACTCGTCGAAGTAATTACGAAGCTCTTCTCTTACCTTATATTGAGGAAGCGGTCGTTCAATTCCACTGTCGGAACAGAATTCCTTGTACAGCCCATATGCCTGTTTCAAGGTCACATAGTTTTGAGACTTGAACACATCGTAATATGCCTCGATGAAATTGAAGAAGACGTCGGTTTGGAGCATCATTTCCAACGGACGGTACCCGTTGTAGTAGTTCTTACCCATCTCCAAATATACCTGGAGACAGTGAGATGCGATTGCTCCTAGCTCGAAATCGATTTGACTCATCAGAGCATTGTAACGCCTAACTGGAATCCGGACGCCGGTTGGATTGATGTCAATCAACCTACGAATGAGACCAGATTTGGCGTCAGAAATCTTTACCGGCTGATTTGTACCCATGAAAAGAAGAGCATCAGACCTGGACGTGTAACTAGGCTTATATTTCTCGTTCATTAGCATCTGCTCGTGCGCAACGATTGAATTTAGCCGAGTGTTGTCCTCGAGTCTGGACAAATCGCCGTCATGCTGAATAGCGACTAGCGGATTATTCTTAAACGCTTCTGTAGAAAATGTTCCATCCGATCGGCCAAGGGCTTTTCCATCAAATGTAGTCGTATACCCTTCAAAAAGCCTCTGCAAGATATTAAGAATCGTGGATTTACCAGATCCAGCGGGCCCGTAGAAAACAAAGAATTTTTGAAGTTTCTTTGAATCCCCGGCTACAATGGATCCAATAGCCCATTCGATTTTGGCTCTCTCTTCTACAGAATACAATGTCCCTGCGAGCTCATCCCAAGCTGAAATATCGCCACTTTCCAGAGGATAACTCAGAGATCTAGTCGCGTAATCCGTCTTTTTGATTTCTGAGTTTGAAAACATAATCTTGGAATCGAGGCGATGACTGTTGTCGCTGATATTGGCTAAGAATTTTCTAAAGCTCGCCCAAGAGTTGCTGTTAAACGAGCGCATAGACTTGACCGTGTATCTTACTCCTGTCTCTTTTCTTAACCGTTCTGCCTCAGCGTTTAGGTGCTCGTCTACAAGTCGTTGAACATCATACTCATCGCGAGACCAAAGACCTTTTTCTGCATCCCAAATTGCGTAAAAGGCTCGTCCTTGAACCATCAGATCCTCAGAGCGTCCAACAATAAAATCGGGGTACAATTCCATACCCTTATCTTTTGTCTCTTTGGAAAGGATCTGATAAAAATCCATAGCCCTCCCAAGTCCCTTAGGCAGTGCGCTCAATGATGTACTTGTTCAGCTGATACCAAATTTCTACTTTGGTCTGATCTTCATCAGGATGTTTCAGAGGGAAGAAGCCGCCTTGGCCGTTTGGACGATACGTTCTCCAAATAAGCGTAAAGAGAATGTTATCAATCTCATCTATATCGTCCGGGGTCAGGGGATCGAACTTCTTGGTTAGTTTGAGATTTTTGAGAAGCTTCCATGCCCATTTCGAAGCATCGTCTCCACCATCAACAAACTCCGCTCTTCGGCTGAGACTCACCAAGATCTCAAGAAGCGTGGCACCTTCGAGCTTCAGAGTATGATTTCGCCCATTCAAGAACTCTCGACGAAGATCGAATGCGTCTCCGATTCGATTGTCATCGTTCGGAATGAACCAGACAAACTCTGTGTTGTGCATCCGTTCGAACAAACCGTTAAAAGTCTGTTCAACAGGAATATGAATTTGTGAAACTAGCCAATCGTAGTATTTGTAGTCAATTTGACGGATCTTGCTCATTGGTTTCTTCTTGCTCTCTCAGCAAGCTTTGTACCTGAGAGGAAAATTGGGGGTCGGAGTGGTAGCGTTTCATGAACTCTTTTCGTTTAATCGCGCGCTCTTCTTCTGTGAGCTCAATCCACCACCACCTTGAAAGCTCTACCAAATCAATCGTCATCAGCTTCTTCCGGATTCAGACCGAGAATCTTTCGCTCATAACTTTCATGAGTTCGACAGATTTCCATATCCTGTCCAAGCCGATCATTACGAACAAACACGACATCGATATCGTCTGATCCGTGTCCGAATTTCAAATTGTCCAGACCAACGACGAGATCTCCGTGAGGAACAGGATGTTGATCTTCGTCATCCACAAGAACGTCATCCTCGGCGTAATACGTGTAGGTCACCTTGGAGTATTCGTCGTTCTCGTTGAATTCGTCCTGATGAATGACGTAAGGCTCGGTCGTAGTTCTTGACTCCAACTCTTCCGTATAGTTCCAGCCGCTGTTCTTGTCTTTTCCTCCCTCATAGACAACCCGAGGAGGAATTGGAGGAGGAACAAGTGGAGTCACAGGAGTCGGCTCAACTACGCCAGGTACCGGCGGCTTCAAAAGCCTCTCCTGCTGATCGTATCCCTGCTCTTCGACGACTTGTCCGAGATCAGGCTTCGGTGTCGCAGCCACAGTCTTCTGCTGATACACCTGACGAATCTTCGCAACTTCCTCTTCACTCTTCTTGAAAGCCTCGGCTCTGATCGATTCCTTGTTGAACTTGTAGCCCCAGTAGAATCCGAGCGCAAATCCAACAGCACAACCACCAAGGAAATATCCCACATTCGTGGTATTGAGTCGCCGAGTAGCTTCCGCAACCTCTTCTAGGTTCATTGCGACCTCTTCGACTACTGTATCAATCGCCATAATATCTTTTTTCTCCTAAAAGTCGTCGAGCTTGTCGAAAATAACGCCGTCGACATTGAAATCGAGCAAGATAGCACCTTCACGGCCGTTAACGAAATCTCGAGCGACTTCTGATCTACCTTCGAAGACACCGAAATTGATGAAATTGTCGGTTTCCCCATTAGGTGAAAGAACCCAACCTACTACGGCACCTGCTTTGGATCTCGGAACACCGACCATGTCGTAAACTTCGTTCAGGAACACATGACCTCGAGATCTCAGTAGATCATTCGCGTAATTCTGCTGGCATTTCAAGAAGATCAGATTGTACTCGGGTTCCTTGCTCCACGACGTAGACAGCTCGTCAAAGAAACGAGCATAAATCGACGGGTCGTTTGGATTTACCCGAACAACAGTCTTCTTCTTTCTCCGATCGTCCGGATCTTCGACTTCTACCTCAACAGTACCGTATCTCAAATTCCGATCTTCTTCTTCACCGTACTTTTCGACTACACGACCGCGATATTCGTTGAATCCCTTTTCGAGAGCACCATACGCTGCGGTCAAAGCGATGTTTCGTCTCGTCAGAATCCTGTGAGAGGAGGTCAACGCGTAAATCGAGAGTCCACCTACGATGATTGCCGGAGCATAAAGACGAACAATCTTCACCGAACTCTGGAAGTAGATGAGAGAAATATCCCGAGAACGATCCTTCTCGCTATAGTCGTCGTGCTGTAGGGTCTTAGCCAAGTCCATCTTCATCTTCGCGTCGGTCATGACCTCGTCCATCTTCAACGTGGCACGACACGCAAGTACAGTGCTTCCCACCAAACCGACGATACCGACACCAAGAAGGACCTCAGGAGACGCCTTCTGGATTCTTAGAGAGTTTCGGGCGACCTGCCTTCCGATCACCTCCGGAACAAACTTCATTATAACTCCTTTAGTCCACGAATAAAACCATCGAGCCCAGAGAGTATTGTTTGATCTTGATGTTCAAGTTGAATATGCGCAGCGTCATCTTTTAGTTGCTGAATTACCAAAACGTCTGCGGATCCATCTTTGTTTACTTTTTCCAAAAGATAATCGCATACACGCTCTACTCGCTCGGCAAATTCTCTAATATCTACATTACTCGACATTATCGGTTTTAGTCGAGCGGTTCTGGCTCCGGTAAATCCAATAGATAGCCGCCGCGAATCCGGGAAACTCCTGCTCCTGTAAGATCGGTCCAGCCCCACTTATTATCCGTGTGATTAGAACCAAGCCCAACAAGCTCGTAAAGGTCCGCAACTGATGCTGATTCATATCGACTCACCAGGTCAAAAAGTCGGTCGATTACTTCTTCGGCTTCTGCACGTTCAGTCAAGACGATCTCGTCGAAATCATGTCGAGCTCTTGCTCGTCGACTTAGTGCTCTTTGAGAACTAGGAATTCTGCTACCACCGTATTCCGGCATATTCCCCGATGAATATCGGCTGTAGTTCACATAACCGGTAGGTCCCGAGATCGGACGAGTAGACCCTCTCCGTCGAGAATCCCCAAAAATTAGCTTTTCAATTCCAGAAGAGGCCGCTTCGACGACCATGTCTTTCGCAGATGGTAAAAGTACGTCAAATAGAACATATTGAACAGCAGTTCTTGCGTCCCCGGCAACAAAAGTCTCTTTGAACTGTTTGCGAAGAGACTTTCTTCGTCTAACTGCAGTTCCTGACACAACAGGACTAAGGTCTTTGGCATCTCTTCTACCTTTTTTACTAGCTTCGCTATTCGGTGGAAACTCAGGGATATCCATTCATTTCCTTAATCTAGAGAACATGCAAAAGCTAAAGTCCGTGTTCGGACCTTAGCTTAGGCTGTTACACCTTGTAATCTACTACGTCTTCGTTTTCCTTTTCTGCCTTTCTCTTTTCGAACACGTCGGACACGTCCCTCATGACCCGCTCGATGTGATCCGAAGTATGCTCGATGATGATCGATCCGAGAACAAAGCTTCCCGTCCAGACCTTGACTGCGTCGGCAGTGGTCACGACGTTCACATTGTTCTTGACGATATCGGCGAGAATCTTCGAAACACCGAGACCGGTGACGAGTTGTGCGCCCAGCTTTGCTGCGGCAAGAGACGGAAGCATAAATAGTCTCCTAGTAGTAGTGGTTTCATTTTAGAAGAAGTTTTCTCTGCGAAACTTAATCTTCTAGCCTTGCCTCTCCAGAGTCGATTTTGTCCTTGAGGTTTCGAACACCCTCTGCATCCATTCGGAGAAGTTCTTCCCTAGTCACGATTTCAGGCTCGCGATATACATAAGGTTCGTCGGACGGAGGAGGTGGCTCTGGAGTTGGCTCAGGAGTGGGTTCTGGAGTTGAAACAACCGTAACCGATTCTTCAACAGCAGCAATTTCAGGAGAAGCCAGCTTTGCAGCTTCTTCTGCCATTCCTGCCGGAATAACTCCGTTGATAAACTCGATCGCAGCATCGGTATTGGTTACCAGCTCCATGAAAAGAGCCGAATATGCCTCGGTCGACTCGAATTCCTCGCGGATCTGTTGATTCTTGACAAATCGCTTACCATCATCAGACTTCTTGCCGTATGCACTAAGGATGATGTTCTTGAATTCCTGAACGATTCCCTTACCGTCTTCGGCTTCGACAATCCTCTGCAAAGAGGCCGACAAACCCCCTTGATGGCTCATCTCGAGCTCGACTAGCTCCGCCTTGGAGAGATGAAAGAAAAAATCCTCGATCTTCGTTTCTCCATTGAAATCTTCGTACGTAATCGTCTTCTTAAGCACTTTCGGCTCTCCCACGAGTGATTTTCTCGGTAACATATTCAACGAAACGAGGATCACGGTCGCGAGGAGAACTAAGAATACGAATAATTGTAGCGGCCTTACTCGCACTCATGACTGGTTTCCTTTTCATTCATAAATCCCCATCGGGTAGATCGTCACACCCTCTAGGCCAGGAACATCCGGCTCTTCAATCCCAGTGCTTGTCGTAATCAGGAATCGGAGGCTTGGAGAAATCGATTGCGATACAAGGACGATTATCAGTAGACAGTACAGTGGAGAACTTGACTTCCACCGGGCTGTTGGCAGAATTCCAACCGACCATATCGCTGTATGATGTCGGCTCGAGCCCGATTTCGTCGTAGAAATGAGACAAACTACAAGACATGAAGTTGATCAGCTCGAAGTTTACTTTGTTCTCGGCCTTCCTGATCTGCTCCATCGTGCTCTTGAAATATCGCCCTGTAAGCATGTCAAAACAGAGAACTTCGCCATCGCCCACAATCGTGATATTCGAGTTCATTGGAGTAGCACCGACACGATCCTGAGCAACACTATCGCGAATCTTCTCGTCTTCCTTAGGACCGAGCTTCTCGACGACCTTATCCTTGTACTCTTGGAAGGCTCGTTCGGAAACTCCTGCAGCTACGGTCAGTGCAGCGATCTTCTTCGACGAGATCTTGTTCGCCCAGATAATGCACGTAATCGTCAGAACACCAGTCCCAACAGGCGGAAGGTACTGACGCCAGACCCACTTGACTTTGTCGGTCTTTGAAATATCTACCTGAACCTTAGGGAAGGCCAATCTCCCCTCGAGTTCAGCTGTTTTCTCCTCGATGATATCCACAGCTTTGATTGTGGAGCGAGCGGTCAAAACCGAAGTTGCGACTGTACCGGCGACACCTGCGACCGTCAGAATGGTAGTAGAATGGTCATTCAACAAGAACTTCGCCTTGTGGGCGTGTTGAGCCAACCCTTGCAGCATATTAGTGGCCTTTCACTTTGTAGAATTGACTAACCGACGTACGAAGACCGATTTCGCATCTCTCGAACGAAGATCCAAATTAGCCAAAGCCCCCAAGTAAGAATAACCATGAAGCAATCGCCGAGGAACTTCCAAAAACCGTAACCCTTCTTCTCTACTACATAAATAACAGGCACGCTACCTCCTACTTTTCGAAAAGGTTGACCCATTTGGCTTTTGTGCATTTACAAGGGGTGATCTCACCAGTAGCGAGATTCTCGTTGAATCCAAAACACTTACCCTTGTAATGATCATAATCGTAATGACCACATTCGCATCTAATCAAAGCCATAGAGCCTCCTTTCGAAAAAAAAATAGAGGGTGAGGTGTGCAGTCTTAGCTGCTTATCACTGTCGTCCTTCAACGATAGTGTCCACCTCTATCTTACTCTTTGTTTTTACTGCGAGTTGTGTCTACTCGTCCTCAGGCCAAACGAGCTTCCACTCACCATCGATTTTGATCCAGTCCCAAACCTCTTCCGGAGATCCCTCGACTGTGACGGTTGCCCGATCTCCATTTACCTTGACCTTACTGTTATCGAGTTTGTCTTCGACTTTCTGCATCTCTTTCTCGGTCAGAAGATCAGTCACCGAGTCGTCTCCGAGAAGCGCCTCAGCCGCGGCGAACTCACCCAAGCACTTGAATCGAGCAGTGTAATAGGAACAGACCTTGGCGTAGTTGCTCTCCTGCACCGCGGCGACGATCTTGCGCTGATTGTCGAGAATCTCGCTGGCTGCATCGGAGCCACCACAACCAGCCGTAATCGCAAGGACAACGATAATAGCGCTGATTACTTTCTTCATTTTTCCACCTTTAATTAGATCATATATTACTTCGAGGTCTTCCTGTACAGATAGAGCCCGAGCATGGTACCGATCGTTGCGACTGCAATACTCCGAATCATCTTTCCTCCTTTAGGATGATACAACTTTATAACCCTTCATCCGGGGCCCACGGAGCGATCCGGCTGAGGACTTTCACCTCTATCTCGAACCGCCACGTCCTCTCGTGCAAGAGTAGACGATTTGTACCGGAGGGTGCACGCCGTGCGGTTTTGTCGTCTCACAATAACGCAGGCCCCTGATGAAAGGTTACCCAAAGCGAAAAAAAGCGAAGCCCATGGTTAGGGCTTCACCTTCTTGTTCTTGCGGCGGTTCTTCAGCGAGACACCGACCTTGGCCGTCTTCGCAATGACAGCGGCCGCCACGTAAGCCGTCGCAATGACAGCTACCGTGTAGACCACGTCGGTTGCGAAGGAGCCAGAATTCGACGAATCGTTCATAGTTCCTCCTCAATAGTAGTTTCATATTACAGTATGTTTTTTATGCGAGATTTTGAGGAGAAAAAAGATAAAGCACTGTTCTACGGTGTGCTGTATACCTACTCACAGATCTTACGATCCTATCTTCATTATAGACCATGTTTTCCCTGCGAGAAAAAACTAAAGCCTTGTGGGCTCTAGCTTTTTGAATCTATTAAACGTACGCGTTACGTCCGCGCATTTCCCGGCAAAACATCCAGATCAACCATATGCCTCCTGTAAAGAAGACCATGATACAATCAAGGATGAGATTCCGAAGTCTATAACGACGCATAACTTCTCCTTAATAGGTTTCATCTTACGCGATGTAATATCTGCGAGTTGGGGCAAAATTTCCCCCCGGGGATTTTTTGAGATTGAAAAAATTTAATGTCTGTAGAGATTAATCATCTTCTTCATTATCTAGAAGGTCAAGAGCAGTAATAAACAATCCTCGAGCTCGATGGACAGGGATCTCTCCATTTGAAAAGAACATCGGGTATGCTGATTCTTTATCGATCTCAGGGTTGGTTACGTAAGCGATCGTCGCCCATTCGACGAGAATATCGCCTTCCTGCCATCCTTCCTGTTCAGGAATAACTGAATTCAAAGCCTTTTCTATTACATCGGCTTGTTCTTTCCGATCCATGTCACTCCTTAAAAACAAAATATGGAAGGCCACGTTTGCGACCTCCCATACTTTGTTCTCCTCGGATTCTTGCTAGACTTTTGTACGCACGACGAATTGCAGCGCCTTCGATGCGATCACGTTCACGTTCTCATGCCTGATGATCAAGATGATGCCTACGAGATTCGCGGCAACATTGAGCATCGCATCCTTGCTTACGGCTCTCGGCTTTTCTTTGTCCATTAGCGCGTGAAGCTTCTCAACGAGACTCAACGTTTTCTTGTAATCCTCTGTACTGACCATCTCCGTCTTCAAGTTGATGAGTACGCGTTCGAGCTCACTCTCGAGCATGCGCTGATATTTCGGCGTAGTATTAGAATCGAACACAATCCTCCTTCGGTAGAGTTCATTATAGTCATTGTTTCGTTTGCGATTTAGAACTCTGAGCCGAAGTATCTATCTTGAACACGACTTCTTTCTTGAAAACGAGCTCATCAGGATAATCCTCGAGAACGAGAGAATATACGGTCTTTTCCGTGAAGTCGTCCGTATCCACGACAATAGTACCGCTATAATCTTTAAACTTAGCCGTCAACCACGATTTGAGTAGGTATCCTGTAACAAGACCCGTCCAGAATATAAGACCGTATGTAACTATGTCCATAGCGTTAATCCGTCATAGATACGGTAGGGTACGCCTTCTCTCCAGCGCTGTCATGCGAACGAATATACTCCGTTATCCTGGCTGTTTGAACCACCCCGGTGTTTCCTTCTACTTCGATGACGTCTCCAAGGTTGTAATGAACACCGTATTTGAACTGACTATCGGGAACAATCTCCCCATCCACGGATTTAATAAAATGATTAGTAGTTATTGCATCCAAAGCTCTGCTGTTCAGCATTTCAACAACTTTCTCTTGACTTCCACCAACCAGATCAGTTGTGATATCATCTGCGAACAGCATAAGAGCACGCAGATCGAATCCGACATACTGCGTTCCTGATAAACTGCTCACTCCGGGAACCGTGGTCAATGGTGGTTGACCTTCTTCAGGCTTGAGTCCCGGGGCAAACGAATATACGTGCGTTTTTAGTTCCTTGATCGATTGCAGATCTTTAATATCTGTAAATGACTCCATCTGCGGAGAGAATCGGATGATCGGATTAACCGTTTGACCACTTGTGCGATCTATCCCGACATAGCTACGAAAACCAAGGAAATATGAAGTATCGGTGACCGAATCCAATGTGATCTGCATTCCGATCTTATACGTGGTGGCAATTTCCTTGAGGGCCTTGTAGACGGGTCCGTACGGAACACCAATCTTCACTGGAGTACCCGAGGTATCGTAAGCTCTGAGACCAAGTCCCGGAATCACCAGTAGTTGAGGATTTGGGATACCTGTAGGGATGGTCCCGTTCAAATATGGGCTACCTTGACAACACATGTTGTACACGATAGTCCATAACGTCTGTCCTGGAGGACTACCCTCGATATACCAGTATTTATCCTCGTGGACAGAGCTCGTACGAACGAATCTATTATCGAGCCAAGGAAGAATAGAAATTCCGCTGACTTTGGCTTTTCCATTCTCAATAGTCATGTTCTCGAGGATCATGACTTCGTCGGTCTCTTCGATTGACAGAAATGTACCTGGAGAAAGCTTTCGAATCATCTCTAACGATGCTGGAACCACCATCTCAACAGCGCTATCTCCATAATATCGTTCTGTCCAGATGATCGAGTCGAAACCGTCGATTACGTCTTGCTTGATAAAATTACGATTCAGGGTATACGGTTCCATTACAAACCACCAAAGCGCTCAAAATATCGCAGTTCCCAGTCTTGAACCCCTTGATCGGTGATGACACAAAATTCGTTCTCACCAGGCTGAAGTACTGGCCAACTCGATCCTTCTTGAACAGTCACTTTGGACAGAAGATTCGTGATGACGCCCGTACCAAGCACGACATTCTGGACATACTTCCGCATGGGGATAGAGCTCATCTCAAAGAACATCGACGAGGTCACCCCGGCGTCTACAGCAAAATATGTGTATTCAAGTAGTGGATCTCCGATTTGAATTGCGATATCGGTAGGATCCGGCGCTGTGACCGAGGTGACCTTGACGTTTATACCAGCCTCAACCGTCCCGTTGTATTCGATCGTGGTAATCGCGCCTCCACCTCGCACCGTCTGACCTGTAACGACGACAGGTTCATGCGAGATGAAATATGGATCGGGACAAACGATCGAGACTTGAAGTTCTGGATCTCTGGAGAAGATGTTGATCTCAGTACTTTCAACGCGCCCCGAAATTTCCACCGGAGGCATATCGTCGCTGTAAAAAACCAACTTGACTTCTCTTTTGGGCATGAAATATGAATACAAAACTCGACGAAGACTCTCGTATGTCCAAGTATCCCAATCCGGGTTCGGATGTAGTGTAAGGACGATATTTCGACCTGCGACGCTGCTTCCTACAAAAGAGGTCCCATCTACAGCGCCATATGGTGTCGTGTTGATAGAAGCTTTGACCGGATCTAGTCCATCAATGTTTCGAACCTGGATCAAGTCTGCTTCAGCTCGAGCGCCCTCGACCAAAGGTAGTAGAGGGGCCGAACGCCATGAACTAAACGCTTTTACTTCCGTTAGCACAGCTCAGACCTCCCTAGGCAAGATCGAGCGCAGACTTGAGTTGCGACAACTGATTCTTCGTCTGTCTGTAAATCTCGATTTCAGTCAATGACTCGGGTGAATAGTTATTCTGCTCGAATTTGACTGACGTTCCTCCAGAAGCTCCGACAAGTGCTTCATCGGACTGTGCTGCCAACTGCTCAGCAGAAATAATCGACGCTTGTCCATAAGATGCTGCCGCAGTAATAGGAGTCACGTTCGTCAAGGCTCCGAGCTCTCCAGCTTGCATTCGAACCTGAGTAAGATCCAATACTGGTGTAATAACTGGATTTGGATTCAGCTCATTTGTCACCATATCGGAAATCTTGCTCATAGACGACTTCATCGCACTCAAAGCGGCATCTGCAGCAGAATCAACCGCATCGACTACCATGCTCGTTGACCGTTCGAAGCCTTGAGCCAGACCTGCCATCGCGAACTTACCCACTTCGGCGAATACCTGCGACGGAGACTTGATCTTCAGTCTTCTGTTGAACGCGGCCACGATATCGTCGGCCATATCTTCCATTTCCTTGATAAGGCGAGCCTTTTGAGACTTCAGACCCTTGATCAGGCCTCCGGCAGCATCGATACCAGCCTGGTGAAGGTTCCTTGCGGCGTCAATAGCGAGCTTCTCTGCTTCGGTCTTGAGATTCTTGCTTAGCTCACCAATACCCTTGACCGCAGTTTCTCCTCCGGCAAGCAGTGCATCGGCAAATCCTTGACCTTCCGTACCCTCTTCGAGAAGCTTTTGATACGTCGCGTCGTCCAAGCCCATTGCTCTCAGCTGCTCGAGAGTCTCACGATACTTCGCAACAGCGGCAGCCTGATTCGACAAAGCCTCCAGATAGTTCTGCAACTGCTCTTCGCCAGAGACGCCTTCACCTTCCTCGATGTCAGGCAACTGCGAATACTGGTCTCTAAAGGCTATCATTGCTTCATTCCGAGCCCTCTCGAGCTCAATGAACTTGTCTTGCGCCAGTTTCAAGCTATTGCTGACCATGTCGTATTGCCTAGAAACAGCAAGTAGCTCGTTTTTCTGCTTCTGAAGAGCTCCAGTCAAGGCGTTATGGCCAGAAACCGATTGGGCCAATATACGCTGATTTTCCTTGATGACGTCCTGAGCCTTCTTGATCGCTTCGGCATCTTGCTTATCGGCGGCCATCAGTTCTTTGAGCTTCTTCTGCTCCTCTGCAATCGTCTTTCGAGCAGTCGCAGCCGTCTCGACAAGCTTCTGATTCAGTTCCTTCCAGACCTTGTTGACTTCTTCTTCTCCGCTCCGAAGACCCTGGGAAAATCCGGTCATAACGTACTTACCAATTTCCATCATGACCTTGGATGGAGATGCAGTCTGGAAGATGGCATTAACGGTATCAATAACTTTATTACTCATAACAGCCATTGCGTTATACGCTTTGGGTGCTGTAGCATCGATACCTAGAACAAGACCGAGAATGATATTCTTCCCAATCTCTGTAGTCACTGTTGATGGAGACTTAACGCCAGGAATTCTGTGCATTAGACTCATGGCTTTATCCATGACGCCTTGAATCTTGCTGTACAGATCTCCGGCTCTGGCCATCAGTCCGCCAGTCATACCATCGATAATCGCTGCACCAACGCTTCGAGCAACTCCTCTCACCGTGCCGATAGCAGCACCGAGAGCAGCCAATACTCCACTTAT
>Ga0075366_10000158_pt1 | contig 28657 bp, 32 predicted proteins | sample EndMethybrTD3031_FD_72351 | JGI IMG/M metagenome (GOLD analysis project Ga0075366, IMG submission 72351) | Populus endosphere microbial communities from Tennessee, USA - Endosphere MetaG P. TD hybrid TD303-1 | ecosystem: Host-associated > Plants > Roots > Endosphere | place: USA: Tennessee...
CTAAGCCATGAAAAAGATTAGTATCAATCCTGCTGCTCGCGCCTTCGTAGTTTTTGGTGCGGTAGTGGCCATGGTTGCGGGCGTTACCTATGCTGCTTATTTAAACAACCAGGTAACGCTCGCAGATAGCCGCATGTCTAGCGCCACTGCCAGCCTCAAGATTCGCACCCAAGAAACGCGGCGTTGGTCTGACGAAGTTTCGGGCTTCCGAATTAAGAACTTGGTGCCGGGAACAGGTGAGACTAGGCATATTTACTTCAAGAATGCTGGTGGTGTACCACTGCATCTGTCGGTAGATATGCCCAGGTGGCAACGGCACGAAATTTGGCACTACGGTTTTGATGATTTGGATAGTGTGATCATCAAGGTTACCGGAGACAAATGTGGCCAAACAGTGACAACCAATATGGCGCAGCTACTAAGACGAGGTACAGTCGCCTTGCCATGCGGTACCTTGGCTCCCAAGACAGAGGGTGACCCATCGAGCCCAGGGCATGTAGGCAACTACACAATCTTCTTTGATATTGATTCCAATGCAATAACTGGCAGCAAAGCTGGCGTTGGCAAGTTTGACCTCGAGTTTACAGGCGAGCAATAGTGAATATTTGGAAGCGCACGAAGCAGGTAAGTGCCATCGTTGGACTGGTGATTGCGGTGGCACTGCTGGCCTTCGTGTTGTATGTAAAAATAACTGGTGGCATGCTGCTGAGTATTCAAACTGGCAGCATGCGTCCGTCTTTGCATAAAGGTGACATGACCATTGTGTATAAAGTTACTTCGTCGCAGATTCATAAAGGCGACGTGGTAACTTTTTTGAATCCCAATAATCCTAAGCAAACAATTACACACCGCATAGTCCAGACGCCGCATACTTTGGGCGGGCAAACCTTCCAGACTAAGGGTGACGCAAATCCTGCTGCTGACACGCCGGTCACGGCCAGCCGTATTTTGGGCAAGGTGGCATATGTGGTGCCAAAGCTTGGGTACGTGGCTGACTTTATCCGGACACCACTTGGCCTAGGTGTAGTTATTTATGGGCCAGCCTTATTGGTAATTGGCGTAGAGCTACAGAAGCTCACGCAGTATTACAAGAAGCAGCAACCCTACGTATTACCTGGATATCGCCGAAAGTAGTTGTTTGGGTTTCGCTCTACAATAGATACAATGAAGACCTATGTTGGTCGAAGCTCAGACACAGCTTGTCGGTCCATTGTGGCATGACTCGCTCCAGAAACGTCAAGAGGATGCCTACTATGCCCAAGAGCTCGAAGAAATGGCAGTGCGTCTAACTGGCCGCACATTGTTAGCGCTGACCACGGAAATACCTGACGTGCAGATTATCTCGCAAAAACGAATTGGTTTCGGCGGGATTCCTTTTAATCTACTCAAGGCACAACATGAGGACAAGCCAGATAACCCTCTTGGCTCTTCGGGGCCTGCTGGTCCACTTGCTCAATTCGTAAGTGAGTTGGCCATGGATGAATTTATCCAGATCAAGCATGTTAGCAAGGATCCAGATAACCCGCTAGACATGTCATTTATTGGGATCCGTCCGCAGGTGCCGAAAGAGATAAGTCAGATGCGGAACACAATGTATACTCATGGATTTCGAGAGGAATTTGATGTTTGGTACTATCAATACTGCCAAATGCGCCCAGGTATTTTTGGTCCGACGAGTTTGCTGGAACATAGTGGTTTACAGAAGGGAACGCTAGATTTTTACTTGGCTAGGGCCTTCTTGGATAGCTGGTACTACATGAATGGTAGCCACGAGGTAGACCAAAATATTTGCATGTTGGTTGCCGTAGCTGGTGCCAAACGGCTACAGATGGGGCTTGCCTGAGGTAAGTGTTAGCTTGACAAGCATAAGCATTGCTTGGTATCATGACCGTACTTCTGCGGAAAGTTTATTTTCTGCTTGAGAGACAAAAAGAGGGTTTAAAACAAAAGTAATAGGATGTTGTTCCGTTTTGGATTTGTTCCAAAAACGGCTCCTCAGGAGGTGTATATGTCCGTCAAAATAAAAATCATGAACTCCAAACCGGCGCGGGTGCCTGTTCAGATTCGCCGTCCGGCCTGGCAGGAATTTCTTAAGTACTAAACAAAAAGCTGCGGATCTCTCACGCAGCTTTTTGTTTGGGGTGATAAACGGCTGCTTATTGGCCGTTCTTTTTGAGCTCAGCGTCGATGAGCTTGCCAAAAGCGTCAGCACTGGTAGCTTCGATCTTCTTGCCATTTAGGAAGAAAGTAGGTGTCGACATTTGTTCGCCAGTTTTGTTGAAGGCTTCCTTGTCGGCATTGATGCGGTCGTTGACCTTGCTACTAGCGAAGTCTTTCTTGAACTGTGTAACGTTTAGGCCAAGCTGCTGTGCATAGCCATTAAAGGTTGCGTTAGCGCTGGTAAGCTCTGACCAATCTTTCTGGTTTTGGTAGAGCAGGTTGTACATGTCCCAGAACTTGCCTTGCTCGTCAGCGGCTTCGGCAGCACGAGCGGCAGCGTAGGCGTTTTGGTGAATTTGGTTAAGTGGTAAGTTGCGGAATTGGTAGGAGATTTTGTCCTGGTACTTGGCAACTACTTGTTCAACGATTGGGTAGAATTGGCCACAGTATGGACATTGAAAATCGCCGTATTCCACAAGTTTGACCTTAGAATCAGCCTTACCACGGATGTGTTCGGTTGCCTTAACGCTTGAATTAGAGCTGGTGTCTTTGTCCTTACTTTTGTTATTTATCATTAGAATGCCGGCAAAAAGCACGATGATAACACCGATGATTGCCCAGAAACGCTTATCCATTGCGTAGAATCTCCTCTATTTGCAGTAAGTATAGCATCAAAGACTGCATATTTCCTGTGATGCCACTCACATGAAGCGTGCTGCATGATAAGATGAAAGCATGATCGGAATACTCTTAGGATTTCTACTCATTGTAGTAGGTTTAGTGACACTAACTTTACAGCGCCTGTATAGCAGCGTCCCCTCTAGGGAGCTAAAACGTTTGGCACGAAAGGGTGACCACTTGGCGGTGGCTTTGTATCGCCCAGTAGCATATGGGGCTTCACTCCGCTTACTGCTCTGGATTGTTGTCGGCGCTACGCTCTCGAGTGGTTTACTGGTAACGCTACGAACATTGCCGACCTTGGTTGGCTTTGCACTATTGGCTGTTGTAATGGCAGTTGCATTTGTGTGGATTCCTAGTATGCAGCTAACAGTACACAAAGCACAGTTTGCTAGTTTTTTGGCGCCAGTGTTTGTAAAGGTTTTGTCGTATGTACATAGGCCGTTAAGCAAGTTGGCGCACACAGTGGGTGAATACCGTGAATTACCTCATCACAGTCGTTTGTACGAAAAACAAGATCTGTTGGATCTGCTAGGTTTACAAAAAGAACAAGTCGATAACCGTATTGGTAGCGAGGAATTAGAGTTAGCTGAGCGGGCATTAGCATTCAGTGATCGCCAGGCGGCTGACATTGCTCGTCCTACCAAGGATGCAGTATTAGTTAATGCTGACGATACTTTAGCCCCAGTATTATTAGACCAACTGCACCAAAGCGGCCAGAGTTCGTTCTTGGTATACAAAGACCAGAAGGACAACATTATGGGTTCACTGTCGATGCACGACGTAGCTAACGCCGCCAAGGACGCTCGTATCTTCGACCTGGTGCGCAATGACCTAGCATTTGTGAATGAAGACTTTACCTTGCGCCAAGTGCTCAAAGCCTTCCAGAAGACTGGCCACCCAATTGTGATCGTTGTGAACAAGTTCGAAGAATTCGTAGGTGTTATTACCTTTGAAACGCTGATGACTGAACTCTTGGGTGAATCAGCCACTGCTGACGAAACACCGTATGACAACCGCACTGCGATAGCTCGCTACAAACCTAAAGCGCCCGAACAAGAAGTAGAAGAGAAGGCTGATGAGCAAACTGAAGAAGTTGAAGAACAGCCGCTTGAAGCCTCTCCAAAACAGGACAACTCTTCCCCTGAGGCAACAGAGGTGGTAGAATAAAGGGCAAATGAGCAAGTATCGGGCACAAGATAACATGAATCCCCGGGTCGGCAAGCAAAGCTTGGCGGCTTTCTTGCGTATTCGACCCTCCGCTAGCCTCTAACCAATCTTTAGGAGATTTTTATGCGAACATACACTGAAGCCGCTGGTAAACACATCGGTGAAGAAATTGAAGTAAAGGGCTGGGTAAACTCTCGTCGCGACCACGGTGGACTTATCTTTATCGACCTCCGCGACCACACTGCGGTTTTGCAGTTGGTTATTCATCCAGACGTTGCTGACGCTTTCAAGCTGGCAGAATCTGCCCGTGACGAATACGTACTTAAGGCCGTAGGTACGGTTAAAGAGCGCGAAGAAGGTTTGCGCAATCCAAACATCGTAACTGGTGACGTAGAACTGTCTGTTTCCAGCTTAGAGCTACTCAACAAGTCAGAGCCATTGCCATTCCAGATCGACACCGACCAAAACATTAGTGAAGAAATGCGCCTCAAGTACCGCTACCTCGACCTACGTCGTCCAAAGATGCAGCAGACGCTGAAGAAGCGTGCCCAGATGTACCGCGTTATCCGCGACTTCATGGAGGAGAACGAATTTACTGAGGTTACGACGCCGATCGTAGCTAACTCTAGCCCCGAAGGCGCTCGTGACTTCCTGATTCCTGCCCGTATGCACCCTGGCAAATTTTATGCGCTGCCTCAAGCGCCACAGCAGTTCAAACAGCTGCTGATGGTTGGTGGCATTCCACGCTATTACCAGATTGCCGCTTGCTTCCGCGACGAAGACCCTCGTGCCGACCGTTTGTACGGTGAGTTCTACCAGCTTGACCTCGAGATGGCCTTTGCCGAGACTGGTGAAGAAGTCCGCTCACTTACAGAGCCGCTTATCAAGAAGTTGGTAACTGATTTTGCGGGCAAGAAACTTTTGTCTGAGGATGTGCCACGTATTCCTTATATGGAAGCAATGGACCGCTTTGGCTCCGACAAGCCTGACCTGCGCTTTGCTATGGAACTTATTGACCTATCTGACCAGCTCAAGGACTGTGGCTTTGGCGTATTCAAGAACGTCTTGGCTGACGGCGGCAAGGTAAAAGCAATCTGCGTCGAAGGTGCGAGTAGCCTCAGCCGCTCACAAATCGACAAGTTCACCGAGATCGCTAAGTCAGAAGGTGCCGGTGGTTTGGCTTACATCACCTTCGAAAATGGTGAGATCAAGTCGCCAATCGCTAAGTTCTTCACTCCAAAAGAATTAGACGGCATCCGCCAAGCAATGAACGCCAAAGACGGTGACGTCGTATTCTTTGGCTCCGACAAGCGCGAAGTTGTAAACAAGGTGCTTGGCCGTTTGCGCAACGAGTTTGCTGTACACTTCGAGCTAAAGGACCCTAACGTTATTGCACTAGCTTGGATCGTAGACTTTCCTTTCTATGAGTGGGACGACAAAGCCAAGAAGATCGACTTTGGACACAACCCATTCTCTATGCCAAAGGGCGGACTCGAAGCATTAAAGGCAGAAGACAAACTGAGCATCTTGGCTGACCAGTACGACATGGTCATGAACGGTTACGAAATCTGTTCTGGGGCCGTACGAAACCATAACCCAGAGGTTATGTACCAGGTATTCGGTGCTTTGGGTTACGACACTGATTACGTAAACGAGCGCTTTGGTGCGATGATCAACGCCTTCAAGTTTGGTGCACCACCACACGCTGGTTGCGCCTTTGGTGTTGATCGCATTCTTATGGAACTAGTCGGCGAAGAAAACGTCCGCGAAGTAGTGGCCTTCCCGAAGAACGGCTCTGGCGTCGACGTCATGATGAACTCTCCAAGTGTTGTAGACGATTCTCAGCTCAAAGAGCTCAGCATCCGCATTACTCCTACTGAGTAGACGTGACGGAAATCACAGCGCACTGTTCGCTTTGTATATATAGTTGAACGCAATGAAAACGAAAAGACGGCTATCGGCATGATTTGCAGAGATGCCGTCTTTTCAATTAATCGCCCCGAGGTCTATTAAAGACTTCGGGGCTTTTTCTTTGCTAAAGGAGGTATGAGGCATGATCGAAATTGGAGGCAATATACTGTCAGCGGATGATTTTACGCGCCAGGATATTGAAATGCTCACTGAACGAGCTCAGATATTCGGCATGATCATGGATGAGCACGGTGGTGCATCTCCTTTTAAAAACCATTATGCGGGCATGGGTTGTGTAACGTATTTCGAGGAGCCATCAACGAGAACGCGCATTGGTTCTGAAATGGCTGCTGGTAAGGTACTGGGCATGCACGTCAGTTCGTTAGCTGGCAGTGAGGCATCGACGGTAAAGGGCGAGACATACGCCCACACAGCAATGACTCTAGGGGCGATGGGTGCTGATTTGTTAGTTATGCGTACTTCCAAAGAGGGCTCGGTGGCCGAGGCGGCGAAGTACTGTGACGCACCTGTAGTTAACGGCGGAGATGGTGCTAATGAACACCCTACGCAAATGCTGTTGGATATCGCCACTGCTCAAGATGAACTCGGAAGGATTGATGGTACGCGTTGGGTAGCGTTTGGTGATGTTGGACATTCACGAACTCTTAACTCGTTAATCGCTGGTTTGGGTAAGTTTCAGGATGTACACCTAACCATGGTTGCCTCTAGTGATGAACTGGGTCCATCGGCACGAACTATCGATTTCTTAGAGGCGAACCACGTGCCCTACGATGTGACTAGTAGCCTTAAGGATGAAGTAAAAAAGGCCGACGTTTTATACGGTATCCGCACCCAAGCTGAGCGTCACTTGGGCGGCGTGGTGTCGTCAGAGATTGTGCTTGATGGGGAAGTTATGAAGCACATGCGGCAAGGGCCAAAAACGATTATTATGCACCCCGGTCCACATGGTCCAGAAATTGCACCAGAAGTATACGACCACCCTAATGCAGTTTTTGCCAAAAAACAGGTGCGTATGGGGATGTTAACTAGAGCAGCACTTTTTGACGCATTATTAGGACAATCTGTGTATAGCTGGCTTAGGCATGAAGGACAGTTTGGCGATGTGCATGCAAGATTAGCTTTGGTAAAGGCTGCGTAGGATTGCATTTACCACAAAAGGCGTATACTAAAAATAGAATATGGACGAGCAACACCCTAATCCACAAAATAGCGCAAATCCTGACCTGTACCACAAACCCCGTGAGGAAGATGATTATCGTGCTGCCTCAGAAGCCACTGCTAACGAAGAAGCCTATGATGATTACACCAAGCAAGGTGCGTCGTATACCGCGCCCACACACAAATCTCGTAAAGTACTGATTAGCTTGCTGGTTGTATTGCTAGTTGCTGGATTGGCCTTTGGTGGTTACTGGATGTTCTTGCGTAAAGACAAGTCTGACACTAACAAAAAGGCGACCACGTCTAATTCGAGCAGTAACTCCGATTCGTCTAATATGGAAGAAAACACTTCATTTGCTAGCGAGACAGAACACCATACCTCAGCTCAATTCATGCTGGAATTTGATTACCCCAAAGATTGGAAGGTTAGCGACGAAGCTGGTAGTGGCAAGCTAACTGCAACCTCTCCGGGTGTCATGCTTAAAGACGCTTCTGGCAAGAGTTACATGGGGCAAGTAGTGCTAACTGTTCGCAACAAGCAGCAGGCACTTCCTGAGTTTGATAAGGGAAACGCTGTTGCCGCTGTTGAATCAACGAAGATTAATTACACTAAGCCTAGCCAGGTACAGCGTGCAGCAACTTACATAAGTTTCTTGCGCTATGCTACATCTACATCTAGTAAAGCGCTAGATGGCGTGTATATTACCGGTGATGTAGGCTATCAAAAAGACCAAGCTATTCCCAAGGCTGACTTCACGCCTGTTGATCCGATTATTAGCATTACATTTGTGAAGTGTAGCGACGAGAGTTGCTCGGGCACTGGCACTGCATCAGCTATTGAAAGCAGCATGTGGAGCGAAAATACGTTCGGCAAGCCTTTGCAGACCATGCTGCAATCACTGATCGTTAACTAGTCATTAATCGCTGGCTTGTTGTCTAAAGATTTCCAGATGTACCAGCTGGCGATGCTTTCGTAGGGTGCCCAGCCACTGGCTTTGGCGATGTCTTTTACTTCTTGTGGCGTAGGCGCGTGGTCTAGATCGTACAATTTCATGATGCCGTTACGAATGCCTAGATCACCGACTGGCAAGATATCTAAACGACCCATGCAGAACATGAGGAACATATGTACGGTCCACTCACCAATGCCTTTAACGTCAGTTAGTTCGTCGATGATTTGCTGGTTGCTCAGCTTAGGCAGGTGGTCGAACTTTACTTTGCCATCCACAACGTGTTGCGCCAAATCGCGTACGTAATTTGCTTTCGGACGACTAAAACCAACACCCCGCAGTGTTTCGACATCTTTGGTTAGAATTTGTTCTGGGGTAGGTAGTTGCCCGTCAAATAATGCTTTGAACCGTTCGCGGATGCTGGCCGCAGCTTTTACGCTAAGCTGCTGCCCAATGATGCCCTCAACCAAATCCTGGTAGTAGTTGCTGTGCGGCTGGATAGTACAGGGGCCATACTTAGCAATCACTACCGCTAATTTGGGGTCGTGTTTACTTAGATGCTCTTCTGCTTGCTGATAGGTCTGCTGTAAATCCATACTCACTTCTTAGGCTTACATTGTACAGTATTGCCACTATATCTATCACGCCAAAGGAGTGCGCTGACGATTGTGAGATAGTTTACAGTCCATTAACTTCTTTTCTTTATAGTAGATTGGATGGTTATATCCGATACCCCCAACACAACACCTCTCAATTACAGCGCCGAGGTCCAACTTGGCAATAGTCCGCTCGACCGCAATGACTACAATTCGGTGGTCAAAGAAATCTACCTACGTCATTTAATTGACGGTTCGATCAAGCAGAATGAATCACAGCATGTCGTTACTGGCGTGCAGATTTATGACATGCAGTCCAACCGCATGATTGTTAGCCACGACCAAGATAAAGAACAGTTTGCGGCTAGCATCAACAAACTACCAGTTAGTTTATTGCTGCTCGAAGATTTGCGGTCTGGCAAAGTAAATATGAACCAAATGGTTACGTGGACGGCCGATGACCGCCGTGGTGGCTTTGGTGATTTCGACAAACCGGATGCGCCGTTGCAGGCACCCTTAAAGGATGTATTGTTCGATATGCTCAACAAGTCCGGAAATACTGCACTACGCGTTGTAGTTAATAACGTGCTTAGTGGCCCACGGGCAGTTAATGATCGCTGGGCTACTAAGCCACAGCTGTCGCACACCCGTTTGCAATTATTGGATGCCACGCACTTTTATTTGGGCAACAGCACGCCACGCGATTCGATGTGGTCAATGCAGGAGTTAATGCGCAAACAAGACCAGTATTCTGGTTTTATGAAGAGCGCTATGTCAGACAATATATTCACTGACTTTGGTGTGCGCAGCCAGCTGGGCGACAGCGACTACGTACTGCTAGTGAACAAAATCGGTTTGTTGGATGACGTTGACGGTAATAATCGCCACGATGTGGGCATTATGTATAACAAGAAAACACACAAGTCATATGCTTATTCGTTTATGACAACGGCGCCATACGATGCAAATGACACTAGCGCAACGGTTCGGGCTGACCAATCCCTCAAGGATATGGGGCAGTACTTACTTCGTTATGCTGGTGGACGCCGCGCTACTGCCGGCCCAGGTGGGTCTGCTATATCGCAGCCAATCGAACAGCGCATGAACTACTAAACATGACCGAAGGCAAACCTCTGCTTGAGCTTATTATTATTTTGTTAGATACTTAGAAGCACTAGAATGGCAGAGAAAAACGACAAACTATCAGCAGACCATAGCGCAGCCCAAGCAGGGTCGGCGCCTGAGTTGCCGCATGAAGTGGCAAAAGAGTATGGCTTACATCACGAACGCGTAGCCGCACCTAAGCCTAAAAAAGCTGCCGCTACCAACGAGCCCGCTAAAGCCACTGACGAAACAAACACAGACGATCAGGCAGAAACTGCTCAATCTGAACCTGCTCAGACAGATCCGGACAAACTATTGGATGATGACAAGACTAATGCTGCCGTCGATGATATCTTAGCCAAAGAAGCAGACCAGTTACTTGATGTACAAGACGGCCATATGCCGAGTAGACAATCAGTAGTCGTCCCGCACAAAAAGCCAAACATCTTTAAGCGATGGTGGCGCAATAAGTGGGCGCGTAATCTGACTATTTTGTTGGTTTTGGCGGCTATTGCTGCGGTTTTTATTTTCCCTAAGACTCGCTACGTAGTGCTCAACACCGCTGGTGTACGTAGCTCAGCATCAGTAATCGTACTTGATAATACTACCGAATTACCGCTCAAGAACGTTGCCGTGACTTTAGATGGTCAAAAAGCTCTCACTAACCACGACGGTGAGGCAAAATTCAAAGACCTCAAGCTAGGTGATTATCAGCTGCTCATCAAACGTGTAGCTTTTGCTCAGTACAAGCAAAAGATAACGATTGGCTGGGGAAGTAACCCGCTCGGCTCATTTAAGCTAAAGGCGACCGGTACGCAGTACACAATTTTGGTTAAGGATTTTGTGTCAGGCAAGCCTCTTGAAGGTGTGGAGGCCAATAGTGACGAGGCTGTGGCTCAGTCTGACAAGAACGGCAAGATTATCCTTACGGTAGATGACACAAATGTGACTAAGTTGGCGGTTACGGTCAGCGCCAAAGACTATCGCAGTGAGCTGGTAGAAGTTACTGCCGACAGCACGACACCAACGCAGGTAATATTGGTGCCAGCAGCCAAAGACGTATACGTTTCCAAGCAAACTGGCAAATACGATGTTTATTCTTCGGACCTGGATGGCAAAGATCGCAAACTGATCTTGGCTGGTACGGGTAATGAGAGCGCTACTATCAGTCTGGTGGTTAGCCCTGATGGCAAGCAAGCTGCGCTAGTATCTACACGTGATAATATCCGTGATGCTGACGGTTTTATTTTGCAAGCGCTAACAATGATTAATTTAGACGAGGGCACGAGCGTCACTATTGACCATGCCGAGCAGATCCAACTTGTTGACTGGGCTGACAATCGTCTTATTTACCGCATGACCCTTGCTGGGCCAAGTGCGCCAAACGTACAGCGCAATCGGTTGATTTCGTACAATTATGCTTCTAATGCCCGCATTCAGTTGGCCACAGCCAACCAATTTAACGCCATATTTAGTACCCGCGGTAACGTATATTACACAGCTTCTAGTACTGACAGCCAGGCAACGATGGGTTTATTCCGCATAAAGACTGATGGAACAGACCGTAAGCGTTTGACCAACGACGAAGTATGGACGGCACTTCGAACTACCTACAATACAGTGCTTATTCAGCAACCTGACGGGTGGGTTTCGTATGACTTAGCTTCGGGGCAGGTTGGCAAAGCGTCTTCGCCATCAAACGTTATCACTTATAGTTTTGCTGATGATTCCAAGAATGAGCGTAGCCTCTGGACTGACACCCGTGATGGAGTTGGAGTGTTGCTGCTCCACGACGCTGCCAAGAATTCCGACAAGGTACTCAAAAGCCAAGATGGCATAACCTACCCTGTGCGTTGGGTTAACGACCAGACCATTATTTATCGAGTGGTTACTAATGGTGAGAGCGCTGATTACGCTATTAGCGCAAATGGCGGTGAGTCGCGCAAAATCTCCGACGTGACAGCTACCTACGGTTACTCTCAAATTTATTAGGCAAGACTAGCCTAAATTTAGTCCAACATGGTACAGTGCGATGAGCATGACCAAGACTGATATTAGTTCATTTCAAGATACAGTTTGGAACCATTACAAGGCAAATGGGCGCCATGATCTGCCGTGGCGCACTCCAAAAGACGATGGCACTTACGACCCATATAAGGTTCTAGTGTCGGAGCTAATGCTCCAACAAACACAAGTGCCGCGCGTAATTCCAAAGTTTATTGAGTTTACGACTGTTTATCCATCTTTTGATGCTTTGGCTGTTGCACCATTATCCGATGTCCTCAAATTGTGGAGCGGTCTAGGCTATAATCGACGAGCAAAGTTTTTGTTGCAAACAGCGCAGTTGGTTAAAGACCAGTACGCCGGCAACTTACCCTCCGAACACAGCGAGCTGATTACCCTGCCTGGTGTGGGGCATAACACAGCTGGTGCGATTCGCGCCTATGCCTTTAACGAGCCAGTAGTCTTTGTGGAGACGAATATTCGCACGGTGTTTATCCATCATTTCTTTCCCGAAGAAGACAAGGTCCATGACAATGTGCTTTTGCCGCTCATTGAAGCAAGTAATCCAGAGGGCGAAACTAGGAGTTGGTACTGGGCGCTTATGGACTATGGCACGCATCTAAAACAGACTGTGGGTAATGTATCTAAGTCGAGTGCCAGTTACGCCAAGCAATCAACCTTTAAGGGTTCTAGACGCCAGATTCGTGGCCAGATACTAAAGCTGCTTGCCGAAGGCCCCTACTCGCAGAAGCAATTGGCTGGGACAATAGAAGACGAGCGTTTGGAAAGTGTTCTTGAGGATTTAATTGCTGAGGGATTTATCGAACGCGACGGCTCCCACTACCAGTTATATACGTGATACAATTACCCTAAGTATGCAACCAGAAACACAGCCAAAACCAGTTATGGATGTCAAAGCACCTCAGCGTCCAACTGTAGCCCCAGCGCCACGTGCTAATTTTGGGGCGCCTCAGGCAAGCAGCCAGCCGGCAACACCTGCCTCCTCACCAGTTCTTGCAGTGCACGAGCCGCCCAAAACTGAAGCCGAGAAAGCTACTGAAAAGTCGGCTGCTGCGATTCCGACTCAGACTGCTCCAAAGCCTGAAGCTGCTGTGCCAGTAGAGGCTGCAAAGGCACAAATGCCTAAACAGGCCGTACAACCGGGAGTACCACTGCCCGTGGGCGCAATTGTCACGGCGGTTATTGTGATGGTGCTGCTAATCGGCCTAACCGTCGCAGCTTACATCAATTCAAACGCATAAAAGGTAATCATGAATATCTATTCTTCGCTCAGCGACCCTCAGGTTGCCACGATGCTTCAGTCGGGTGCCGTCGGCATTCTGCCAACTGATACTATTTTTGGCATCGTTGCTGCAGCTAACAACAAAGAAGCTATCGCAAAACTATATGAAGCAAAGCACCGCGAAGGTAAGCCCGGTACGATGGTTGCAGCAAGTACTGACCAGTTAGTTGATCTGGGCCTAGACAGGCAATACGTGGACAAGGTTGCACATTTGTGGCCAAATTCGGTCAGTATTGTATTACCCGCTGGCCCGCAGCTGAGCTATTTACACCAGGGCAAGAATTCGTTAGCAGTGCGTATTCCGAGTAACCCCGATATTCATGCGCTTTTGGAACAGACTGGCCCGTTACTTACGAGTAGCGCAAATATGCCAGGCGAGCCATCCTCGAATAATGTACAGGAAGCTCAAGATTACTTTGGCGACACTGTAGATTTTTATGTAGAAGGCGACACTTCTAAAAATCAGGCTTCTACCGTAGCAATGCTCCATGACGATGGTACAATCGAGGTACTACGCCAAGGTGCTGTTGTTATTGAAGGAGGGAAGTAATGGCTAAAGATTTAAAACCTGATGTTAACTTTTTGTTTGAGATGGGCAATGTACGGCTTATCGACCGTATGTGGCGCCGTTTCCACACTACTAGCTTTGCCAACTTGGCAGATCACCACTTCCGCGTTTTCTGGATTGCTATGTCTATCGCAGCAGGCGAAAAAGACGTTGATACCGGTAAAGTCGCCAAAATGGCTTTGGTCCATGACATTGCAGAAAGTCGCGCCGGCGATGTTGACTACCTAGCTCGCCAATACGTTGAGCGCAATGAAAAACTGGCCATTAATGACATGCTACAAGGCACGGGCCTGGAAGAAGAGTTTTTGGCCCTATGGGAAGAGTACGAAGAGCGAGAATCGATTGAGTCCAAGATTGTTAAAGATGCAGATAACCTAGATGTAGACTTTGAGCTTGCAGAGCAGGCGGCTAGCGGCAATGGTCTACAGGAGCTATGGCACGATAACCGTGCATTTGTGGCAAAATCAAAACTGTATACCGAGACTGCCAAGAAGCTATTTGAGCAAATGCAAAAGACTAATCCTCATGATTGGCACCACACCGGCCGCAACCGCCGCAACGACGGCGACTGGAAGAAGTAAGATACGTGACAGTTATGCGCGGTACTACCCAAGTTCCTTCAGTGTATATACTTCTTCGCAAAGAGGATAAGATAGCCTTTCTGCTTCGTCATAATACCGACTATATGAACGGCAAGTATTGTGTGCCTACTGGGCATGTCGAAAATCTAGAAAAGTATACTGTCGCAGCTATGCGAGAAGCAAAAGAAGAAACTGGCGTTACGATTCAGCCGGAAGACTTGAAATATATCCACACTGCTGCCCGACTCCACGAAGATAAAGACCACGTTCGCCTAGACATTTATTTTGAAGCGGACAAGTGGCATGGCGATGCGCATAATGCAGAGCCTAATAAGCACAGCGAACTAGTTTGGTTTGACGCGAACAATTTGCCATATGAGAAGATAATTCCCTCGCATGCCGGAGTGTTGAAGGAAATTTTGGTAGGTAAACAGTTTTCAGAGCACGGCTGGGCTAACTAATACTTCAGAAAGTGCTTGCTAACAGGGGCGATTGCTTGTATAGTAAGCTTTTTAGAACGCGATATAATATATGCTGATAGTAAGCGGCACTCGCAAAGAGTAATACCTATGGAACGCAACCCATACTCATCCTCGGAAGATGCAGAAAACAAGACCAGCAATAAGGATAAAAAATCCGATGGTTTTCGAGTTGCTCCGTTTCATATTCCTGGCCTAGCCGAGAACAAATATCAGCCCCGTCCCGAAAAACGCCAAGAAGCACCTCGTGCCTCTGTTGCTCTCGAGGGTATCATTAGCTGGCGCGAGCAAGACGAGATGAAGCACAGCATCATCAAGCACGATGAGGGTACTCGTGAAAAGAAAGACGAAGACCAAGAAAAGGACGATGAAGAGCACGAGACAAAACCAGTCTCTAAGGAATATCCTCAGCCACGTCCACGTACGGCTCGTCCAATTGGTGAGATACTAGCAGAACAGCATGCTATTCAAAAAGCTAAAGAAGCTGCGGCTGAAGCCAAGGAGGACTCTGAATCTGACGAAGACGAGGAACAGGAAATTCAGCAGGCAGTTCAGGCACGCTTGCCAAGGCCTGATTTTGAACAACCTAAGCCTGTTGCAGCTGAGCACAGCGAGACTACTGAAGCACCCGACGAGAACCAAGAAGAGTCTTTGCGGCCATTTGCGCCTACACAGCCGCTGAACTTCCCACAAGTCACGCAGCGTACTGAATACCAGCAGCCAACCGTCCCAAAACATGAGGCAGTGGATGAGTCATATGTCGAAGACGAAGACCAACCTATTCCTGCGGCCGCAGTACACCAAACATTGCCTATGCAGGGTCCGGGTGTTGCCGAACAGCAGCCACTACCTGAAGACGACGATGAAAGCACACCCGTGCAGCCACAATATGCTCAGGCCTATCCTGCAGCGCCACAAGTTAATGGCGTCGTAGGTCAAAATCCAAACTACCAACCACCGATTAATCCCAACAACCAGAATGCACCTATAAATCCAGCTGGCTGGAATCAAGTGCCTAATCCTAACGCTCCAACGGTAGTTAATGGTATGGCGGCAATGGGCAATGGCAATGTGCCACCCGCAGGTCCTAATATTCCTGGCGGTAACATGGGCGGTAATGGCAATCAGCCTCCTGTCCAACCAGGTTACTTTGGTCAACCTCCGTTCAACCCAAACAATCCAGCTTTTGGTTATAACCAAGCGCAAAACAACTACAATAATTCTCCAGTTATGCCGATCGAGCATCCGCATGAAGTAAACGCTCGCGATCCACGCGTAGGTGTTGTAGCTGCTGCGTTAGGTTTAGAGTACTTTGCACGTAAGCGTGCTGACCGCAAGCTTGAGAAGCGTATCAACAAGAGTGCTGATGAGCGTGACCGCAAGCAGCAAAAAGAAGCCGCAAGCGATGCTATTCGTGAACGTGAGCGACAGCGTCGCTTTGATACTGAGCAGCAACGTCAGGCTGATGAGCTATACCGCATGCGCCAGGCTCAACAAGAGTACGGCACTGGTGCCGCTAGTACTGCACCAGGTGATGGGTATGCTTCTGGTCTGCCTAGGCCCTTTGAGGCTACAAATCCAGTTGCTGGCAACCAGTATGCTCCAGCGGGCCAGTATGGCCAAGCTTATAATCAGGCACCCGCACAGCCTCCTCCTGCTGCTGTCCAGCAGCCTGGTATGAATCCAGGAGTTCGTCAAGAAATGGGCGTCGCTCCAATGGTGATGGGTCAGCGCCAAGAACAACGACCGCAACCTCAAGAAGCCGAGATTGTAGACACCCAAAACCAAGAACCTCAGCAAGGTCGCGTAGAGCAGAGCTCCTGGCACAACATTGTTGTTGACGAACATGGCCGCGAAATTGCCGGTGCTATGCAGTACGGTGAAGGATTTAGGCGAGAGCGTCAGCAAGAGGTCAGGAACGACCCAATGAGTGATACCCCATCAAACAGCGGCCACCACCTCAACGGCTCTAGTGGATCAGCTGGCTCTGCTAATTTATTCGCTGGTGGTACTGTCTCGCAGCAGGGCGTCCCTACGAATATCGTCTACGATCAGTACGGCCGCCCGGTTCAGACTCATAATTTACCAAGCGGTATGACTAATCCAGGTCTGCCTCCTGGCCATCCAACTCATGTTGATCCACAACATCAGCTAGAGCCAAGCTTTAAGCAGCCTTCTAACATTGCAAATCCATGGTTTTGGATTATGCTTCTTCTGATTATTGCCGCTTTCTTTACGGCCGCATTCGTCTAGGCTATATCGAATTCGAGCACCAGAGGTAGATGATCAGATACTAGATCGTCTTTGACTGAAAATGACTGCTCAATGACATCGTCAGAAATACAAATATGGTCACATGGTACGTCTTTGACTTTGCCAAACTGGCTCAGTGTAGTGACGGTCTGATGCTTATTTGTGAGATCTGTTAGTAAAGCTTGTAGGGGCTCCATCGCCGGACTAACGTATGAGATGTTTAGGTCTCCCGTAAAGATGATTGGCTTTGAAGAGGGTTTAACAATATCGGCAACTAATTGCATTTTTTGCACAGTAATCTCAGAGCCAATAGGATTTGGCTCCCAATATCCATGGTGGTTGATGACAGTTAACTGCTTGCTGTCTGGTAGCATAATTTGCACGCGCTGAAGGTTACGTGTGTTGTGCTGTAACTCATCACTGGTTGTGAATTCGTGGAATTGGCCATTAATGAAGATTGTTTCGGTACTACTAAGCGGCAAGCGACTGAGGATGGCGTTGCCCATGGCTACAGGTTCACCCAGGACATTCATTTGATGCGTGGGTGAGAAGAAGACGTAATAGTCAGGGAATACTGCCTGTATGCGTTCTAGACTACCAAAGAAGGGTAGAAGCGGGTTAGTGAGCTTGCTACTGTACACTTCCTGCAGACAAATAATGTCAGGCTGTTCCTGTTTTAGAAATGTGTTTACTTGGTCGATGAATCGACCTTGCCAGATGTTTAGTTGTACAAGTTTCATACTGTAAATGTTTTCCTGAGCCACTCATCTAGACTGCCACCACCGCCTGCGCTAATGCAGAGTACGAGGTCGCCTTTGTCTATGTGACTATCGATAGCTTCCTTCAGGTTTTCGTCTAGGTTAGATGGAACTGTGTGTTTTTGTGAAGCGTCACTTAGTAGGTTTTTGAGGTCAGTTGGTGATAGCAACGCTAGATTAGGATCTTCACGTGCTAGGTAGGTCGGTACGATATATAACTGTTTTACGCCATCGAATAAGGTTTTCAGCTCATGTTTGATGAAGTGTTGACGTGTGTTGTGTAGGCCTTCATAAACGACCACGACGTTATTGCCGGCGACTTCATGAGCGAGCTGTAAGGCGCCATTAATTTTGGGTGGCGTGTGAGCGTAATCGCTGTAAAGATGGGGAATAATTTGCTCGAAGCGACGGGCAACGCCGGGGAAGCGATTCATGTGCTGTATGAGCTCATCAATAGGCTTGCCGGTTAGTTGCTCCACGCCTTTGGCGACCAGCAGAGCGTCTTGCCGGTTCACTAGGCCAGGCAAGGTAAGTTTCTTTAATAGAGGGTCGTCTTGTTCTAGTACTACATCCGAGTCAGAGGGATCAAGATTTAAGTAATCCATGTCATTTTTCCAAAGGATGTTGCCGTCACTTTGACTTAGATATTGCTCAAATGCTTCGTTGTAGCTTTCGCGAGTAGGGTAGATATCCGGGTGATCCCAGTCTAGACCGGTTACCAGCGACAAATGCGGCTCGAAAGCTAAGAAATTACGGTCAAATTCATCAGCTTCGTACACAAAGTATTCGCTTGCCGGGTCATAGTCACCCATTTCGGCAAAGCTCATCTTGGCGCCAACGGAGTAACTGATCGGAATGCCAAGCTGTTTGAAGAGCCAGATAGCCATAGCAGTAGTTGTAGTCTTGCCATGGGTGCCGGCAATGGCGACTAGCTTGAGATCTTTCTCTTGCAATAGCTTGTTCAAGAAGTCATCTCGCTTTGTTGCTTTGATGCCCTTGTCTTTGCAGAACTGAAGCTCAGGTGCATTGGGATTTTCGATGGGCAAGGCAGAGGTGTATACAAACCAATCAATAGGCTGTTTGTTGTGTACTTCTGCCATTTGCTCATAGCTTTGGCCAATGTGAACATCGGTCACGCCGTGCTTGGCTAAGTAGTCAATATAGAGGCTGTGTTGTTTGTCAGATCCAGACACGTCAAAGCCTGCCTTGTGGGCAATAAGTGCTAACGGTCCGATGGCGGTACCCCCGACGCCAGAGAAGTAAACATGCATAGTATAAGTCTATCATGCGCCCCCGTTATGCTACACTTATAATGAAACTGCTATTGATAAAACACAACATGGACAAATTAGCACTCCAATATGCTTGGCGACGAATAAAGCCCATTAAGCCTTTGTATTTATTAGGCGCTCTGCTGGTTATGAGTACGATTGCTATTTTGGCACTGCGTAGCAACAACCTGACCATGGTTAAGCTCCGTGACCAGGTGTATAAAGCCGATGAAGCCAACAAGGACGTGGCAGGGGCGCTCAAGGATCTGCAATCATATGTTTACGGACATATGAATACCGAACTATCCACAAGTGACGGTGTATACCCGCCGATCCAGCTTAAGTACACGTATCAGCGTTTGCAGCAGGCTGAGGCTGACAAGGTTAATAGTCAGAGTGATTCTACATATCACGACGCACAGGTGTATTGTGAGCAGCAACTTCCTACGGGATTTTCGGGACGTACGCGCGTGCAGTGTATCGAAGAATATGTAAGTACTCATGGCAGCACCGCTACCGCCAAGAAGATTCCCGACGCGATGTATAAGTTTGACTTTGTTTCTCCTAGCTGGTCACCAGACCTTGCTGGATTCTCGGTGGCAATTAGCGTTCTGCTATTCATCTTCCTGATCATCCGCGTCGCAGCTGGCCTCGCCGTCAAGCACTGGATCAAATAGACTTTCCTCATTGCTGCCTTGCAGCTAATATTTACTGCCAGCTACTCAAGCGCAAGATATGTTTCTATTTCCCATGCTCAAACACACTTCGGCTACGCCTTCGCGAACTGCGCGTGGGGAATACAAACATACCCTTGCCCTACCTGCTCGGAACGGTGGCTATTTGGTTGCTGCCACTAGAGCTTGTTGGCTCACTGAAGATAGCACGGTATTTAGCGCTCAGGTACTTTGCTACTGGGAACGTCTCTCGAACGAAGCCGGACAAGGATCTTTCGAGACCTGAGGCTCGAACAGTCCGCCATCCGCGCGTGAGTGTGTCTCAGAAGTAAAGTACCTGAATAGCGACATATCAGCACTCGCCAGCACCCATTAAAAGTTCGAGGGATAAAAAATAACCCCCGATTACTCGAGGGTTATTTTGTCGATCAGCTTAGCTTATTGGTTGGTTGTGCTTTTGCTGTCTGTGTTAGTTGAGCCGGTTGTAGCGCCGGTGCTCTGCTGAGTGCTGTTAGTAGTGTTGTCACACTTCAAGCCATTTGGATTCTCAGACTTCCACTGGTCGATAGCCTTAGCAACCTTACCGTCAGTGCTGAGGTTTTCCCAGAAGCTAACTTGGTCGCGGTTAATGACCATGCGGTCAGTTGGGCCGTGCAGTTCACACCCAAGCTTTACAAGTGAGAAGCTTGTTGGAGCTGTAGTGTCCTTGTTATCGCTAGACTGACTCTGTGAGTTTAGGTAGTAGATGCCCTGAAGGTCAACGTACTGTGAGTTAATGTCCTTAATGTTACCAAAGTATACTTGGCCGTTTGTAAGGAATACTGCCTGCTCCTTAGAGTTGTCTACAAGCTCACCCTCGTGGGTGCGACCTGACCAGAATAGAACTGCAATCGCCAAAAGTAATACGGTTGCTGAAAATAGCATTACTACAAATACGACACGAAGCCACTTAGGTTGGTCTACGTCAACGATACTCTTCACTTTACTAACACCCCCTGTTACGTTGGCTGCTGGACTTTGTCCGCCGCCGTTAGCCCTTGATGGTTGAGGCTGATTATTCGCACTTCGATGCAAAAAATCCATGTAGGTTCTCCCGCCCTTAAATCATTTTCTTTATAGAGACCAGTGTAATACATAAGCAGTATCAAACGCAAATAAAGGCCTGTGGATATCACGCTCTCTAGAGACAACTTCTGGCTCATCAGATATGCAAAAGAGTTGACAAAGGAAAAACGGTCAGAGTATGGTAGGGGTACCATTACTAAATGCATAACAGAGGGAGAAAATCTAGCAATGGCATACAGTCACACAAACTCCAAGGGCGTTAAGTACTTCCTTAACTCAAAGGAAGTAACACTCCGCGGTGGTAAGAAGCAGACTATCTACTACTTCAGTAAGGACGAGCGTCCAGAAGCTGTTGCTGAACTGCCAGCTGGTTTCGTTGTAAACGAAAACCCACGCAACGGTTTCCTTACCGTTAAGCGCGGCTAGTCCGATAGCTCTCAGATACAAAACACCTACGACTTTGGTCGGGGGTGTTTTGTTTTTCTCCCTAATTTAACAGTGTTATAGTAAAAGGCATTATGACAAAGCCCATCTTAAAAGTGACTAAACTCCAGAAGACCTACGACAACCGTCAAGTGGTCAAGGGAATTAGTTTCGAAGTTCAAAAAGGCGAAGTTTTCGGTATCTTGGGTCCGAACGGCGCCGGTAAAACAACAACCCTAGAAATGTTAGAGGCATCACGCCCAATCGACGGCGGTAGTGCCACGATTGATGGTATCGATGTTGCTAGCGACCCAGTCGGTATCCGCCGTATTATCGGTGTGCAGCCGCAGGCACCTGCTTTCCAGGACAAGACTAAGTTGGTTGAGGCTATTGAGCTCTTTGCTGCTGCATATGGCGAAAAAGTCGATGCAATGGAATTCCTAAAAGAAGTAAACCTGGAAGAAAAAGCCAACTCGTTCACTGAAGATCTCTCCGGTGGCCAGAAGCAGCGACTAAGTATTGCTGCCGCTCTAGTGCATAACCCTAAGGTGTTCTTTATGGACGAGCCAACAACTGGTCTCGACCCCCAAGCGCGTCGTAACCTCTGGGAACTTGTTCAGCAGATCCAGGCTAGGGGTGTGACAGTTATTATTACCACTCATTACATGGATGAGGCCGAGCTTTTGTGTGATCGCGTTGCAATTATGGATAATGGTGAGATCAAAACAATCGATACGCCAAAGAATTTGATCAAGAAGTTGCTTGACCGTGGTTTCACTAAGAAGCAGCACGTAGAGCAGGCTAATCTGGAAGATGTGTTTATCGACATGACCGGAAAGGGCTTAAGGGACTAAATATGTCACTCAAAAAAGAATTGTTTACCGTTGGTGTATTCACCAAAATTAACACTCGTCGCTTCTTCCGCGACAAACTAGCAATTTTCTTTACCATCCTGTTCCCGTTGATCTTCCTATTCGTATTTGGATTTATTAACAAGTCTAGCGGTGGTGATGTTAGCTTCAAAGTAGCTGTTATTAACCAGTCTGATAGCTCATTCGCCAAACAGTTCGTCAAAGACATGGGCAAACAGAAAGTTTTTGATATCAGCAAAGACATCACAACTGTCGGTCAGGCTGATGACAAGATGAACAAGAGTCAGCTGGATGCGGCTATCATCTTGCCTGAGGACTTTGGCACTGTGAAGCCTGGGCAGACAAACCCGAGTGGTACTGCCAAGGTACGGTATAACCAGAATAACCAGCAGGCAGGCTCCACACTGACATCTATTATGCAAGCAGAGTTTAAGGGTATGAACGGCAAATTTGTGCACGTTGACGAGCCCTTCCAGGCAACTGGTGAGGCTAGGACTCGTGATGGTTTGAGCTCATTCGATTATGCCTTTGCAGGTCTAGTTGGCTTCTCGGTCATTGGTATGGGTATCTTTGGGCCAATCAACGTATTCCCAGAACTAAAGAAGCAGGGTATCTTGCGTCGTTTGCACACTACGCCGCTTAAGGTGTGGCAGTACTTCCTATCGACTGCATTAACCCAGTTGATCCTGGGTACGCTTTCCATGGCTGTTATGTTCTTCTTCGCAATTACAATCTTTGACCTCCATATTGTCGGTGACTGGACTAGCTGGATTCAGCTGGCAGCCTTCCTGGCACTTGGTGTGACCTCAATACTGGGTATCGGCCTAGCAATTGGCGGTTGGGCTAAGAACGAGCGCCAAGCAGCTCCACTCAGCAACATTGTGGTTTTCCCAATGATGTTCCTGTCTGGTACGTTCTTCCCACGCTTCCTGATGCCAGAGTGGCTACAGTCGGTGACTGCTTGGCTGCCACTGACGCCAGTTATTGATGGTGTGCGCCTGATTGCAACTGAAGGCAAAAACCTTATCGACATCCTGCCCCAGGTTGGCATGATCGGTATGTGGCTGGTAGTAGTCTACTTGATTGCCTTCCGCGTCTTCCGTTGGGAGTAGCGTAAGCGTACAATGAGTCTTGATGACTCTTGAGGAAATTGAACAGTTAGCGGAGCAATACGCCCGGAAATTTAATCCTGGCAGTATTGCTCCGTTTCCGTATGAAAACGTAGTAGCAGCATACCCTGATCTTGAAATTGTGCATGCCGACCTAGAGGACGACAATGTCTCTGGCGTAATGCTCTACGAAAAAGAGAAGTTTACTATTCTCATAAACACCACCAAACCGGAAACTCGTCAGAACTTTACCGTTGGTCACGAGCTGGCCCATTACTTTTTGCACAAGGAACAGCTCAAGGCAGACAACGGTATTGTAGATAATGATTCCTGGCTTGATGGCCCAAATATGCTTTACCGGGCGGATGACATGGAAAAGACGCAGCTGGAGCTGGAAGCTAACAACTTCGCGGCAACGTTGCTGATGCCCGAAGACTTATTGCGTCGTGCATGGAAAGCTTTTGGCTCTATCCAGGAATGCGCTCGTATCTTTAGGGTTTCTGCCGTCGCTATGAGTATCCGTTTGACTAAACTGGGGTTGATCCAGGAATGAGTGCCAAGAACAACGCTAGTCGGTTCCGTAAGTATGCAGCTACGCCGCAAGCACAGACGCTAGCAGTACCTGCTGCCGGGATGGAGCGAATCGATATTGAGCAAGAAGTTGCACGCAAACAACAGCTCGAAAATGAGAATACAGCACAGGACATTAGGCTCAAGCGTATAACCCTCGACCGTCTGTTCCGGTTCTTGATCGCCGAGACTGCTCTTATTTTCTTGTTTGCCTTTTTTCAGGCAGTAAACTGGCCGGCGCAGTTCCGGCTAGAGGAGTGGAGTTTCCGGCTGGTAGTTGGTGCGACCATTGCCCAGATTACGGGCATGCTCTTCGTAGCTGTCCGTTATCTCTTTCCAAACAAATAGAGATCATCCTATAGACGGCTAAACTCAAAGCTTATATAGTTATCAAATTATGGCAACACTTTTCCAGAAAATGTTCACAGGTGAATTTCCTGTAGAGCATCTATATAGAAACGACAAACACGGTATATTAGTCTTTCCTGATGCATTTCCCTCAAGTTATGGCCACTTTTTGGTGATTCCTCGTGAACCAGTAGACCATTGGCACGATCTAGACCCATCACGAATAGCACAATTAACCTCACTGGCTAGCTTGGTTGGTGCCCATGCTATGGAACGCTTAACTAACCCTAAGCCAGAAAGAATAGGACAAATCGTGTCAGGTTACGGAGTACCCCATGCGCATTTGCATGGGCTTCCAAGCTATAGCCGTGGCGATTTAGCGAACCTATTTAACCCAGAGCGTGCCACGCCTCCGAACAAAATAAGTGACGAAATGCTAGAGCGAACACTTGCTGACCTGGCGCTTACTCCTGAGCTTGTTGAGCGAGCGGATAGACTGCTTGATAAGTACGCTGAACCTGTCCTTGTTCCAGACGGCTGTTAACAGATTGAAATAGCATAAGAAATATTGTATAATCATCGGAATATGTTTAATAGTATCGATGAGCAAGTTGAACACCTTGTAGATACTGTGCCGATGAGTTATGTTGAAGCACGGATGATACTTGGCATTCCCGAGCCTGACTACACGTCGGTTGCAGAATACCACTATCCAACGCCGGCAGAACAAGACATGATCAATGCAAGGGGTCTTGCAATGGCCCGCGCGGCATTGGCAGGCGCAAAAAGCAGAAGCACCCCTGAAAGTTACGAAAGCATAGCATGAGTTTTTTGAACGAACTACCAAAGCCTTTCTTTGTATTGGCACCGATGGATGATGTAACCGACACTGTATTTCGTCGGGTCATTAAAAGCACCGCTGCGCCGGATTTGTTCTTTACTGAGTTTGTGAACGTCGATGGTTTGCAAAGCCCCGGTCGTCCAAATCTCATGAAGAAAATCCAGCTTACTGACGAAGAGCATCCAATCATTGCCCAGCTATGGGGCAAGAACCCAGATAACTTCCGCAAGACCGCCGCAGAACTAGTAGAGATGGGCTACGATGGCATTGACCTTAACATGGGTTGTCCTGCTAAGCCAGTTGTTAAAGACGGCTGTGGTAGCGCGCTAATCAACAATCGGGACTTGGCACTAGAGATCATTAAGGCTACTCGTGAAGGCGCAGCTGGTCGTATTCCTGTGACCGTTAAGACTCGTTTGGGCTGGAATCAGGTAGATCTCAGCTGGCACGAACTTCTTTTGCAGCAGAATCTTGACATGTTAACTATTCACGGACGCACCAAGAAGGAAATGAGTGCGGTACCTGCACACTGGGATATTATTGGCCAGATCCGCGAAATGCGCGACCGTATCGCACCTAATACATTGCTTATTGGTAACGGCGATGTTGAAAACCATGAACATGGCATGAAGCTAGCCGAAGAACTCAATCTCGATGGCATTATGATCGGCCGTGGTATCTTTAAGGACCCATATGCCTTTGCTGAGATTAGTCCTTGGAATGGAAAGACTAGGGAAGAGCGTATCAGGTTATTCGCTCAACATGTTAAGCTTTTCGATGAAACCTGGCAAAACGTGACACCTGGCCGCGTGGCAGCACTTAATAAGTTCTGTAAGATCTACGTGAGTGATTTTGATGGTGCCAAAGAGCTCCGCGAAAAACTTATGAATGCAAAAAGCGCCCAGGAACTGATGGCTCTCCTGGACGCTGCTTTGCTCGAAAATAATTAGTTAGTTTGCGTATCAGTCTGTGGGTCGCCGTATCTGACCATCCCTGGATTGACGAGGATGCGGCTTGCAACAGATGCATCGTCAGTAGACGCCGTGACTACCACCTTGTCACCAGTTGCGATGTCATTCGTGGAGCTGGTGGTGCCGTCTTTGATGATGCTAGTGGCGCTGTTGATAGTGTACGTCTTGGCTGTACCATCTTCTGTTTTGATGGTGATGCTAGTGCTGCTAACCGCAGTTACTTCGCTGAGCGACATCATGCGTCGTCCGCCACCGGGGCCGAATTGACCACCATTATCGCCAAAGCCTTGGCCATTCATGCCCATTTGGGTATTACCGGTATTGCTGACGGCAGTCTTTTGGGACTTCTGAAATGCAATACCGCCATAAAAGCTGACGATGACCAAGACAACGGCTATGCCGGCCTGGATTAGGTTTTTAGTTGGAACTTTAATCTTTTTGGGGTTATGTGCTGGTGTCTCCATGCGGGCAATACTACAAGATTAGCTTGAGAGATTGCTGAGATGATTTGTTGCTGAGGGCAACGTAGTTATAATGCAGGTATATGATTGAAGCAAAACATCTTAGTAAACGGTACCGTAAAAAGCTAGCCGTTGACGATATTTCATTTAAGGTAGAGACAGGTAAGGTTACTGGTTTCTTGGGGCCAAACGGTGCAGGTAAATCAACCACCATGCGCTTAATGCTTGGCCTGGATAACGGTGGTGGCCAGACGCATTTTGATGGCAAGAAGCTCCACGAGTACAAGCAGCCATCTAAGGCTGTAGGTATTTTGCTGGAAGCAAAAGCCTTTCATCCAACGCGCTCCGCACGCGCTCATCTAAAGGTGTTGGCGGCTGCCGGCGGTATTGCTGATTCACGAGTTGATGAAGTGCTAGATACTGTTGGCCTCAAAGATGTTGCCAAGAAAAAGCCAGGCAAGTTTAGCTTAGGTATGAGCCAGCGACTAGGTATTGCTGCCGCTATTCTTGGCGAACCAAAATACCTAATGTTGGACGAACCTGCCAACGGCCTAGATCCAGAAGGTATTGCTTGGCTACGTAGTTTCCTAAGGGATTACGCCAGCAAGGGTAATGCTGTTTTTGTCTCGAGTCATTTGCTGAGCGAAATGGCACTAATGGCTGACAATGTGGTTGTTATTGGCAAGGGTAAGCTCATTGCTGATACTTCAATGGATCTGCTTATTTCGCAGCATTCTAAGTCTGCAGTATTTGTACGTACTAACAAGCAGATGGCTTTCAAGAAATTGCTTGAGGATAAGAAATTGTCCTTCATTGACACCAAAGACGGTCTGACCGTGACTGGTGCTAAGACGGATGATTTGGGCAAGATGGCCTTTGCCGCTGGTATTACCATGTTAGAGCTTGCTCCGCATATGGCATCTCTGGAAGAAGCCTTCCTGGAGGTGACAGCTGGCACCGAAGAATACCAAGCCAATGCCAAGAAGGAGACGAAGTAATGTTAGCTACAATCAAGGCTGAGTTCCGCAAACTCCTGACCATTCGTTCGACCTATGCCATCACCATTCTTTCATTGTTACTAATCGGTTTCATTGCCTTTTGGGGTATGGGATGGCATGGAGGCCCTGTTCTTACTCCAACTAGATTCCAAGATGCGGCGTTTAACCTCCTGAGTATTATGGGTATATTTAGTGGTATCATCGCTATTCTGCTTATCACTCATGAGTATCGCTACAATACGATTGCCTATACCCTAACTGCCTCGAATAGTCGCATGAAGGTGCTACTTGCCAAGATGTTTGTGGTAAGTATATACAGCCTTGTGATTACTGCTATTACTATCGCATTTGGCCTCGGGTGTTTGGCCTTAGGCGCCCACATGAATCATGTGAATATTGCAGCACAGCAGTTCGACATCTATAGCGTAGCTTGGCGCAGTGTTGTCTACATGGTTACTGGTGTGCTAGCTGGACTAGTAATTGGATTCTTGTCGCGCAGTGTAGTGTTCGCTATAGTTGCTTACTTTGCATTCCCGACCACTATTGAACCTTTGCTGAATAATCTCCTAAAAGTTAAGGCAAACTACCTGCCATTTATGGCACAGAACCAGATCATTGCACCAGCTGGTGCTGCCGACCCTCATATGTACTCACCACTGGCATCAGCAGGCGTCTTTGGTGCATACTTATTGGGTGCTTGGATTATTGCCACCATTCTTTTTGTACGACGCGACGCCAACTAGCCAAGCACGGAGATATCCGTGGAACTAATAGTAGACCTACATATCCATTCTCATTATTCTCGAGCAACTAGCAAAGATAGTACGCTAGAGGGTTTGTATAAGTGGGGCAAAATCAAAGGTATCAACATTATCGGTACCGGAGATTTTACGCAGCCCGATTGGTTTGCTGAAATTTATGAGAAGCTAGAGCCTACCGAGGGTGGGTTCTATAAGCTGCGGGATGACATTGCTTCCGAAATTGATAAAACATTGCCACCAAGCGTGCGTGATAATTTGATTCGCTTCGTGCCTACTGTTGAAATCGCAACCATCTACAAGAAGTTTGACCGTGTTCGAAAGCTGCATCAATTGGTAGTTATGCCTGACTTCAAGGGCGTGAGCGAATTGAACGAACGATTAGGCCGCATCGGAAATCTAAAATCTGATGGCCGACCAATCCTGGGGCTAGACTCCAAGGAACTACTAAGGCACGCCCTGGAATCGCACCAAGATGCCTTGTATATTCCGGCGCATATTTGGACGCCGTGGTTTGGCATGTTTGGTTCCAAGTCTGGCTTTGATTCCATAAGCGAAGCTTTTGACGAGCTGGCTCCTGAAATTAAGGCTATCGAGACAGG
>Ga0075366_10000159_pt1 | contig 28617 bp, 23 predicted proteins | sample EndMethybrTD3031_FD_72351 | JGI IMG/M metagenome (GOLD analysis project Ga0075366, IMG submission 72351) | Populus endosphere microbial communities from Tennessee, USA - Endosphere MetaG P. TD hybrid TD303-1 | ecosystem: Host-associated > Plants > Roots > Endosphere | place: USA: Tennessee...
TCATCAATCTGGCCTACGAGCATAAGGTCGTTCTTTCGCTGATCTGCCACGCACCGATTGCGATGACCTCTGCGGCGTTCCGCATTGACGAGAGCGGCAGTCCCCGCGCAACCCCGAATCATCCGTTCCGTGGCGCAAAGCTGACCACGGTATCGAAGTTCGGGGAGCTGATAGCACTTACCACCAACTATCCCAAAATTCCGGGCAAGAAAACCCGGCTGCCCTACTATCTCGACGAAGTGCTGAGGGCCTCGGGCTACGACGTTCTGCTCTCGATCAATCCGGCCGCCGCGAAGGTGGTTTGGGAACCTCATCTACGCCTGCTCAGCTCCAACGGTCCCTATTCGATGGATATTCATGCGACGCGTTTGCGCGAGGCGGTCAGGTGACTTTTCCGAATCTCGCCTCGGGCTGCGCGCCGATCCTTCCCTCAGTACAAGCCCAGCGCAACTTAACTCGAAGCGAGTCAGGCGCGCGGAACACGAAATGTGCAGGTGACTGACAGTGTCGGGTTGAACCAGACGCATCTTTGGAAAGCACTTGAAAAACTCCTCGAGCACGATCTTCATCTCCACGCGTGCCAACGACGTGCCTAGGCAAAAATGAATGCCATCGCCGAAGGTAAGTTGCTTGCGAGCGTTGGCGCGGCGTAGCGGAGGCAGCAAACCAATCTTGCTAGGCCGTAAGAAGGCGAGGATGCTTCTTTCATTGGCTTGCGCCGAGACGACCGCGTTTCCATCGCCATACCTACGATTTAACATAATGCTAATTGTGTAATTTTCGTATGTCAACGCCAAGTTCAAATGTCGTAGTTCCAGCCAAGTAGAAATGTCGCATTTCTTCCTTCTCGATGGAGCCCCGGCAAACGAGTGACTGCCTTGCCTCTGAACTCGCACAGACTCTTCAGCCGGAGGCAGGAGGCAGGAGGCAGGCACCAAGCGTTCGAGGCGGTTCAGTGCCGAAGACCTCAACATTGCCGTGATGACTGTGTGTGGCACTTCGAAGGTGTCGACTTGACCGATCGATCGGCGCTGAAACGAAGATCTTGCGGGCCTCCGGCTGAGAGATCAGTGCGGACTCAAAGGCACGGTGGTCACCGCGTTTGCTGACGACCATAGAACTAGAAATGTCGCTTCGATTGTCCCGATCCAGCTCCTGGATCCGAGGCACAGCGATCCGGCAACTATCATGTCGACGCGGATCCGATTCGCCTCAGGACCATCCAGGCCATGGTGAGATGGGCGTACCCTTGCCGGAACCCGACGGGCCGCATGATTCAGGGTCACCAGGTGACCAACAACTTCTTCAGCGCATGTGCAACCGTGTTGGGAACGTAATCAAGCGTCTGTGCGTCGACGATCCGCAACCCGGGCAGGCGTTTGGATGCGATGTCGAGCATCACAGCCAGCTCCAACCGTGCAAGCGGCGCCCCCGCACAGTAGTGAATGCCCATGCCAAAGCTCACATGCTGCGCGATGTTGGAACGACCCGGGCTGAACGACTCCGGCTCGTCGAAGACTTCGGGATCCCGGTTGGCGGACCCGAACATCATGAGCACCCGATCCCCCTCTACCAGCAGCTTCCCCAGCACTTCGACGTTCGCCTTTACGAGACGCCGCCAGCCAATGATCGGGGGTGAGTAGCGCAACGACTCCTCGACCACCGCGTCGAGGTTCTGCCGGCCTGCGACGATCGATTCCCACATCGGTCGGTTGCGCAGCAGGTTGTTGAACATGCCGGTGGCTGCAGTGGTGGTGGTCTCGTGGCCTGCAAACAGCAGGTTGAACACTGTCCCGGTGATCTCGCGCAAGGTCATGTTCTCGTCCGAGCCTGCGCGTTGCGCAAGAAGATCACTCACGACATCATCGCCGGGCGCGACGAGCTTGTGACGAACCAGCGCTTCGGTGTAGTTGTAGAAGTCGACCGTACCCTTCGCGATGCGGATTTGCTCGTCCTCGGTCGGCTTGCCCCATTGCAGCACCATGCGGCTGTCGGCCCAGCACTTGACGGTCGGCACGTCTTCCTCGGGAATGCCCAAGGCACGAAAAAGCACTAGAGCGGGGGTCTCGAAAGTCAGGCTCGACACCAGATCCGCAGGGCCGGGCGCAGCCAGCATGGCGTCCAGCTTTTCGTTCACCGTCTGCCGTACAAACGGCTCTAGCGCCAGCATGCGCGGCCGCTTGAGTGGCTCTGTGAAGAACCTACGATAGCGGGAATGTGTCGGCGGATCATTGTTCACCAGCATCGGCGGAACGTCGTAGCTCGACTCGCTGATGATTGAGCGGGCATGCGGGCATAGAGGAACGAGCGGGTCTGAAACAATCTTTGAGGAAAAATGCGCCGTGTCCCTAAGGATCGACTTGATCGTTTCATGCCGCGTGACAACCCAGCTGCCGAGTTCCGGCGAAAAGAAGATGGGTTCGGTCTCACGAATCTCGCCGAGCACTTTGTGCGGATCGTCCTGATACGCGGTGGAAAACGGGTCGAACAGTGCACTCGCGCGGGTGGTGGGACCCGTTCTGGGCGCGGAGGCATCTTGGGACAGGGGACGCATTTCACAGTTCCTTATGAGATGACGGCTTGAGGTTTCAGGGCGGACACGCTGGGGTGCCGGCAGGTCGTCAGTCCAGTTTCAGCCCGAGCTGCTGAACGAGGGGACGCCAACGCTTGTTCTCGATGTCGATGAACCGCCCGAAGTCGGAAGGTGTATTGGCATAGGGCTCCATCCCGAGTTCGGTGAATCGCCGGCTCACTTCCGGGGTTTGGACCACCGCCTGGATCGCGGCGGAGAGCCGGGCCAGCACGACTTCGGGCGTGCCCTTGGGAGCGACGATGCCCACCCATGCGTAGACGTCGGCGCCCTGCACGCCCTGTTCAGCCGCCGTGAGGACGTCCGGCAACGCCGGCACTCGCGATGGCGTCAGCACGGCAAGTGCCTTCAACTTGCCGGCTCGCAGGTGCGGCAATCCGACAATCGAGTCGACCATCATGAGTGGCACTTGGCCCGCGAGCACGTCTTGGACGGCCGGCCCGGCCCCTTTGTACGGAATATCGTCCGCTTCAAAGCCTGCGCGCCGCTTGAGCAACTCCATGCCGAGGTGATGAAAGGTTCCCTTGCCAGCTGATGCGTAGGACAGGCGTTGAGTTCCGGCGATCTTGACCAGCGACTTGAGGTCGGATGCAGGAAATGTCGGATGCGCGACCAGGATCAGCGGTGCACGGATCACCAGCGACACCGGCAGTAGATCTTTGTCAGGGTCATACGGCAACTTGTCGAACAGGACCTTGTTCAACACCACAGCGCCGCCGTCAGTACCAAAGAGGGTGTAGCCGTCCCCTACTGACTTCGAGACGGCAGTGGCCGCGATGATGCCGCTGGCACCCGCTCTGTTGTCCACGATCACTGGCTGCCCAAGTTGCGCGCCGAGCCCTTGCGAGATGGCCCGCACGACGAAGTCGACACCGCCTCCGGGGGCATACCCGACGACGACTGAAAAGGGTTTGGACGGCCAAGTCTGCGCCAACACTGGGCTCATTGCGGAGGCTGCATAGCTCGAAAGCGCAAAGCAAAAGGAACGGCGAATCATGAACGTGCATCCATATATCTGTACCCATGGCCGGCATGGCATGGACACATCAAATGATAATGTGATTACGCTAAAGGTAAAACAGAGAGCTAACCCGTAGTTGCTCGCCTGCAATGGGTCAACGACGGCGGCTTCGCCGCCGCATCCGCGACATGAAGATTTGCAAGAAGGAAAGCGCTCTGGCCCCGCGCAACTGCAGGGGCGGGGGGGCTACGCCAGTCCGACGAATTAGCCGGCCTGAAAGCCCAATTTGCGACTCGCGCGCACGCCCGCTGCCCTCAGCGCCTGGGCAATGGGGCCCTCGAGCGACACATCGAAATTGCCCGAAACACCAAGCGCTGCCAAGGCTGCAACGGCGCGTCCGTCCACGGAAAGCACAGGCACAGCCAGCCCGCTGATGCCGGCTAGCAGCGTCCCATCGACCGTCGCCACGCCGTGCTGGCGAACCGTGTCGATGATGCGACGGGCGTCCTTAAGTGTGCCGATCTCCTGGCGGTGTGCGGCCGAAGCCGACCGAAGCTCCTCGCGCATGAGCTGGTCCACCTGGGGGGAAGGTGCGTAGGCTGCGAACACTCTTCCTGTGGCGGACCATAGCAAGGGAAGCACCGAGCCGGCACGTACGTTTACAGTGACGAGTTCTCGGGGATCATCCCAGCGCATGATCATTGGACCCTTCTCGCCCATGAGCGCGACGAAGCAGGTCACATTCAACTCATCGAGCAAAGCGGCAAGCTCGGCGGTGGCCGCCCGCAGCGGTTGCGCCTGACGCTGCGCGATCAGACCGACGAAGATGCTCTGCGGCCCCAGCACGTACCTCGAAGAACCCGGATCCTGGTAAACGAATCCCGATTGAACGAGACTGACCAGGTAACGGTGCACTTTGGCCGGGTTCTCCTCAAGCTCAGCGGACAACGCAGTGATCGAGGCGGCCCCGCCCATCATGGCCAGCTTGTGAAGCACGGCGAGCCCGATTTCGGCGGACTGGACTTTGCGGCGCGAAATCTCTTCTGACTGAGGCGTTTTCAAGGTCTGCGATCTGTTTTGTGGAGGCTAAGTCTCCCGGACATTGCCGGCCGCTTAGCGTGAATGGCCGTGCCTTGCGGCCAGTGGCAATGGTGTTGCCGCAAGTTGGGGCGGTGCGGGCGCACGCTGATTATCCTTCTCCCCGTTCGCTCTGTCCCCTTCGCAGGGGACGGCGCACAGAGTCGCCCTCGCGCACACTCGTCCAAGGCTTCACGCGTTAAACCGTTTTGCGCATCGCGGGCCTCTGCTCCGCCGGCGCGCTTGCACGCATGCCGGCCCCACTCTCCACGCATCTGCCAGACATGAAATCCATCTGTATTCGGCGCAATGGCGGACCCGAAGTCCTGCAGCCCCACTATGTTGACCTGCCGGCACCGGGCCCTGACCAGATTCGTGTTCGCCACACAGCGATAGGCGTGAACTTTTCCGACATCAACGTGCGCAACGGCGGCTTCTACCTAGGCCACGGCCCGGGTTTTCCATTGGTGCTGGGCAATGAGGCCGCCGGAGTGGTCGAAGCGGTCGGCGGGAATGTGCTGGACTTCGCCGCGGGCGACCGAGTGGCTTACGCTGGCACTGGTGGTCTGTTCTTTCACGACACGGGCGCGTATGCCGAACAGCGGAATCTGCCTGCTTCCTGCCTGATTCATCTCCCCGACGACGTGAGCGATGAGGCGGCGGCGGCGCTGCTGCTCAAGGGCCTGACGGCTGCCGTGATCGTGCACCGTTGTCATCGGCCTCAGCCTGGCGACCCGATCCTGATCCATGCGGCCGCCAGCGGCGTGGGCAGCCTGCTCGCGCAATGGTCGAGCCATCTGGGCGCGACGGTGATCGGCACCGTGGGCTCCGTTGCCAAGGGCGACTTCGCCCGCGATCATGGTGTGATGCACGCTATCCTGTACCGCAACGAGGATTTCGTGGTGGCCACACGCCAGCTCGCGCCCGACGGTGTGGCCGCCGTGTTCGACGGTGTGGGCCGCGATACCTTCATCAAGTCGTTCGACTGTTTGAGGCCCTTCGGTGCAGCGGTCAACTATGGCAACGCATCGGGGGCCGTACCGCCGGTGGACATCATGCTGTTGGCGCAGAAGGGTTGTCTGGCACTGCACCGCCCCGGCTTCGGCTTCTGGGGCGCGACGCCGTCCACGCGCCAGGTGGCCTGCGACGAACTTTTCGACCTGCTGCGCAACGGAGCGATCCGGGCGACCGTGAGCCATCGCTTCGCGCTGGACGATGCTGCAGAAGCCCATCGGACCATCGAGCAAGGCAAGGCGATCGGCTCGGTGCTGCTGATCCCCTGACTGGCAGGCGCGTAGCCAAGCCTCTCGCGACTGTTTCATGAACCTGCATCGCGTGGACCTCATCTCCCTCTCGCTGTTCACCCGAGTGGCGCGAACAGGCAGCATCAGCAAGGGCGCAGAACTCTGCCACCTCGCGGTCGGCGCAGCCAGCAAGCGCGTGTCGGACTTGGAAGCCGCCGTGGGCGTTCCATTGCTGGAGCGGCACTCCCGCGGTGCCACGCTCACGGCCGCTGGCGAGGCCTTGCAGCTGCATGCGCTGCGCATCCTGGGCAACGTCGACCAGCTCGTGGCCGATCTGTCGGACCATGCCCAGGGCGTACTGGGCGTGGTGCGCCTGTGGGCGAACACGTCGGCCGTCACGCAGTTCCTGCCGTGCGATCTGGCCGCCTTCGCCGCAGCGCATGCAGGCATCCGCATCGAACTCAACGAGTCTGACAGCCATGACGCGGTGCTTGCCGTCGCAGAGGGCCGCGCCGACCTGGGCATCGTGGCCGAGCACACGCCCGCGCTGGGCCTGCACGTGGTGCCCTACCGCAGCGACCGGCTGGTGCTTGTTGTCGGCGCAGACCATCCGCTCGCCGGCCGCGAGCGTCTCGCATTCGCCGAGGCGGTGCCCTACGACTTCGTCAGCCTTTCCGAAGGCACTTCGCTGGCCCACTTGCTCGCACAGGTCAGCAGCCATCTCGGGAAGCCGCTGCGCATCCGCATCCGGGTGCGCAGCTTCGACGCCATGTGCCAGATGGTGGCGGCGGGCCTGGGCATCGCCGTGATGCCGGAAGGGGCCGCACGCGCGCTCGTCGCAGCGCTTGGACTTCATCAACTCGAGCTTGTCGATGACTGGACCTTTCGCCGGCTCTTGCTTGGCATGCGCGATCCCGGCGCCCTCACCCGCCCCGCGAGTCTGCTGGTCGATCATTTCATGCAAATGCCACTCGTCCATGCTCGGCGCTGAGCGCCACATGTCCGCTTTCGAAAGGCGCGAAAGCAGCATTCCCGAATGCATGCTTTCGCAGCTGCGCCCTACTCCATAGACTGGCCTACTCCCCAACGATCGAACACTGCCGTGGCCGCACCCCTGACTCTCTTCGACAAGCTCTGGCAGCGCCACCTCGTCGAACAAACCGACAACGGAGAAGCCCTTCTCTATGTCGATCGCCACCTGGTCTACGAAGTCACCAGCCCACAGGCGTTCGAAGGACTTCGGCTCGGCGGACGCAGACCCTGGCGGTCAAACACCGTGATCGCCACGACCGATCACAACGTGCCGACTACGCTGGCCCACCGCGCCAGCGTGGACAGCATCGCCGACCCGTTGTCCCGCCAGCAAGTTCAGCAACTTGGCGAGAACTGCCGCGAGTTCGGCATCACCTATTTCGACTTAAACGATGCGCGCCAGGGCATCATCCACGTGGTCGGTCCGGAACAGGGCGCCACGCTACCCGGCATGACCGTGGTCGCCGGCGACTCGCACACGAGCACCCACGGCGCGTTTGCCGCACTGGCCTTCGGGGTCGGCACATCCGACGTGGAGCATGCACTGGCCACGCAATGCCTCGTCATGCGCCCGATGCGTCGCATGCAGGTGCAGGTTGATGGCACACCGCCCGGCGGGGTGAGTGCGAAAGACTTGATCCTGCACATCATCGGGGTGCTGGGCACCGGCGGCGCCACGGGCTACGCCATCGAATTCGCAGGCAGCACGATCGATGCGCTGTCGATGGAGGGCCGCATGACGGTGTGCAACATGGCGATCGAGGCCGGCGCCCGCGTTGGGCTGATCGGGTTTGACGAGACCACACTGGCCTATCTGAAGGGCCGGCCTTACGCCCCGCGTGGCGCGCAGTGGGAGGCAGCCGTGGCCGACTGGCGCACGCTGCGAAGCGACCCCGGCGCCGTGTTCGACGCCACGGTGACCATCGACTCCGCCGGCTTGCGACCCATGGTGACCTGGGGCACGTCCCCGGGCATGGTCGTCCCAATCGATGGGCAGGTGCCCGATCCTGCCAAAGAACCGGATGCCGTCAGGCGCGCCGGCATGCAGGCCGCCCTCGACTACATGGGCTTGCTGCCCGGCACCCCGATGGTCGACATCGTCATCGACAAGGTGTTCATCGGTTCGTGCACCAACGCGCGCATCGAAGATCTGCGCGCCGCAGCGGCCGTGCTGCAAGGCCGTCGGGTGGCGACGAACGTGCAGCAGGCCCTGGTGGTCCCAGGCTCCGGACTGGTGCAGGCGCAAGCCGAGGCCGAGGGGCTGGACCGCCTGTTCATCGATGCCGGCTTCGAGTGGCGGCAGCCCGGCTGCTCCATGTGCCTGGGCATGAACGACGACCGCCTGGCGCCCGGCGAGCGCTGCGCATCCACCTCGAACCGCAATTTCGAGGGCCGGCAGGGACCCGGTGGCCGAAGCCACCTGGTCAGTCCCCTCATGGCGGCCGCTGCGGCCATCGCGGGCCATTTCGTGGACGTGGGAACGGTGGCGCGTTCCGCCGCCGAACCTTCGCGAGCGCCTTGATGGACGCCTTCATCAAGTTGCGATCGTTGGTCGTGCCGCTCGACCGGGCGAACGTCGACACCGACGCTTTGATTCCCAAGCAGTTCATGAAGTCGATCCGGCGCACGGGCTTCGGCGACAACTTGTTCGACGAGTGGCGCTATCTGGACCTGGGCCAACCCGGCCAGGAAACCGCCCTTCGCCCGCGCAACCCGGACTTCGCACTCAACCAGCCGCGCTATGCCGGCGCCCGGATCCTGCTGGCGCGTGAGAACTTCGGGTGCGGGTCCAGCCGCGAGCACGCCGTTTGGGCGCTGCGCGATCACGGCATCCGCGCGCTGATCGCGCCCTCCTTCGCCGACATCTTCTTCGGCAATTGCTTCAAGAACGGGCTGCTTCCCATCGTGCTGCCCGACGCCACCGTGAACGCACTGTTCGCCGCCGTGTCCGCCACCCCGGGCTACACGCTGGAGATCGACCTGTCGACGCAATTGATGGTCTCGACCGACGGCCGCTCGATCACCTTCGACGTGGACGCCGAACGCCGCAACCGCCTTCTGCTCGGGCTAGACGACATCGCCCTGACGCTGCAACGCGCCGACCGCATCCGTGCGTTCGAAGCCCGTCGCCGAGAGTCCGAGCCCTGGCTTTTCAACTGACCCGCACCACAGCAGCGACAGACCCTCTGCATGAACTCTAACCACCGCACACCATCCGCCGACATCCGCCCGGACGCCGCGCTACCACCGCCGAAGGGGGCACTCACCGGTCTGCGCATCATCGAAATGGGCCAGCTCATCGCCGGCCCGTTCGCGGGCAAGACCCTCGGCGACTTCGGCGCAGATGTCATCAAGATCGAGGCGCCGGGCGCTGGCGACCCCTTGCGCAACTGGCGCCTGTGCCAGGACGGCACGTCCGTCTGGTGGCAGGTGCAGTCGCGCAACAAGCGCTCCATCGCGCTGGACCTGCGCATGCAGGAAGGCCAGGACATCGCCCGTCGTCTCATCGCCGAGGCGGATGTGCTGATCGAGAACTTTCGTCCCGGCACGCTCGAAGGCTGGGGCATGTCATATGAAGCGCTGTCGCAAGACAACCCGGGCCTGATCATGCTGCGCATCTCCGGCTACGGCCAGACCGGGCCCTACCGCGATCTGCCGGGCTTCGGTGCCATCGGTGAAGCCATGGGCGGCCTGCGGCACCTCACGGGCGAGCCGGACCGCGTTCCGGTGCGCTGCGGTATCTCCATCGGCGACACGCTGGCCGCTCTGCATGGAACGATCGGCGTGCTGACGGCGCTGCACCACCGTAACGCAAACGGCGGCAAGGGGCAGGTGATCGACGTTGCGCTGCACGAAGCCGTGTTCAATGTGATGGAGAGCCTGGTGCCTGAGTACAGCGCTTTCGGGGCCGTGCGGGAGGCTGCGGGTTCGGCGCTGCCGGGCATCGCGCCCTCCAACGCATACCGATGCAGCGACGGCGTGGTGCTTATCGCCGGCAACGGCGACAGCATCTTCAAGCGCCTGATGCAATCGATCGGCCGGGAGGACCTGGGCAACGACCTTGCGCTGGCGGACAACGCAGGCCGCGTGGCAAGGGTGACCGAGCTGGACGGCGCCATCGGTGCGTGGACCGCGCCGCGCCCGGTCGCCGAAGTGCTGAAGGTGCTCAACGATGCGCGGGTGCCCACCGGGCGCGTCTATACAGCGCAGGACATCGTCGAGGACCCCCACTACCACGCACGCGACATGATCCTGAGGCAGCACACGCGCGACGGACATGAAATCGACGTACCGGGCATCGTGCCCAAGCTCCTTGGCACGCCGGGCAGCATTCGGTGGACGGCTCCGGGCCTGGGTGACGACACGGACGCTGTGCTGGCCGAACTAAAGGTCTCGCCGCAAGACATCGCGGCCTTGCGTGAAAGGAAGGTGGTGGCATGAGCGCGAACGCATGGCAAGGCCACGGCAGACGCATCCATCTGCAGGAAGTGGGCACAAGAGACGGCTTGCAGGTTGAAAGCGTTTTCGTTCCGACGGCCGCAAAGATTGCTCTCGTGAACCTGCTTTCCGCTGCAGGGCTATCCAAGATCGAGGTCACCGCATTTGTCTCGCCCAACGCGATTCCGGCACTGCGGGATGCGGAACAGGTGCTGCGCGAGATTGAGCGCCGACCCGGTGTGGTCTACAGCGCGTTGGTCCCCAACGTCCGCGGCGCCGAGCGCGCCATCGAGTCGAAAGCAGATGAGCTCAACCTCGTGATGTCGGCCAGCGAGAGCCACAACCTCTCCAACCTACGGATGACGCGCGAGCAATCCTTCGCCGCACTGGCCGAAGTGGCGGCTATCGCGCGCAACGCGGGGGTGCCGGTCAACGTGTCGCTGTCCTGCGCCTTTGGCTGCCCGATGGAAGGCGACGTACCGACACAGGCGGTGGTCGACTGGTGCAGCCGCTATGTGCAGACACTGGGCGCTCAGGGCATCACACTGTGCGACACCACGGGTATGGCCTACCCCACGCAAGTGGCACAGATCGCAAGCGCCGTCCGTAACCGCTTCCCGACAACGGAACTGACGTTGCATTTTCATAACACGCGCGGTATGGGGTTGGCCAATGTGCTGGCCGCGATCGACGTCGGCGCTGACCGCTTCGACGCCTCGCTGGGCGGCATCGGCGGCTGCCCATATGCGCCCGGCGCAACCGGTAACGTCTGTACCGAGGAAGTCGCACATGCCCTCGCGCTGATGGGCTACGCGACGGAGGTCGACCTGCCGCTGCTGCTGAAGGCTTCCCGAACCCTGCCCCAACTGCTTGGTCATGACGTACCAAGCCAGCTCATCAAGGCCGGGCAACGGATGGACCTGCACCCGCCGCCAGCGGACTTCGCAAACATCCGCGAGCGGGCGCTCGCGCGTGCGAACGGCACGGCGCCGAGCGCCTGAAGGGCAGCTCACGAGTTGCGGGTCAAAACCTCCCGGATATGTTCCGGAATGGCCCGCGCTGCAAGCTCAAGCGGACGTGCCACCGGATGCACACCCCACACGCGGATGTCCGTGGCCTCCATCAGGCATTCACCACGAGCGTGCATGCGGTGTTCGAAGGTCAGCGACTTCGTCCCCAGCTTCGCCACGGCAACCCGGTGCTCGATCTGGTCGTGCAGCACTGCAGGCGTGAGAAAGCGCAGCCTTTGCTCCATCACCGGGAGTCCGACCCGCATGCCGCCCTCGATCAACTGGTAGGGATCGACGCCGACCGATATGAATAGGTTCGTGACGCCTTCGATCAGCCAGCGTGCATAGTTTGGCGAATAGATGATGCCGCCCGGGTCGCAATCTCCCCAGTGCAGCAGACGGTAGTAACGGTGCTCAACCACGGTCGCCCACTTCGATGGATTCAAATTCCAACTGTGCGGCAATCCATTGGCGCATCTGCTGGCGGTCGAGCTTGCCCACGCGGGTGATAGGAAAGCTCGCGATGGGCTCGATGCGCTCCGGGCATTTGTACTTCGCCAAGCCCTGCGATTGCAGGAAGGCGCCGAGCTCCTTTACTGTCGGCAGCACGGCACCTTCGCGCGCCACAACGAAAGCGCAGGCTTTTTCGCCGAACTGAGCGTCAGGCATCGCGACAACCTTACCATCCGCGATGGCAGGATGCCGGGCAATGAGCAGTTCGATGTCGTCGGTGCCGAACTTCTCGCCTCCCCGATTGATGTTGTCGCGCATCCTGCCTTCGAAGTGATAGACGACCCGCTCGCCCACGTGGCTCGCCCGAACCATGTCCGCCGTCCTGAAAAAGCCATCCGACGTGAGGCTCTCGGCCGTGATCTCGGGCGCGGCGAAGTAGCCTCGCAGCGACGATGGCCCACGGAAGCACAGCTCGCCGACGGCCCCGAACTCCACCGGCGTCTCGGTGCCCGGCGCCAGCACGCGGATTTCGTCGTGAGGTCCGCACACGCTGCCGATGGAGCCATGGCGCGCAGACGGCGGGCTGTCCGGCGCGCTTGCCAGCACCAGCCCCTCCGTGATGCCATAGATGTTGGTGGCGGGCCGGCCGAGACTTCGTTCGATCGACTCAGCGCCAATCAAAGTCAGCACCAGATCCAGGGATTCAAGCCTGTGCTGCCGCGCGGCGGGATAGCCGGCGATGGCCGGTGCGTGCGGGCCAATGGTGAAGGCATGGCGAACCTGCTCACGCTCCACCAGCGCAAGGAAGCGCTGCACGTCCCACTCCTGCAGCAGGACCGTGGTGGCGTCATAGATGACCGTGCGAAGCAACGAGAACATCATGCCGGCGTTGTGCAACATCGACAGCGCCCAGATGCCCACATCTCCAGGCTGCGAACCGAAATGGTCGCACCAGGCCGTCACGTGCGCCAGGTACTCGCCGTGATGACGCGGGATGATCTTGGGCACGCCCGTCGAGCCGCCCGACAGCTGCAGCACGGCCACGTCGCAGCAGTTCCAGGTCTCGGCGAGATGACCCGGAGCGTGGCTCGCGATCAGCGCTTCCATGGATCGGCCCGGCCCGGCCTCGCCGCCCCGTGAGATCACCAGGTGATCGATGCGATGTTCATCGCACATCTGCCTGGCGAAGGCCACCTGATCGAAGCTCGACGACAGCGCCGCGTCCACGAAGTAGGCGGCGGGAGTTGTGAGTTGGGCCAACGCGCGGATCTCGACGGCGCGGTACTGCGGCACGGTGCAGACCGGCAGGATGCCCGCCGTGAAGCACGCGAACAATGCCACGGCGGTCTCGATGCGCGTGCCCATCTGGAACAGCGCCCGGTCGCCCGGCACCAGGCCCATCGACCGAAGGCCTGCAGCCAGCCGCGACGCCCGCTCGTCGAGTTCCGCGAAGCTGATGCGATCTTCACCGCACACGTAGGCGGTGCGCGCCGGATGCCTGGCGGCCGCCAGACGCAGGGTCTCACCGATCGTCCGGGGCGACCAGCCGCCTACCTCCAAGTGGCGCCTGGCCTGCTCCGGCGACGCGTACACCACGCCGGGAATGCTCAGCAGGGGATGGTCTGGCGGCGCGTTCATTTCATGATCCCCGGCAACCAGGTCGCAATCGGCGGAAAGAAGAAGATGGCCACCAGCAGCACCACGCTCATGCACACGTAAGGCACCACGGCCCTGAAGATGTCCGCCATCGTGACCGACGGCGGTGCGACGCCCTTCATGGTCATCAGCAGCAGACCGTGCGGCGGCAGCAGCAGACCCATCTGCATGCACACCAGGAACATGATCCCGAACCACACGGGGTCCACGCCCAGCCTGTGCACGATCGGCATGAAGATCGGGATCGTAATGAGCATCATGCTGACCTGGTCCACGAAGATGCCCAGGAAGATCAGGATCAGCATCATGCCGGCGACGATGGCCATCGGCCCGAGGCCGGTGTCCGTGATCGCGGTGACGATGCCGTCCGAGGCGCCCGAGAAGGTCAGGATCTGCGCGAACGTAGTCGCCCCCAGGATGATCAGCAGGATCATGCCCGCGATGGCGATCGTGCCGCGCAACGACTTCATCAAGGCGGCCACCGACAGGGCCCGGTAGGCAATGGCGATCAGCAGGGTCGCCACCACGCCCAGTGCGGCGCTCTCGGTCGGCGTGGCCCAGCCGGCCACCATCGCGCCAATCACGACGCCGAAGATCGATAGCAGCGGCATGACGTACAGGAAGAACGGCTTCCACCGCTCCCAGCCGGTGAAATGGTTGAAGTCGGTGGCGGGCGCCAGCGCCGGATTCATCCACGAGCGCAGCACGATCCAGCCGACGAAGGCCACCGACAGGATCACGCCCGGCACGATGCCGCCGATCAGCAGCCCCGAGATCGAGATGTTCGCCAGGCTGCCCAGCAGCACCGACAAGGCGCTCGGCGGGATCAGCATGTCGACGGCGCCGATGGCCATCACCGGCCCGGTGGCCATGGTGGGGTGGTAGCCGCGCTGCAGCATGATCGGCACCATCAGCGACCCCAGCATCGCCGTGGTGGCGATGGTGGAGCCCGAGATGGCTGAGAACACCGTTCCTGCCACCACGGCGACCACGGCCAGCCGGCCGGGCAGCCGCGTGATCAGGCGCTCGACGCCCTCGATCACCTTCACGGCGAGGCCTGTGTGGAACAGGATCTCGCCCATCAGGATGAACAGAGGAATCGGCGTCAGCGAGAAGCTCGTCACGGCGACCACGCTGTTGCGCATGAGCTGGCCCAGGCCGGCTTCGCCACCCAGGTAGATCCAGGCGCCGATCAAGTTGGTGACCATGAAGGCGAAGGCCACCGGAAGCCCGACGAAGAGCAGCAGCGTAGACCCGCCCAGCAGAAGCAGGGCGGCAAGAACCCACGCGATCATGATGCGGACACCGCGTCGGCGCGCGGAGACCTCGGACTGCGGGAGAGCCGCCACATGCGGAACCCGAACTCGATGGCCAGCAACGCGAAGGCCAGTGGCAGCGCTGCCATGATCCACCACTCGGGCACCACGATGCTCTTGATCTGCAGGGCATCGCTTGTGTAGCTCTGGTAGGTCATCACCACGCCCACCCATGCCAGCGTGGCGCAGGCCGTAGCCGCAAGGATGTCGGACACCCATTCGCACACCCAGGCCGCGCGCGCCGGGATCGCCCGCAACACGATGTCGACCCGGATGTGCTGGCCGGCGCGCAGCAGCCAGGGTGCTGCCAGCAGCGTGCACAGGTACAGCGCATATTCCGAGATATCGTTCGACGCAGGAAAGCCGCGCGGAACGGTCGGGATGTCGACATTGCGCAGCAGCACATCCATGGTGATCGAAGCCACCATGACCAGCAGCAGGAGGCAGGCGACGACCATCAGAAAGTTGTACAGGCGCCCGAAGGCGTCGTGCAGCGCCGCGAGGGTCCGCCATGGCGGCGGACCCTCGGAAGGCGCGTGCGATGGCGTGAAGTGCGCCGCGCTCATTGCGTCTTCGACAGCAGGGCGCGCAGCTTGGGGCCGTGCACGGGGCTGGTCTTGATCAGATCGGCCCAGCCGGCGTCGTACACGCCGTCGAGGTAGCGCTTCGTCTCTTCGGGGCTGAAGGTCAGCGCCTGGATGCCCGCTTCGGCGTGCCGCTTCTTCTCGCTTTCACCTTCCGTGCGCCAGTAGCCAGACTTCGCTTCGAGTTCGAGGGCCATCTTCTGCAGGAATTCGCGTTGCGGCGCCGTCAAGGACTTCCATTTGTTCAGATTCATGATGAGCGACACGTCGGCGTCGTAGAAGCCCGGATCGACACGGAACTTGGTGTGCGCGGCCAGGTTCAGGTCGAAGATGCCGCCCACGGACCAGCCGTAGCCGTCGATCACGTTGCGCTCCAGCGCGGTGTAGATCTCGCCGGGCGGGGTGTTGATCAGGTTGCCGTTGAGGAACTGCACGGCGGGCCGGATGGCCGGTGACACGCGGATCTTCTTTCCCGTCAGGTCCAGCTTGTCGATCTTCTTGGACAGGAACAGGTGGAACGGGTAACCCTCCACCATGCGGCCCAGGTACTGCATGTTCCCCTTCTCGTTCCAGACCTTGTTGATGTATTCCACCGCGCCGTTCTTGCGTTGCTCGGACATTGGAATCTGCGTCATCTTCAGCATGTCGGCCTCAGGAAACACGTTGGTGTAAAACGCGCCCGGGCTCAGTGCCAGGTCGACGACCCCGCTTTTCACCGAGTTGCCGATCTCGAAGGTGGGAATGGCACGCGGGCCGCCGACGAAGTTGATGCGCACCAGCCCCTTGCCCTGGGCGTTGACCCGCTCGCTCCAGCGCACGATCTCCTGCGAGAAGGACATGTTCTCCGGAAAGGCCGTGACCAGGCGCAACTGCGCCTCCTGCCCGACGGCCGCCGTGGCCGCCCCCAACAACATCAGGGCTGCAACAAAACTCCTGAAAAACGTCATCATGGAATGTCTCCTTCGTTATGGTTCATACAAGCAAACACGTGTCACGCCGCTATCGGCAACGACACGATGGGAATGCTGGGTGGGCGGGCGAGCCGCACCATGAGCGCGGCGGCCTGGGCTTTGGCGGACACCACGGACTGGCTCTTGACTTGCTCGTAGCCGCGAATGTCGTCAGGCAGCGAGAAAAGCGCCAGAACCTGGTCGGCATTGCGTGCGTCCAGCAGGCGCAGGCCCTCTGCCACGATGTCCGCATACCAGTCGATCAAGGCGCGCTCCTCGCGGCGAGACGCCACGCGCCCGAAGGGATCGAAGGCTGTGCCGCGTAGGAACTTCATGGCGGCGAGCAGCTTAAGCGCCGGTCGCAGCCAACCGCCCAGACGCACCTTGCCGTGCAGGCCCAGGGTGCGCGCCAGCGGCGGCTGCAGGTTGTACTTCAAGCGCACACGGCCGCTGAACATCTGTGCCACGCGCTGCTCGAACTGGCTTTGCGTCAGCAGCTGCGCCACCTCGTACTCGTCCTTGTACGCCATGAGCTTGTGCAGACCCTGCGCCACCGCGGCCGTGAGCGCATGGCGGTCCCCGCTGGCGCTGGCCGTGATCCCGGACTCTGCGCGATGCACGGCCAGCACCTGCTGGAGGTAGCGCCTTGCGTAGGCTGAGCTCTGATAGCGCACCAGGTCACCGGCGCGCGTCGCGATGCGCTCGATGAGCGCACCCGGCAGCTTGGCGCCCGCCACGTCGAAGCCGGTTTCGGTCAGCAGATGCCGGCCGGTGTCTGACGACCGGAGCGCCTCGGTGCGATCCGCCAGGGGCCCGGGTTGCAGCCGGCCCAGCGCCTGGACACGCGCCGGGTCATGCACCCACAGGCGTCCGGCGCGGAATGCCTGGGTGTTCGCCTGAACCTGCGTCCCGTTCAGCGCGATGGCAGCTTCGATGTGCTGCGCGTGGATCGGCAGCCAGCCTGCCTGATAGGCGGCGCCGATGGCCACCATGTTGGTCATCATGAAGTCGCCGAAGAGCCCTTCGGCGATCTTCTTCGCATCCAGCGTCATGACCGCGTCTTCGCGTGATGCCTGCGCCACCTCTTCGCACAGCGCATCGGCAGGCAGCGTCTTGCGCGAGTCGCGGATCACCTCGGCATTCGGGAACACGCCCGCATTGATGACCGAACGGGTGCGCTGCGTGTCGCAGCACCGCAGGTTCGCGGGGTCCACGGCTGCGAGCAGGTCGAGCGCGAGATACAGGTCCGCGCGGCCCACGCCAACCTTGTTAGTGTGCGATGGCCTCTCCGGCGCACTGAGGATCAGGCTCGACAGCACCGCGCCCCACTTCTGGGCGGCGCCGGTCTGGTCATAGGTTTTCACCTGCAGCCCCTGCATGGCCGCAGCCTGCGCCAGGATGGCACTGGCCGTGAGCACGCCCGAGCCGCCCAGGCCGGGGATGTACACATGGAAGGGATCGTTCACCGCCATCGTCTCGACCGCCGGCAGTTCGGCGGCATCGATGACCGGAAGCGTCGGCTTGCGCACGCCCTGGCCGGGCTCGACTTCGACCGTGACGAAGGAAGGGCACTCACCCTGAATGCAGGCCTGGTCCTGGTTGCAGGTGGACTGATGGATCTGCGTCTTCGGGCCGAACTCGGTCGGCACCTTCTGCAGCGACATGCAGTTGGCCTTGGCTCCGCAGTCGCCGCAGTTCTCGCAGACCTCCTCGTTCACGATCGTGAAGGTCGAAGGCGCCGGCATGAGCCCGCGCTTCTGGCGCCGGCGCCGCTCGTTGGCGCAGGCCCCGTCATAGATCAGGATCGTCACGCCCTGAATGCCCGCCAGCTCGGTCATGGAGGCTTCGAGCTCTTCATGGCCGCGCCGCACCAGGCCCTGAGGCAGTGCCACGCGCCGGTACTGCGCCAGCTCCTTGCTCACCAGCACCACCCGCTGCGCACCGTCCTGGATCAGGCGTGCCGCCAGGTCGGCGATCTGCGTCGCACCGACGGCCTTCTGGCCGCCCGTGTTGGCCAGAACCCCGTTGATCAGGAGCTTGAACGTCATGTTCGCGCCCGAGGTCATGGCAAAGCGGATGTTCTGATAGCTGGAATGGAAGAGCGCGCCGTCGCCCACGTTCTGCACGATGTGCGGCCGCGTCGTGTACGGCGCCAGGCCCAGCCACGGCACCCCTTCGCCACCCAGCGGCGTGGTGGCTTCCACGCGCTTTTGGGGGTTGTCCATCAGCGATGCGAACAGATGGCAGCCGGGCGCACCCCAGGCGACCTGGCCGGGTGCCAGCAGCGTGGACACGTTGTGCGGGCAGCCCGAGCAGTAGTTGGGCGTTCGCTTGGGAAGCTTCGACGCGCGGCCCGCCGAACGGTCCAGCAGGTAGCGCTGGCGCGCCTGGCCTTCCGTGGGAAGCGCTTGTTGCCGCGAGAGAATCGCCGCCAGCCGCTGCGCGACCATGTCCGAGGTCATGCCCCCTTCGATGGGAAACAGCCGCTGGCCATCACTGTCCTGCTTGCCCAGCACTTCCTTGACACTGGTGCCGACCACGCCTTCGGCCACCGCGCGCTCCAGGAAGTCGCGCTTCTCCTCGATCACCACGACCGTCTCCAGGCCCTGCGCGAACGACCGGAAGAAGTCCCGGTCGGACGGGCACAGCAGGCCGACCTTGGCCAGCCGGATGCCATGCGCTCGAAGCGCCGCGTCGTCCAGGCCCAGGTCCTGCAGCGCCTGCAGCGTGTCGGCCCAGCTCTTGCCGGCACTCACGATGCCGACGCGGTCGCCATCGTGCCTGTGCGTGACGCGGTTGAGCGCGTTCTCGCGGGCGTAGGCAATCACCGCGGCATGGTTCTCGTCGTACAGACGGCGCTCCGTCTCCACGTTGGTGACCGGGAAGAAGCGGTGATTGGCCGCACGAGAGAACGGCTTGCCGCCGATGACCAGCTCGGGAATCTTCACGGGCAGCCCGGCCGGATGCATCTGCACGACCTCGCCGCCGTCGCAGATCGTGCCCACCAGCTTCAAGGCCACCCAGCAGCCCGAGTAGCGCGATAGTGCGGCCGCATGCAGTCCATAGTCCAGAACTTCCTGGATGCTGGAGGGATACAGGACGGGGATCCCGTGATGCTCGAAAGAGAACTCCTGCTGGTAGGGCACCGTCGAACTCTTGGCTTCGTGGTCCTCACCGCTGAGAATCACGACCGCTCCGTGCTTGCTGGTGCCGCCGAAGTTGCCGTGTTTGAGCACGTCGCCGGACCGGTCCAGACCAGGCCCCTTGCCGTACCAGTAGCCCACGACGCCATCGACGTCCGGGTGCGGGTGTTCGTCCAGCATCTGCGTGCCGGTCAGCATCGAGATGCCGAACTCCTCGTTCTGCGCCGGACGGTGCGTGATGCCGGCAGGTTCAAGCACCTTGCGGGCCTGCTCCATCGCCATGTCGATGCTTCCCAGCGGCGAGCCCGGGTAGCCAGTCACGAAGGCCCGGGTGTGCAGCCCCGTGCTTCGGTCGGCCCACATCTGCTCGAGCACCATGCGGATCAACGCCTGGTTGCCATTGAGAAACGCGCGTGGCGTTTCGGGCGAGTGGCGCGCATCCAGGCTGGCGCGCACCGCCGCGACTTCGCCTCCGGCTGCGCTGCCGGCACCCTTCGGGTCGGCCGGGCCGGCGCTCATGAAGGTTCGCTCCTGGCGATGTTCACGGTCATGGTGCCAATGCCCTCGATCTGCGCCAGCATGACGTCGCCGGGCTGCACGGGGCCTACGCCCGCGGGCGTGCCTGTCATGATGACGTCGCCGGGGTGCAGCGTGTACATGGCCGATGCATATTCGATGAGCCGCTGCACGTTGAAGATCAGATCGCGGGTGTTGGCCTCCTGGCGCAGCTCGCCATTGACGCGGATGCTCATGTCGAGCGCATTCGGATCGGCGATCTCGTCGGCGGTCGTGATCCAGGGACCGAGCACGGCGAAGGTGTCGGCCGACTTGCGAAAGCCAGGGAATTCCGGGCCCCGCACGGTCATGTCCAGGCCGATGCTGTAGCCGAACACATGCGCCATGGCGTTCTCGCGCGACACGGCCCTGGCCTTCTTCCCGATGATCACGGCCAGTTCGACCTCGTGGTCGGTGCGCCGGTCGGCAAGCGGAATCAACACCTCTTCGCTGCAGCCGATGAGGGCGCTGTTCACCTTATTGAACAGGCCGAACTTGTCGAGCGACGTGAAGTTCTTGCCGTGGTTGATCTGCGCATCGGCATTGGCCTCGGCGATGTGGTCCCGGTAGTTGATCGGCGCGCCGATGATCTTGCCCGGGTTTGCCACCGGCGACGCCAGCCGCACCTGTGCCAGCGGCAGACGTGGCGCCTGCGCCAGGGCGGCCTCGATCCGCGGGCGCAGGACCTCGAAGTGGGCGATGACAAGATCGTGCCGCGGGAACGGCCAGCGCCCGCTCAGGACGTCGTCGAAGACAGCGGTGACGTCGGCCACGTTCGCGTCGAGCACGATGCCGATGCGGTTCATATTGAAGATGCAGAGTTTCATGGGGCGATGGATTTCTTTTTTTTAAAGACGCTGCTCGCGCAGCAACCCGAGCTTCTCGTGCACGGGCCGGTCGGAGTAGCAGAACAGAACGGTCTCCTGTTCGGCGTGCACGGCCCAGGCCGTCCAGCCCGGCACCGCCACCACGTCGTTGGGCTCGAGGGCCAGGCGCTGCCCGTCCGCGAACTCGATCTGCGCCCGGCCCTCCAGACCGACGAGCACCGTGCTGTCGGTCGAGCGGTAGGCAAGGGTCGACATGCCGGCCGGGTAATGGCGCAGCGCCGTTCCCAGCGTCGGCATGGCCCAGTCGCCATTGAGCGGATTGACGTAGCGCATGCAGGTGCCCAGATGCGGGTCTGGATCGCGCGTGCGAGCGACCAGATGCAACGCCTCGCGCGACCGGCTGTACGGATACGAGAACAGCGGCGAAGTGAGGCTGCGGCGATCGCACTCGATGGGCAGCAGGCCGGAGCCGAACAGGGCGGCGGCCTCCCCGGTGGTGCGCTGCAGCGTCTGCGCCTGCGCGCCATGGCTCTCGCGAAAGCCCGCACGCAGGAAGGCCACCAGCGGCACGTCCAGGCCGTCCAGCCAGACCACGGGCTCGTCGCCGTCGTGGCCGTGGTCGTGCCAGCCCCAGTGCGGCGTGATGATGAAGTCGCCACGCTGCATGACCGTCTTCTCGCCATCGACCGCCGTGAACGCGCCGCTGCCGTGCAGCACGAAACGAAGCGCGGACTGCGTGTGGCGGTGTGCAGGCGCCACTTCGCCGGGCAGGATCAGTTGCAGGCCGGCATAGAGCGTGTCGGTGATCTGCGACCGACCCGGAAGGCCTGGGTTCTCGAGCACCAGCACGCGGCGTTCCGCCTCTTGCGCCGAAATCAGCGAACCCGCACGCAGCAGCTGGGGATAGGCTTCACGCCAGCCCCAGCGCCAGGGTCTGGCCAGCGGGTTCGGCTCCGCGGGCACCAGGCCGTGGAGCACGCTCCACAGCGGCGCCAGGTTGAGCGGCGCAAGTTCCTGGTAGTAGCGCTGGCGCTCCTCGAGCTGCAGCGCGTTGAGGTCGGCGGCCGCGCTCACAGGGCCACCTTGCCGGGCTTCGCGCGCTCTTCCTGCTCGCAGGCGGCCACGAACGACGGGTCCATCTTGCGCAGGTCCTCGCGCGTGACCTTGCCCGTACGCGTCATGTAGTCGTACGCGAAGGCCTGGGGGGACAGGTGCAGCTTGCTCTCGACGTCCTCGTACCAGTCCAGGCTGCGTGAAGCCGCTTCCTGGAACTCGGCCGAAGCCGGCTTGCGGCTGCTTTCAAAAGCCTGCAGCGCGGCATCGGCATCGGGGCTGACAGCCACGGCGTCGGCCAGCGCCATCGCATCCTGCATCGCCATGCGGGTGCCCGAGCCGAGCGAGAAGTGAACCGTGCGGTAGGCATCCCCGATCAGCACATGGCGGCCATACACCGCAGTCCGGTTGGAGACGATGTGGGCGCGAAACCAGTCGGAGCGATTGGACAGCAGCGGCTCGCCGTCGAGCTCTGCGCGAAACACGTTCGCGCAGAACTCGCGGCTTTTTTCCTCGCTCGCCTGGTTCAAGCCCGCCGAGGCCCATGTCTCGGGCGAGCATTCCACCAGGAAGGTGCTGTGCGTGGGGCTGTACTGGTAACAGTGCGAGATGAAGGTGCCATGGCGCGTGGGCACGAAGATCAGCGACAGCGGATGAAAGAGTGCACGCGTGCCGTACCAGACGAACTGGTTGCGCCGGGTTTCGATCTGCGTGCCAAACTGCTCGGCGTAGTGCGCGCGCAGGTTGCTGTTGTTGCCATTGGCAATCACCACCAGATCCCACGACGCATCGATCTCGGCTGGCGAGACGCTGCGGCCCCACTCCATCGTGACGCCCACCCGCTCGCAGGCCTTCTCCAGCTTCGACAGCAGGTCGATGCGCGGGGACCGCGAGAAGTGGTTTCCGTAGATCCGCACCCCTTCTTGCCGATGCACGACCTCCATGTATTCGCAGCCCTGCTGGCCCTGCACGAAGTCGGCGTAGAACTCTTCGTCGGCTGCGCGGATGGCTTCGAGCGCAACGCCCGAGAACACCACGCCCCATCCATAGGTAGAGCCCCGCGGGTTCTGCTCCACCACATGCACCGTGTGCTCGGGGCACCGCTTCTTCAGAAGGTAGGAAAAGTACAAGCCGGCGGGGCCACCGCCGACAACCAGAACTTTCATCGTTGTCTCCATTGCACCCGGCTCAACGTCCGGTGAAGCGGCAATGATTGACCTGCCGCTGAATTTGATCAATAAAGGTTGGATCAAAAGGACTATTTATGCGGCAAATAGAGGGCTTCGATCTCAACCTGCTTCGCGTGCTGGTGGCCGTGCATCGCACACGCAGCGTTTCGCGCGCCGCCACCGAGCTTCAGTTGAGCCAGCCAGCCACCAGCCTGGCACTGGGACGGCTGCGCAAGCACCTGGACGACCCTCTGTTCCTGCGCACGCCCAGCGGCATGCTGCCCACGCCGCGCTGCACCGAGATCGCCGAGGCCGCCGTCAGAACGCTGTCCGAGATCGACGGCACCGTGCTGCATCGCTCGACCTTCGACCCGCTGACGGCGACGCGCGACTTCGTGCTCACCATGGCCGATGTTGCCGAGCTGCATTTCCTGCCACGCCTGGTGGCCCACATCGAGGCATATGCGCCGCTGTGCAACCTTCGCTGCGAATCCTTCTCCACGCACACCATCGGGCAAGCGCTGGAACAGGGCAGCTGCGACCTCGCACTGGGGTTTTTCCCGAACCTCGACCAGCCGCCCTTTCACGCCCAGCAGCTGTTCATGCATTCGATGGTGTGCATCGTTCGCGCCGAGCATCCGACCGTGCATTCGTCTCGCATCAGCCTGCATCGATTCCTCAAGCTGTCTCATGCGGTCGTCCAGCCGATCGGTCGCAGCCACGAACTGTTCGAGGCGCTGCTGAAGGAACAGGGCTACCACCGCCGGGTCCAGCTGCGTTCGCTGCATTTCCTGTCCATTCCGGCGATCATTGCCAACACGGATCTGATCGTCACCGTGCCGCGCTCCATCGCCGATTACTGTGCGGAGCTGGAAGACCTGCGGATCGTCGAGCCGCCGATCAACATCAAGCCCTACGCGATCAAGCAGTTCTGGCATCCGCGCTACCACGCGGACCCGGCAATTCGCTGGCTCAGGCAGGCGGTGCTCGAGCTGTTCGGACGCGAGGAACACACGGCCCCGCTGCGCCGGGGCGCGCCCTGACCTGCAGGCGCGCAAGTGAAGGCACACGCCGGCATGGGCCGAGCAAGCCGGCCTGCGGCCGCAGCTCACCCGCGCGATGCGACTTCGAAAGCCCGCAGGTCGAAGCCGGCCGCCGATGCCTCACGCGGCGTCAGCGCCGTGCGGCCTGCCAGCAGCTTGCGCGCGGCCATGTGGTCGGCCGCCATGTTGACCGACTCCACGGCAATCAGCCGGTCGTGCCGGAAACACAGCACCGAGAAGCGCTGTGCCGGCCGGTCACCCACGACGACGGTGGCGTCGGTGCCCTGGGCCAGGCCAGCGATCTGAAGGCGCATCGCGCCCTGGTCCGACCAGAACCATGGCAAAGCGCCATAGGCAGCGGGCGTCTTGCCCATCAGGCGCTGGGCGACGCAACGCGCCTGGTCGGTGGCGTTCTGCACCGACTCAATGCGCAGACGCCGACCCGCGTGCACGCTGTGGAATGACGCACAGTCGCCGATCGCCGAGATGTTGGGGTCCGAGCTCAGCAAGACCTCGTCGACCTTGATGCCGTCCTCGATCTCAAGGCCGGCTTCGGCCGCCAGAAGGGTGTTGGGCAGCACGCCGATGCCCACGATCACTAGGTCTGCGGGCAGGCGTAGGCCTGCGGTGGTGACCACGTGGCTCACGCTCTGGCCGGTGTCGCTCTCGATCCGCGCCAGACCCTGGCCGAAGTCGAAGTTCACACCCTGCGCCTCATGGGCCTCGCGAAAGCACTGCGAGGTCTCTGCCGACACGGCGCGTGCCATGGCCCGGCCTTCGAGTTCGAGCACGTGCACGCTGCAGCCCTTGGCGCGGGCGACTGCCGCGAACTCCAGGCCGATGAAACCTGCTCCGCACACGATGACGTCGCGCGCGGACTGCAGGCGTGCGGCCAACTGATCGGCATCGGCCTGCGTGCGCAGCCCGAACACGCCGTCGAGGCCCGAGCCGGGCACGGGCAGCCTGCGGTTGTGGGCGCCCAGCGCCAGCACCAAATGTTCGTAGCCGAAGGTGCTGCCGTCATCGACCGCGACCGTTCGGTTGGTGCGATCGATCGCGGCCACGCGGCCTTGCACCAGCGTGATGGCATGGTCGTCGAAGAACTTCTGCGGCCGGAACCGGAGCCCGTCAGCATCCGTCTTGCCAAGCAGATACGCTTTCGAGAGGGGCGGCCGCTGATAGGGCAGTCCTGCCTCATCGCCGATGAGATGGATCGTTCCGCGATGGCCTTCCTGGCGCAGCGAAGCGGCCAGCTGGAAGCCGGCGTGGCCCGTGCCGGCGATGACGATGGAGGCAGACATTGTTTGATCCTCGGCTGACGAATGGTGGTGCGCCGCGCACATCGACGCACGCCTTGCTATCAAGCCGGCTGCAGCACGCTCAGGTAGTTGGCCACGCCCGAGCCGCCCATGTTGAACACGGCGCCCATGCGCGCATCGGCCACCTGCATGTCGCCGGCCGTGCCCGACAGCTGCATGCAGGCCATCACATGCTGCGACACGCCTGTCGCGCCGATGGGATGGCCTTTGGACTTCAGTCCCCCCGACAGGTTGACCGGGAGCTTTCCATCACGCGCGCTCACACCGTCGAGGATGACGCGCGCGCCCTCCCCGTACGGTGCCAGGCCCATGGCTTCGTACGCCAGCAGTTCGGCGATGGTGAAACAGTCGTGTGCTTCGACGAAGGACAGATCGTCGAGCGTCGCGCCGGCATCGGCCAGGCCTTTCTGCCACGCCATCTGGGCGCCCACGAGGCGCGTCGGGTCGCGGCGCGACATCGGCAGGAAGTCGTTGACCTGGGTGCGCGAGCGCCACCGCACCGGCGAGACCCTGGCACCGGACACCGGTTCGTTCGACAGCACCATCGCAGCGGCGCCGTCGGACACCAGCGAACAGTCCGAACGCTTGAGCGGCCCCGAGACGAAGGGGTTCTTGTCCGATGGATGGCGGCAGAAGTCGAAGCCGAAATCGCGCCGCATGTGGGCATAGGGGTTGTGCATGCCGTTCGAATGGTTCTTGGCCGCTATGGCGGCCAGCGCGTCGGACTGATCGCCGAAACGCTGGAAGTATCGGGTAGCGATACCGCCGAAGATACCGGCGAAGCCGGCCGGGTCGGCGCCCTCCTCCGCCACATAGGCGCACTTGATCAGGGTGGCCGCCACCTCCGGTGTGCGCAGGCCGTTCATGCGCTCCATGCCGATCACCAGCGTGCGCTTCATGCGGCCCGAGCCCATCGCGTCCAGTGCCGCCCAGATCGCCGCCGAGCCGGTGGCGCAGGCATTTTCCGTCCGGACCGATGGCGTATGGCGAAACTCGGGCATCGCCACCGCGGGCAGCGCAGCCGTAAAGTCCTGGCCGACGAAGCCGGCGTTGAAGTGACCCACAAATATGCCGTCGATGTCCTCGGGCGTCAGCCCGCCACTGTCCAGCGCGGGCTGCACCGCATCGCGGATCAGCTGTTCGAGATCGATGTTGTCGTGCTTGCCGAATGGGGTGTGGCCCCAGCCAACGATGTGTGCCGTGTTGTTCATGATGTGCCTCTGGACAGAGTTAGGGGACGGTAGTGGGCAGGGCCTGCGGTGCGGCACGGGGCTGGCCATGGCGCTGCACCAGCGTGACGGCGCACAGGCCCGTGGCGCCGACGAGAACGCCGGTGGTGTACGACAGCACCGCTGCGCTGCCGGCAATGAACATGGCGCCCAACCAGGTTCCGCACAGGAAGGCGGCTGCCGCCAGCACGAAGCCGCCCAGGGCAGATGCCGCGCCGGCGCGTTCCGGAAAGGATGCGGCAATGCCCACGTGGCCGCAGGGCTGGTGGACGCCGTAGGCCAGGAACGAGATCCACAGGGCGATACTCAGTGTCAGCGGCGTGTGCACCCAGATCAACTGGGGCAGGATGAATACCGCTGCGCTCACCAGCGACAGCGCGCCCGCACGCCGTACCGCATGCAGCAGGCCGATCTGGCGCATCCAGCGGCGGCAAAGGATGGTTCCGATCATGTAGGCCACCGAGGCGCTGCCGATGACCGCACCGAACACGAGGCGCGACACGCCGAAGGTGTCGATGAACAGATAGGCAGAGCCCGAGAGAAACCCGAAGGCGGCGCTGTAGCCCGCGGAGCTCAGCAGCGTCCATGCCTGGAAGCCGCGATGGCGGCTGATCAAACCGTAGCCGCGCAGCAGTGAAGCAGGGCGCATGGCCTGTCCATCAAGAGCACGCACGGTCTCAGGCACGCGCAGCACCACCAGCAACAGCATCGCAGTGCCGAAAATTGTCATGGCCAGCAGCGTCGCGCGCCAGCCCAGATGGGTCGCCAGCAACGCGCCGACGACGGGCACCAGCATGGTCAGGCTTGCCAGCGCGGTCATGGCAGAGGCCATCACGTGCGTGCCCTGAGCGGGCTCGAAAAGGTCGCGCACCATGGCGCGCCCACAGACCGTGCATGCCGCCACGCCCGCCCCCTGCGCGACGCGCGACGCGATCAGCACGTCGATGGTCGGCGCCAGCGCCCCCATCAGCGCGCCGGCGGTGTACAGCGCGAAGCCCGCGATGGCAACGGGGCGCCGGCCGAAGCGGTCGGCCGCCGGGCCCCACAAGAGTTGCGACAGGCCGAAGCTCAGCACCACCAGCGACAGCGTGAGTTGCACGACGGACACAGGCGCGCCGTACTCGCTGCGGATGGAAGGCAGTGCGGCGAGGTAGAGGTCGGTGGCAATGGGCTGACCCGCCGTCAGCAACGTGACGACAAGCACCACCAGCACACCGCCCATGGGCGCGATGGGCGCGGGTGCGGCGCGGGGGCTCAGGCGACTTCCCCCGGCGACTGGGCGCATTGCTGGCGAAGCTCGCGCTTGAGGACCTTGCCATAGTTGTTCTTGGGCAGGCGGTCGATGAACACGTAGCGCTTGGGCCGCTTGAACCGCGCAATGCGCTCCAGGCAATGCGCATCCAGTGACGCGGTGTCGGGGGCGCTGCCCAGCGTCGGCACCACGAAAGCGACCACCACTTCGCCCCATTCCTCGTCCGGCTCTCCGATGACGGCGATCTCGGCGACGCTGGCGTGCGTGAGCAGCGCTTCCTCCACTTCACGCGGATAGATGTTCGAGCCCCCGCTGATGACGACGTCCTTGCTGCGGTCGCGCAGCGTGAGACGGCCCTGTGAGTCCAGCATGCCCATGTCGCCGGTGTGCAGCCAGCCGTCCCTCAGCGCTTCGGCGGTGCCCTCGGGATTGTTCCAATAGCCGCTCATGACCGCGTCGCCGCGACAGACGATCTCGCCGATCTCGCCTGGCGCCAGCGGCCGGCCTTCCTCGTCGAGGATGCGCACCACGACGCCGGTGCGCGCGGTGCCGACCGAGCCGAGCACCTGCACGTCGTCCGTTTCGTGGTCGGCGCGCGTCATGCCGGTGATCGTCATCGGCGATTCGCCCTGACCGTAGATCTGCGCAAACACGGAGCCGAAGACGGCCAATGACTTGCGCAGCTCTTCGACGTACATCGGGCCGCCGCCATAGAC
>Ga0075366_10000161_pt1 | contig 28554 bp, 41 predicted proteins | sample EndMethybrTD3031_FD_72351 | JGI IMG/M metagenome (GOLD analysis project Ga0075366, IMG submission 72351) | Populus endosphere microbial communities from Tennessee, USA - Endosphere MetaG P. TD hybrid TD303-1 | ecosystem: Host-associated > Plants > Roots > Endosphere | place: USA: Tennessee...
CCCCTGATCCCCGCATCGTCTCAACTTCGACGTCCCCAGGGCGCAGCACCAGCTCGACATGCCGGGGCTCGGTCAGCACGGCCACTGTGACCGTGCTCGTGTGGACCCGCCCACGTTTCTCGGTCTCCGGTATCCGCTGCCACCGGTGACCTCCCCGCTCTCCCGCAAACAACGCGGTTGCCCCCTGGCCTGCGATCACGAGTGCCGCAAAACCTGGGCGCGCCTCGACCAGATCAGCGTCAAAGAGCCCTCCGCAGACAGAGCCGCAGGTAGATCTTCGTCTGCTCGATCACGAGGAGCTTGGCATCATCGCCACCCTCCGCGGCGCGAATCTCGATGATCACAGAGTCAGTTGAAGTTGTGCCCATACTGTTTTTCCTCCGCGGAAGACGGGGGACTCGAACCCGGTCGTTTTGGCGACTAGTCGGTTAGCAACCGACCTCCAGCACCCGCACGGACTCGTCTTCCATGACGCGGCAGGAATAGGACTCGAACCCGACCCCATTTCAGGGGCAAACGCTTTTCGAGAGCGCCGTCAGCACCCGCTTGACCTGTCCTGCCAGAAAATCAACGCCGTGAGCCCCTCTACGAGGGACTACGACTAGACGATAATGAGCGACAAGACGTCATTGAAACACTTGGTTGCGGGAGACGGATTTGAACCGCCGACCTCCGGGTTATGAGCCCGACGAGCTACCAGACTGCTCCACCCCGCAGGCCCCTTGCTAGCGCGAAGGACGAGCAGCGTCAATGAAGATTCATAAAATCGAGAAATGATTCATGAATTTTGAATACGGCCAAGACGCCGGTAGATCGCCGGCAGGCTCTCGAGCAGGCCGCGCCGCGCCACCCAGATCGTGATCTCAGTGTCCTCGTAGGCCATCTGGGTCCGCGGTCCGCGGCGGTCCAGACGCGTGGTAAGCTTTTTGAAAATGAAAAAAAACATCACGCTTGAACATATTCAAAACTTAGGCAGAAAATCAGGTCGCCAACTGGATGCTGAAATCAAGCAGGCTCTGGAAGGGTGGGCTGAGTGGGATGTATTTGACAGCCGTGGTCGAAAAATGGGTACGGTAGTAGCCAGGAACGCACGAGAGGCGCTTGACAAGACAGGAACACCCCTCACGGTCTCGGCGCGAAAACGCGGAACATAGTGCCTAGCGGCCTAGCGGGCCTTAGCCCCTTAGAGAAACCAACTCCCTCAACTATACCGTTGCAGAGGTTCCTCAATTCGAGCCTGCATCCGTCGCCAGCCTGGGAGATTTTCATCCATCAGCCTATAAAAACGTTGATCATGGCCATCGGTCATGTGGTGTACAAGCTCATGGACCACGATGTACTCGACATAACGCGGGGGCAACTTCGCTAATTCCGTATTGAAGGTAATGTGGCGAGTCTCCCTGTTCGAGGACCCCCAATACAGTTTTCCCGGTCGAACGTCCCAGCCGTTGATCGAGATGCCAAGGATTGGCTGCCACTTGTCGAGTAATCGCTTGATGCGCCCCCTGAGCTTCTTTCGCTCCTGAGCCTCACCCAGATCAGCGAGTACCGTTGCCCACTTCATTGATCCGGATCCTCTCGCCAGGCGGCTGTGCCCGCCGCGCTCCCATAGTTATCAGGTTGGTTCATGCGTCAGCTCAGCCAACATAGTACCCGATGAGGCAAATATCTCGGGTGTAGGTACGTAAGATCTTACAAGATCATGGAGTCACGGCCGGTACATGAGCGGTCTTGTGGCATCTTGACCCCCATCTTCCCTGTGCCATCCGGAGGGAGAACCGCGCGGGAACTCCCGTGAGCTCAACCCGTAGAGCTCCCGATTCAAGAGAAGTCATGTCCAAGCCCCCAACCAACCGAGGATCCTCGGTTGAATAGTCCAGCACGGAACAAACAATTTATTCCACTACGCGGCACGCGGCACGCGGCACGCGGCAGGCGGCAGGCGGCAGGAATGCGCAAAAACTGCCCCCAGGAGAGGCGCCAGAAGCGCGCAAAAAACGACAAGCCCAGGGCTCCGCCCAGATCACACATCGAGAAAGGCTGTTCCATCGATCGCCACGCAACGGAGCATGTTAGGCTGCGCGCTCCCACTCCCGGAGAAGCACCAGATGATGTCCTGGTTGACCAGCCCCTCATTCAGCATCCCCGTCGCCGCTGCAACAATCCTCCTGATTCTATTCAGTACGCAACAGAAATATAAACGTGTGCGGCCACTAATCATATTGATACTCGTACTCTGCGCCATCACACTGGCCTGCCTGGCACCCAAAACTGATGCGACCCCTGTGCCGAAGACAGACTCATCAGGCCTCCAACCCTCCGGATCTATGGATGCAGGGACTCCAGAGCCCCAGCCCCTCGGACCCGATGCAGGGGTCCCAGGTCCCCTGGATCCTGGATGCTCCGATCCCAAGACGTGCGGTGAACCGAGGATCCCCCGTCAAGTCCATCCACTCGATTCCAGGGACGCGGGTGCCCCAGATCCACTAGATCCGGGATGCTCTGATCCCAAGACGTGCGGGGAACCCCGGCCTCCCTTCCGACCCACTGGATCCGATGGCGGCGTCTGACCCTCATCTTTTGCCCTAGATATGGGTATTTAACTACCCGTATCTAGGGCGAGACACCCCCGTGAACACGTTACCCGGGTAAGCTTCCAACACTGTCATGCCTTGGTGAAACTTACCTGAATCAGAGATACTGGTCCCATACTTGCTCCACAACGGCTCGATGACACTCGAGCATATCCGCGCATTCCGCCGTGCCGCCATGGATCGTGGGGACCATTATGGCGACAGTCTCTGCAACCAGGCACTACACCCTGACGTTTCAGAGAGCGCGCTTCAGAACTTGATTACGGCGATCGTTACTTACGAAGACCTCCGTGAGCGTGTTCTCCGGGGGGAGGCCTAAAGATGAGCCGCGGAGGCCTGAAGATGAGCCGCGGCTGGGGATTCAAGATTGATTACACCCGGGCGATCGCCGATGACGAGGCTCGCATCAAGTGGGCCGAGCTCTCGATCGCACGCGGCTGGTACCGACGATCTTGGCCCTATGCAGACCCCACCCTGGGCACCTATGAGACCACCGAACTCTGGCAACTCATCCTGTACTGTGCGGACGTTGCCGCTGCCAGCGGCTACAGCCCGCAGGACAGGGCCGACCTAGCAGAGGCGATGGATCTCGACATGCGCGGTGAGGCTGTACGACGACTGGCCGGAGACCTGCCCGAGCCCCAGCCCGGGATAATCGGAATTCAACGTGGGGAAGCCATCGCGGCTGAATTGACACAGCTTGGTGGAGGATGGGTGTTCCGAGACGAGGCCGAAGCACGATCCGAACTCCGTCGTGCGAGGGCCAGTCGAGCACGGCACATACGCAATCGTGCCAAGTACGAGAGAACTCCATCCCTGGCGGAGCACAAGGGGAGCAGGGGATGAAGACTAAATTGATCGGCAATGCTCTCGCGACGGCTCTAAACACCTATGATCAAGAAATCGATCGAATCGCCGAGCTCGCCCGCGACCAGTTGGTCCCATACTTCCAGAAACGTGGCTGGTCGTACATTACAGGCAATGGCACCTGGTTAATCAGTGATCGACGGGGACGGCCCATTGATGACCGTAAGTTGCCGGCAGCCGTCCATGCAATGTTGTACCTGGAGGTAGCCCACGGACAGTACCTCGGTTACTTCATCCGGGACATCACGCTGGGAGCCCCATGATCGCGCCGCGTCCCAAGATTCTCTCACTCGGCGGGGGACTTGACTCCTGGGCGATGCTACTAGATGCCGAGGCACGGGGAGAGCTCCCTGATGTCGTGGCCTTCGTCGACGTTGGTGATGCAGACGATCGCACCGCGCACCCTGGCGAGTGGGACGGCACGTACCGCCACATCACAGAGGTCGTCCAACCATGGTGTGCGGCCCGCAAGATTGAATTCATCGAGATCAGCGCCCGCACAGGCTACCTGATCCGTCCTGAAAATCAGGCTGCCCGATCGCTCTTCCAGTGGTTGTGGGACATGGATCAGATCCCAGTGGCAGGGCCGAACCGTATCTGCACACGGATCGCCAAGGTCGAGCGCTTCGAGCGGTGGCTCGATAGTCGTTACGCCGGCCAAGAAGTCGAGGTATGGATTGGCTTCGATGCCGGCGAAACAGGTCGGATCGAGGGCGATCCGAACGCCGGAAAGGCCCGTGGCCCAAGCTACGGTCGAGCTCCCGCAAGAGCCGCTCCCCTACGCGAGCTGCTGCTCGCTTGGCGCTGGACCCGGGCACTCGCGTGGGCGATGACGCATGCCAGACGGGTGAACCGCTTCCCGCTCATGGAGCGGGGTCTCTGCCGCTGCCGCTGCGAGACTCTCGCGAGAGCGAGCGGGTATCCAGTGCCCCGGAAGTCAGCCTGCATGGGATGTGTCTACAACACAAAGGGGGACTGGCAGCGGCTTGCGGCCGATCGCCCACGTGTATTCGACAAATTTGTCCAGCTCGAGGCCAAGAAGCCGCCTACCAAGAATGGACACAAGCTGACGATCTCGGCATACGACAGTCGGACACAGACGGGCATCCCGCTCGCCGTACTCGTGAAACGGCCCTACTCACCGCAGGTCAAACCATGCCTGGTGTGCGGCGCGTCGACGCGGGCCACCAAGACAGTGGGCTGCGGATACCTGGAATAAGGAAGAGTCATCAAGTAGCTGCACGTGATAGAATCGTGCGATGACACACCTTGTCAACTGCCCAGACAAAGCAGAGCGCTTCGGAGAGCACGCAACGTGCCCGTGTCCGCACTGTTTCGATACAGGCTATCTCAACGCAGATCCTGAGGAGATCGAGTGCGACTGCGCGGCGGACTTCCAGCCAGAGAGTGACAAGCTCGCCGAGTGCGACAGGATCTCGGCACTGGGTGGTTGGACGCGGGCAACCATTCAGGAAACCCGGATGCGCGAGGCCCAGTCATGAGGCAGAAGAGCACCACCCGTGCGCCGACAGAGGTGGCAAACCTCACGAGGCTGGATTATGCCGCACCACGAAGGGATGCAGCGCCCGTCCCAGGCTACAGCCTGGACGTGACCATCGTCAATCCCATCCAGGTCGATCCGGATATGCAACCAAGTTATGCACGGGAATTACTCAGCCAGCTGAAGAGGGCCCCAAAGTTACGACGCGGAGAGTGCAGTCAGATCTTCATCGATCTCCCAATCAAGATTGTCATGGACGCGATGACGCTGGAGCGCCTAACAGCCAAACTATCTGAGATGCTGGAAGACTAGACCTGGCAAGCATCAGGATTCGGTCTGAGATGCTGGAAGACTAGATCTGGGCAAGCATCAGGATTCGATCTGAGATGCTGGAAGACTAGACCTGGCAAGCATCAGGATTCGGTCTGAGATGCTGGAAGACTAGACCTGGCAAGCATCAGGATTCGAAGCAACAGGCTCAATCCAGTGGATGAGTCGCGGCAAATTGATGTTTGCCCACGCGACAGCCTCGCGAGCCGAAGACTCAGTCATCGGCTCACTGCGCCCTGTTGTCCCGGTAAATGCACACCTCCAGCACGCGACGTGCGTCTGGTCCCACTCACCGGCCGCCACTTGTCACCTTCCGTAACTTCTCTAGGGCGCCACGCACGTCCCGACCGCCAGGAATGCCCGGGAACAACCGTAGCGCCTCATCCGCGTGGACGATCCCGTGCTCAGCCGCCATACGTCCCCCACCCATCATGGCCCGTCGTAGATAGGTCTCTGCTGCAACCAGGCGCGCCCAGGGTAGACGTCCATCAATCTCGACGGCCCTCTCTGCGCTCTGCCGCGCATCCTCCAGGACCGTGGTAGAGACAACACTCCCCACAGCTCTCCCATGAGCCTCGTCGAGAAGATCGAGACGAGCAATCTCGATCAGGGCTCGTGCACTGCTCGGCATCTGTCGTAGTGCACTCCTCAGGTCAAGACGTCCCTGGGTGGTTACCTCCGTTGGATCTCGCCCCCGTCGTACCAGGTAAGACGCCTCGATGCGAGCAGCGGTCCCCCGCTGGAACCACATCTCTGCATGGTTGGGCAGACTCGCCTCAGATCGGACCAGGAGGTCACGGGCCTCCACCAGCACACGGGACGGGTCCCCACCTGTCTTCAGGAGATACGAGGCCAGTGCGAGCTCGGCACGAGCTAGCACGTCGAGGATTGCATAGGAAGTTGGATCCGCGGCCAAGCACTGGCGGCCAGCTCGGCGGGCACTCTCAACCACAGGCAGTGGATCTCGTCCGATGGACTCATCGTACTCCGCATTCAACGTGGAGAGCTCCGCGTAGTTGACACAGGCACGGAAGTACATCGGATCAATCGCGAGTGCCTGGTTGAAGCTCTTCTCTGCAAGAGCATACTCGCGGGACGGATCTCGCCCACTCTTGACGAGCTCATCACCAAGCCAGCGATGGACCAGCCCCAGCGCATTGTTGGCCCGCGGATCATCCGAGGAGATTGCCAGGGCTCCCTCTAGCCGCGATGACGCAAGGTGCCACCAGGAGGCCCCCTGGTTACCGTGAAAGAACTCATAACTGCCGCGATAGATGTACGCGATGCCAAGCGCCACCAGCGCGCGCGGATTCTTGGGATCAAGCGTGACGGCCCGAGCCGCAGATCCAACCACACGATCAAGTAGCGACGCATCATCGGCAGGTGACGTGGCTGAACCTGAGCGGTACCAGCGCAGGAGGACGTACGCCTTGATCATGTGCGCGAGGGCATCGTCTGGATCCACCCGCAGTGCTCCCTGATCGAGGAGATCCATGGCTCGTCGGAGGGACGCCAGGGGCGACCCCCGGCGACGGTGCTCGATCTCGGCCACCAGCAGCCAGGTCTCGGCCGCTGCCCGGTACAGGGAGCCATCACTGCGGGCAATCTGACTTGCCCTCTCGAAGGCTGCTGCAGCGCGCTCGAGTGCCGGAATCGCCCTATCATAATCCCCATGATCGAACGCCTCTGTCGCCGTGAGGAAAGACGCCTCACCGGCGATCTCACTTGCCTCCAGGAAGCTTGGATCTTCTTCAACAACCTCACGGGCCTGCTGCTCGGCAGCTGCAAAATCGCGAGAATACAGCGTCATCCGGATCCGTGAGAGACGGCTCTTGTCCCCTGAGAGCTCCAGCTCGTGACGGGCAGGCTCCAGGTATTTCCTTACCAGATCTGCCCGTCGTCCCGCGAGCCAGCTTGCTGCATCCTTGTCGTCTGTTGGCCGACCAATGGCCCCCAGGGTGCTGAGATACATCTCGCCGAGGGCCCAACCAAGTGCTGCGTGTGCCTCAGGAGAGCTAGATCCCCTGAACTGCGCTACCTGAAACTCATCAACGGCCGCTCCCCACTCGCGGAGTACGAGGTGCCCGCGGCCGAGCGCCGAGCGCACGTATGCCTCCTCCAGATTGCCCGCCTCACGAAGAGCTGTCCTGATCGTGCGGAGCCCCTCTCTCGCGCGCTGCCGATCGGCCCGGACATCATGCAGCGGCCTCAGGTAGGCCTCGCGCAGAGAGCTCTCTATTTTCCCGATCTCCTCGCTAACATGTCGAATCAGGGAGATTCGCTTGTTGGTCATCTCGCGCTGCTCATGTGTGGCAACCCGGGAGTGGAGACAGAGCAGAACGGCAATGGCAGAAAACACCAGGGCACTCATGCCAACCGCCGTCAGTACGGGATGACGGCGGATAGCCGCACGGATCCTGCGCCACGTGGCGTGGCGCTGACTAGAGATTGGTTCTCCACCAAGATAACGATCGAGGTCATCGGCCAGTGCCCGAGCCGACGAGTAACGTTGCGAGGGATCTTTGGCCAGACACTTGAGGATGATGGTCTCGAGATCAATCGGGAGATCCGGCACCAAGTTGCGGGGGGCCGGAGGATCCTCTCTCAGTAGGCGGACCATGGTCTGCGACGCAGAGCCCCCTGCAAATGGCACCTGCCCTGTCACCAGCTCGTAGAGCGTGGCACCCAGGCTGTAAATGTCAGAGCGACGATCCACCGCGCTCACGTCACCACGTGCCTGCTCGGGGGACATGTACGCAGGCGTCCCCTGGATGAACTCGGACTCCGAGAGTGATGGATCGATCGGCAGCTCACGGGCCAGACCGAAGTCCATCACGACCGGGATCCACCGCCCATCAGGGTCTCGCTCGACGAGCACGTTACTGGGCTTGAGATCGCGATGCACGACGCCAAAACGATGTGCCTCGTGGATCGCTACCACCACGTCACGCATCACCGAGATCTTCTCTTCAAGTGAGAGCTTCCGGGCAACGCGCTGGAGGGGCTCACCCTGGACGAGCTGCAGGGCGAGGTACGCTCGTCCTGCAACCTCCCCCACCTCATACACGCGACAGATGTTCGGATGATCGATCCGGGACTGCGCGCGCGCCTCACAGAGAAACCGTGCCGCCATCTTCGAATTCGCCTCCAGGACGAACTTGATGGCGACCTCGCGATTGAGGCGGCGATCTCGGGCCCTGTAGACCTGACCCATGCCGCCCTTGCCGAGAAAATTGAGCAGCTCGTACCTGTCCCAGTTCTCTGCGAACGGGGGACGTCGCGCGAAGGGGGAAGATGGTGACGTGGGATCCTCGTGGAGGGGTTCGTCTAGGGCATCGGAGATCGCCATGAAGTGTGCGCGATGATAGCAGAGCTCCCAGTGACGAGCTTTCAGGCCCGCGCCATCTGGCATGCAAACTCTCCTGGCGTGTGTAAGCGTACCACCTTCATGAGCGAGCTCGCCACACCAGGTGCACAGAGCACAGAATTTGAGATCGTCCTCACCGAGGGAGAGACTGATCTGATGCAGAGCCCACCTACTTCTCCCATCGTCCCGAATTCAACCGCCGAGGCCTCCAATCCTGCCCTGGGTAACCCGCCACCCACGGTGTCCACCGGGACCCGGACAGCCATGACAGGACTTGCAAGCAGCAAGAAGTTCTTGGTCATTGCCGTGGTGATCGCCATCGCTGTAGCCAGTCACCTCGCGCGCCTCGCCGGAGTCGACATCAACCAGGACGCACTCTTCAAGGACATCATCCTCCCGCTACTCACCTACGTCGGTGCGCAGGGAATGGCCGACTTTGGCAAGGAGCGCAAGACGAGCTGATGTCCTGTGATATGTTAGGTACATGCCTGCAAGGAAGTCACGACATGGTCGAGAATACGGCGTTGAAGATGAAACTGGGAATGTGCTAATCGAGCCGAGTCTCACAACTAAAGGCAAGATGCGTGCTGCTGGAAACCGACTTGCCGAAGAGCGCGCTGAGAGTGTCTACATGTTTGAGGTTGGCAGGGACACCGACGGCACACGCATTATCGTTGATCGGGAAGAGCTCCGACCTCGAGCCGGTCTGACAACCGCACACATTCAAGAGCTGCATAAGAAACAACAGAGCTTGGAGAGGCATCTTAAAAATATTCCTCAAGTGGAAGGAGCCAAAAAGACACCTGCCCAGCTCCAGCAGGAAATCGACAAGGCCCTCAGATCCTGGCGGCGCAAATAGCCCTACTTCATTTTTGTGTAAGGAAGATCAGCGCAGGCCCTTGGGCCAGTGCCTCATGAGGCCGCGCTCGATGAAATGACTCGCTCCATGCAGCGTCATCATGGTGTGCGGCAGCTTCGAGACCGCCCATGCAATCACGTCCGTGAGTTGCAGCATGCCTGATTCCCTGGGCCAGTGTGCCCGCAGTCCCTCCTCAATAAAGCGCTGGAGCGTATGCAAGTTCAGGGGGCCCTGCGACGGCAGCGACGCCTTTGCCCAGACCACGGCCTCGGAGAGGCCCACTGCAGGAACAGCAGGCGGGGCGCTCGCCAAACTGGAATGTGCGCCGAGCCATGCACTGAGCTTCTTGCCAATGGGAACACCGAGACCCGTACACGGATCGGGACCAATCTGTGCGTGGTACATACCGTTATCCCCCTGCGTGACGTCAGCGAAGTTCCCGCTGCTCTGCCACAGCTTGTCCGAGATAAAGCCGAGTTTCTGCCCCGCAGCCGCCAAGAGGCCTGCATACAGGGGAGCGACGGCGCTCGTCCCGCCACCAATCTGTGCTGTCCCGCCGTGGTAAATCTCATAGCCCGTGCTGGGATCGGCGACGGCCGCAACATCAGGCACCATGCGACCAGGACCCTTCTTGGCACCCCCGATGAGCTGCCACTCTGGCATCGGGAACAAGACTGAGTAGCCGCCACCTGTACCGTTACCCGAGGGATTGCCGGGTGAATCATTCCACACGACCTCGATGTCACGTCTCTTCGAGGTACCCCCGCAACCAATGACGTGCGGGCAGCCCGCCGGAAGATCGACATTGGCGGGAGTCGCACCACCGTCCGATGAGTTGTTGTCGCCCGCTGCGGCGAGGACGACCATGCCGGCACTCGCGGCCTCGATCGCGGCCTGCTCCATGTCGACCGCAGCCTCCTTTCCCCAGAAGGCCTCATCGGCACCCCACGAGATTGAGAACACGTCACAGCCATCCTTGATTGCCGCCCGTACCGCCGGTGCAATGTCACTGGCCCAGTAGACGCGGATCACCGCGGGCTTTCCCGTCGCCGCGCAGTAGGCCGCCGCCGCGACCTGGATGTCGAGTGCAACCTCCCCATCTGCGCCACTGCCTGGCGTATTCTGGGTACCGTCGACCGATACATCTACAATCTGTGGCGGGGGTTGGTGGATGGACGCGAAATATGCATCCATGTCCGATTGCACCCAGCCGCCCTCGAGCTGTACGAGGGCAATCACACCGCCGCCCGCGAGCCCCGTGGGCCAGTCATAGGCAGCGCATAGAGCTGGGATCGTCCAGGATCCAACAGCGCCTGCATCAGCATCAGCCTGGAGCGCTCGGGGCTTCTTGAAGTAGGGCCGGACTCTCGACGCTGCTGCCGACATGGCATCTCCCTCTACTCGTCGTGGCTCACCCACTGCCCGTCAGTGGGGACATCTGCAGGGCACTCAGGGTCACGAGAAACCGCTGGCCCTCACGGACCACATGCACTGCGAGAACTGGATGAATGATGGACAGTGCCGCTCCAGGCTTGCCAATGTCGAGGCTCTTCAGGTAGGCGTCGAGATCGAGACCGCTACGGGTCGTCAGGGACAATAGCTGATCGCTCAGCGCTGTGTTGCAGGCGTGCCACAGCTGGTTGAGCGTACCGAGGAGAGCCAGCGCCTCCTGGATCCGGGCAGCCTCGCTCGGATCGAGCAGGTGCGCGGCGAACGCGGCATGCTCGGCCATGAACGTGATCCACGTGACGCACTCGTCCGTGTCCGAGAGCGCCTTGCCCTGGAGCTTACCCAGGAAGTAGTCACCCTCGCGACGGATGTGATCGACGAAGAGCGGCCACAGCCAGCCGAGCCACTCACCCGCAACGAGCCTCGAGTGGACCTCGATCTTGAAGTCGCGCGTCCCGAGTACGAGCGCGATGGCGTCAGGCACGGTCCGTGGCCCACGACGGAAGCTCTCCCACTGATCATGGAGACGAGCGGCCCTTGCCTTGAGCCGCTTGTCGTCGAGCCCGAGCTGCATGAACAGCGCGTGCTCGGACAACTGCCGGGACCAGAAATCGATATCGTCAGCCACCGGCAGCAGGCTGCCCACGAGGGCGCTGTAGGATTGCCTCGGGTACATGAGCTCTCTCCTCCAGCGTCACGTGAGGGTGCAGCGTGGCGATCAAGACCTACAGTACGTTCAGGAAATTGATGAGATCCGCCGTCTGCTGCGCAGTGAAGACGATACCGAAGCGTGCCTCATAAAAATCAAGCACCTTGGCAGGATCTGTCCCGAAGCCATTGTGGAAGAAGGGAGCTCGTGCGGGCATCCCGCGGAGAACCGGCCCCTTGAAGCGGCCAAGCTGCTTCCACCTACCAGTGATGAGCCCGCGGCCCAAATCCGTGAGTTGGATCGATCCGCATGTGGGGCCTGCCATGGAGGCACCCCCCGGTGGCGCCGTGCAGTCAGGTCCGCCGAGCGTGCAAGACCCGTTCGCCTGACCCGTCGCATTGCACGTGGCCGTGTAGAGCGGCATGAATGCTCCCGGTGTCGTACCCCCAATGGGGGCCGCCGCACTCGCAGGCTGTGGATCTGCCAGGCCGATGTTGAGGGCCGCGACGACTGAGTGGTTACCGAAATTGGGCCCATCGTGACAGGTCACACAGCCACCATTGACGATCGTGGGGCCCGTAGGGTTGGGCCCAGCGCATCCCGGATCGGACGGGTTTGCCGCACAGAACGCTGGCTCATCATTGATACCCGACACGTTCGTGATCGGAATCGGGAACGTGTTGAAGAGGGACTGACCCCGCGCGATGGAGGCCCGGTTGGGATCGGATGATCCCGTCCACGCGTTGTAGATCGTGAACACATTCACGTTGAACGGGGCGCCACGCTGACCGATCCCCAACGGGGCGAGGATCCTCCGACACAGCTGATCGATACAATCCCCGAAGTTGTCGTTGTGCCCGACGAAGGTTGTCTGCGCATGGAGGGCGTTGGGACCACCACGCGCACCAGCGGCCGTCAGATCACCAACGAGGTTGTCCGTCGACTGCGCCGTGATGTTCTGGAATTGAAAGACGACGATTGACTGCTCCACGGCCGAGGTCAATCCCACACCCTCCAGGTGGGCAACCGTCGCGTTGCTGGTCTGATTCTGGAGAGATCCTGACGACACGCACGGAGGCGTCGTGCACACGGGTACAGCACAGGGGGGAACTGCACACGCGGGACTGGTGACGTTGACGCTGTTGAGGATTGACTCTCGTCCATCCCACATAACCGTCGAGAGGGCGCGTAGGTTCGTGGTCGGTAGCGGGCGCCGGTACTCTGAGAGTGTCGCACCCGGAGCGGAGCAAGCAGGGCCCGATCCGCCACCGCCGCACGTCGCTGAGCAATTGTACGGATCCGCGACGGCCGTGACGTCGAACTCTGCGCCCACGGGAACACCGATCCTGATGCGGATCAGTCCCTCGTTCAAGAGGGCGCTGTAGGCTGCCTGCCGCTGAGGGAGCGTCGCCACGGGATCCGTCGGACAGTTCGCGCCGTCGATGGGTGTGAAGATGGCGCTCAGTCCAAGGTGATCCTGGTCGATGCCGCCATTGGTGGCGTTGAAGATCGCCTGCGTCTGCACGACCGAGATGCCCCACGCTGCAGAGGCCAGGTGGCACGAGGCACACGTACGCTGGTTCGTGCCCAGGCGCTGGAAGAAGGCATTGTTGATATCGAGCTGGCTCTGCGTCAGTCCCAACAGTCGGTTGACAGCTGGGTCTGTCGTCACGTAGCGGGGCCTCAACTTCTTCTCGACGGGCGACGAGGTCTCCAGGGAACCCCGCTTGTTCTTGCTCTGCGAGAGAGTCAAGACGGTCATGCTGGCCAGATCTGGATTCACGCCATCAGCCGCAGTGCCTGGTCCCGTCGAACCCACGGCGCTCGCAGGAACCACGGGGGCCGCGGAACCCGCGGAGCCTGACCCAACCGTCGTTGGGAGCTTGGAACCGCAACCCCCACTGCTACAGCTCATGATCACTACACCCGTGAGCGCCACAAGGAAGGTGCTTGCGAGGCCTGTCTTCGTTCTCATCATGATGAACTCCTACGTGGGCCTCAGAACGGACCGCTGTCAGGGTTGGGATTGTCCAGTGACGAGTAGGTATCCGCCCTGCCAGGGCAGCGCCGGAGTGGATCCCACACGAGGATGTTGATCTCCACGGGGAGAAGCTCGTTGGTATTCGCGAGCGTGATCCAAACAGTCCGGGTCGTCGTGTTCCAGAACGGTTCCGTCGGTATGGTGATGTTCGTCCAGTTGCTGATCGGGGGCAGTGGAATCACCATGAGGCGCGAGGCCGGGAGCGTCCCGGGCGCCGGAACGAGCAGCGTCGTGGTGACGATGCCCGTCGGATCGGTGAACGGCCCACTGAAGGGGGGCTGATCGAACTCCGGCGGAATGGTACCCAGGGGAGGCTCACCCTCCACGATGTTCTTGCCACCGATTCCCGTGTCGATCGAGACCGTGGTGAGGGGCTGGATCGTCAGACGAATGTGGTTCCAACCGAAACCACCCTCCTCGTGACAACGGCCATCATCGTGGCAGTCCCGCCCATCCCGACCCCGGTGCCCGCGAGGGCCTCGCCTGCCGCGCTCGCCGCGCTCGCCGCGCTCGCCCTCACCCTCACCCTCGCCCCCCCCACAGTTGTTGGAGACCGATGCCATCTTGACGTCAGCCATGGCTTCCTTCTTTGGTGTTGGCCAAACTCAATCCTGTCTCTGTTCTCACGCAAATCGTGAAGTACGGCAATTTTTTGGGCGTGTGCATCCCACATGGGAGGGCGATCAGGGCTAACTAATTGATCTCTCTCGTTTCATGGGGTGACCACGCACCAACTCCCTGGTCCCCGATCCCCGCGTGCGCCGCGGGGAACGTTGGTGTATTGTCACCCCAGGCAATCGAGGGAAGCCCCAAGCTACCCACGGGACAGCAGCGCCTCCCCACGAGGCGCTGCTGATGTTTTCGGCAAGGAGGACGCTGCTCAGCAGCTCGCGCATCACCCTGCTGCAGCCAGGACCGACACCCATCATTCAGACTGTGCGGGCAGGCCAAGCAGCGCCCTGCAGCGCCTGCAGGTGACCCCCGCGGGATCTGTCGTCTTCGGGAGGGCCGCCGTCGTACCACCAGGACGACATGCGCGGCAGCCGATTCCCGTGTACTTGCCGAGACGCGGATGAGTGATCTCCCTCGAGAGATGCACAGTCTCTTGTCTCGGAGCCACCCCCGTCACGGGATACTTCTCCGGTGACCACGTCGCAAGCACCCCCTCGTAAGCGGCGATGGCCCGCTCGAGCTCCGTCCTGATCGCGGTCAGGCCCTCCATACGTCGCTGGTACTCCCGCGCATACGACGGCCGTCCATCTCCGGTGTAGTGCTCGTCGCCCTCACGCAGGATCACCGGGCGTGACGTGTCAGGGAGGCCACCGCGCACCTTGTTGTGACTACCACGCAGCGTCGGATACCACGTGAGATCGGGCCGCCCCTCTAGCTTGTGGATCGCCTCACTCACGTCGAGGAGGCGCGCGCGGGCGTCGTCAAGTGCCCACACCGTGCCCTCGCTGGAAACTCCAAGATGCGGGAACCGGCCACCCCGGCAGGAACCTGTGTGATAGCCACTGTGTCCACCGTGCCGCACACCAATCGCGGAGAAACCGTGACGAATCGGTCGGACTCCCTGGAGTTGGATCCTGCGGAGACAGACCGAGCACGTGCCCTGGAGTTTGTCCGTCACGGTATAAACACTACACCGCCGCAGCACACCTCGTCACGGCAAGTGCAGTGAAGTGGTCGACGCGCCGATCTCGACGAACCCCAGCGGTAGCGACGTCATGCACGTACCCTTGAACGAGCCCGCTGGTGCTGCGCAGGTCGTGCACAAGATCGCCCCGCAGTCCGCCGCACCGGAGCAGCGATCACCACACTGCCCGCGTGGGGCAGGTGGGGGACGATCCAGATCAACGACCTCGGCAATCCCAGACGGATCAGAGACTACCTGATCGCTGGGGTTGTCCATGCACGACCACATGACTGCCGCAACTGCGATGAGCCTGAGGGAAGTTGTCATACCAACCAATCTCACACCAAGACGTGCCATGTGCAAGGCACCGAGGCACCGAGGAATCTTTGATCAGGCCCTCAGTGGATCTTGGTAGACCCTCACACGATGCCACATGAGCCCACAGTCCCAGGCTGGCTCCCCACGGAGATACCCCACCAGCATGGAGCAGAGCTCTCCAGCCGTCACACGACGATCTCCCCGATAGTGGTCGCCGGCCCCGCCATCACGTCTCTCGATGATGAAGTCCTCAGCGACCGTACCGGCAGCCTGGACGTAGGTCTCCTCGGACACCTCACCATTAATCAGGACGATGAACGCCGCGTCAACCTCGGTGAGCCCCATGACTGTGTGCTCGACGTCCTGGGGAGTTGCTGGATCAGCGATCGTTCCCTCATGTGTATCTACGCGCATCGGGATATGCCCTCAATCATCAATGCCATTACAGACTGTACCGCTAAGCTCAACAATCACATTGTATGCATGTCGCTGGTCGTTGGTAACTATGACCGTCAGCGGGAACTCAGGAGTGAGCAGAATCGGGACCGCGATGTTCACAGCCCCAACCACTGCACTTGCCAGAACAATGCGATCGGCGATTTTAAGACCGAACCGAATGCTGCCGAGCGCGGGTTCTTGCGGTTGCCAGACGAACGGCCGGATGACATTGGCCCCCGTTGCCTCAACCTGGTCGCAATACCAGTCAACCGCACGCCGCCACCACGGTGGGCGCCACACTATCCGGACTTGAATATGGCGTGCCACGAATGGCCGGCTCATCGATGAATGAATCTCTACAGTCGCGGCACGACCACGCTTGGAACCAGCAACAATACCACGCATTGTACACACACTAGGCACACTCATGAAACATCCAACCTTTGTTTACCCAGAGAGTAGGAACATCTTCACGGTGCAGTTATACGAGCAATGAGCTCGGGACCACTGAGCCTCCAACCAGCACCAACACCCTTGATCAACTCGACGCGGCCAACTCGCCGCAAGCGCTGCAGAATGCGTGAGATCTCGTAGTACAAGGCATAATCATACGCGCGTCCGAGACCGAGCTGCATACCGACTTGAGCGACGATCTCACCGTACTTCGTTGTGGCACCATTAGAATCCAGAGAGCTGAGCACGACATCGGGGGTCAGCTTCTCCGCAACCGCCCTGCGCTGAAGCTTGAGCTCGAACAAATGGCTGTTCATTGGCCTTGACCCAGCCCTACAGCCGATCGAAATCGGCGCCGTACAATCCTGCCTTGCGTGCTGTCAAGGGCTTCTGGCCGCACGTGTGATTAGTAAAACTAATGCCGTCACGCTTGATGTCGCGGCAACCAGTACAGCCTGCAAGGCGTGCCAATGCTTGCTTCTCGAGCTTCATATCGCGCTGATAACCCATACCAATTCTCCTTGCTTCATATCTTCTCTTCTTATCAACTTACGCCCTCGCACCCTCGAGCGTCGACCGCCGCCAGTACCCAGGCGCCACAAGGGCGCAACCAGTCTCATCCATGGAGACAGGCACGTCAATCACGGTCGGGGGCTGACGTCCCGTGGGAACCCGAGTATCACGAGCCGCACGACTGCGCTCCCGGGTCGCGGCACCACGAGCATCAGCCGCCTGCCGGCGGCGCGTGGCGTCTCGCGCGAGGGCGATCACCGAGCCGTTCGCGACGGCATTGATCAGGATCAGGACGACGAGCGCGATCGTGCTCGTGGCTCCATGCGAGACCAGCATGACGCCCTCCAGGGCGAGGACGAAGCCGAGGGCCTTGCGCGGATCGCCGAAGGCGGCGCGGCCGAACTTGTAGACGGAGATCCCAGAAAAGATACCGCAGCCCAGCACGACCGTCAGCATCACCAGGACGAGGGAGGTGTTACCCGCCGCCCAGGCCGCCGGAACCTCCGAGTGCGCCAGGGTCCGCCCGAACCACGGCACCAGGCCGCCGATCAGGGCGCCGATGGCAGCCGCGTGGGGGTTGCGGACCGCGATCTCGAGCTGCGTGACGACATCGATGGTGGCCGATCGATCTGCTGCGACGACCCGGGACCGCCTGCTGCCGCGCTTGGTGGACTTGCTCATTGTGATGGGAGACTGAGCAGGGGGCGTGCCGGTACCACGCCAGCTGCAAGTACGCGTAGACATAACATGAGTACTTCCATACCCAGTGTTCCACTGTACACGCAGGCCGTCGTGACCAGGACACAGGGTAAATAGATACCCCCTATCCACGAGACCATCAGGTTAGGTAACTTCAAGAAAAATGGAAACGTCAGCCGAAAATAACAACGGGCCCCCTGAGGGGAGCCCACGAGATCCAACGGAAGTGGCCCTGGACGCGGCGACCTCGGTGCTCGGCACCATCATGAGCGTCCTGGCAGGACGACGCCTGCTCAAGAGGGGCATCTGGAACGAGGTGCTCCGAGACAAGTTGATGGCCGAGGCCCTGAGTGACGAGCAACTCGAGAAACTTGCGGCCGACGCCTTCGAGACTGCCGTGTTGCGCCTTGTCGAGGTGGGCTATCCGGGATGCTCCGCACACACGTGCAGCAGCGCCAACATGGAAGAATGGTGAATATCTATAGTTACAGTATCGCGTCTCCCTCGAGTGTGGCCTCGAAGACCTCACCCTCGACGAGGGGACCAACATACTCGACGAGCATGCTAATGCTCATGGCTCGCTGACAAGGCTCCAGGCAGAGCTCTCGCATGATCCCACCCTTACGAAAGAGCTCCCCAGAAAGTGGGGGCATGAAGAGTCGAGGAGATTGCACACGATCACCAACCTTGATCTCAAACACGCGCCACCGGGATGGATCACCCTTGATCTCAATCTCCTCCACGCGATACTCCGAGTACTGTGAGAACTCCCGTACCTCCGCGAGCTCACCAGGCTTGATGCGAAGTGGCTGACCATCCTCATGTGACCTCAGGATCGCCGCCGCATGCGACCTGCGCGCCGCACGATCTGCCTGCATCCTCTCGGCGAGAACCTCACGGGCTGAGGCTATATACACCTCCAGGACATGTCCTAGGGCCTCAGGAGGCAACTCAAGGCCCCGTCGGATCTGATCGCACTCACGCAGCACGGCAGTCGTCCTCTGAAACGCTAACTTTCGCGTCTCCTCATCGAGGATGGAGGGGGAAAGAAAGAACGGGTGCGCGAGTTGGAGCATTGCACAGAGGCTAACACGCCCAGGTGCCACTGGCAGCGCCTCACGCGCTGGTATGACTAGACTGTAATTGTGTCGTCGACGGGATTCGAACCCGCACTGATCCGATCTTGAATCGGAGGCCACTACCGTAATTTGGGCTACGACGACTAAGTACCGACGACTGGATTCGAACCAGCACTGGACGCGGTCTGAAGGCGCTGCCACTACCAGAGTTTGGGCTACGTCGGCGAAAAATCCGCTCGTGTCGCGGACGGGACTCGAACCCGCACTGTCAGCCTCCTCGGGGCTGTGCCACTACCAGGGATTGGGCTACCGCGACGGCAGTACCGGCGGCGCGACTTGAACGCGCACTGAGCGCGTTTTAAGCACGCTGCCTCTCACATTGGGCCACGCCGGCTCAAGACAAGGCTACGAGCTACGCCGGCCTTTAAGACGGCAGACGTAGCGAGCGAAGTCGAGCGGGTAACCGGAAGGTGTGCATCGCGTTGAGCCGTGTAGCGTGTGAGGCAGTCCTCGTCAAGGACTCTTTACGAGAAGATGGCGGATGAGGGGCGATTCAGGGGGTTAAGCGCTCTACCAGCTGAGCTACGCGGACACCTCGCGATGGCCACGACGGGACTTGAACCCGCGACCTCTCTCTAGTCAGGAGATAACCCTGGATCAACAACCCGCCAAAAAGACAAAAAGTGTCGGATGAAGAGGCGCCGCTCCGGTTTCATTGCCGAGAGAACAGAGCAGCTGCAACCCGACAGGGAAGAAGGATGCCTGAAGAAGGGACCAGCGTCAACAGTGAAAATGGCGTCGGATGAGAAGGTGCGGCACCATCGGATTTTGCGAAAATGAGAACAGTGCCACGACAACCCGACATGCGCGAGGGTGCATGAAGACGATCGTGACGTCAAGCAGGCTGGATGAGAGATCATGGGGAGAGCGGTTCCGTGACGGCTAATGAGACCGTTGATAACGCTCCATCCATGGACAACCCGGCAAACTTGACAACTACACACTAATTTCCCCACCATACCTGCATGCGCGCACGGTGACGTGCTCGCATGCCCACGACCATCGAGGTGGTAGGGGCATGCTGGTCGTCAGATCCTCGAGTCGACAGCCCGCTGGCCAGTCCCTCCCCAAGGGCCTGATTGCCAGCCTATGACGAGCAAACCCGGAAAAAATCTGCCATGAGCTGTGGTGCCGCCGCATCGAACCCCACGAAGTCGAGCATGCCCACGTCAGATGGATCCGCGATGGTGAACTCCGTGGCGGTCATGCCGACAACGGCGAGCCTGGTCGGCCGCCCCGAGCGCCTACGGTAGCTCTGGAGTGCCGTGTGGGGATGCACGTCCCCGGCCCACGTCTCATTGTCAGTGTAGATCGCCATCGCATCAATCTGGGCCCCCTGTGTCTCGGCCCAGATCATCGGCAGGGCACAGTCCGTATTACCCATCGGTACGCGATCGATCGCTGCGATCGCCTGATCGAGTCGCATACCCGGCGAGATCGGGACGTCCACGAGCCGATGCGAGAACCCCATGATGTGGTGGTCCCGCTCCCGTGCTGCTGTCACGAGCGCCATCGCGGCCGACGCAACCCGCGGCGTGAGCCCCGGGCAACCCGCGATGTTGCCAGATTCCATTGAGCCTGAGACATCGAGCGCGATCAGGGTAGGCAGGTTCGTCGGCTCCACTGAGCCGAACGCCCGGTAGAACCCCGCGTCCAGCGCATCAATGATTGACTGGACAGGTGTCCACGTCGCCTTGCCACGATCGCCGCGCCCCTGAGCGTACGTCTTGAGGGCCGACAACACCTGGATTGGATGGATGCGTGCCTTCTGGAGCTGTGGAGCGTCCGAGATCCGGTAGCAGATCGAATGCACATGCGTGCTGAGAGGGGCGATGATCCCAACACGCGTCATCGTCGCGAGGTTACGGATGAGGGCCGTCAGCCCCATGTGCGGCAGGAGGGCCTCCCACACCTCGGGGCGTGACAGGTGCTCGGTCGGTACTGCCTCGCGGGGGAGCTCATGATCGCGGATCAGCGTGACGACCTTCTTGACGTCCGTCATGCCCTTGAGTCCCTCGAACACATCGACGATCACAGGCAGCTTGCCCCGCTGCTCGGCGTCGAGCCCCTCATAGCCATACGTCGCCCAGCGATAGAGCGCGTCACGTGCCGCGAACTCTCCTGCCCCCGTCGCCCTCTTCGGGTTCGGATGCGCGAGGTTCAAGATGTCCCTGGCCGCCCAGCCGTCACGCGACTGGTACTTCACAATCTGGTGCGCAGCATCGTCGACTGCACGCGCGTTGAACCAGCGCCCAAGCGCGCGACGCATACCCCTACCCCAACCCCCACCACTGATCGAGCTCGCGAACGCGGCAAAGTGGTAGAGGTGCGTGCCGATGCGGCAGACGCGTGGCAGAGCCGCGTACGCGGCACGCCGCGTCTCGAGATCACCGAGCTTGGCCGCCATCGCGAGGGCGAAGATCGCCGGATCGTTCTTGGGTGCGCGCCCACTCTCCGACAGCTCCGCGACCTCACGGACCATCCGGGGCCCATCGAGCTGGATCAGTCGCGCCACGCACGTCGCATTGTCTTGGGTGAGCTTCTTCTCAGAGGCGTAGTAGGTGCCGCCCTCCGCGCCCAGCACGAGGAATCGTCGCAGCCGCGCCCAGTCATCGACGACGAACGTATAACCCCCGGCGCTGTTCTGGACCTGCCGAGCGTCAGCCTTCTCTCGCTGCGAGGGTGGTGCTGCGGCCTTCTTCAGGTATTGAAACGACATGTGTGTTCTCCCGGCACGTGTTTTGGTGAGCTGGTCCCTGTAGCATCCTGAGGCGACTAGAGGCAAGCATCAAGATCGTACTCTCGACGGGAATCGAACCCGCGTACATGACGTGAAAGGCCATGGTCCTAACCACTAGACGACGAGAGCAAAAAGTTGGAGGGTGCCCCCGACTGGAATCGAACCAGCTCACCAGGCTTCGGAGACCCGGGTCACGGCTCCACGCACGGGGGCAACGATACTGATGACATTGCGACACTTTCGTGCGTTCGGCAGGACTTGAACCTGCAACCTCCGAGTTAGGAACTCGGCGCCACTTCCCATGCGGCCTCGAACGCAGGCAGAGAGGTGCTCCTGGAGGGACTCGAACCCACAGCACACCGATTAGAAATCGGCGACCCCTTCCAATGGGATTTCAGGAGCAAGAGTTGGCATGATACAGATCGACGCATGGGGGACGTCTCTGAGTACCTAGCCGTCTATCTTGGTGATCCGGGCGCTGTGCCAGGTATCGGTCCCGAGCGCGGCAGGAAACCGACAAGCGGCATCGGCCGTTTCAAGAGTCCGCACGGCAGTGTCCGCTATGTCTGGTACGAGCACGGGACCCCACTTGCCGCCCTCCAGGTAGTCTCACGTGACGGGAAGCTCGCGACGATCGCCAACGTCTATACCGTGCCTGCGCGCCGGCGAGAGGGTCTAGCCGCGGCGCTCCTCGCAAGGGCGCGGCGAGATTTCAACCGCGTCACGCATGCCGGGGAAGAGCACCTCTCAGCAGAGGGACGGGCATGGCGCGAAAAGCTCGGCTAGTACCCACCGAGCACGGGGCGGGAATCGAACCCGCGTGTACCGCTTTTGCAGAGCGGCGCCTGACCTCTTGGCGACCCGTGCAAAAAGTTCAGAGGGAAGGACTTGAACCCTCATGACGAGATCCAAAATCTCGCGTCCTACCATTAGACGACCCCTGAATATTGTCGAGCCGTCACTCGGAATTGAACCGGAGCCCTCTCGCTTACCAAGCGAGCGTGCCGAACCGCGGGCACCTTGACGGCAATTGCGTGGACCCGGAGGGAGTTGAACCCTAACGACTCTGCTTGCAAGGCAGTGTGCCATCCCGATGGCGGGCCCAGAGAATTAGGAGCGGGAACGACGGGACTCGAACCCGCGATCTCCGGCGTGACAAGCCAGCAGGGACTCCAGCTCCCCTACGTCCCCAAGATGCAGATCACGCCGTTACCAGAAGTACAGTTTCCACAGCGCGATCTCATAGCGAGCCCACGTGATCCACTTGCGTATACGACTACGTATACGGTTCATGGCCTACTCCTGCACCAGTTCAGATGTCCAATACAGATAGTCACGCCAGGCATCAGGCACCGACTCACGACTCACTGTTACCACGAGTACCGACATCGATACTGGCTGCACCGGCGTCTTGAGCAGTCGCATACCTGCCTGCAGGGGCGTGCGATTCGCCTTCCTGCGGTTACAGTCCTCACAACACGTGGCGATGTTCGTCCACGTTGTCTTGCCACCCTGCGCACGGGGGACGACGTGATCGTAGGTCAGATCGCTGATCGGCTTCTTCGTACCGCAGTACTGACAAGTATATTTATCACGACCATAGATGTTGATACGTGAAAACTTCACCGGCTTCTTGTGCCGGCGCAGCACACTCAGGAGCCGTACGACTGCAGGAATCTTGATGACGAGGGACGTCGTCTTGATGTCTCGATCATACTCCTCGATCACCTCCACCTTGCCAAGGAAGAGGAGCGTGATGGCCTGCTTCCATGAAATGATGTTGACTGGCTCGAAGCCCTGCGAGAGGACCAGGGTTCTGTGTGTCGGCTCCATGGTTGTTATTCTCCTCCGTTGATTTTACGCGTGAAAACTCCTTCGTCGAGCAGACAGGGATCGAACCTGCGATTTCCAGTCCCCCAGACTGGCGCGATACCACTTCGCTACTGCTCGAATTGGGGAAGTGGTGGGAATTGAACCCAACATTTCATGAGCCACAATCACGCGTCCTACCTTTAGACTACACCTCCCGTAAACGATGATTCCTTGCACCCCAATTGGGAGTTTGACTATGTCGACGTTTAGGCACGCGGCCATAGTACCTCACACGTTTGATCGTGATACCGGGCAGATGGCTGCGTACACCATGATCGTAGACCCGGAGAGACTTGAACTCCCAACGCACCGCTCATAAGGCAGCCGCTCTTCCTTGAGCTACGGGTCCGCTTCGTAGGACTGGGAGGGGTTGAACCTCTCATCGCTCGGTTATCAACCAAGTGCTCTACCGTTGAGCTACAGTCCCAACATACATCTGGTACGAGACCAGGGAATTGAACCCTGCACGGCGAGCTTGTAGAGCTCGTCTCACCCCCAGGTGAGCTGTCTCGCATTTGTCGAGGTGAGTGGATTTGAACCACCAATCTCGCGGTCCCGAACCGCGCGCTCTCACCAGGTTGAGCCACACCTCGTTATTCATGAATACTCGCAAGGGTCGCAACGGGCGGACTTGAACCGCACGCCGTACGGCTTATGAAACCGTCGGCCAGATCCCCTGGTCGCTGCGAGAGGCGTGGTCCCTGGGACTCTCACCCAGCTACACTTTAGCTTCCTCCCCACATTCGTCATCCGCGGGGCCTGGACCACGTAGGGCAGGACGCTCAGGAATTGAACCCGATCGCAACGGATTTGGAGACCGTGCCGAGACCATCTCGCGCGTCCTAAAAAGTACCACCGGAAGGAGTCGAATCCTCACCGTCAGCGTTCGTAGCGCTGCGTCCCATCCCTAGAACGGTGGCTCTGTGTAGTTCATAAATTCAGAGTCGTGTACGGGAATCGAACCCGCGTTACCGGCTTGAGGGGCCAGCGTCCTGGGCCGCTAGACGAACACGACATGCAGTACGCGCGGCTGGGATCGAACCAGCGAGCTCCGGGGTGTCGTCCCGGCGATCTGCCCCTGATCTACGCGCGCATTGAGCGGGTGACGGGAATCGAACCCAGCCTAAAGACGCTTGGAAGGCGCCTGCCTCACCAGTCAGCCTCTCACCCGCAACAGGCTCCGAGGGTAGGAATCGAACCTACGACAACCTGATTAACAGTCAGGCGTTACTACCACTGAACTACCTCGGAATAGCCAATTTCATCGAGCCCACAGCAGGAATTGAACCCGCGACCTCGCGCTTACAAGGCGCTTGCTCTACCGAACTGAGCTATGCAGGCCAATATTCATCGAACCCTCGAGCCCCCGTCGAGAATTGAACTCGAGCCTGCAATTTACGAAACTGCTGCACGACCCTCGTGCTACAGGGGCGGAGCGGGCGACGGGGAACGATCCCGCCTGAACCAGCTTGGCAAGCTGGCGCGGCACCAAGCCGCCTCACCCGCAAAAACTTCACACGTCGAGGTGAGAGGAATCGAACCTCCGAACCCCTGCTCCCAAGGCAGGTGCGATACCACTTCGCGACACCTCGAAAAAGTCGTGGATCGCCAGGGACTCGAACCCTGACCTCGCCGGGTAAGAACCGGGTGCACTGGCCAATGGTGCTCGCGATCCAGGAGCGGGCACAAGAGTTGAACTTGATAACGCTCGACCAACAGCTCGCGAACGACCACGAGCGAAGAGACGGTCAGCGAATGCCCGCAAAAACGAACGTGCCCAGGGTTCGACTCGAACGAACATCTCCGCGTCTTCAGCGCGGCGCTCATACCATATGAGCTACCTGGGCTCATGCGACCGCGCCACACGGCAACGGTCTACATCAGCATCGTCGACTATTCACTTGTCAAAAAGCCCCGTCACCGCCGTGTCGCTGGCATCCCACTGTGAGCCAAACAGCTCGGGAGATCGTCGATTCACGCGTGGTGCAGACAGCCGCAGTTCAGGGGGAAGGATTCGAACCCTCGTAGCGAGATCCAGAATCTCGCGTCCTACCGTTAGACGACCCCTGATCGATATGTAACTGGTGGGCCCGGAGAGACTCGAACTCTCATGGTACCGATTAAAAGTCGGGTGCATTACCTTTCTGCCACGAGCCCTCAGTGAGGGATTGCGGCCATACGTTTGAGCTTCTTGAACACGTGGGCGTGCTCGGAATCGAACCGAGACGGTACAGGAGTACGCGTGAGTTACAGTCACGCCCAGAAACGAAGAGAGCCACCATGGGGGGTCCCAGGGTGGCTCCAGATCGCTTGGCTTATTTCAGCCTGTCTCTACGCGTCTGGAGCCTTCCCTTTGTAGATCGTGGGCTGCGGCTCGCACTTGATACCCACGACGGTCCCCTGGCCAGGAAAATTGGCCGGACGGTGCCAGGCGCGCCGCGCCCGCACGAGTCCCATGACGCCTTGGCGCCTTGGGCCTCTTATGGTGGTCGCGATCAACATGGAGGGGAAGTTTCTGCGGAACGAACACTAGCGCGCCTGAGAGCACCTGTCAAATAGGATCCTCGTTTGGCCAAAGATTCGCGCTCGATCTCAACTGCACGATACCCTGCCATGCAGTGCCATACCGGGTCCAGCTCAGCTACTTCCGACAGACAGGGAAGTTCCTGACCCTCGCCGAGATGATGACCTCTCGAGAGACCATCACCGAGATCTGGGCAGAGGTCAACGACATGCGACGCCTTGGATGTCTACCCAACCTTCGTCCAGGAACTGGCCGCGACCTGTTCGTGATCATCGACGTGCCCGATCATCCACAGCGGCTGCTGCACATGGTCATGCCCCCATTCCTCGATGAGGAGGACGTCACGCCAACACGGACGATGGCAGGTGAGACGGCCCTACTGGTCCGCATCCCCATCGACAGGGTATCCCGCACAACGACACGGGATGTGGTCAAACCGTCTACCAGCGAGCAGGTTGAGCACAGCACCAGGGCGGCGGTCAAGACATCCAACGGCGCCGCACAGTAAGTTGTCGTCCGTGTAGCTCATGAACAACGTGAGCTGCACACGCGCAATCCTAGATGTTGCCGCATGGCGGGACAACACGCTGAGCAGTGAGGGTCATCGTGTCCTCAGACGCCACGTGAGCGATTGTCGGCGCTGTACCCAAACTATCTTGACTATGATGGCGGATATACCGGGTCACAACGGTGCTCGATCCCATCGTAATCACGGGCAAACTTGACAGCTAGTTCATCAACTGTATGCCACTCACGTATGAGGGCGATCACTGCATACGCAACATCATGATCATGACGGAAGGCACCGCGACGATAGAGTTCGTCAAGCTTAGCTCGTAACGGAGTTCCCTCCACAGAGCATTTGGCCAGCGTCTCGCGCACCTCAGCTGACTTGACAGCTGCGTCGTTGCAACAGAGCGTTTTGATCTTCATTTAGGCCAGCTTTTCCTCTAAGGCTGCTCCACGCCACTAAGCTTATTTCGGACCCTCCACAACTGTATACGTCTGATACCACCGGGCAGGAGGCTCACTATGTGACTCCCGCTGAACAAGTCCCGCACGCACGAGTCGATCCATCGTCCTGGCATTGAGTCCTCGGATGGGCCGACCCCCAAGTGTGGCGGAGAATTCGAAGTGCTCACGAAAGAGGCGGCCACCTGCTGCATACAGGGCCTCAAGATTTCGTTGTTGTGAGGCAGTAAGTTTCATGAAGACACCTAGGGCCTCTCTTCCAGGGCCCCAAACGCGTGTTGCCAGAAGAAGCACTCCTGGGCGAAGTCGAGGCGACCCAGGACCTTCAGTGTTCCGTCAGCAAACACCGTCGCGTAGTCAAATTCGTGAACAGCCCCCTCACTCGACAGGAACTTCGTGTGCACATCGACGTCACAACCGGTCCCGTCAGGCGGATGGCTCGCCTGGGCGTGCGCGATCCACCACTGCCGCGACGGGAAGAACCAGGCAGAATTGTCCTCCGCGAGGCCAACGGGGAAATCAAAATAGGCCTCACTACCAGCCTTGGGGGAGCGAATCGCGACAGACCAGAATCCTGAGATCCACGGTTTCTCGAGATGCACGTTGATCATGCCACGCACGGACAGTGGCAGTGAAGCGTCACATAGGAATTCATCATGACGTTGCTTTAACAGACCCGAGGCAATCCTGGCGATCTCGATGCGCATCTTAGGATGATAGCCGAAGTTTCTACGGCTCTACCATTGGATCCAGACCCGCCCCGCGCAGGATCTGGACCAGACGGCAGTTTTCGGCCTGAAGAGTTGCGACCTGACGCCTCAGGTCCTCGTTCGCAGCGCGGAGCAGGGTCCGCTCACGATCCGGCAGCGTTCGAAAATACAGAGAAAAAGGTCCAGGCCTCAAGCGACTTCATCTTTCTCCCGATAGGGGGTCATCACGCCGGTGCATCTTGAAAAATGTCCTCATTGACTTGAGGAGATCACGATACAGTACGGCGCGGCAGGACCCGTGTAGTTGCACTCGAACCTGACCCTTGCAATCGGGATATCTAGGCGACAACGCCACAGCACACCATTGTCCCCGATGGTACATGTCAGGGAATACGCGCCGCCCTCAAGGATGATCGTGTAGCCCTCTGCTCGTGCATAATTCAGTGTCCCTACCTCAGCCTCATGCTGAGTCATGTGACAGGGCTGAATCACATCCCCAGGATTATCAGTGAGAGGCTCTGAGGTGCATGTCGTGTCCGTGTGCTGCTCTACAGAGGAAATTTGGGGCTGATCAATGGCACACGCTCCAACCGGCACGAGCAGGAGCATCAGGATCCACTTTTTCATTTTCCGCTTCTTTCTTGGGGTTCAATTGATGTTTTCAAACACTGCGCCAACACACAGCTGCTAGTCACTCTCACACGAGCCACCAGAAGAATGCCACCGTGAACAGGATCGTTAGGAAGATACGGAGAACTTCACTGACGATGTTCATGAGAAGGTTCATGGACTGCTCGTCCTTCGACGGAGACCATCAAAATTTCGTGCAACCAGCTCACGACTTGTAACCTCAACAGCCCCGAGCTCCAGGGCCATGGCCCTG
>Ga0075366_10000164_pt1 | contig 28188 bp, 27 predicted proteins | sample EndMethybrTD3031_FD_72351 | JGI IMG/M metagenome (GOLD analysis project Ga0075366, IMG submission 72351) | Populus endosphere microbial communities from Tennessee, USA - Endosphere MetaG P. TD hybrid TD303-1 | ecosystem: Host-associated > Plants > Roots > Endosphere | place: USA: Tennessee...
AGTCCGAGCGAGAGGATCAGTTTTCAGGGAACCCGGACCGGGGCCCGGCTGGTTGCTCTCGATTGGAGATCGTCATGGCAAACGTTTCTGTCATCCAGCGTCACGCGCACCTGGCCGGGGCCGTCAAGCTCGAATTCGTCAACGGCCGCGAAGGCAAGATCGCCAAGGGCGTGCTGACCGCGATCAGCAACACGCGGCGCGGTTCGGGTGAAGCCCGCGAGGAAGAGTCCACCGCGATCCAGTGGACGCTGTGGGGCAAGCAGGCCGAGAACGCCGCCGAGTACCTGGGCAAGGGCTCGCACGTCAACATCGTCGGCCGCCTGCGCAACAACAACTACGAGAAGGACGGCGAGACCGTCTACGGCATGGCGTTCACGGCCGAGGAGATCGACTACCTCGACAGCCGCGCCGAGAGCGAAGCGCGCCGCAATGGTGGCGCCGGTGCCGAAGGTGGCACCAGCAGCGCGGAGCGCCCCAGCTCCCCGACCACGAGCCGCAAGCCCCGCAGCGCGCGCCAGCCGGCGCACGCCGACGCTTGAACCCTCATCGGGTGGGCGTGATGCCGATGAGCCGCGCCCGCCCTTCGACCTACACCCAACGATCGAAGGAAACCATCATGTACTCGACCCCGACCCTGGCGACCCGCTTTGCCCGCAACACCCGCGTGATGCGCGGCGACCAGCCCTTGAACGAAGACCAGATGCGCGCCGCGGCGCCGTCCATCTTTGCCGAGGGCAAGCACGCGAGCCGCTCCGAGCGCTACACCTACATCCCCACCATCGACGTGCTGCGCGGCCTGCGCAAGGAGGGCTTCGAGCCCTTCATGGTCGCCCAGGGCGCCAGCCGCGTGGAGGGCAAGGCGGAGTTCACCAAGCACATGATCCGCATGCGCCACGCTGGCCAGGTGCAGACCCGGCCCGAGGCGAACGAGATCATCCTGATCAACAGCCACGACGGCGCCAGCTCGTATCAGATGCTGGCCGGCATGTTCCGCTTCGTCTGCTGCAACGGCCTGGTGGTAGGCGAGGTGGTGGAGGACATCCGCATCCCGCACAAGGGCAACATCCAGGGCGAGGTGATCGAAGGTGCGTTCCGCGTGCTCGACGAGTTCGAGGCGGTGGGCGAGCACACCGAAGCGATGAAGGCGCTGCAGCTCCAGCCGCCCGAGGAGATCGCCTTCGCGACGGCCGCCCTGGCGCTGCGCTTCGGCGAGCGCGCGGTGAAGGAGGGCGGCGGCCACGCCCCTGCGCCCGTCACGGCCGAGCAGTTGATCGAGGCGCGCCGACCCGAGGACATCGGGCACAGCCTGTGGACCACCTTCCAGCGCGTGCAGGAGAACGTGATCCGCGGTGGGCAGCCGGGCCGCAGCGCCCAGGGGCGCCGCCTGCAGACCCGGCCGGTGGGCAGCATCGACCGCGGCGTGAGCCTGAACCGGGCGCTGTGGATGCTGGCCGAGGAGATGCGCAAGCTGAAGGGCTGACCGCAGGCCAAGCGCGCCAGATTCGGCCCCGAATCTGGCGCGCTCGCAGTGCCCCACCGGCCCGACCATCGGGCTGGTCTTCCCACATGGTCCGAGGAGGCGCCCATGAGTCCCGATGCGATCGAAGCCGCGCTCACGGAATTCGACACCCGTTCGCGCCAGGCGACCCAGGCCGGAGCGCAGGCATTCGCGCGACTGCTCAAGCTGGCCGAGGAGCGCGACTCCGGCCAGATCCCGCGCGTCGCGCGCTTCCTGGCCGCGACGTACAACGGTCGGGCCTTCAAGTTCGATCCGTTCGAGTTGCGCGCCGTCGACATCGCAATCAGCGACGACATGCTGTGCTGCCTCGACGCGCTGCGCTGGGGCCGAGCAGACCTGCACACGCTCGTCCCCGCCGGGGACGCCCGCGTGCGCGCGGTCATCGACGGCTGGGGTCTGCGCTGGCCCGACGAAGCGTGACCAACGGGCCGCATTTGGCGCGCTGAAAAAATCGGGCCGGCTTTCGCCGGCCCGCGGGGACACAGACGCCGCGCGCGGCGTCTCCTCTGTCCATCACTCGGTCGACAGTGCCGCGTCGAGGTCCTGTCCCCCGTAGAACACACCGATGACGGATACCAGCCGCGCGGCTTCGTCCACGGCGTAGGCGATCAAGGTGCGACCCCTTTGGTGGGTGACGCGAAGGCCGGGGCGGATGTCTTCGCGCGACAAGCCGCGCAGCGGGAAGAGCGCCAGGCGCTCGCAGGTCTCGACCACCGCGCTGGTGTAGCGCTCGGCCACCGCCGGCGAGTTGCGTTCGGCGATGTAGACGAACAGCTCCTCGAGCTGGTCGCTCGCCTCGGGCGCATAGACGACGCTGTAGCGGATCAGGCCTTGGTCGGCGCCTTCGCCGATGCCTTCTTGTGTGCGGCGGCCAGTCGCGCCTTGACGGCGCCGACTTCCACCGCACGCGACGGGGCGGCCTTCAGCTTGTCGTAGGCCGCGGCGACGTCCTTGCGCAGCCAGTCCTCGACCGCCCGGTCCCGCGCCAGCAGAACCCGCAGGCCGTCCCGGATCACTTCGCTTTCCGTGGCGTACTCGCCGGCCGCGACCTTGGCACGCACCGCGTCGGCCATCTCGTTGGGCAGGGTGATGCTGAACTGTTGGGTGGAGCGCATGGCAGTCCTGACGGTCGGAGTAGGATTGAATCCTACAACAACCGCTCCGCCTTGGACCTGGCGCGCTCACCGTCCCCATAGCGTCACAGCCAGCGTCCAGGTGGCGGCAGATGCCATCGCAGCGGCTGCCGCGTGCGTCAGCCACGGCTCCCAGCGTCGCCCTGGTCGCTCGTGCAGGGACTGCAGGCGCTGCAACGTGGCGCCGAGATCGGATCCGAGGGCGACCCGCGCGGCGTCGGCCATGGCTCGCGAGTGCAGATCGATCGATCGCTTCGCAGCCTCGTCGCTGCGCGCGAGGATGTGCTTGACGGCCTGCACCTTCGCCTTCTCGGTCAGTCCTGCCACCTCCCTCTCGAACGCGGCGAGCTGAACTGCGAGCGCACTGTGGGCATCGGCGAGGGCCTGGCGGGACTCGTCCAGCGCCGGTGCCAGCGCTTCGACCTGCCGGATGAGCTTCGCCGCCTCGTCGAGGGCCTCGACGATGAGCGCCTCGCGCGTCGTGCTGGGCTGCGTCATGCGGCCGGCAGCGGCTGCTGCACCGATGGCAGCGAGTTCAGATCGAGCGCAGCGAAGCACGCATCGAGCTCCGGCACGACGCCGCGTGCAAGCCGTTGCACCGCGAGGCGATGGGCCAGTGCCAGCTTGTCGGCCTGCGGGCCGGCCTTCGCGATGAGCGCCTTGTAGTCCGTCCGATCGCCTGCCAGCTCGGCCAGCGATTGGCTGGAGCTGCGGACCAGCGCATACACCTCGTTGAACGACAGGAACGCCGCAAGGCTCGGGCGAGCGACGCTTGTCGTGTTGCAGTACGCCAGCAGCGTCGCGAAGGTGCGTTCGATCGGGATGTCGTCGTCGACCTGGTTGAACACCACGCGCAGGCGCTCCGGAGCGACGCCGATGCGCGCCAGCTCCGCCAGGGTGGCGGCGGTGTCCTGCTGCTGCTTGCGTGCGGGCACGGTGGGCACGATGAAGCCGTCGAAGTCCTGATGGCTGTCCTGGTAGCGCCGCATGAGCTTGAGCAGCTCTTCGACGTTGCTGGCGCCGATGTCGACGACCACGTTGTCGACGCTCTGAAGGAACTCCTGCAGCTGCGCGAACTGCCGACCGCGGATCGTCACCGGCTCGCCGTCGTCGGCGTTGATGCTTTCGACGGCCACGACCTGGCAGTCCGTAATGCGTGGCGCGAGCAGGTGGCGGGCCACCGTCGTCTTGCCGACGTTGCCCGAGTAGTTGATGACGGCCAGTTTCATGAGGTCTCCTTCGGGGGGAAGAGGGGATTGCTGTGGTGAAGGCTGAAGAACGCCTCGGCGGTCTCCTTGCCTAGGACAGGCCTGGCCGGGTCGCGTGCGTCCCCGCCGGATGTCGCGGGCAAACCCGCGGCCACGGCTGCCAGGCCCGGCGGCTGCGGCGAACTTGGATTGCTCGGGGCTGTCCGCGCCGGATGCACCGAGGGCACCCGTCCGGCGTTCTTCGTCACCTCGCGCCGAACAGTGCTGCTGCTCACGTGCACGCCTGCGTCCGCCAGGGCCGCGCGGATCGCCTCGAAGGTGTAGCCCTGGTCACGAAGCTGAAGGATCTCGGCGGTGAATGCTCGAGCCTTGCGCGTGGCTCTTCCCGGAGGACACGTCGGTGCAAGCTTCATGTCACAGCTCACGCTTGCTGCGGAGGGACCTGCCTGCCTCTGGCAGGTTGGCCGCGTGCGATGTGTGTTCGCTGCCGGTTCGCATTCCGTGCGGTCCTCGTTCGGTCTCAAGTCGGTCCCGATGCGCTCCGCGTTCACTGCCAGTCGCTGACGCGTCGGTCCCCGTTCGCTTGCAGCGAACTTTGATCCTCCGCGGCACTGGCTCGACGCAGCATTTCGGCCGGAATCTCGCAGGCAAGCTGTCTCGATCCGAGCCAATACTGGTCTTCAAGGTGAGTGCAGAGATAGGCGGCCTGCCGCCAGTTTCACAAGCGCTTCGCGCCCCTCCATTCGTCGGCCCATGAACACCACTGCCCATGACTTCGTCACGGTTGACATGCGAGGCCTGAAGGCTGCGCTGGTGGCGCGTGCGCAGGCGGAACGGGTGAGCGTGTCGGTGCTGGTTCGCGGCGCGGTGGCGCGCGATCTCGGGCTCGCAGCGGAAGGCCAAGCGTGTCGCATGGATGCGCTCACCGCTGGCCCGGCGAGTGCCACCGGCGTCAAGCTGTCGATTCGGATGACCGCCGAGGAGGCGCGCCAGCTCGCGGCGGGCGCGCGCGCCGCAGGCCTGTCGCGTGGCGCCTACCTCGCCGGTCTCATCGCCCACGTGCCAGTGCTGTCTTCAGGCGGTGGACGTGCCGAGCACATCGCTGCCCTGATGGCGTCCTGCGCCGAACTGTCGACCCTCAGTCGCAACGTCCACCGCCTCACGGCGCTGCTGCGCCAGGCGAACGTGGAGCCCGCCAGGCCGTACCGCGAGATGCTGGACACGCTGGCCGGCGACGTGCATCGGCATCTCGAGCTGGCCGCCTGCGCGCTGGCAGACCTGCAGCCGCGCGGGGGCAAGGTCGATTCCTCCGCTCGCTTTCCGCACTGACGATAGGAGATCCGTATGACCCAACCACCCAACATCGACGGCGTCCTGATCACCTGGGGCGACCGCCTGTTCTATCCGGGCAACCGCGTCGTCAAAGTGAAGCCGCAACCACGCCTCAGTGGCGAGGCCGCCCGACAGCGGGCAGCTGCAATCCGCAAGCGCATCGAGGCGACGGTGGTCCGTCGTGCCCCGCAAGTAGTGGTCAAGGTGACGGGCGGCGGACGCGGCATGAAGGCCATCGCCGCGCACTTCCGCTACATCAGCAAGAACGGGCGCCTGGAGATCGAGGACCAGCGCGGCGAGACGATGCGAGGCAAGGACACGCTGTACGACCTGGGAGAAGAGTGGCGCTTCGGCGGCTCACTGATCCCCGATGAAGCCGAGCCCGGCCATCGGCGCGAAGCGTTCAACATCATGCTGTCCATGCCGCGGGGAACAGACCCGCTGGCCGTGCAGCGCGCAGCGCGGGAGTTCGCCCTGTCCGAGCTGGCAGACCACAAGTACGTGATGGTCCTGCACGATCACCAGGCCAACCCACACGTCCACATCAGCGCGCGTGCGGAGTCGAGGCACGGCAAGCGCCTGAATCCGCGCAAAGCAGACCTGCATCGTTGGCGCGAGACCTTTGCTGAGAAGCTGCGCGGGCATGGCATCGAGGCCGAAGCAACGCGGCAGGCTACCCGCGGCAAGAGCCGGAACTACGATCCGTTATGGCGCGTGAAGGCGCGCGAGGATGGCCGACTTCGCACTACCAGGCCCCGAAACAAGAGTAGCGGGCGAGCCGTTGCGACGCGGGCGGAAGCGGTGGAGGCTTGGAGGCAGTTGGGTCAGGCGCTGGCGATGTCTGGGGACCCGGCAGACCGCAACCTGGCGAAGTCCATCGCCGCGTTCGTCAGGGACATGCCATCGACGCCGACTGCAGAGCCGCGGAAGCTGTCGCCCGAGCCCGCGTTGCAGGTCAATCCGGGCGACATCGGGCCGCACCGCTGAGCCAGCAACTACACCTTCTGTATCTCCATCGCTGCCCTGTTCTCGGCCGCGAGATCCACGCCGGTGTCCATGTTCGGGTCGATCTGGTGGAACGCGGTGTACATGCTGGCCAGCAGGTGCAGGCCCGAGAACTTGCCGGGCAGTGACTTCAGGCTGTGCTTCTCGTCCGGATCGGAAGTTGTGGGCCGTGAAGCGCTACAGGACGGATTCCCAATCCGGGCGGATTGCATGACCTGGAGACGTGGCTGGTGTTACCAGAGCCGAGGGCCGCCCTGCTGGTGGGATCTGCGGAGGCCGGCGGGCCGGTCGACTGTCACGGCAGCGTAGTGGTGGCCGAGGTCTGTAGGATCGCTACAACAAGAGAGCCGACCTACGCAGCCGATGGCCCGCCTTTGCCCAGCCCTACCGCCTCGCTCGGCACTGACCGCGGGGGACCACGCCGAGCTCGATCTCCTCGAAACGCTCGAGCGCGGGTTGTCTTCGGCTTACACGCTATTCCACAGCGTCGACTGGTCGAAGTCCTCAGGTGAGCGGGAGCAGCACGGCGAAGTCGACATCGTCGTGGTCAACCAAGCCGGTGACGTGCTGTTGATAGAGGTGAAGGCCGGTGGCGTGGCGTTTCGGCCGGAGGGCATCTTCAAGGCCTATGGCGCCCGTCTAAAGGATGTGGGGGCGCAGGTTGAGCGGCAGTACGGCGCCATTCGCTCGCGCTTGCAGGACGCTGGATTGCCGGTGCAGGTGCGGCATCTGCTGGTTCTGCCGGACGTGCGGGTGCAGTCGGCGACAGTTCAGTGGCCTCGAGAGCGAATCGTCGACAGCGTTGACGTCGCTCACATCGTGTCAAAGGTGGCGGAGCTTTTGGGCCCTGGTTCCGGCGACGGCAAGACAAGCGAGCGTGTCCTGGCCTTCTTCGAGAACCGCTTCCGGGTCCAGCCCGATGTGTCCGCCCTGGCGGGTCGCCTGCGGAAGGCGACGACTCGGCTGTCGGCGGGCCTCGCGACCTGGGTGCCTCGCATAGAGGCACCGTCAGGGGTGATCCGGGTCGCTGGCACGGCGGGGTCGGGCAAGACACAGCTTGCACTCCGCCTGCTACGCGATGCTGATGCCGCCGGCCGGAAGGCCGTCTATCTGTGCTTCAACCGCGCACTGGCCGATCACATCGCGCGGGTCGCCCCAGTGCGCACTCCGGCGGAGACCTTTCACGAGTTCGCGCTTCGCCTGGCGCTGAGGTCGGGTGTCGAAGTTGACTTCGGGCAGTCGACCACATTCCAGATGCTGGCGGATCACTGCATGACAGCGATTGCCGAGTCCGAGCCGGACCTCGATTTGTTGGTTCTCGATGAGTTGCAGGATCTGCAGCCCGAATGGGTGCAGGCGCTTCTGTCGCGGCTGAGGTTAGACGGTCGCGCCGTGCTCTTGGAGGATCCGGCGCAGCAGTTGTATGGCGACCGCGTGCCGTTCGATGTGGCTGAAGCCGTGACCGTGACCTCGCACGAGAACTTCCGGACGCCGCGAGCACTGGTCCGGCTGATCAATGGGCTGCGACTGGTTGAGGTCGATGTCGAGGCTATGTCGCCCTATGAGGGGGAAATGCCTGACCCGATCGTCTACGACGAGCCGCATGACGTCATTGGTTGCACGGTGAAGGCCGTAGAGCGTTGCCTGCAACGGGGCTTTGGCATCGACGAGATCGCGGTCATCAGTCTGCGGGGGCGACAGCGGTCTTTGCTGTTGGGGTTGGACTGCCTGGGCAGTTGGGAGCTTCGTCGATTTACCGGTCGCTACGACGAGGGCGGCGCAGCGATGTGGAACGAGGGTCAACTGCTGATCGATTCGGTCCGACGCTTCAAGGGACAGGCTGCCGAGGCGATCGTGCTGACCGAGTGCGACCTTGCTGAACTGGATCCGCTCAGCCGCAGGCTGCTGTTTGTGGGCCTGACCCGTGCGCGCGTTCACCTTGAGTGGGTTGTCTCGGTGAGAACGTCAGCCCTACTCAGGGGCGTGCTCTCGACCGAATGACAGCTACTGGTACGCCACTCTGGTCACATTGGATGTCTGGCCATGCTCACCTTCGGTTGTCTGGTAGCCGGCTGGGTAGCCGCGCCGTGCGATATTACGAACTACAGGGGCAGAGGGGGCTTCTTATGACGCTGAGATCGCCCGTCGCCAAGCTTGGCGACGCATGAGTTTCGCTGACTTGCAGATTCGCCGTCACTACGACAGTGACGAAGTCGATGTTCTGGCTGAGTTCTACAGGCCAGTGCTCTCTCTTGCCCGGCGGTATGACCGCGCGGTTGGGTACTTCTCTTCTTCTGCCTTCAGGGCCTGTGCCACAGAGCTTTCCTCGTTTGTTGGCAACTCCGGGGCCATCCGCCTGGTGGTTGGGTGTCTTGTCGCGCAGGCTGATATCGACGCATTGCGCGGAAAGGGGCTGGAGCCTGGCCAGGCAGAGCGTCTACTGCTTAGAGAGGAGCTTCGTCATCAACTTCTGTCGCTGGCTGAGGCCGACATCAGCGCAGCGACTTTGCTGGCAAAGCTCATCGTTTCGGGCGTGGCGCAACTGAAGTTCGCTGTTCGTACCGAGGGCATTTACCACGAAAAGTTTGGTGTGTTTGAGGATGAGATCGGGCTAAAAGTTGCGTTCATTGGATCCGCCAACGAGACCGAAGCGGCGCTCTCGTACGGGGCTAATCATGAGTCGTTCTCCGTCTACCAATCGGTTGAACCGTCCATCTACTCGGCTTACGGCGCTGACCTAGAGGATCGCTTCGAAAACCTGTGGCTGGGCAAGACAAGGAAGACGCGAATTTGCGACTTGGATGCTGAGTCCTTGGCGCTGATGCATGAGTTGGCCTCGCGGGCAATATCACACAACGCTCCGGCGGAGTTCGCAGTCTTGCCCAAGATTGAGGGACGATTTGAGCTGCGGGACTATCAGCATGACGCCATCAAGGCTTGGGCTGCACACAAGTACCGTGGGATTTTGGCCATGGCAACGGGTACTGGTAAGACCTTGACCGCCATTGATGCAGTGAAGCGCTTTAAGGACAAGATCCCTGGCGGCGCGGTTGTCATCACGGTGCCTTACCAGAACTTGGCGTTGCAGTGGATGGATGCTCTTCGAGATCAGGGTCAAGATGTGGTCCCGGTTTTTGCGAGCCATACGGGGTGGTATGCCCAGGTCAAGAACATCTTCCTTGCTGCGCATATTTCGGACACGGTGACAATGCCATGCCTTGTTTGTGTCAACGACACTTTCAAGGACGGGCGTTTCCAAGAACTTTTGGATTTGCTTGCCGATGCTCAGCAGCCCCACCACTTTCTGATCGTAGACGAGTGCCACCACTTCAATGGGCCGGATCACATCCGTAGACTTCCTGAGCACTTCACTTTCAGGCTCGGGCTGTCCGCTACTCCATACGACCAGTACGCGCAACGTTATCTAGATGCCTATTTTGGGGGCATCGTCTACGACTTCTCTCTCGGGCGAGCGATCAAGGAAGGCTTTCTTACGCCATATCGTTACCACATCATCCCCGTATATCTGGATGTCGAGGAGACCCAAATCTACGAGGAAATAACTCAGAAGATTGTCCAGATTGCAGGCTCTGAGGATGGATTCACTCCCGAAACTCTAGCGAAAGCCCAACCTCTGCTCTTGCGGCGAGCAAGGCTCGTTGGCGCAGCTCGAGATAAGTTGGTACAGCTGGAGCACCACCTGCGCTCAACGGGGCGGACGCCATACACACTCTTCTACTGCGGCGACGGTTCGTCGGAGGACGACGGGACTCGGCAACGACAGATTGAGTTGGTATCCCAGCTGCTGCATAAGCTTGGATGGCGAACGTCGCGAATCACTGCTGACGAAAGTCTCAAGGAGCGCGAGGCTTTGCTCGACAGCCTGCGCCGGCAGTCCATCGACGCTGTTGTATCGATCAAGGTCCTCGACGAGGGTATCGATATTCCCGCCTGTCGATCGGCCTACCTTCTCGCCAGCCAGAGTTCCGACCGACAAGGGATTCAGCGACGGGGGCGCGTGCTCCGACGGTCAGATGGCAAGGATGTAGCGGACCTGTATGACTTCGTTGTGCTTGGCGGTGCGACAACATCGAAGTCGATGCGCAGTCTGGCGACTAAAGAGTTGAGGCGTGCCTGGCAGTTCGCGAGTGACGCGGCGAATTGCGCGACGCTGCTACCGAGCCTGACGCAGACAGCTATGGGCATTGGAGTAACCGTGGGGGAGTCAAGTGACAAACGGTAATGGGAAAAAGCTGCAAGGTCTTGACGACTTGTTGAACGAACTTAATGACGAGGTAGACGAGGAGCACCGCGCGGCGCTTAAGCCAGCTGACCAACTTCTGGACGACGTCGCCAGGGAAATTCTGCGCCTGGAGAGGGACTTGACTGTCCCTGGTAGCCCCTCTTCTGAGAACGTGCGGGTCGAGCGGCTAATGAATTTCATTGAAAGTCGGGAGTTCTGATGAGGCTCATCTCGCTCGAGCTGAACGACTTTCGCTCTTTCTATGGCCCGCACCACCTGGAGTTCGCCGCGGAGGATGACCAGCGGGTCACCATTTTCCATGGAGAAAACGGAGCGGGAAAGACAAACCTGCTGAACGCTGTTCACTGGTGTGTCACGGGTCAATTCACTCCCAGGTTTCAGGACAAGCAGTTGCTTGTCAACAAGGAAGCCTTTAAGCAGGGGCGCCGCGAGTGTTTTGTGGAGTTGGTATTTCGCGAAGAGGCTGAAACCGGCGGGAAGGTCTACCGCGTTCGCCGAAGTGCGACCAATGAGCGGCAAACTGGATTCGACGTGTTCCAGGTGATCCGTGGAAACTCGACGGTCCTGCCTAAGGGCGAGAGCCTCTTGCGCCGGTTGCTTCCGCCAGGACTGATCGGCTGGTTTTTCTTTGATGCGGAGGCTATTGGCGCTCTCGAACTGTCGGGGAGTGAGTCCTTCAAGCAAGACCTCCGCAAGACGCTTGGCTTCGATCTAGTCGACTCTCTGCTTCGCGACCTTGATACCGTGCAGTCCAAGCGGCGACGGGAAGTTGCGGCTCAGACCAATGATCGCGATCTATTGGCGATCGAGGCGGACATTGAAAATATTGACCGTGTGCTACCCGCGCAGTATGAGGCAGCAGCATCGCTGGATCGAGAGCGACAGAAGCTGACTACCGACCTTGAGCACGTGCGCACAGAGTTGGCAAAGAAGCCGCAGGCAGAGCCGCTGGAGAAAAGGCGGCGCGCTGTGGAGGGACAGATCGTCAAGCTCGACGAGGAGAAGAAGCAGCGGTCGGCAAAAGCCGCCCAGATCGTTGGCGCAGCGGCGCCCGCGTTGATCCTGCTTGAGGCGACGAAGCAGTTGGAAGGCACGCTGGAAGAGCAGGAGGTGAAGGGCAGCTTGCCATCCCCCTACAGCGATCAACTCGTGAAGGACATCCTGAGCGCCAAGTCGTGTGTCTGTGGTCGCCCGGTGCTCGAAGGGAGCACTGAGGCCCAGAAGATTCAGGACCTTATGAAATTCGCGTCGACAGGCGTATTAAACAAGCGCATCAGTGACGTCCGCTACTTGATTCGCGACATCGAACGGCAGAGTCGAAGCTTTCCCATCGAGATTCAGACGGTCCGCTCGCGAATCGCGGAGATCGACACGGAACTTGGACATCTTGAGGAGGAGCTCAAGGAGCTCACGCGAGAGCTTCAGGGCATCAAGATAGATGAAATTCAGGCCCTAGAGCGGCAGCGGTTGTCGCTAGAGAAGGACCGAGAAAAGGTCCTGCTTCAGGCCGGTGGGATCCTGCAACAGATCGAATCCAATGAGAAGCGTAAGAAGGACCTGAAGATCAGGTACGAGGCAACTGCCAAGAAGCTTGCAGTGAACCAGCGCCTAAAGAAGGAGCTGGACAAGACTACTCGCCTGATCGACTACATCCGCCGTTCGTCAGCGGCGCAGGAGCAGCAAGCCTTGCTGCTTCTCTCGCACGAGCTCAACGCTGTGCTTGATAAGTACCTCACCAAGCACTACCGCGCCAAGATTGACGCCAAGACGTACGCCGTGCAGTTACTGGACCAAGAGGGTCGAAAGGTTGGCCACAGTACGGGGGAAGGCCAAGTGTTGAAGTTCGCGTTCATCGCGGCCGTGGTCGCCATGGCTGCGAAGAAAACACAGCAGAAGATCCAGTGGCTGAGTGAACCTACTGTTGCGCCACTCGTCTTGGACGCGCCGTTTTCAGCGCTTGATCCAGAGTACCAAGGTTCGGTCGCCAGGAATCTCGCAGCGCAAACGACCCAGCTGGTGCTGATGATCTCGTCGGCGGCCTGGGGCGAAAAGGTTGAGTCAGCGGTCAACTCCTACGTCGGCAAGCGTTACCTCATTGTGTCGAAGGAGGCGGGTCCGCAGGGCGACAAGCCAATTAAGCGCTTGATAATCCGAGGCAAGGAGCACGTATTGAACGAATATGGCGCGCCCTACGCCGAATCGGTCTTTGAGGAGGTACTTTGATGCGTAAGCAGAGCTTATTCTCTAAAGAGCGCCTCGTTTACTGGCCAGAGGAATTCGCAGAGGTCGTCGATCTGTTGAATGGGCGCGACCCTGCAGGACGAACAGTGGGTAGTCCCTTGTACTCCTTCAATACTGGTGCGATTGTCCTAGCTGCTTCTCTGGGGGCGAGAGAAAGGCGCAAGCGGGAAGTTGGAACGCGTCGCAAGGAGATCAGCACTGCGACGTTCCTAAGCCACGAGCTGGAGCCGTATATATTCCTCGTTCCGCTTCTCGGTGACCCCTCCCTTGGTACAGACTTTCTACGTCCAGAGAACGAGGAGCAAGTGATCAGGGAGTTTGAAAGATATACAGCCGGAGGGCTTGAGTTGCTCGCAGGTGAAATGGACGCTTCCGCTGGCAAAGCTGCAGATGTCATCGTCCAGTCCTTGATGTTCCCTTCTGCAAAATCTGCGGGAGCTGTGGACTTGCCAAACATCCTTTAAAGCGATGGAAGCGCTTCATGCGTCTTTTTGGTGGCGTGAACGAACGAGTGAGGCGTTCTTGCCAAAGAGATTGAAGTACCTGCGCGAGGACTCAGCAGAACATAACTGAAAGCACGCGAGAGATGCAAATATATGAGGCGGCACTGCAAGCACTTAAGGACCTGGGGCGGCCATCACACCTCCGCGAGATCCACAGACACATAGTGGACAAAGCGTATTTTGAATTCGGCGCCGCAGATCCTGTCAGGGTGCTTGGAGTTCAGCTTGATCGGCACGCAAAGGGTGTCCCCATCTCAAAGCCTGCTTCGCCAATTCTGTTCTACAGGTCCAGCCCGGCGACGTATGCCCTACTTGAATGGTTAGATGCCGAGACTAGCAATGATCTGACGCTTGACGAAGAGATTGGCAAGTCAGCAGAGCTCGATGCATTGGACACGGCGCTTTTCCTAGAGCAGGAGCTCCAGCGTTGGCTGTTTCGCAATTGGGAGCAGTCACGCTTGGTAGCGCTCGAGTTTGGTCCTCTCGACCTCTTTGATCCGGAACAGCAAATCCGAAAACTCGGAAAGTACAACACTGGCGTCGTCGGTGAAATTGATCTTTTGTTCAAAGCGTCTAGCGGAGATTTGCTCGTATGTGAGCTCAAGCGTCAAAGTGACGACCAAACCATAGGGCAGTTATGTAGGTATTGGGGTTGGGTCAATGAGAACTTGGCTTCAGGGAAGCAAGTGTATGGTCTTGTTCTGGCGCAGGAAATAAGCCCAAGCCTTCGGTACGCAATCAAGGCGACCAATCAAAATCTATCCTATCGAGAGCTTTCCTTAGACGTAAAACTCGGACCGAGGACTCGCTAGCCTCAGCAAATACCTGATCCAGTATTCATATATGCCATGAAGGCAGCGTCGATACTGACAACGCGCAACTAAACACAAGAAACGGATAGCCTATGCCGCTCGTGCAGCCTAAAACGGTCGTTGGTGGGGTGCCAATGAATGTAACGGATATACTGAAGGCGGAGAATGAGATTCCAGTATATCAGCGCGATTACGTGTGGCAGAAACGTCAAATTATCCAGTTGTGGGAAGACTTGATAGACCATTTTAATAGGTACGCGTACAAAGAGGAGTTCGTCGATCCAGAAGGATACTTCCTCGGTGCAATGGTTGTAATTAAGAAGGACGCCACGGATCCACTAGAGGTCGTTGATGGACAGCAGCGCCTAACTGCACTCTCGACTATGGTGGCGACGCTGTACACGGCGATTGAGTCCTGGCCGACTACCTTTCCAGCCAAACTAGGATTGGAACAACGCCTTCGCGAAATGCTTGCTCGATATGATGCAACCTGGAAGGCCAATCTCAGATTTCCCGACTCGAACCTGCAACACTTTTTCCTGGAGAGTTGCTTGCTTCAGCGCTCCGTTAATGACAAGTTAACCTATTGGGCGTCGCCTGCGTGTGCCGCCATGCTGACGAGAAAGCGATCTCCTCAGGCGCGAATAAGGGAAGCGCTGGAAACTGGCAGTGAGTTGCTCGCAAAGTTTCTTAGCAAGCAGCCGGATCCATTGCTAATGCGGACACGGCTAGAGTCCTTTGTAAAGCTAGTTACGGAAGGAGTGATTTTCCTTCGAATTGAGGCTATGTCGTATCCTAACGCCTACGCCATATTTGAATCATTGAACAATCGAGGCATTCCGCTCTCTCAAGCTGATCTCATCAAGAATGAGTTATTGAAAATGTCCGTACCAGGAGACCGTGACGACATCGCGGATAGCTGGCTCTCGGCAAGACAGACAGTGGAAAATATTGAGCTTCTATCTCTTCCGGACTTCATACACTACTCGTACTTATCTCGACATGGACCGGTTAAAGCGCGGGATCTATATTCCCAGGTAAAGGCCCGACTCAACTCGCCTGCGGCGCCAAAGGCCTATGCAAAGGAGTTGGAGGATGACGCTGCGGCGCTAGAAGCGGTGTCGGATGCATTTGATTCCTCTTGGACGACCGAAACGACGGACATGCTCAAGGATATCAAGAACGTTTTGAATGTACGTCTATGCTATCCTTTTCTCATGTCGGTATATCGCTCATATCATGGAGACAAGACGGAGTTTGCCCTGCACGTAAAGGCAATCATGAACTTCGCATTTCGATTCATGAAGGTAATGGATGGGGGTTTGGAGTCGTTTGCAGCTGCCGTGAGCTCCGCGTGTACTCTGGTTAATGCAAAGTCATCGATATCGGCAGTCAATGCTCATTTCCAGAAGCACGCTCCCGATGCCGCGTTTGTTGCTGATTTCAGAGATATTTCCATCAATAACACTAAGCTGGCCTACTTTTCCGTCTACTATCTTGAGAAAGTTCAGCTGGGCGGGACAATTCCTCTGGGTCACGGGCAAGAGCAGAATTTGGAGCACATCATGCCAAAAACTCCGACTCTGGCACACTGGCCAATTGCACATGCAGAGAAAGTCGCTAATAGTGAGAACTATAAAGATTATCTCTGGCGAATTGGGAATCTGCTTCCGCTGCCAGCAGACATCAATAAATCTATCAAGAATCGGGGAATTGCCTATAAAATCTCTAACCCGACTATGAAGGACTTCACGTCAGGCTCCCATACGCTAGTTTCCCCAACGAAGGTGCCTACATTCCTTGATGGCGCAGATTGGAGTTTCAAGAGTATTGAGGATCGGCAGAGTTGGTTGGCGGCCAGTGTTGCAGTTAAGGCTTGGCCCTTGTAGTTGCAGTGCAGTCGCTAACGAGCTGGCGTTGCCGACTCTTTGCGGTTCGCTGTGGGCAAACATGCGACGGTGAGTTGCGTGATCAATGGTGAGTGACTTAGAGTCGTGGGAAGTAGCGTCCAAGCTAACGTCTCGCCGCAAACCGTCCTCAAGTGAGTGCCAGTCCCTTTTTACTCAGGGAATTTGGGTCGGAAACCAAGTAGGCCAGTCCTCGGTGAAGGTGCGCCTGCAGAAGGCCTCTAACCGTCATCGAGGACGCATCTCCGTGGTCAGCCACTGCGCGGGCGATGAGAATATTTGTAAGGGTAGCGTCGGCCTCCCCTGCAAATGTCTTCCAGTCGATTTCTAAGCCTCCGGTGTACTGCAGCGTTTCCGCAGGCACTTTGGTGGAATTGGCAAGCGATGCGCACAGCGCGTGACGGCAAATCACGTTGTAGTGCTCTATTCCCGTGCGACGCTTGAGCGTGCTGAGCTGCTGCTTGCCAGCTGCGCTAATCTTGACGCGATCGATGATGGTGCTCATTCCACGGCCTCCTCGACCAGATTGCGTGTGCTCGTGCTTCGGGTGTCGTCGCAGAAGTCGAGTTCGTACGACCGGGACATACTGGGCGCCACCTCGGCTAGGAGTTCGTCGTCAACCTCTTCATCTGTGGAAAGCACCATCACCTGATGGGAGATCTTTGAGAAGAAGCGCTGGACCAGCGCTCGACGATGCCGCTTGTCCAACCGGGCCAATGGCGTGTCCACTGCGACTGGGAACTGGCCTTTGCGCTCGCGGATGAGAGCACTGAGCACGGCAATCGCGAGGAGCTGCCGCTCGCCTGCTGAGAGTCTTGCCATAGGGAGTTCATGGCCATCGGGCGCAACGATGGTCACAGCGTAGGTGTCAGGGTGGATCTGCACTCGGCTGAAGAGCTTGCGCTTTCGCATCAAGGCGGCGAACTCGCCGGTGATCATGTTCGAAAGCCAATTCGCCTTGGACGCCAGCAGGCGGTCCTTGAACAACGCCAGCACCTCCCGAGCTCGTTGTGATGCGTCGATCGCCTTGGCGTCGTGAGCTAGACCGCCGAAGTCCTTTCGGAGTGTCTCGGTAGCAGCAGCAACACGGATCTCCAGGTGCGCCTTGTGCGCCTGGGCGTCTTGGTATGTCTTGGTCTCTTGCGCCAGATCGGCTTCGGCAAGGGCCAACGCTGAGCTGTGCGTTTGCAACTGGGCCAATAAGTCGGCCACTTGCTCGCCCTGTGGGATGGCCGCCAGGCGGCGTTCTGAAACGGCCAGCTCGGATTGGGCGCGCTCCAGCGTTTGCATCGCAGCGTTCAACTGCTGCGTCGCTACATCAATCTTGAGCCTCGCTTCGCTCGGGGGCTCTGCTGGCAGAAGATGCAAGGGTCGCTTGGCTGCTGCGCGGTAGGTCTGCTGGTCTTGGTTTAGCACTTGCCGCAGTGCGGTAAGTGCTTCGGCCGGTATGACGCTGCCCACCTTTTTTATTACTCTTTGGTCCCGCTTCTGAATGGCTTCGAGCAGATGCTGCGCGGTCCGAGTTTCTTGCTCTAGCTCATGCAGCTTTTCGTAATCGAGCCATACGGGGCCGAGGCGAGCTATGGCAGACCAAGGGTTAGCCAACGCCTCGCGAACATGGTCGCGTGCATTTGTAAGCTGTCTGCGTGCATGTTGTTCATCGGTGCGTAAACCGGCGGCACTTTCGTAGGCAGCAAGTCCACTCCGCTCGCCCTTGGACTGGAAGCTGAGGAGGGTGCCTCGGAGTTGGTCGACCCGGTTCCGAGTAGAGGCACAAGCAGCAGCCAGGCGAGGCAGATCTGCCTCAGTCTGAGCGCGCTGCAACTCTAGGTCGTTGAGGTTGGCTTTGGCTGTCTCGTACTTGGGGTTGCTCTCGCGCCCCTTGATCAGGGCACGGCGTTCCACCGCGACGAGATCTTTGGACAGGGAGTCAATGCCACCGATGCCCAGGAAGGCCTCGGCGGCACGGCGCAGCATGTCGGGCAGCGTCGCGGGGTTGGCTAGCGCTTCGATCTTTTCGCCGTCAAATAGGAACAGCTGTACAAGCTCGGCCGGCAGAAGGTTGTCAAGGAAGTCATCCCACTCCTCGGTGAGCTGCAAGTCGGAATGTCCGTCGCGATGTACCGAAAGTTGCTCTTGGAGCTTGCCGCCCGAAAGGGCCCAGCTCCGAGATACGGTGAACTCGTCGACTTCGCCGTGCCCTTCCAGGCGAAGATCCAGGTCGATGCGGGCATCGCCATCAGCGTCTCGGCGCTGGAGCCCGAGCATGAGCTGTTCATACTCACGACCACGGCCGTTGCCGTAGAGCTTGGTGCCATACAAAACGACTTGCAGGGCCGTGAGCAGGGTCGTCTTGCCGCTGCCGTTGAATGCCTTGACGAGCACGATGGGCTTGCCACTTTCGGTACGCAAGTCCAGGTACTGTCGCTGCTTGAAGGGCCCGAGATTTTGAAGGCCCAGGCCCAGAAAGGTCACTTTTGCCATGCTTCACTCACACGAGAACTGCGCTTGCCGCCGCAATGGGGATGACCTTCCGGACGGTATCGCCTTCAAGGTCATGACCCAATAATTCGTCATCTTGCTCGTCCAAGAGCAAAGTGACCGAGGACTCCTGCTTGGGATCGGGGTGGTGGACCTTTGCGAAGTCCAAGGCGTCGGCCTCGTCGACGAAGGCGAATGCCTTCAGCAGGCCGGCGATCTCGTCAAGCTGCTTCGAGCGCTGCCGGCTTTGGAGTCCCCGGAAGCTGGTGGCCAGCAGGGTGCGAAGCAGCTTGTAGAGCTCCAACCGGCGTTCGCGCCTCACGTCGGGGCGGTCGGTAGGTTGATGGCGCATCGACCAATGCCCCGCGACACGCTTGAGCAGCACGAGGTCGGAGAGGTCGAGCGGCATCGGATCTAGCTCCCGACCGGGGTAGGCCTTACCCAGGGCTTCGGCATACAGGCGCGGCACGGCGTCCTCGATCTCACCCTTGTCCTCAACCCAAATGCGTCGAATTTCGTCAATTTCTTCGATGGAGACGAGCTCGATCTGGCCGTAGCCTTTGCTTTGTCCGGCTTCCACGGCGGCCTGCTGCGCCTTCAGCAACTCGACCAGCAGTCGGTGTCTCCGCTCTTGCGAGTAGGGCCCGTGCACCAACCTGTCTCGCATGACGGTGAGGCGCCCGTTGAGACGGCGAAAATCGCGATGTTCCCGATCGTCAACAGCCAAGAAGCGATCACGAAAATCCATGATCGGTTGCATCCAAGCCTTGTCTTCGTCGTTTTGGATCATGGCCGCCATGGACTTGTCTTGCGAGACCATGGTGCACACGTAGCAGCCGAAGCGACTGTCGCCGCAGCTCGGCGTGCTCTTGTCCACCACGATGGGGCACTCAGAGTCAGGGGTGGCGCCGCGATAGATATCGAATAGGTCTTGGTTGTTGATGCCCCAAGGGTTGGGGGTCTGGATGATGTACTCCCAGACGTCGTCACTCGACCAAGTCTCGATGGGCAGATACACCCACACGCGCGACAGCTTGGGATCTTTATTGCGGCTCAGGCGGTCCCGCGTGCTGTGTTGGTAGGTGTCCATCACCTTGTCGCGAACTTGGCTCTCTCCGCGCCGCTGACCGAGGACCAGGATCGCTTCGCCGTTCGCTTCGGACAGATCTTGTATGAACTTGGTGGATGCGCTGATCTTGAGGCGGTCTGTGCACCAGCGGAACTTGTTGCGGGGCGCGGGGTAGCCCTTGCCGATCAGATTCACCCAAAAACGGTTCTCAAGCGAAGGAGTGAGACGGTGCGGCTTGAATGGAAGCCCCTGAGTCAACGCAGCCACCTGCATCTGACGGAGTGAAAGCTCGACCCAGAGGGCGATCACCGGGTTCTCGACCAAGGTGTCGGTGCTGATGACGTGGATAGGCTTAAAGCGGCGACGGTCTTCCGGCAATGCAGCGATAGCCAGCCAGATGAGTTGGAGCGAGGCGGTAGAGTCCTTGCCTCCGCTGTAGCCAATGATCCAAGGCAGGCTGTCGCCGAGGTACAGCGCCTGTATTTCGTCGATGATCTGTTGCGGAGTGGTAGGCATAGTGATCAGGTTCTAGCTGCCGACTTGCGGCCGGACTGGAGCGCGGATTCAGCGGACTCCTCCTCTGGGGTGAGCTTGAGCCCTAGCACTCGCTTGAGCTCGTTGCAGGTGAGGGTGACGTTCTGACCCGACTTGGACATCGATCCCCCAACCATGGCTCGCCCTTCCCAAACCTTGGCATTGCTGCGTGACCAGTCCACTTTTCGCAAGCGCTGCAGACGCTTGCGGACTTCACCGGGGAACTGGGCGTAGAGCGCCCGGCCGGCACGACCAAGAGCTTGCAACACGATGGCATGGCAATGGATGAAGTCGCGACGAACCTCGCCAGCGGTCATCTTGGCCTCTCGAACATAGATCCACTCAGGGATCTGCTCGCCTACGCCTTCCCAGAACTCCTGGCAACGCTGCGATGCCGAGGGGAAGTCCTCGATCTCCTTCTCCGTGAGGAGTTCGACAGTCGCGAAGTGCAGGGCGCTAAGGGTGAAGAGCTTCCGCGAACGCGCTGAAAGGGTCGAGCGCTCAGTCTCGATGAGGTTCTTGAAGACAGCCGATGTCAGGCTCAAGTGCTTGGCAACCTTCGCGGCAGCATTGCGGTGGTCGTAGAGGACGCCCAGTGAGGCAGACGGCTTGACCGAGTGCCTATTCAGGTCTGCAAACATCTGCTGGCAGCGATGAAGCCCACGGTCCACAAAGAACACAACTGCGATGGTTTCGTCACCGAGCTCAGGGGCTCCGGCAAGCGCGGCCTCAATGGCTGCGCGCCGGTGTTGTCCGTCATTCACGATGAAGCGCGCGTCCATTGAAACGGTCAACGTGCCCATCCGGAAGGCGGTTGGGCTGTCATCGCCGATCGGTTCGAAGTTCAGGCCGCCATCTATCGAGGCAGTAATGGCTGAAAAGACGTAGCTGGCCTTGTTCTCAACGATGTAGCGCGCCAGGTCGGGGATACGCCCTTTGTTCAAGGTGCGCTGGGCCCGGAGCTCGGGGAGCAACTCTTCGTCATCGAAGTGGAAAAGCTTCGGCAGGAGCCGCAGCGGGCACATCGACACGTAGTACTCGCGCCCTGCTTGGACCCCTCGGATCGCTGGGAAAACATAGGAAAAGTTGGAGCCGCTACCGGCTTGCTTGCTTGCCATGTTTGCATCTTAAGATGCAAACATACGCAGGTCAAGCCCATCTGTTTGTATCAATCCGGGTCAGTAGCCCTGCGCGCCCCGGGGTCGCGGGCGTATGGCGAGGGCACCAAACGACCACTCCTGGACTTGTTCATTGAGACTGCTTGCCGAACCCCCGCCGAGGAGAAACTCACGTGGATGGGCCGATCGGACCCGTAGAAGTACAGGCGGTCAAACGGTGTGTTCGCGATGATCCAATCCGCGACCTCGCGCATGTCTTCATCCTCAATCAGGAAGTCGCACGCTGCCCCACCGCGGTCGCAGATCACTTTTCCTGTCCGGCCACATTCATGCCCGGCGTGTTGATCCAACTTTGGCGCTACGCGCTTGTTGATGTGCCGACCAAGCTCTGTCGAGCAGAAGCCGTAGGTCAGCCTGATCCCTCCAAAATATTCGACGACAGGATCGAGGATCTGCGTGGCAAGGTCGTATAGGGCGTTATAGGTGGCCGGGTTTAGCGGCAGGTTCTTGAGCCGCAGGCGATGTTGCGTTTCGCCGCACTCGATGAAGGACCTGAAGGTGAAGTTTGCCCCGCATGCTTGGTCGAGATCGGGGACAAGATCGCTGCGCTGCAACCGCATTCCCTTTACAACGAGGCGCCGCGACTCCAATTGTTCGGTCAGCCGCTCGGGAGGTGGACCGAAGTCAGAGTCGCCAAGGATCTCCGTGGTGTCCAGCGCTTCGTCAAACGTCAACTGCTCGGCGTACCCTGGGTAGTCCTCATGGAGGTACCGGCTCTTTCGGTACAGCAGGGGCTTTGGGTGCTCGCGCGTGCCGTACTCGAAGAGGTCGTAGTCCAACTTGCGAACGTTCACCTTGATACGCCGGCGCAAAAGAGGGATGGGGCTCGAGTCGAAGTCGTCGAACTCCATAAGCGTGAGCTTGCCAGACCCGATGTGGATCTTGACTAGCTGAACTTCGCTGGTGGCGTCCCACAAGATCAATCCGCAGGCGACGTAGGCGCGCAGGAGCGCAGGTAGCCGGTCCACCATTGACACATGAAGCTGTAGCGAGTGCGCGTCTTCGAGCCATCCCAGTCCAGAAGTAGAAGCAAGTCGGCAGGCTTCCAGGAGCTGAGTCGGATCTGCGGCATCCAGGAGCAACCGTAACCCGGAAGCTTGTGCCGTCCGGTAGTCGCCAAAGAACGCTTTGATGTCCCGCTGCATGCGCGGTTCGAGTTGTCGGTAGGCGGGACGCCGCGAGAACTGCTGCGCAGCCAGGTAGAGGCGAAGGTCGTCAGCTCGCGTGGCTGCTGCGGCATCTAGCAGAGTCTGGTCATAGTGGCGACCAAGCAATCGCGCCGCCTTGCCCAGGCTGCCAATCTGCGATTCGATCTCTTGCAGATTGGCCACTTCATCTGGTTCAGGCAAACGCCCCAGATCCAGCGTGGTGGCCCACAACGGATCTAGCAGCGGCTGCGCCCGCATGAATTCGACTTCGACGTGGGATAGCTTCGGCGGCTTCGGTGGCTTGACAACCCGTTCCCTTGGCTCCTTGACCACACGTACACGCGGGGTTCGAGTTGCCAACAACCGCGCCGCCACCCCACGGCTGCGAAAGCGGCCCGCGTGGAAGCGTTGCTCGCTGTCCTTGTCCGAGAAGACGAAGGCCACACCCGGACCGGCCATAAAGGCTTCCTGGTGCAGGACCTGCTCTACGTAGTCCTTGAATTCGGCTTGAGTGAAGTACTTCTGAAAGGTGTTGCGCGATGTGATGTATCCGTCGCGGAACGGCCTGCCTGCGGGATCGCTCCCGTACAACATGACTCCGATGGACATAACCCGGCGCGCGAGCTTGAACGCCTTGTGCATCGCGTCGACCCGCTCGGCCGGATCCTCAATCACGTTCACCACAAAGCCAAGATTGACAACGTCCGATTCAAAGATCGGCTTATCGGGCGCGAAGTGAGGATCCCATCCATGCGCAGCAAGGCCATTGGCGACTAAACCGGTCACGTCACTGCCCCGCCCGCAGCCGTAGTCAAAGACGGTTGAGCCTGGCGGCAGCAGGCCATGCCTGAATAGCAACTGCACCGGTGCAGAAAGGCTGCTTCGCGTCAGCGCGGTCAGATGTCTTTGTACTTGACCATTGAACGGTCCCAGGGCCTCGTTGTCGCTGTGGGTCTCGTTGCCGATCGGGAGGAACTCGTCACCAGCAAGACGGTAGCCCTTGCTCGCGATGAGTCTCTCCCAATTCAGCTTGAAGCCAATCGTTGTCGTGTCATCGAACAGTCCAAGCGTCTCAGCGATCGAGGTGAGCTGCACCCATCCTTCGCGTCCCGGATAGGTCGGCGCCACCAGGAGTTCCTTCCGATGCAGGATCGGCGGGTTCAACGAATCGGCATAGATGCGATGCGAAGGAGCGCTGGCTGACCCGGGCGAGAAGACCCAGCTTGCAGCAAGCTCCGGGAACGGGTCCTCGTCAAAGTCTCGATACGCAAGCAGGGACAGTCGACCTGTCCGCAGGTTGAGCTTCGCCACGCTGGGAATGTATTGCGTAGGCGCGCGGAGATGCTGCAGTGCCGCTTCAATGTGTCCTCGTTGCTCCAAGTCCTCAAGATGGTCCAACGCCGACAGGTGAACGTACAGGTCGTCAACGACGCGCTTGCCGATCTTCGACATGTCCTGCGATCGAGGTCAGTGCCCGAGTTCGCACAGGCGTCCCGAGAGATCCGCTCGACGGTGCCCGTTCGGTCGCTCGTCAGCCACTCTTGCCGTCACGACGCCGGAGAGCAGATCGCGCACGCAGGTGTCCTCCAGGCACCCCACGAACCGAACTCGTTTTCTACCGAGACTTGAACCGATGCTCGTCGTGTGGTCATTACGCTCGACTAGTACTAATTCTGGACGCTGGGTGGCAGCAATGAGCGCTGTCAATCCCGACTCCAGTCGGCAGATCGTATCGAACGGTGAGCTGGTCGCGATGCGGTGGCCAGTGCCACTTTCAACGTCGAAGTAGAGGTCCCGCGGGCCGCGCTTGTTGATACGGATCGTGTGTGTCATTGGCAGCCTCTTCGCCTTCGAAGATCTACATTCTCCACAAGTCCCGTGCAGCTTCTGGCTTCGGCTCCGACCGGCAGACTGACGGCGCCCTTGACCAAGCCTTAGCGCTATCGCTCGCGATGGAAACGGCGCGCTTGCGCTCGGTTCAATAGGCGCAGGCGCGAGGGCGCGCCGACATTGCGTGGGCGATCAGACATCGCTGGTCAGTGCCATGACATAGGGCTCCATCGTGCCCCACGCGTCCGCGGCCTTCGCTTCCCGAGTGATCTCTGCCGGCGTGGCCATGCGTTGCCGCAGCGCCTGCCTCAGGCCCTCGATGGCCAGCGCATCGCCCACCGTGCGGCGGTAGCGGAACAGGTCAGCCACCGTCTTGGCCACGCCGAACACGGGCACAGACGTTCCGGCGATCTTCTTTTGCTCGACGCTGCGACGCAGAAGCTCGTCGGAGAACCGGGCGATGCGGATCGGCGGGTAGGTGACCCGAGGGCGCCAGTCCTTGCGCCCGATGGCGATCCAGACCTTCGGCGGCATCTGGTCTGTGAGGCCATGGAATGCCAGGGCCGATGCCAGGCAGATGACGCCCTTGGGCACCAGCCGCGCTGCCTCGGCCAGTGACTGCTGCGTATCGAGTTCAGCATCGGGAAGTTGGTAGAGCCCACGGGCGAGGCGCACGACCTCGCCGGCGCGCTCCATGCGGCTGACAGTGGTGGCGGTGATACCTGCCGCGTTGAATTCCGCGAGCCGCGTCATCCCCCACCGCTTCAGCAGCGCCAGCGCCTGGGTACGCTGCGTAGAGGTATCGGCGGCGGGCATGGTATGAATCATCGGTCGAATCAATTAATCTTCCGAGGTTTTATACCACTTCGGCGTGGACACGAGCAACTGGACGTTCATCGCACATCCGCCGCGGATTCGACTGCCCTTGGGTGATGTGGCTGCCGGGGCGGCAGCGATGGCATCGCTTCGCACGATGGATTCCACAGCCACACGGGAATAGATGGATCGCCCGTGTGACGCTTCAGCCCACTGCCCTCGATGCCCGAGTGATCGACGAAGAGCAACGGCGCCGAATCCTCGCAGTCGGTCAGAGTTGCGCTGGCGATCTCGCTCCCTGCACGCAGGTTGTAGCGAAGCCCCTTCACGAAGGATCGCCCATCGACCACCAATCGATCAACGAGCTGTTTCTCGAACCCGTCTTCGACCGGCAGCCAGTGCCGTGTGGCCGGCATCAGCGACAGTTCCACGATGGTCGGGATCCCCGCCGCTGCGATGCTGAAGGTCGCGATCATCACCATGTGGATATCATCGGCGGCACCCCAGAGCGCAAGCTCGCGCTCGAAACGCCGAGCCAGGCGGCGATAGATCTGCTCGTCCAGCGCGAAGGCCTGGTCAGGCACATGTTTCACCACGGCTTTGTAGCCATAGCGCGCAGGCACGATCTCCTTGATCTCCGCGATCGTCAGCAGCAGCTGTTGCTGCTTGCCAGGGACTGCCACGGCCCGAGACCACAGCGAGATCCGCCTGGCGTTGATCGCGTCGCGCTGCTCGACCGAGAACACCTCGGGGATGTAGAGACGGGAGTGCAGCGAGTCTCCGCGGGCGACCTTGTCTTCGGCGGCCAAGAGCAGGTGCTTGCGCACCGTGCCCCAGGTTCGCTTGCCGGCAAAACCCGGATGCCAGCGCGTCAGCTCGGCCTGGTCCCACAGATAGTGAAGCAGGCTGCGCAAGGAGAGCTTGGCGCCGTCGCTGCTGACGCTGTCGCTGTCGCCGCCCGCAGGCGGCAACTGCGATCTGCCCGGCATCTTGGTCAGCGGGAAGTCCAGCTTCAGCGTGGTCTCGCCGGTGGCCGGGTCCTCGGTGATCGCGCTGCCCAGCACCTGCCCCAGGCCGGAGAACTCTGCCGGCGGTTCGTAGGACGGGCAGTCGGGTGCGTGGTGCCTGCCCGTGTCGGGCATGCGCTTGACGATGTAGCCCTCGCCAAGGCGCGCCACGTACATCTCGACGCCTTCGGCTTGGCACAGGCAGCGGGGACGCTGGTGCGCGGCGTGGGCGTCGGCGATGGCGTCTGCGAAGCCTCGCGACCCGATCTCGAAGCGCCGGCCGCCGATCTCGTAGACCGCGGCCGGTGCCGTGATGCCTTGGGCTGAAACCTCCACGAGCGTGGCCTCACCGCACGGGTGCCGGTGCGGCGCGGTCGCGGGTGCGCTGCATCTCGGGCGTCGGCATGACGACGCGCCGCTGCGACGGGGCCGCCTTGTCGTAGACCTTGACCTTCGGCGCCTGGCCGTCGCGGATGCGCTGCGCGAGCTTCTCGGTTGCCGCGGCCATCACGGCCGCGCGCTGCTTCTCCGGCACCTTCTTGGCGACCAGTACCGCCTCGATGGCGGCGAGCACGGCCTTGCGGCCACCGCCGCCTCGGGCGGATGCCTTGTCTGTGGGGGCTGCCGCTGTGGCACCAGCTTCGCGGGCCGGCTCGATGCGGTTGATCAGACGCGCCTCGCGCTCGCGCTTCAGCACTTCCAGGTCACCGGGGTTCGGTTCGTAGCCCAGGGTCTTCACGCCGCGCACGGAGGCCTCGAGCCAGACCATGCGCTTGAAGTCCTCGTTGCCCGAGACGCGCAGCGCCTTCCAGTTGCGCGCCTCGGCCACGTCGACCATCGAGCGGGCGACCGATGGGCTGTTGGTGTCGGTGGCCAGGCGAAAGGTCGACTCAGTGAAGGCCACGCGCGAGGTGTCGCCGCGGAAACGGTACTCGGTGCGGCCGATGGTCACGTCGCCCATCGTCACCGGTGCGCGCTTGATGATGTAGCGCTCCACCAGCGCCGCTTCGAGGCGCTCGACAAGCGCGGCCCGCTCCGCCTGGGCGTCGATCTTCGCGACGGCCTTGGCATCCACATGTTCGGGCTGCGTCGCGGACTTGCTGGCGCCGGGTGCTGGGGCGGTGCTTGCGGCCTCGGGTACCTCGTCGCGTAACGGCCCCGGGTCCAGCGGACGCTCGGGCGGCGCCGGACGCTGCTCACCGCGCTGCCACACGCCGTCGACCTTCTGGATCGGGGTGCGCTTGCCATCCTCACTCACTGCGACGAATCGCGTATTGCCCAGCTGGTCTGCCTTGGCGGCCATCTCGGGGAAGGTGTTCGCGCGGTAGGTCACCTCTGCGAAGGGGTCACGCAGTTCGTAGCGTTCGCCGGGGTCCGGCTCCGGCGTCTGGAACTTCGCGATGGCCACCGGCGCACGGTTGGCAGGCTCGACAGTCCCGCCCTGGGTTGGCACGGCCTGGCGGGCTGGGGAGTTGTCTGCATCCATGGTGACCTCGCGATGGTGGGTTGGAGATGGCTCAGGGCTGGGCGACGGCTGTCGTACTCAGCGCCACCGGTAGCGCGCGGTACAGCTCGATTTCGACGCGGCGATTCAGGCCGCGGCCTCCGGCGCTGGCGTTGTCGGCCACGTGATCGCCGGCCGGCTGGTAAGTGGCGCGTATGCGGGCTGGGTCCACGCCCGCGGCCACTAGGTAGTCACGAACCGCCGCTGCCCGGTCCCGGGCAATACGGCTCTCGGCCGGTGCGTCGGAGGTGCCATCGGTGCGCCCGCGCAGCAGGACCAGCGGCGACGCCTTCGCATCCTCGACAAGGGCCGCCGTGACCTCGGGCGGGATGGCGACGCGCGTGCTGCCGAAATCGAATCTGACGGTGAAGACACTGTTGGCCTTGACCTGCTGGGCGGCCGGCGCCTGCATGGCGGCCAGAATCTGCTGACGCGCCGCCAGGTTCGCCAGCGTGGCAGCGGTGGTCTCCGCGATCCGGCTCGACTCGGTGGCCAGGATGCGCGTGTTCTGTAGGTCGTTCTTGCAGACCTGCAGTTCGACGGCCATCTGGGAGTTCACTGGCCGCTTCTGCGACTCGTCGACGGTCGGTGGCTTCGGCGGCGAACTGCACGAGGCCAGCGCGAAGAGCCAGGGCACGAAGGGTGTGAGGGCGATGCTGGTTCGCATGGCGATGCTCCCGCGGGTCTAGGTGAACTC
>Ga0075366_10000165_pt1 | contig 28155 bp, 30 predicted proteins | sample EndMethybrTD3031_FD_72351 | JGI IMG/M metagenome (GOLD analysis project Ga0075366, IMG submission 72351) | Populus endosphere microbial communities from Tennessee, USA - Endosphere MetaG P. TD hybrid TD303-1 | ecosystem: Host-associated > Plants > Roots > Endosphere | place: USA: Tennessee...
ACGGCTAACCACACCGCCATGATCACTCCCGGCACAGACTTGCTCGAATTCATCGATACCCCGGCCTTGCTGGTTGCAAGCGGACGGATTGACTATGCCAATCCCGCCGCAATCGAACTGTTGGGCAGGCACATCGTCGGGGAGGATGTGCGCATTGCCATCCGCAATCCCGCCGCCGTCGACCTGCTGAGTTCGCAGACCGGGGGACGCATTCGCCTGAGCGGACTTTCTGTTCCCGGCAGCAATTGGGAAATGAGCTGCAACCTGCTGCCAGGCCGCGAGAAACTGGTGACGCTGAACGACTTGTCGGTGCAGTCGAGCGTGGCGCGCTCGCACGCCGATTTCGTCGCCAATGCCAGCCACGAATTGCGCACGCCGCTTGCCTCGATTCTGGGCTACGTCGAAACCCTCAGCGACCCCGAAGCAGGCGGCGATGCCGAAACGAGAGCCCGCTTCCTGGGTATCATCAAGCGCGAGGCGCAGCGCATGCAGTCGCTGGTCGACGATCTGATGTCGCTCTCGCGAATCGAGGCGGTGAAACACGACGCGCCGCAAGACCGTATCGACCTCATCGCGCTGACCCGGCAGACCATTGGCGAGCAGCCCGATCAGAACCTCATCGTGTTCGAAGCCAATGCCGATCAGGCTGTTGTGGCAGGCGACAGGGGTCAGCTTTCACAGGTTCTCCACAACCTTATCGACAATGCGAAGAAGTATGGCCAAGCGGGTGCGCCGGTCCATGTCTCGATAGAGTCTACTGACAGCGGCTGGGTAAACCTTGTCGTGAAAAACAGCGGCGAGGGCATTGCGCCAGAGCATCTGCCGCGCCTAACCGAGCGTTTCTATCGAATTGATACTGGCCGCAGCCGCGAAGCGGGCGGCACCGGGCTCGGCCTGTCGATCGTGAAGCATATTGTCGAGCGCCACCGCGGCCGGTTCGATATCACCAGCCGTCCGGGCGGCGAAACAACGGCGTCGATAATCCTGCGCCAGCTGCTGGATTGATTGTCATCTAACTGTCATCAAGCAGTCCTAATTCGGGCGACAGAATCGGAACAAGGAAAGCCGTGTCATGCCATCGTTCAAAGCTCTCATTTTCGCTGTTGCCTCAACTCTCGCGCTCGCTGCATGCGGCGGACCGGAAGGCTCGACGGGCGGTGCGCGTGATTTCGTTCGCGTTGTCGGCTCCTCGACGGTCTATCCCTTCGCAACCGCCGTCTCGGAAGTCGCGGTGAAGGCGTCGGGCATCAAATCGCCGGTTATCGAATCGACCGGAACAGGCGCGGGCATGAAGCTGTTCTGCGCCGGGGTCGGTGCTGGCCATCCCGATGTAGAAAATGCATCGCGCCGCATGAAGGCCTCCGAATATGCTGATTGCGCCAAGAACGGCGTCAAGGATGTCGTCGAGGTTCAGATCGGGCTCGATGGCATTGCATTCGCAACCGCCAAGAATGGCCTCACCATTCCCCTGACGACGACCGACATTTACAAGGCATTGGCGGCCAATCCGTTTGGCAAGCCCAACACTGCCAAGACCTGGAAAGACGTGAACCCTGCCTTCCCGGCCACCCCGATCAGCGTTTACGGGCCGCCCTCCACCTCTGGCACGCGCGACGCGCTGGGCGAGCTCATCCTGACCAAGGGCTGTGACAGCGATCCCGCCATGAAGGCTCTGAAGGCCAGCGATGAATCTGCCCACAAGAAGGTCTGCACTACGATTCGCACGGACGGCGCCTATGTCGAGCAGGGCGAAAACGACAACCTGATTGTCCAGAAGATCGCTGAAAATCCGAATTCGATCGGCCTGTTCGGCTTCTCGTTTCTTGAAGAGAACATGGACAAGCTGCAGGGCCTGACGATTGGCGGCGTCGTGCCGACTTACGCGTCGATTTCCGATTTCACTTACCCCGGCGCCCGGCCGCTTTACATCTACGTCAAGGCCGCGCACCTGAATGCGATCAAGGGCCTGCGTGAATATGTTAACGCCTTCGCCACGCAGTGGGGCGCAGACGGCGTGATGAAGGCCAAGGGCATGGTCATAGCGCCCGAAGACGTCCGCGCGACCAATGCTGAAGTGGTTAAGACCATGAAGCTGCTGGACCCGACCACCCTCAAGTGATTGCCATTCTCAAGTGATTGCCACTCTCACGTGATTGATTGACGCTTGTCCGCCAATATTCTTCTGATCTGTCTCGCAGCTTTCGGCCTGATGGGCTGGCTGGCAGCGCGCGCCAAGGCGGCACAGCTCAATACCGGCAAGGGTGCCCTGCATTCCTTGCCGGCCTATCACGCCTGGCATCTGGCATTGTGGATTGTGCTTCCGGCCTTGGCCGGATGGGCAATCTGGGCAATCATTTCCCCCGGTCTGGTATTGTCGGCAGTGCTGGCTTCGCCAGATGCTGCAGTGCTGCCGACCGGGGAAATGGAACGCAATGCCGTCCTGTCCGAGGCGTTCAGCCTTGCCCGCGATCCCGGCGCGATAGCCTTCAATCCGCTCGCAGCAGAGCTCGTCACGGCCGTCACTGCGATCACCGCCAAGTTTCGCTGGATTGGCGCCGTCATTGTCCTGCTGATAGCGTTCTGCGGCGGCGCTTTCGGATATACCAAGATCAGGGCGAGGTTTCCGGCGCGCACGCGCGTTGAATTTCTCGTCATGGCGCTGCTACTCGCGGCCTCGTGCCTCGCAATCCTGACCACTGTCGGGATCATTGCCTCACTTCTGTTCGAATCCTGGCTTTTCTTCACCAAGGTTTCGCCGCTCGATTTCCTGTTCGGCCTGCATTGGAACCCGCAGGATGGCTCAGGGCCGGAAGTGTCCAAGTCCTTCGGCGCCGTACCGCTTTTCTGGGGCACGATTTTCATCGGCGCGATCATTGCCATGATCGTGGCCATTCCGCTGGGGCTGATGAGCGCGATCTATCTCACCCAGTATGCCAGCGCCAAAGTGCGCAAATGGGTCAAGCCTCTGCTCGAGATTCTGGCCGGGGTGCCGACCGTGGTCTATGGCTATTTCGCCGCCCTCACCGTCGCGCCGCTGGTCCGCGATCTGGCCCGGCTGTTGGGCATGCAAAACCCGTCGACCGAAAGCGCACTGGCCGCCGGTCTCGTGATGGGCGTGATGATCATTCCTTTCGTGTCGTCGATGGCGGATGACAGCATTGCCGCCGTCCCCCAGGCCATGCGCGACGGATCGCTGGCGATGGGCGCAACGCCATCGGAAACCATCAAGCGGGTGCTCATTCCCGCCGCCCTCCCCGGAATTGTCGCCGGGGTGATGCTCGCCATCAGCCGCGCGATTGGCGAGACGATGATTGTCGTCATGGCCGCGGGGGCTTCGGCCAACCTTTCGGCCAACCCCTTCGCCAGCATGACGACGGTCACCTATCAGATCGTCCAGCTGCTGACTGGCGACCAGGAATTCAACAGCGCCAAGACCTTGTCGGCATTCGCCCTCGGGCTGGTGCTTTTCGTCGTCACGCTCTGCCTCAACATCATCGCTCTGCGCGTGGTGAAACGTTTCCGGGAAGCCTATGACTAGCTGGTCCTCTCCAGCGGCCAATGTCCGCCTCAGCCGCCGCTATGCCAAGGAACGCCGCTTCAAGGCGCTGGGCCTTGGAGCGGTGCTGATCTCGCTCGCCTTTCTCGCCTTTCTGCTGGTGACGATGACCGCGAATGGGCTCGGCGGGCTCAGCTGGGATTTCCTGTCCGGCTCTGATTCGACCGATGCGGCAACCGCAGGCATCTGGGGCGCGCTCAAGGGATCGCTGCTGACCATGGCAGTCACGCTTGGCCTGTCATTTCCCACCGGGGTGCTGGCCGCAGTCTATCTGGAAGAATTCGCACCGCGCAGCCGGTGGGTCGATTGGGTGGAAGTGACGATCAACAACCTGGCGGCAGTGCCTTCGATCATTTTCGGCCTGCTCGGTCTGGCGGTATTCATCAACACGCTTGGCATGCCGCGCTCGTCCGCGCTCGTCGGGGGCGTGACGCTTGCCCTGATGACTATGCCCGTGATCATCATTGCCGGGCGCAATGCGATCAAGGCCGTGCCGCCGTCGATCCGCGACGCTGCGCTCGCCGTGGGCGCCAGCAAGGTTCAGACAGTGTTCGACCACGTAATCCCGCTTGCCTTACCCGGCATTCTCACTGGCACGATCATTGGCATGGCCCGCGCGCTGGGCGAAACAGCGCCTTTGCTGATGATCGGTATGCGGGCTTTCATTGCCTCCCCGGCCAACGGCTTCCGCGACCCCACCAGCGTGTTGCCGATGCAGATCTTCCTCTGGTCCGACGAGATTGATCAGGCATTCGTGCGCAATACTTCGGCTGCAATTCTCGTCCTGCTTGCGTTTCTTCTCGCGATGAACGGTCTGGCGATCTATCTGCGCAACAAGTTTGAAACCCGTTGGTAGATGCAATGACCGAGACTCTGAAAATCGCGGCCCGAAACGTGAATGTTTTCTATGGCACCAAACAGGCCATTGAAGACGTTTCCATCGACATCGCCACTGAACATGTGACCAGCTTCATCGGCCCGTCGGGCTGCGGCAAATCGACATTCCTGCGCGCACTGAACCGCATGAACGACACCATACCCGGCTGCCACGTCACGGGCGAAATCACGCTGGACGGAGTCGACATCTATGGCGGCGCGATGGACGTAGTCCAGCTACGCGCGCGTGTCGGCATGGTGTTCCAGAAGCCCAATCCATTCCCCAAGTCGATCTATGAGAATGTCGCCTACGGCCCGCGCATTCACGGTCTTGCTCCGACGAAAAGCGACATGGACGCTATCGTGGAAAAGTCTCTCCGCCGCGCGGGGCTGTGGGATGAAGTGAAGGACCGTCTGAGCGAACCCGGCACCGCACTGTCTGGCGGCCAGCAGCAACGGCTCTGCATTGCCCGCGCCATCGCCGTCAGCCCCGAAGTCATTCTGATGGACGAGCCTTGCTCCGCGCTCGACCCTATTGCCACCGCGCGCATCGAGGAACTGATCGACGACCTCAAGGGCCGGTATGCCATTGTCATCGTCACCCATTCGATGCAGCAGGCCGCGCGCGTTTCGCAGAAAACCGCATTCTTTCACCTCGGCAAAATCGTCGAATACGGCGATACCGAAGCAATTTTCACCAATCCGCGCGAGGTGCGCACGAAGGATTATATTACAGGCCGTTATGGCTAGGAGTTCCTTCTATGGTTGAGCATACCGTCAAGGCCTTCGATTCAGATATCACCCAGCTCAGGGGATTGATTTCGGAAATGGGAGGCATCGCCGAAGTGGCCATTGCCGATTCCATCGAGGCGCTGATCGGGCACGATGAAGCCAAGGCCCAGTCCGTCGTCGCCGGCGATGCGCGGCTCGATGCCCTCGAAGCGGAAGTGGACCGTTTGTCCGTCCGGGTCATCGCGCTGCGTTCCCCGATGGCGGATGACTTGCGCGACGTGATCGCCGCGCTCAAGATTTCCGGTGTTATCGAGCGCATTGGCGACTATGCCAAGAACATCGCCAAGCGCGTGCCGGAGCTCGAGCCGATGTCCAAGCTCGAGCCGCTGACGCTGATACCGGCCATGGCCGAGATCGCCCAGTCGATGGTGCGCGATGTGCTCAATGCCTATGCCCGGCGCGATGCCGACCTCGCAGTGGAAGTCATCAACCGCGACGAAAAGGTCGATAACTTCTACAATTCCATATTCCGCAATCTGGTGGCGCACATGATGGAAAATCCATCGACCATCAGCAGCGCGGCGCAATTGCTGTTCGTCGCGCGCAATCTTGAGCGGATCGGTGACCATGCCACCAATGTCGCGGAAATGGTCTATTTCGCGGCGACTGGCCTCTATTACGCAGAGCGCGACCAATCCGACGGATCGGGTGAACGAATTTGAACCTTGCCAATATCCTCATCGTTGAGGACGACGAATCGCTCTCGGAGCTATTGGTCTGGAATTTCTCCAAGGCCGGATATGCCGTCCGCCAGACGAGCGACGGCGATGAGGCGATGATGTTGGCGAGCGAACAGGCGCCCGACCTCGTCGTGCTCGACTGGATGATCGAAGGCACCAGCGGCATCGAAGTCTGCCGCCGTTTGCGCAAGAACAAGTCGACCGAAAACGTACCGATCATCATGCTGACGGCGCGGGGCGAGGAAGACGACCGGATCAGGGGCCTGGAAACTGGGGCAGATGACTATGTCACCAAGCCGTTTTCTCCGCGTGAACTGATTGCCCGGGTTGGCGCGATCATGCGCCGCATCCGCCCCGCACTGGCGGGCGAAACGCTGGTCGTGGGGGACATCACGCTTGATTCCACAGCGCACCGGGTCGAGCGCCGTGGACACACCCTGGCACTGGGGCCGACCGAATTTAGACTGCTGCGCCATTTCATGGAGCATCCGGGCCGCGTCTTCTCGCGCGATCAGCTGCTTGATGCAGTCTGGGGAACCGGCAGCGACATCGAAATGCGCACTGTCGATGTCCATATCCGCCGCCTGCGCAAGGCTATCGAAATCCCCGGCGCGCCTGATCCGGTTCGCACGGTCCGCTCGGCGGGTTACGCGATCGAGGCTGTCTAGGCCGGAATTCGATTGCACGGGCGGTTGCACAGGCTAACCCTTACACCTTGCAGGATTCAGCAAGGGATTTGACCATGGGCCTGAACATGAAACTCGGTGTGGAGCTCGGCTACAGCGGCGCCCACATGGCCTTGCCAATGGACATTATAAAGCGCGCCGAGCAGCTAGGTTTCGATTCCGTCTGGACCGCCGAAAGCTATGGTTCGGACGTTTTTAGCCCGCTGGCTTACATCGCGGGGCAGACCAGTCGGATCCGCCTGTGTACCGGCATCGCCCAGCTCGCTGCCCGCACACCGGCGAACTGCGCAATGACCGCGCAGACGATCGAGGATCTTGCCGGTCACGGGCGCATGGTCGTGGGACTGGGCGTATCGGGACCGCAGATCGTCGAAGGATGGTATGGCCAGCCCTGGGGCAAGCCCATGGCCCGCCTGCGCGACTATGTCGCGATCATGCGCAAGATCTGGCGGCGCGAGGAGCCCCTGACACATGATGGGAAGGAGATTTCTCTGCCCTACACCGGCGATGGCGCCACCGGTCTTGGCAAACCGCTCAAGTCGATCCTCCACGGCAATCCGGATATCCCCATCCTGCTGGGAACGACAACGCCGGGTAACGTGCGCTTGACGGGCGAGATTGCGGATGGCTGGCTCTCGATGCACGTGACGCCGGAAACTGTCGCGCCCAAGATCGCTATTTTGGAGGAAGGTCTGGCAAAGCGAACTGACGGCCGAAAGCTTGCCGACCTCGAAATTGGCGGCATTGTTCAGCTGATCCTGACTGACAGCGTGCGCGCGGCAATCGATGCAATCAAACCGCACCTCGCGCTTTATGTCGGCGGCATGGGTGCGGCCGGAAAGAACTACCACAATGACGCCATGGTAGAGCGTGGCTATGCCAGCGAAGCCGCCCGCATTCAGGAACTCTACCTCGCGGGGCGTAAGGAAGAAGCCATTGCCGCGGTACCCGACGAATACATCGACGATGGCTCACTGATTGGCGATGAGGCCCGATTGGCCGAGCGCTACGCCCGATGGCGGGACTCACCCTTCACGCTTCTGAGGCTGGGCAATTTGACCATGCCCGGCCTGGAAGCCATCGCGAGGATTGCCGCCAAAGACTGACGCGCCTGATGCGCTGTCAGCGCCGCTGCATATCGTGGCTTTCGCCGGGAATACGCACTTCCAGCCCGTCCAGGTCCTCGCTCAGCAGGATCTGGCAAGAAAGGCGACTGGTGCGCGCAACGCCGGCAGCAAGATCGAGCATGTCTTCCTCGTCCAAGCTGGCCGATGGCAGTTTTTCAAACCAATCAGCTCCGACGATGACATGGCAGGTGGAACAGGCCATCTGACCTTCACAGGTGCCTTCCAGCGGCATGCCTTTCGCCTGCGCCAAAGCGAGTAACGTAGTTCCCGGTGTGCCCTCACCAATAACTCTGGCGCCATCGGCGGTCACAAATGCAACCCTGACCACAATCAAACTCCCTGGGCTTGCGCGGCCGCTTCGATCGCGCAGCATGCCCCCCTCACTTCTTCCCTAGTCGTGTAACGGCCAAAACCCAAGCGGATTGAGGCTCTTGCCGTCCGCGCGTCGAGCCCGATCGCGCTCAGCACGCGGCTTGGCGCGCCCGTGCCGCTGCCACAGGCTGACCCTGCGGAAAAAGCGATGTTGCGGCAGTCGCTCATCAGACGGGGAAAGTTGAGGCCTTCGAGGCGCAAGTTGAGATTGCCCGGCCAGCGCGCGCTTTCGCTGCCGTTGACAGTCCAGCGTGAAAGGATCGATCGAGCAAGACTGGAAAGGCCTGACAAATGCTGAAAGTCGGCATCCATGCGCTCTTTGGACAGCGCCGCGGCCGCGCCGAAGCCGGCACAGAGAGCAGGGCTGAGCGTGCCGGAACGGAGCCCGCCTTCCTGCCCGCCGCCATGGATCAGCGGCTGCACCTTCACACCATCGCGCACCCACAGCGCCCCGATGCCCTTCGGGCCATAGAGCTTGTGTGCAGTCAGCGCGATCAGGTCTGCATTCTCGGGCGGCGCCAGCTTGCCTGCGCCTTGCACGGCATCGCAAAAGAACAGTGCGCCCATATCATGCGCGCGCTCTGCAAGCCGCTCGACCGGCTGGATGGTGCCAATCTCATTGTTGACTTGCATCACCGCAACCAGGCCGATTTCTTCGGCAATCTCGACTTCCGGATCGACCAGACCATCATTGCCGACAGGAAGTTCCTGACACGGCGCCCCGCACGCCACGGCGGCATTGACCACAGCCGAATGCTCGATCTCCGAATAGGCAATTGCCCGGCTGGAAAAAGACCGCACGGCCTGATTGATCGCCTCGGTCGCGCCGCTGGTGAAAATCACCCGGCCGCCTCTGGGCAGCAGCCCTGCGACCTGTTCGCGCGCCACTTCGACCGCCGCCGCTGCAGCACGCCCTGGCCGGTGCATCGAATGCGGGTTAGCAAAACCCAAAATACCATTTTGCGCTTCCGGTCCTGCCAGCCAGGGCAGCATCGCCTCGAGCGCTTCGGGCGCCAAGGGTGTAGTCGCCTGGTGGTCAAGATAGATCGGATTGGGCGGCATGGCTGAAAAGATTGCTTTCGGATGGATCGTTTCTATATAGCGCTGCGCTCCCATTCACAGCCCTTTGTGGTCCGGCGGCCAATACCGGCCTGCCGCGCAAGGTGGCCCTTAACAGGTAATTGCAACCATGCCCTCAGTCATTTTCCCCGGACCCGAAGGCCGTCTGGAAGGCCGCTTCCAGCCCGGGCCGCGTCCGCGCGCACCTGTCGCCATGATCCTGCATCCGCATCCGCAAGCGGGCGGCACGATGAATGACCGGATCACGCAGGCCCTTTACAAGACCTTCGTCGCGCGCGGCTTTGCCACTCTGCGCTTCAACTTCCGCGGCGTTGGCCGCAGCCAGGGCAGCTTCGACAATGGCATTGGCGAACTCAGCGACGCCGCCGCCGCGCTCGATTGGGTGCAGTCTATCCATCCCGAGGCCCAGACCACATGGATCGCGGGCTACAGTTTCGGCGCGCTGATTGGCATGCAGCTGCTGATGCGCCGCCCGGAAATTCGCGGTTTTATCTCGGTCTCGCCGCCTGCGAACATGTATGACTTCAGCTTTCTAGCCCCCTGCCCGGCCTCTGGCATCATTGTGCAGGGCGTCGCCGATACGGTAGTGACTCCCGGCGCGGTGCAGAAGCTGGTCGACAAGCTGCGCACCCAGCGCCACATCACCATTCACCATGACGAGATCTCGCGGGCCAACCACTTCTACGAGAATGAACTCGACGACATGATGCATTCGGTCGACAACTATCTCGACATGCGCCTCTCGCCGGATTGCCCGATTAAGTAATTGGAGCTTTCAGCGGGGCGTTTCCGCCAGCGGTGAACTGCCGTCGCTGTTGGGCACAGTCAGGATTGCGATATTGACGGCAATCACAGCGGCTGCGGCCAGCATCAAGGCAGCTTGCTTGCGCATGCCATCCCGCCGCCAGAGATAGATTCCGCCCGCCACCAGCGCAATTGCCGCCAGCACCATGATGGATAGCATCGTGGCCAAGGGCGAGGCTCAGGCCTTTGCAGTCTGAAGTTGCGACCAGACCCGGTCAGGAGTCATCGGCAAGTCACGCTGGCGCAGCCCGACCGTCCGGCTGACCGCATTGGCAACCGCGCCCAGCGGCGGGACAATGGGCACTTCGCCCACGCCTTTGACGCCGTAAGGATGGGCCGGGTTGGGCTTTTCGATCATGACCGTTTCGATCATGGGCAAGTCCGAGCAGACAGGCATGCGATAGTCGAGGAAGCCTGGGTTTTCCATGCGGCCGCTCTTGTCGAACAGATAGCCTTCGCTCAGCGCCCAGCCGATTCCCTGCGCCGCGCCGCCCTGCATCTGGCCTTCGACATAGTCGGGATGGATTGCAGTGCCGACGTCCTGGACCACAGTGTATCGCACGATTGCGACATGGCCGGTTTCGGGATCGACTTCGGTATCGCAAATATGGACGCCGAAGCCCGGGAGGATTCCCGTCGCGTTGAGTGAGATTTCCGCCGCGATCGGGCCTTTGCCGAAATTCGCTTTGGCAGCCAGTTCGCGCAATGTCAGCACTTGATCCTTTTGCTCGCCAGCCATGCAGTGCACCGCTGCGTCGCGCCACACCACTTGCGAGGATTCCACCCCCCACATGGCGGCTGCCCGGCCGCACAGATCGGCGATCACCGCTTCACAGGCCTGGACCACGGCTTTCCCGGTGGCAAAGGTCGTGCGGCTGCCTCCGGTGAGCATGGAGAAACCAATTGATGAAGTGTCTGCGATATTTACCCGAACTTGTTCATAGGCAATCTCAAGAGTTTCAGCGGCCATAATTGCCATCGAGGCACGGCTGCCGCCAATGTCCGGGCTGCCTGTCGTCACCAGCACGGAGCCGTCGTCGGCGACGCTGACCACGACTGTGGACGATCCACCGTAATTGCCCCAGACACCGCCTGCCACGCCGCGCCCCTGGTTCGGTCCGAGCGGAGCCGACCAGTGCGGATGCGCCTGTGCCGCCTCGAGACATTCGACATAGCCAACTTCGCCCGCTGGAACGCGCATCAGGCCGATATCGCCGGGGCGGACCGCGTTCTTGAGGCGCAAGGCGATTGGATCGATGCCGAGCCTTATCGCCAATTCGTCGATGCAGCTCTCGACCGCGAAGACAGTCTGCGGCGCGCCGGGTGCCCGGTAGGCCGCCGTACTGGCCATGTTGCAGAGCACGTCCCAGCCAGTCACCCGGCAATTGGCGATGTTGTAGTGCGCCAGTGCGCTGAATGCCGCTGGGTGGGTGTCGGATCCCGGAAATGCGCCGCCCATCAGCTTGAATTCCAGCTCGGTGCCCGTGATCGTGCCGTCCGCATCGGCGGCCATGGTAATTTCCACTTCCCCGCCCGGCGCAGGGCCGGAGGCCCGGAATACTTCATCGCGCCGCATGGCCAGGCGCACGGGCCGACCCGATTTGCGCGAAAGCAGCATGGCGACGGGCTCAAGATAGATTGTAGTCTTGCCGCCGAACCCGCCGCCAATCTCAAGCGGGGTTACCCGAATGTTGGCCTGGCTGATGCCGAGGATGCCCGCGGTCAGTTCGCGGATCATAAAAGCGCCCTGGCTCGATGCCCAGATCTGCCCCTGCCCGTCTCCATTCCAAGAGGCGACACAGGCGTGCGGCTCGATGTAGCCCTGATGCACGGGCAGCAGCGTGAACTTGCCCGAAACTACCGTATACGCACTGGCAATCGCCGCTGCCGGATCGCCGCGCGCGGTGGTGAAGCGCAGGGGCACGTTGGACGCCCGCTCCGGCTTTGGATCCAGGCCCTTGGTGAATATGTCGTCGTGGAGCAGCGGCGCATCGCTGGCCATGGCAGAGGCGATGTCCATCACGTGCGGCAGGACTGCATATTCCACTTCAATCAGTTCGAGTGCCGCGCGAGCCACAGCCTCACTGGTGGCGGCAACTGCAGCGACGGCATGGCCCTCGTAAAGCACCTTGCCCTGCGCCATGCAGTTTTGACTGGCATAGCGGACATTGCCAGTGCCTTCCCCCAAAGCGATCTCGTGAGAGGCCGACGAGGGAAAGTCCGCGCCAGTTACCACTGCCTTCACGCCTGCCAGCGCCTCGGCCTTGCTGGTGTCGATGGCTTTGATCCGGGCATGCGGATGTGGACTGCGCAAGATGGCGCCGTGGATCATGCCGGCAGCGACGAAATCGGGGCCATAGAGCGCCTTGCCGGTCACTTTGTCGACGCCGTCGGGACGGACAGGCCGGGTGCCAACCAGGCGGAAGGCGCGTTTGGACTCGGGCGCGTTCATGCCGGCATCCTTCGGCTCTGGTGGTCTTGCCGCAATTCTGCGGCTGCATCGAGCACGGCATGCACGATCTTGTCATAACCTGTGCAGCGACAAAGATTTCCGGCCAGCCAATAGCGAACTTCGCTCTCGCTCGGGTCCGGGTTGCGATCGAGCAGGGCTTTGGCCGCGACAATGAATCCCGGCGTGCAGAAGCCGCATTGCAGCGCGCCCAGTTCGAGGAACTTGCGCTGGATCGGATGCAGCTGCGATCCATCCGCCACGCCTTCGATGGTCGAAATGACCCGTCCTTCGGCTTCGGCGGCAAGGACGAGGCAAGAGCAAACCATGTCGCCGTCCATCATCACCGTGCAGGCGCCGCAGTCCCCTGAGCCGCAGCCCTCTTTTGAGCCGGTCAGCCCCAGTTCGCCGCGCAAGGCATCGAGCAATGTGTCGGCCGGATCGGCGAGAAAATCACAAGTGTCGCCATTGATCGTGGCGGTGATCAGCATTCTGGTCATTCGGCAACTCCTGCGCGCGCCTGTGCGAGCTTGACCACTCTTCGGGCCAGCACTGCCGCCATGGCAGTGCGATATGCGGCAGTGCCGCGCTTGTCGTCGATCGGCTGGCAGACCGCGCGCACTTCTTGCGCCATGGCGTCAAGCGCTGCATCATCGAGCCGGGTTCCCACCAGCGCCGCGCACGCAGCTTCTGCCAGAATGACGGTCGGCCCCACCGCACCGAGCGCAATGCGCGCCGCCGTGCAGGTGCCCGAGGCATCAAGCACGAGCGCTGCCCCGGCACCGACCACGGCAATGTCCATCTCGGTGCGTGGTATCGAGCGAAGATAGGCATCGCCGCCTCCGCGTGGCCGCAAAGGAAGGCAAATCTCGGCAATGATTTCACCGGGCGCAAGCCGGGTCTGGCCCGGCCCGCTGGTGATCATTTCGGCGGCAAGCTCCCGCATGCCGCCCGGCCCGACAATCCGGCACGTCGCGCCAGCGGCGACCAGAGCGGGAACGCTGTCTGCGGCGGGCGATGCGTTGCACAGGTTTCCGGCCATTGTCGCGCGGCCGCGCACTTGTACGGAACCAATCAGATTGGCTGCCTCGACGACGCCCGGCCATGCGGCAGCGAGTGCCTTGTCATCCTTCAGGGCGGTGCAAGGCGTGGCCGCGCCGATCTTGAAGCCGCTGCTATCCTGCCGCACACCAATCATGCCGCCGATGCGCTTGATATCGATGATCGATGTGGGCGCGACGCGGCCCGATTTCATCTGAACAATAAGGTCCGTGCCGCCCGAAATAACCCGAGCGTCTGGATCAGCAGCCAGCAAAGCAACGGCATCGGCCACAGACTTGGGAGAATGGAAGGCAGGCGATGGCATCAAGTTCTCCGGCAAAGTATTCTTAACCGGTAACTTGGACCCCGCGGAGCATTCGTCAACCAGTTTCCAGCCCGTTTTGCTCAGGCCAGCTCGACTTCCGGCGCATCGAGCAGGTGGTAAAGCGTGCTGCGCTGGCGGACCGGCCGGCCAGCAAGGGCCGCAGTAGCGACGATGTTGTCCCCTGTAAGCTCCTGGCCATGCGCTGCACCCGCAGCCCGGCTGATGCTCTCGTTCATCAACACGCCGCCCAGATCGTTGGCCCCTGCGGCCAAAACGGCGGCAGCGCCGTCGAGGCCCAGCTTGACCCACGAGCACTGTATCGAGCTGATCCGCGTGTGCAGCACAATCCGCGCGACCGAATGCATCATCAGAGCCTCGCGCCATGTCGGACCCTTGCGGGACTGGCCCCGGCGATACATCGGCGATTCCATGTGCACCAGCGGCAGCGGCACGAATTCCGTGAAGCCGCCGGTTTCGCCTTGCAGTCTGCGCAAGGCGAGCAAGTGCCGTGCCCAATGCTCAGGCGCTTCGACATGACCATACATGATTGTGGACGTCGTCGGCAGACCGATTCGGTGCGCCGCGCCGACGACATCCAGCCATTGCTGCGTGGTCAGCTTGTCGGGACAAATCTGGCGGCGGATGTCGTCGTCCAGTATTTCGGCGGCAGTGCCGGGCAGCGAGCCCAGCCCCTCATCCTTCAGCATCATCAGGTAATCCGTGACACTCATGCCCAATGTCGCCGCGCCCTGGCTGACTTCGAGCGGAGAGAAGGCGTGGACGTGCAGATCGGGACAGGCCTGCTTCACGGCCCGGACGATCTGACGATATGTTTCGCCCGTATAGGTCGGGTGGATGCCGCCCTGCAGACAAACCTCGGTCGCGCCCTTGGCCACGGCTTCACGCGCACGTTCTGCCACTTCGGCGTAGTCCAGGTTATAGGGCTTGTCACGGAAACCGGCCTTGCTCGACGTTTTTGAAAAGGCGCAGAACGAGCAGGCGTGGGTGCAGATGTTCGTGTAATTGATGTTGCGATTGACCACGTATGTCACGGTCTCGCCATTGACTTCGCGGCGAAGGGCATCAGCGGCCTCGACGACCACCTGGGCGGCGCTGCCGCGTGCGGCGAAGAGCGCCACGATCTCCGCTTCGGACAATTCATGGCCATCGGCGGCGCGATCAAGAATGGTGTGCAGGTGTTTCGCAACAGGTCCGGGGTGAATCGTCCCGAGCGGCGCGGAAGGGGTTCCGGGCGGGGCCATCGTGAGGCCGGGACTCCACGCGCAATCGCGCGCAAGGCCCTCGCTGTCGGCCTGGCGGAGGACATGGCTGCGCATGCCCGCATCGATCCAGCCCGCCTCGGCGATAAAGCGCGGATAGACAGTCAGTCGTTCGGCCAGTGGCCTTCCCGCGTGCGCACAGACTTCCTCCAACGCGGCAATCTCCGGCCAGGGCGCTTCGGGATTGACGTGATCGAGAGTGACGGGAGAAATTCCGCCCCAGTCGTCGATCCCGGCTCCAATCAATTCTGAAAGCCTTTCGCCGTTGAGATTGGGGGGTGCCTGAACCGAGACATTAGCCGGCATGATGATGCGGGCCGCGGCAATCACGCGCAGGAAATCTGCCTCGCTCGCCTCGTCTGCGCCGGCCATTTTCGTGCCCGGCTTGGGGCAGAAGTTCTGGACGATCACTTCCTGCAAATTGCCGTGAGAAAGATGAATGTCGCGCAGCGCCAGCAGTGATTCGATCCGTTCCTGCGCTGTCTCGCCAATGCCGATCAGTACACCGCTGGTCATCGGCACGCGCGCGCGGCCTGCCGCTTCGAGGCTGGCAATCCGCAGCGCCGGAACTTTATCCGGCGAGCCATGATGGGCCCCGCCTTTTTCGAGCAATCGCTGCGAGGTGCTTTCCAGCATCAGCCCGCAAGAGGCGGCGACTGGCCGGAGCATGTGATAGTCGGCTTCTTCGAGCACCCCGGCATTGACGTGGGGCAGGAGGCCGGTTTCGGCCAGCACCAGTTCTGCGCAGTGGCGCACATAGTCGATCGTGCGTGCGAAGCCGTGATCATCCAGCCATTCCCGCGCTGCCGCGTATCGCCGTTCGGGCGCATCGCCCAGAGTGAACAGGGCTTCCTTGCACCCTGCCCGGGCGCCGGCACGGGCAATATCGAGCACTTCATCCGGCGTGAGATAGGGCGCCGCGAGCCGCGAGGGCGTGGTCGCGAAAGTGCAATAGTGGCACACATCGGCGCATAGCCGGGTGAGCGGGATGAACACTTTGGGCGAATAGGTCATGCGCGCCGGGCCGCGCGCATCGCGAATTGCGCAGGCCTCCGCCATCAGCTCTTCGAGGGGTGTATCCATTAGTCGCGCAATCAGCGCGGAATCTTGCGAAGCCATGCCTTCAACCTGTCATGATGCCGGCTGCTGACAGTGCTTCGCGCGCCAGCCTTGCCCGGTCGTCGGCTGTGCACATGACTGTTGCCGTAACCGTTACTGCTGCGCCGCGTGCCCTGATTTCGTGGGCTTCCGCGGCGTCGGCAAGGTCGATCAGCCAGTGATCGACCAGACCTGAATAATGGCCGGCGATTGCACAATTATTGCAGCCCTGACCGCGTTCGGCAAGCATCTTGGCAAGCGGCCCCTTGATGGCCTGTCCACCTACCAGCGGCGAGACGGCGACAATCGGGATTTTCCGGCCCAGCAGCGCATCGCGAACGCCCTCAAGCGCGAGAATCGGATCGACGCTGACGAACGGATTCGACGGACAAATCACGATGGCCGCAAGATCCGGACGCGACAATGCCTCCCGAAAAACCGGCGATGGTGCGGCAGGCAATCCGTCAAAGCGAATCCCGCGCACGGCGGGGCGGCACTGCTCGCCGACGAACCAATGCTGAAAATCAATCCACCCGGCTTCGGTTTCCACCTGGGTCCGCACCGGTGCATCGCTCATCGGTGCGATCCGGTGGCCGATGCCCAGCGCGCGGCTGAGCGCCAGCGTGACATCACTGAGGCTCTCACCGCCGCGCAGACGCATAGTCCGCGCAAGATGCATGCCCAGATCGCGATCGCCCAGATTGAACCAGTCAGGTGCGCCCAATGCGCGGAGCATGGCCATGGCCTGCCAGGTTTCGTCCACCACACCCCATCCGCGCGCGGTGTCATTCAGCCCCGCAAGGGCATAGACCACGGAATCGATATCTGGGCAGATTGTCAGCCCCAAATGCTCGAAATCGTCCCCGGTATTGACTGCAATTGTCAGGCGCTCTGCCGGCAGGACAGCCGCCAGCCCTGCCGCCAGTTTGGCGCCACCCACGCCGCCCGACAGCGCCAGGACGTGTCCGCTCACCGGAACATGTCCTCGGCGGCTGGGCGCAGGCCGCTGGTGGCGCCTGGCCCGTCATCGCTGGCGATCCACTGGCCGCAGCCGCGCACCAGCGCGGCAGGCGTGCCTTCGGCGCCCTCACCCATTGCGAGAACAGCCGCACCTGCAGCGGCGTCGGCCACGGCAATCACTGTTGCCTGCAAGGTGCGCCCGAACAAGTCCTGCCCCGTCCCCCGCCGGTCGTCGAGCACAGTCAGGCCGGCACAACCAATCGCGCCGCCGACAGTTCCGATCCGCCAGGCGCGGCCCATTGAGTCGGCAATGACAATCGCCGGACGGGCGCCGGTCAGGCGGTGAAGTTCGGCGCGTATCGTCCGGGCGCTGCCGTCGGGATCGACCGGCCAGAGCAGGACTTTGCCGCCCGCGACATTTGAAGCGTCAATCCCGGCGTTGGCCAGCACATGCCCGGTCTTGTGGCGGGCGATAATGGCCGACTTGTTCGCGCGCAGAATTTCACTGCTTTCATCTAGGATCAGCTGTGCCATCCCAGGCTCACGACCGGTCTCGCCCGCCAGCTTTCGCGCCTCACTGCCCGCTTGCACCTCGTTCAGGCTGACCAGACGGCCTTCCGCTTTGGAGACGATCTTTTGCGCAACCACGATCAGGTCATCATCACGCAGCGTTACGCCCGCTTTCGCAAGCGCTGAGGCCAGTTCGCCAGCCACGGACATGCCGGGCGCGAACAGCGGCATCCCGGCGACCGGCAAGACTGACATTTCCGGCATTGGCTGAGCATGCTCCCATCGCTCGAAATCGGCGGGCGATACAAAACCGTTTGCCTCGCCCGCACCCGGCGCTATCGGCAAGTCACTTGTCAGGCAATCCGTCTTTTCGGATCGCCGAATTCCGCGACTATTGGGAGAGGGTGATCATGGCGTCAGTTGCAGTTATCGGCGGAACCGGAAATCTCGGCCGGGGCATCACACGGCGACTGGCCCAGGCAGGGCACGACGTGACTATCGGGTCTCGCGCGGCAGACAAGGCGCAGGCCGCAGCGGACGAACTCAACAGCGAGCTTGGCCTTACCCTGCGTTCTGGCGACAATACCGAAGTTGCCCAAGGCAAGGACATCGTGATCGTGACGGTTCCCTATGCGAACCAGGCGGCAACTCTGCAGCAGATTGCCCCGCTGGTGGGCTCGGCCATTGTCGTCGATACGACTGTGCCGCTGGTTCCCCCCAAGGTAATGCGCGTGCAATTGCCTGCCGCTGGCTGCGCCGCGCTGGAGGGGCGCGAACACCTGGGGCCGGACGTGCGCTTTGTCTCGGCATTCCACAATGTCGCCGCGCATGTGCTCGACAGCGCACACAAGGTTGAATGCGACGTGCTGGTGTTCAGTGACGATGTGGAAGCGCGAAAAGCCATTGTCGAGCTGGTCAATTCGATGGGCCTTCGCGGACTGGCAGGGGGCGCTTTGGCCAACTCCGCCGCAGCCGAAGCGCTGACTTCGATCCTGATTTACATGAACAAGACTTACGCCGCCGACGGCGCGGGCATTCGCTTCACAAATCTGACGACCGCACCGCCCATTCCATGACGGCGAAGCAATGACAGTCTGGGTCGTCATTCCGGTCAAGCCGCCAGGCGAGGCCAAGACCCGTCTGTCCGAAGTGCTTGGCGACGACGAGCGCGGCCGGCTGGCTCAATCCATGCTGCAGCATGTCTATGCCGCCGCAAAAGGCGCCTCGGACGATTTGCGCATTGCCTTGCTCGGCCCATCGCGCCTCGGATTGCCTGCCGAGATCTGTCTGCTCGCCGATCCCGGCAGAGGTCTCAACGCTGCGGTCGCGAGCGCTTTGGCCGAAGTCTCTAAGCAGGGCGCGGAGCGGATGGTCGTGCTGTTTGCCGACTTGCCGCGCCTGACCAGCGCGGAAGTGGCCACGCTGGCGAATATGACCGGACCGGTCGTGGGCATCGCGCCTGATCGCCATGCCACTGGCACCAATGCCCTGTCGCTGCCGCTGCCCGAAGCCGCCCGCTTCGGCTTTGCTTTCGGACCGGACAGCTTCTCGCGCCACTGCGCTGAAACGCAAAGACTGGATTTGTCGGCGGAGATCATCCGCAGCCCTGGCCTTGCCAGCGACATTGACATGCCCGGTGATCTTTCCGACGCAGCACATATGGCAGACAAGCTTGGCGATGCTTGACCCGCGAGCATTTCCCAATACGTTCGCCACTCATCGACCTGATCAATGCCGGCTAAGGACGCCAAAATGACGATGAAACTGTCGGTCCGCGTCTGGGACTTGCCAACCCGCCTGTTCCACTGGCTGCTCGTCGCACTCATGGGATTTTCCTGGTGGAGCGCTGAAAATGACGAGATGGATTGGCACCGCCTTTCTGGCTCGGTCCTGCTTGGCTTGCTCACGTTCCGGATCATCTGGGGTCTGATTGGCAGTAATACGGCGCGGTTTGCCACGTTCCTGCGTTCGCCCGTTAAAGTCTTCGCCTATCTGCGCTCCTCCGCAGGCGATGCACCACACGCCGGACACAATCCAATCGGGGGCTACAGTGTGCTGGTGATGCTTGGCCTCGTTTTTCTCCAGGCCGTCACCGGGCTGTTTGCTGTCGATGTCGACGGAATTGAATCGGGCCAGCTTTCGCACCTTGTCAGTTTTGATCAGGGCCGCTTCGCATCTGAAGTCCACGAAGTCAGCTTCACAGCTCTGCAGATCGTCGTCGCGATCCATGTCGCCGCGATCCTGTTTTATGCCATCGTGCGAAAACGCAATCTGGTTCGGCCCATGTTGACCGGGGCGGACGCGCAGATTTCCAATGCCCACGGCGCACTGGTGCCTGCATCGCACGTGCGCCTCGGCGTCAGTCTTGCTGTTGCAGTCGCTATCGGCTGGTGGACCGCGGCAGGTTTTCCGATCTGACTCTCCGGTCGCTTAGAGTGCTTCCAACTTTGATTGCATCAAAGTCAGCACTCTAGAGTCTTGTTTTGCCGTGATTTCCGAGTCGCCAGATGATTCTATCTGGCTCGAAATCACTCTAGGCTTCTTCTGCGAGTGTGATCGCGCGGTGCAGCGTCATCACGGCTTCTGCTTCGTCATTTTGCCAGACAGCTCCGGAAACGGCGAGGAAATCTGCCCCCGCCTTGACCAGCGGTCCTGCATTTTCGGGACCAATTCCGCCGATGGCGACGCAAGGCAACTCGAACAGCGACTGCCACCAGGTGAGGATCTCCGGCTCGGCGCGGTGTTCTACCACCTTGGTTTTGGTCGGGAAGAACGCACCGAACGCAACATAATCCGCTCCTGCCTCGCCCGCTTCCATCGCCAAATGCCTGCTGGCATGGCACGTCACGCCAATCTGGGCATCGCGGCCGAGCCGTGCCCGCGCATCGGCCACTTCGCCGTCAGACTGGCCCAGATGGACACCGTCCGCACCGAGCCGTTTGGCGAGCGCGATCGAATCGTTGACGATAAAAGCCACATCGCGGTCCGCGCAGATGCGTTGAAGCGGTTCTGCCAGCGCGGCCGCGCGGTGTTCATCGATATCTTTCACTCTGAACTGAAACGCGGCAACCGGCGCTGCGTCGAGCGCTCGCGTCAGCCTTTCGGCGAATGATCCGGCAACGTCAGCGGGAGAGATGAGATAGATCTGGCACTGGGTCATTGCCCGCCCATAGAGCCTCTGGACACATTCCGGAACCATTCATCATGCCGTGCGTATCAGGCGGTATGTTGAAAATCCGCACAATGATGCTTGCGCTCGCAGCCCTCGGTACAGCCGGGACTGCCAGTGCCAGCCACGATCGCACGGCGCACGCCCGTCTTGGCCAGCCCGTTTATCTCAATGGCAATGTCCGCGTGACCCCGCTTCGCGTTCTCGAGGACAGCCGCTGCCCGATGGAGGCCCGATGCGTCTGGGCTGGTCAGGTCCGCTTATTGGCGCGCGTTGCCGTCGGGCGCAATCAGACCGTGCGACAGATTACGTCGAACACTCCGATTGTTGCCGGCAATGGCATGCTGGAACTGGTCTCGGTCATGCCGCCCAAGTCGACCCGGCATCAAATCCGGCCGCGCGAGTATCGCTTCAGCTTCACCTATAACCGCGACAATCGTCGGTAACTGATGCGGCGAGCTCGGGACTGATGCCTACGCCAGCGCCGCGCGGCGCTGGCGGGCTTCCTGCATCACCAGCCTGCTTCCGCACCGTTCAGCCTCGCGCCACACCCTATCGCGCGCTTCAAGGTCGGTTTCGCTTGCGGCAAGGGCTGAAAAGCAGACAAGGCGCATCCTGTCGCTGGGGTGCGTCTTGCCGAATCTGCATGCCAAATCCATCGCTTCGTCGGTGCCCAAGCCTACAGCGATCCGCATGAAGGCTTCGCTTGATCCATTGCTGAGGATTCGTCCGACAGACCCGTTCTGGACATCGAAGCTGTACTGATCGAGCCAGCCTTGCGCGCCGCACGTGTGCATGATGTTGAGCGACACCGAGAGACTGTCCGGCGGCGCCTGATCGTGGACATCGATATGCGCGCGGTAGAGCTGGATCTTCCCGTGGGACAACTGCGAACGTTCGACGAATCGCAGGTTCACCGGCTCACCACGCCAGCCTACAACTTCCTCGTAATCGAAGGCGTAATAGTTGCTCCAATAGCCCGGGCCGAAATAGCCGAGCGTCAGGAAGTTGAAATTGTGGTCGTGCGGTAAGGCATAGACGAAAGCCGCCCCGCCGCTGGCACGCATGATGTGCTCATCCTCTGACGGCCAGATGTTGGCGCGGATGAAGTAGTTTCCCTCGCCCGGCGGCCGCAGCATGATCACTTGCGGCCCATAGGAGTTTTTGCCGTCGTCTTCGCGCGGGCCCGAGGCCAGTTCGCGCACCAGCAAGTCACCCAGGAAATTCTGGTCATTGCCGAGCCGCCGCAATTGAAGCGCGGCATGATGCAAGTTTTCCTCGTCGTCCGGGGCGAATCCGCGCGAATCAATCGCATCGCAGAACGCATCGAGACCAATTGCGGCTTCGTCTTCGACAGCCATTACGCGGGGCATCGAGCCAGCTCCTGCAATTGCGGATGCATTTTGACAAGCTGGGCCCTCAAAGCTCCTGCTGGCGCCGCCAGAGGGTCGCCAGTGGCTGCTGCCACGCGGGAGAGCGCCTGAAAGCCCTCCAATGTATCCAGCGCAAGACATTCGCGAAGGGCCTGCCATCGTAATGCGGTGCTGCCCTCGCCCAGCGCGATGCCCGCCATCGCCGGCGCGGCATCGCTTCGGCGCATGCGCCCCAGCATCGCCATCATCAATTCGATCCGGCTGTCACGCGGGTTGCCCGCGGCCTGATGCACCAGTTCCCCGCTGAGAAGGTCGTATTCGCGCGTCGGTTCGTTGTGGGCGGACCGGCGCTGCAGCCGCAACGAAACCAGCGTCGTGCCGAGATCGCGTATCAGGCGCGATTCGCGTTGGCCATCGCGCGCCAGCAAGGTTCCTGCACGGATCGAGATTTCGCGGCGTTCGAGCAAGGCCGATCGCGGACCATTGGGTTTGCACGAAACGAGTTCAGCCACGCCAGTGCCCGCGAGGAACAACTCCCACGTTTCGTTGGGCCCGAAACTGACGTTTTTCGGCCTGGGCCTGCGCGCCATTTCGATTCCATCGAGGGAGACGAGCGACAAAGTGACGCGCCCGCTGCGGCCCAATAGCAATGTCGAGGTGCAACCGTCGGTCGAATGCCGCAGCGGCACGTGGCCCAGCGGCGCACTGCCAAGCGCTGCCGCATTCTGCGCCACAAATGTTGTACAAAGATCACGCGCCGCAGCGCTGTTCTGAGAGAATATTGCGGACAACGCGTCACAATGTGCCAGGGCCGTACCGGCATTCAGCAAGTCCAGCTCCGCAGAAACCTTTTCAAATTCGGGCGTCGACTTCCATCCGGCAACGGCTTTGTAGAGCACGGTCTGCGCGTCACGCTGCGGGGCATCATCGCCCCGCAGCGCGCGCAATTCGGGATGAATGATCACCCCGTCATGCTCCTCAGAGCATCCCACCCGGAGGGATGAGATCGTAGAGGAACGTCATCAAAACGATGATGGTATCGTCCGACCAGACGTCTCCGCTGGTATCGAGCATGCTTCCGAACATGCCGGTCACGGTGTCCAGACCAGGCAGCGACGAGAGGTCGATGTTGGGCAGGTTCATAGTAGTTCCCCCTTGTGAACGGGACGGGAGGCCCCGCCGGGAACGACCATGGGAAAACCCTTGGATCACTTGAAATTAAAAGATTGTCATCGCCCTCGCAGCCGACAAGCAACTGGAAGTGCGAGCTAATTTACATTGAGTGGAAAAGCGCCTGGTAGATTCCCTAGGGTGCGCGCAGCACCACAGTCAGGCCGGCCATTGCCGCAGGCACTTCACCAATTTCGACAGCGATTTGCCGTGCATCAGCGCGAACCCGGGCAATGATGGCGGGCGGGACGCCAGGCTCAAACGCTACCATGTCTGCCGCCCCCAGAAGGCGAGCCTCACGCAGCGTCAGATCATCGGGATCGCCGCTGCGCAAAATGATTTCGGCTACGCCGGGCTCAATGACGACAGCATCATCGTTCAGCCAATCAGCGACACGCTGACCGCTACCATCGTCGAGCGGATCGAGGATGCCGCCATCTGCCAGGGCCGCGTCGAGCGCGCGCCGCCGCTCGCCCGCATCGCTCCAGCGGCTGTGCATGGCAGCACGGGCCGCCGCGAGGCCGCTGGCCAGCGCGCCCAGCGCGGGGGGCAGGATGGCTTCCAGACGTAGCCGCAGGGCTTTCGCCAGGCCCGCCGAGGCACCGCCCGTGCCAATCGCAATCAGAACCGGCGAGCGGTCTAGCACGCTGGGAACTGTAAAATCGCAGAGGTCTGGCCGGTCTGGCACGTTGACCAGCACCCCGCGCGCGCGCAGCCGCGCTGCCACCTCTTCGGGATGCTCCAGTGCAACAAATGCCAGCCGGGCGGAAGGCTCAACCTCCGGCGCGACTGTGCCGCCAGCGCGCAGGACAAGCCGCCGCTTGGCCTCCGCCGCCTCGCCCTCGCCCAGTACAATCACCGGCTGGCCGGCAATGCGATGGAACAGGGGCAGGCTCTCCACCGGCGTTAGCTCAGCCAGTCCGGCACGCGTTCCGCCGCAAGGATCGTGGCAGGATCGATACGCTCGGCAACCACGGCCCAGCGATCCCCGTCGACCATCACTTCGGGAACCAGTGCGCGGCTGTTGTAAGTGTTGGCCATGGTAGCGCCATAGGCCCCCGCAGTGCGGAAAATCGCGAGGTCGCCGGCGGCGACGGCATCGATATCGCGCTGCTTGGCGAACGTGTCTGACGTCTCGCAGATCGGACCGACAATGTTGGCGATCATCCGCTTACCGTTGGGCCGCACGGCAGCGAAGTCATGCCAGGCGTCATACATGGCTGGACGCGCGAGATCGTTCATGGCCGCATCGACCACCACGAAAGGCGCGCCAACACCTTCCTTGACTCGGATGATCTGCGTGATCAGCACGCCCGAATTGCCAGCGATCACCCGGCCCGGCTCGAACATGATCGTTGCATCCCAGCCCTGCGTCACCTCGGCAACCATTGCGCCATAGTCTTCAGGTCCAGGGAGCGCATCTTCCGCGCGATAGGGGACGCCAAGACCGCCACCCAGGTCCATGTGAGTGACCTTGAGGCCCCGTCCGCGCAAGTCACGCATCAGCATGCCCATTTTCTCGAACGCCGCTCGCGAAGGGCCCAGATCGGTTAGCTGGCTGCCGATGTGCACGGCAAGCCCACGCATTTCGAGGCCCGGCAGCGCCGAAAGGCGGGCATAGATCGCGGCGGCGCGGTCATAGGCCACACCGAACTTGTTTTCCGCCTTTCCGGTCGAAATCTTGGCATGCGTGCCGGCATCGACATCGGGATTGACGCGCAGCGTACAGACCGCGCGCTTGCCCATGGCCTCGGCGATGGCCGAAAGTTCGGCGCCTTCTTCCTCGCTCTCGAGGTTGAACTGGCCCAGCCCCACTTCTACCGCGCGGCGCAGTTCTGCCGCGCTCTTGCCTACGCCTGAGAAGACGACATCGGCCGCAGGCATGCCCGCAGCCAGCGCACGCTCAAGCTCTCCGCCCGAAACGATATCCGCGCCGTAGCCCTCGCCCGCCAGCACTTTCAGCACGGCGAGATTGGGATTGGATTTCATCGCGAACGCCAGATGGATGCGCGGCAATTTGGCAAAGGCTTCGCGAAACACACGGGCATGCCGGATCAGCGTGGCACGGGAGTAGACATAAACCGGCGTGCCGACGGCTGCGGCGATGTCCGACAGAGGCACGTCCTCGGCGTAGATCTCGCCGTTCCTGAGAGTAAAATGGTCCATAACAGAGTGTCGCGCCTATTCCTTTGGCGGGAGCGAGAACGGATCGTCCGATCGTTCCTCGGATCGTTGCCGCAGCTCCACACTGCGTTCCGGAGCCGCTTGCGGCGTTGACGCGAGGAGCTGGGTGGAAGTGAGTTGTTCATCGCGCCCGTATGGCGCGACTGGCAGCGATTTGCCCGCTTGCGGCTTCAGATCTGCTCGCACACCGCAAGCGGCCAGGGCGAATATCAGGGACAGGGCGGCAAGACTGCGCATCGAAAACACTCCAGCCACTATTCCAGTCCCAGCGCCCTCTGCGCCTCGGCAACGCGCTTGCCTACCTCAACCGGCGCGGTTCCGCCATGGCTGGCGCGCGCAGCGACCGAGGCTTCGACAGAAAGTGCGGCGAATACGCGCTCATCGATCCGCGAGTCGATGGCCTGGAGGTCTGCCAGCGGCAAGGCGTCGAGCGCAACACCCCGGCTTTCCGCCAGCTTCACGGCAGTTCCGGTGATGTGGTGTGCCTCGCGGAAGGGAATGTCGGCCTGCCGCACCAGCCAGTCGGCAAGGTCAGTCGCCGTGGCATAGCCCAGTTCGGCGGCGGCGCGCATGCGGTCCGTGCGGAACTTCGCGCCTTCGATCATGCCAGTCATGGCCGCGATGGACAGATCGAGCAGCGATGCGGCCTCGAATACCGGCGGTTTGTCGTCCTGCATGTCCTTTGAATAGGCGAGCGGCAGGCCCTTCATCGTGATCATCAGGCTGGTGAGGCTGCCGATGATGCGGCCGGAGTGCCCGCGCACCAGTTCCGCCGCGTCCGGGTTCTTTTTCTGCGGCATGATCGAACTGCCGGTAGAGAGGCTGTCAGGCAGCACGACGAAGCCGAAAGGCTGGCTTGCCCAAATGATCAGTTCCTCGGCAAGCCGCGAGAGGTGAAGCGAACATTGCGCGGCGGCCATCAGGTAATCGAGAGCAAAATCCCGGTCAGAGACCGAATCGAGGCTGTTCGCAGTCGGGCGATCGAAACCAAGAGCCTTGGCAGTCATATCGCGATCAATGGCAAAGCCGGTGCCGGCCAGCGCCGCGCTGCCCAGCGGACACTGGTTCATCCGCGTCCGCGCATCGGCAAAGCGTGAACGGTCACGCGAAATCATTTCGTAATAGGCCATCAGGTGGTGACCGAGCGTGACAGGCTGCGCGGTCTGCAAATGTGTGAAGCCCGGCATGATGCTGGCGGCGTGTTCGCCCGCCCGGCTGACCAGCGCAATCTGCAAAGCTTTCAGCCCCGCATCGACACCATCGCAGGCATCGCGCACCCAGAGGCGGAAATCCGTCGCCACCTGGTCGTTGCGGCTGCGCGCCGTGTGCAGTCGCCCTGCCGCCGGGCCGATCAGTTCGGCAAGCCGGCTCTCGGTGGTCATGTGGATGTCTTCAAGGTCCCAGTTTTCCGGGACGCCATTGGCTTCGTATTCCGCCGCCACCTCGTCCAGACCGGCAGCAATCGCGGCGGCGTCATCCGCCGAGACGATGCCCTGCTGGCCGAGCATGGCGACATGCGCCTTTGATGCGGCGATGTCTTGCCGCCACAGCGCCTTGTCGAACGGTATCGAGGCGTTAATCTCGCGCATGATCGCCGAGGGTCCGGCCGCGAACCGTCCGCCCCACATGACATTGGAGCCGCTCTTGCTGTTTTCCCGCTCGCTCACTGCTGCTGTCCTCATTCTGGCTCTGGGAGCCGGTGGCTGCGATAGGCAAAGTGCCGAGAAGGCGCAACCGCAGGCTGCAAGTGACGCACCGGCGGCAAAGCTGGACCGGACCCACCGGGGAACCGACCTGCCGCCGATCACCGTCACTGACGCTTCCGGCAAGTCGCTCGCCTTATCCAGCCTCAAGGGCAAGCCGGTGCTGATCAACCTGTGGGCAACGTGGTGCGCGCCCTGCGTGGTCGAACTGCCGACGCTGAATGCTATTGCGGGCCGGGCGGACCTGAACCTCGCGGTAGTGACCATTTCACAGGACATGGCCCAGACCGAAAAAGTGCAGGCTTTTCTCGACCAGCGGGGCCTCGCGCAGTTGCCGGCATGGCTCGACACCAAGGGCGACCTTGCCTTCCACTACGGCGTCCAGACCTTGCCTGCGACGATCTTTTACGATGCCGCAGGCAAGGAAGTCTGGCGCTTCATGGGCGAACGCGATTGGCGCAGCAAGGAATCGATGGAGCTGCTGGCCGAAGGTGGCGCGCGCTAACGCAGCTGAACCACGTTGTCGGGCAGACGCACGCGGCGCTCGCCGGTGTACTGGCTTGCCATCGGCTCGTCCGACACTTCGACAGTCTCGGATGCGCCGAAGCCATTGAACTTCGTGCGCATCGCAGCGCCATACGCGCCGAGCATGCCGATCTCGATATAGTCGCCCGGGCCGATATCGTCCGGCAGCTCGAACGGACCTTCCATGTGATCCATATCATCACAGGTCGGACCGAAGAAGCTGAACGGCGAAGCCTCTTCGCTGGCGTTATCGCGCAGCAATTTCACCGGAAAGCGCCAGCCGACATGCGCTGCATCAAACAGAGCGCCATAGGCACCGTCGTTGATGTAGAGCTCACGCCCGCGGCGCTTTTCAACGCGCACGATCAGCGAATTGTATTCCGCGCACAGCGCCC
>Ga0075366_10000167_pt1 | contig 28115 bp, 30 predicted proteins | sample EndMethybrTD3031_FD_72351 | JGI IMG/M metagenome (GOLD analysis project Ga0075366, IMG submission 72351) | Populus endosphere microbial communities from Tennessee, USA - Endosphere MetaG P. TD hybrid TD303-1 | ecosystem: Host-associated > Plants > Roots > Endosphere | place: USA: Tennessee...
AATGCCACCCCGGCTCAAATCGCTTTAGCTTGGTTGCTGGCACAGAAATCATGGATCGTTCCAATTCCGGGGACAACTAAGCTTCACCGTTTGGAAGAAAACCTTGGAGGCGCGGATATAACACTCACAGATAGCGACCTGAACCTGATCAAAGCTGCATTGAATGACATCGAGGTTCAAGGTCATCGTTACTCCGCTGATGCGCAAAAACTATTGGGACGCAAATAATAGAAAGATGGGTGAAGTTACCTGCTCCACCCATCTTTTATTTAAATGGAACCGAAACACAATAATTAACACCAATTGACAAACCAAAAAATGAGACACATGAAAAAATTAATCTTTGCTTTAATCTTGCTAACCTCAGGCATACAACTATGCCAGGCACAGGCCAATCTGCCAAGCGTGGCCAAAACCCCGTCAAAAGAAGAACAGGAATTACTCGACCTTTCTAAAACTAAGTGGACGTGGATGGCCGATAAAAAGGTTGATGCCCTGAAGGATCTGTTTACCGAAAAATGTGTTTTTGTACATATGGGTGGAAGCTGGGGCAAAGATCAGGAATTGAATACCATAGGTGGGTATATCATACTCCTCACAGATTTTGATAAATTTCCTGCATTCCTCAATCCAATCTGCTTCATCAAAATCAGCAGCAATGAACCAGGAGTTGTTATCCTGCAATAGGGGATATAATCCGATAAGATGTTCGCCTTTTAGATGCTTTATAAGATTATCGTCTGTTAAAGGTTGGTAGGTTTTATCGGTAAAAGTTTGAAAAGTGCCACCTTTCATTTGATGCAGTCGATATCGGTGCGGATCAAAACTGTAAGCTGGCATATAGCTGCTTTTACCGCCTTTTTCCCACCTTAAAGCAAACACATCCTCCCTGCCTTTGAATAGGGATTTATACAAATTAAGTCGATCATCTTTCATTCAAAGTAAATATGTTATTCAAACACACCTATAGCATTTAACTATTCTCAATTTTATTTTGAAACCAATGTAGATAGCGTTCTGTCTGAGAAGCCAGATAGTAGGGCAAATTAAGCAAATGATATTTTTTTCCTTCAGGGGTTACAGCTTCTGTAATCAATATTTCCCCGGCGTAGAACCGTACAGCCATTTGATGGGAAACTAGATCCATGTATAAATGCAGGGATTTAAGTTTCCCCTCTGTCCCGGATTTTACTTCAATTGGAATGAGTTTGCCTTCAAACGGCCAAATAAAATCCACTTCAGCAGAAGAAGTCGCTTTTTCCCTTACCCAAAAGTTAAGACTGCTTAAAGCGTTGTATTGTGAAGCCAGCAGCTCTTGTCCAACCAGATGTTCGATCATTGTACCCTGATATACTTTATTTAAATCACTGGTACCTAATATCTCTTTTTGAATACCTGCAAAGTAATTGAGCATCCCAGTATCCAGAATTTGTAATCGTGGTGACTTTTTATGATCGGGTAGTAATGGGAGTTTTGTATCAGTAGATGGGTAAAGCAACTGTATAAGCAACGCATTCTCCAAAGTGCGCAAAGCTTCGCTCATATCCCGGGAACGATAAGAAGAGTTACCAAAACCTTCAAATTTTATACGTTTTCCAGCTTGTGAAAACGATGCTCGTATAGCATGTCGAATATATTGTGTCTGCGAACTTGTTGTTGCATACTTCTCTACATCATCTACATAAGCTACAATGAGAGATTCGTAAATAGTTTGTAATGCAGTTAAATCTTTGCTTACGCTGTAATTATTCACAATTTCGGGCATACCACCGATCAATGCATAAGTATGAAAAAGTTGCAATAATTTAGTATGTGTAAATTGTGGGGCCGGTGTAGTTTCTAAATAGTCTAACGCAGCACTTTCACCAACGGCATCCAAAAATTCAGGAAACGAGGCCGGTCGCAGTACTTTGTATTCAACCCGTCCAACGGGAAAACTTATGTTTTTATTAAATAAAGTTTCGAGCATACTACCCGCCGCAATTATAGCTATATCAGGTTCCGACTCATAGAAATAGCGTAAAATATTCAATGCTTCCGGCACCTCTTGTATCTCATCAATGAAAATAAGAGTTTTTCCCTTTTTTGACAGCACTTTATCTTTTATAAAAAATAAGGTTTGTACTAACACCTCGATGTTATTGAAATGCTCAAAGGGTAACCTATCGTTAGCTAATTCCAAGTTGAGATAAATGTATTGCTCAAATCGCTTTGCGAATTGATTAATCATTGTTGTTTTACCAACTTGCCTTGCACCTCTAATTACCAGCGGCTTACGGTCATGTTTAGTCAACCATTTTTCTAATTCTGCTACGATACTTCTTTTGAACATGTCACAAAATTAGGGTAATTTATCGAAATAAATGGCACAAAATAAGGGTAAATATTAATAAAATATGGCACATAATAGGGGTTGAATTAATGAGAAACTTTCATGTTTATGGGCTTTTTTTCACTCCGGAATAATAATGGTTAAACGCAACGTAAATAGTTCTGGCAAGAAAGGTTCCAGCAATGCTGCACTTACCCAAGTCAACTAAAGTCGAGGGAAAAAACAGCATCCGGAATAATACCAGCAAAAAAGCAATAGTAACGGCGATAGTTAACATGGCCTTACAGCGGATGTCATACAGCTTTTTGTATTCTTCGATGGTATATCTTCGCCTCCTCGCCATCTGATTAAGATATTTTAAGTTGTCCCTTCAACTCCCTAATTTTCAGATCTAAGGCGCTCAATTCGTCTTCCAACTGGATTATTTCTTTTGATAACATCGCTGCGTCCACAACAGTTTTTGTTTCTCCAGCGGCAAAATAGCGAGCGATATTCAGGTTATAATCGTTCGCGGCGAGTTCTTCCTTAGTGACAATCTTATTGAATGTCTCATGCTTAGTAGCGACCTGCTGATTGTCGAAAAATTCCTTTACGCTTTCTACAATCGCATTAATAGTGGATGCGTTTAAACCCTCTTTATCCCGAACCTGATTGGGGTAGCTCGCAAGATCTATCATCAATAAGCCTTCTGGCCGCCTTTCTTCCGCTTTGCGCAAACAAAGGATACATAGGGGAACATTCCATAAATTAAAAAGACCGGCAGGAAGAGAAATGATAGCGCTGATGATATTGTTATCGATCATTTTCCTTCGTATTTGTTCCTCGGCCCCTCCTCGGAAAAGAACACCGGCGATTGATACTAAAAAGGCTGTTCCTGAAGGCTTTAAAGAAGCAATCGCATGCAAAATATAAGCATAATCTGCTTTACTTGCCGGCGGTGTCCCCCAATCAAATCGATGATACGGATCGCCCGCCGCCCGTTCTGCGCCCCAGCCGCTCATACCGAACGGCGGACAACTAATCACTTTATCAAATTTCTGTAAATTGCCGTTTTGGGTAAATTGCGGATGGCTCAATGCATCCCCGACAGCGATATTGTTGGGGTCTTGACCGTTGATTATCCATTGCATTTTTGCAAGGCTCAAAGAAGTCATATTACGCTCTTGCGCAAAGGCTGTAGTCAAATTGCTCGATGAAGATTCAGCGTATCGAACAACATTCATCAGCAAAGCTCCTGTACCACAAGCCGGGTCATAGACAGTTTCTTCTGGCTTGGAAGATATATTGTTCAAATGAGCTAGTAATTCTCGCAAACTTTTTGGGACCATGAAGCCTCCACTGCGCCTAAGTTCAGTTTCTGTGTGTTTGTCCAGTAAGTCGGCAAATATAGCTGAGAACGCAGTTCCTTCCTTACTGAGGTATTTGCTATTGAAATTCAGTGTATCAATCATCGAGATCAATTCCATTAGGAGTCTTCCAGTTTGCCTATGATACCTCCGGTCAAAGTAATTCAGATCTGATTGCAAAAATACGCCAACTAACAGCGGATCATTGATTTCTTCTAAGGCTAAAAGCGCCTTACTCAGCGTTTCTGAAAGCTCGCTTTCTTTCGACAACATTAGATTTGAAAATCGATATTGTTCCGGGAAATTTAGCTGATGTGATTTCTGTTCGATCCCAATATCATCACGATTGTCCTCTAAGAATTTATAGAAAAGCAGTTGCAGTAGCAAGCTAAAGGCAGACTCTGCCGACAATAGTCCCCTAAATTGGTCAAAGCTCTTCCATAAATGTTGATCTAATATTTTTTGCGGAGTGGTCTCTTTATTCATTTTGACCTCCTTTTTTTACTAATTCCATCAGCTCATGATCCAACAATATTTTTCGTTTAGAGGCCAGAGCCTGCAACATCGATATCCGTTGCTGTTCAAGGTTCGCTAATTCACCGATAGTCTGTTGAATATGCAACGGCAAACTCGGTATTGGCAAATTCTGCAAATCTTTAAGCGACAAATTTTGTACGGTTGTGCCTTTCTGCATAGCCCGTAAAGTTTCCTGAGCAGTTTCACATTGCAGATACCATGATAAAAATGTTGAACAGGTTTTTAATCCGTTCGGTCGAATAACAGCGAATGCTGCGCTACAGACATATTTAGTGTTATCAGGCAATGTTAGCTGCGTGACAGTATTTGCGCTGCCTTTGATCGCAATCAATATATCACCATCGCTGAGTAAGTATTTTTCATAATTTTGAAATAAGTCAATGCAGGGCGCATCGCTGATGGATTTCAAGTTTTTAGGTTGAATGACATGTATCGGACCATCTTCCATGTAATTCATGGAATCTCTGAAAGTGTAACCCGACAATAACGAACTAACTTGACTTAGTATTTGCATAATCTTATTATGCAAATATATCAATTTATTTACATAATAAGATTATGCAAATGTTTTTATATGTAGCGCTTAAATATCTTTTGTTCAAAAGGGCTTAATATTCTTATTAAACCGGGATTAGCTTCGAATTTATAGCTGATTTGTTGAAGGGTAGAACAATCTTTGAAAACATCTCCTATTTTCCTGATAATGTCATTCGGTAAGCCAGTGTCCGTGGCCGTCTAAGGAATCGTTCGTAAGTCAATAAAAAACCGGGCGATGCCTCTTCAGCATACAAAGTCGTGCCTCTGCAAAAATCCATCAAACTGTTTCTTAAAGTACGGTAAGTAGATGCACTTTTCTTGCGACCCTGCGTTTCGAGGTAGTCAATATGAATTTGACCGAAAGCCAGCAAGTCAACTTTTTCATTTCTTTTTAGCAGGTGAGCTTTGATATCACCAGCAGCCATCAAGTCGACCTTTACACCGAGCAATGAGATCGCTTCCCTATACTCATCAAGAAGCACGTAGAGAATGCGATTAAGGGTCGTATCCTTAATTTTAAAGCTTTTATCAAGCTTTTTTCTGTAACATAATGTTCAGTGTCCATAAACACCCGAACCTTGTTATGGTGTATGCACACCTTAGCATTGAAAGTACCATCTGTTTTTTTGTGGTGTTTGTACACCTTAGCGCTTAGAGTAGCCATATTCATTTTAATAGCCACGAGAAGACTGTTACGTATTTGTAACGTTTTTCCGTGAAGTTCAACAAAAAATCCTGCGAAACTGAAATATGGAAATACTGACCTCCCGGAAGAGAGCTGCTGCAAAAACCGCGTTTTTACAGCAGAAAAGGCCACTTTTAAACAAAAAAAAGCCTAGCGGACGTGCTAGGCTTATTGCTCCTGAGGCTGGGCTCGAACCAGCGACCCTCTGATTAACAGTCAGATGCTCTAACCGGCTGAGCTACTCAGGACTATTTTTCCGTTTGGAGTGGTGCAAAAGTATAATTTCTGCGGTAATTTCGCAATATTTGCGCAAAAAAAATTTAAAATATTTTACATGAGTTTGTTAGTTATTGGTACTGTGGCATTTGACGCAATTGAAACCCCCTTCGGGAAGACGGATAAAATCGTTGGCGGGTCGGCAACCTTCGCAAGTTTGGGTGCATCTTACTTTTTTGATGATATAAATATAGTTGCGGTGGTAGGCGATGACTTTCCACAGCATGAGATTGAAGACCTGAACAAGCACAATGTGGATACCGAAGGCCTGCAAATTAAACAGGGCGAGAAATCGTTTTTCTGGAGTGGCAGGTACCATAACGATATGAACAGCCGCGATACATTGGTTACAGAGTTGAATGTGCTGGCAGATTTTGACCCTATCATCCCTGAATCATACCAGGACTGCGAATACCTGATGCTGGGCAATCTGTCTCCGCAAGTGCAGCAAAGCGTTATTGCGCGCCTTAAAAACCGCCCCAAGCTTATTGTGATGGATACCATGAACTTTTGGATGGACATTGCGCTGGATGAACTGATGAAGACCTTGAAGCTGGTTGATGTACTCACTATCAATGACGCCGAAGCCCGCCAACTCTCGGGCGAATTCTCACTAGTGAAAGCTGCCCGTAAAATACTTACCATGGGCCCCCGCTACCTTATTATTAAAAAAGGTGAGCATGGCGCGTTGCTTTTCCATGAAGATAAAATATTTAGCGCCCCCGCACTTCCATTAGAGGAGGTTTTTGACCCTACAGGGGCAGGCGATACATTTGCCGGCGGCTTTATCGGCTACATGGCCAAAGCAGGCACCGTGAGCTTTGAAAGCATGAAAAATGCCATTATCTATGGCTCGGCCCTGGCATCTTTCTGCGTTGAAAAATTTGGGTCTGAAAGATTAAGGAACCTGACACAGGAAGAAATTACTGCCCGCATAGCCCAATTTGTAGGATTGGCTAAGTTTGAGATATAAAGAGCCAGCCCCCTCCCAAACCCTCCCCGGAAGGGAGGGCTTTAAATATTATCCAAAAGTCTCCCCTTCCGGGGGAGATTTAGAGGGGGCTTGGGGGGCTTGAACTTAGCCTGCCCACTTTCTCAAACTTTTCAAATACAGTTTCGGTATGGGGCGCATCGGCAAGTTCGGGTGTCAAGTCCTGGCCGGCCCAGTGCTCGTAATGTTTGCCGTTTCGCCATAAGCGGCTTTCGGTTACATCGTATATAATACCTTTATAGGCCACCCAAATTAAGGGCTTATCCTGCCCGTTGCGCAAGGCCAGTTGCGATTTAGTATATTCAGGCAGATTGGTCATCAGTTTTTTTTCTTGCTTTAAAGTACTCAAAAAAGCCGATATTCATAAGTAACAGCGCCATTAGGTAAAAATGATCTTCTATGGGTATTGTCCCCACCCTTTTGCCCATATTTTGGCTATTGTTATATATAACCACCGGAATAGATGTTAAAATTCCGTTAACAAGGTAAAAAGGAAGCAGCGCAACTACATAAGCCGAGTAAAAACGGTTTAGCCATCCTCCATTAATTACATATTGAAGTATTAACAGTAAAACAAGCAAAAGCCCAAAAGTAATTGCTGTATAAACTTTATCATAATAAAAAATAAGCCCCAGAATAGAAAACATAATTACCAGGCTGCTAATGATACTGGTTAACCTGCTATCTATTTGCCATTTTACGTAATATTTTAAACAGGCATAGATAAAAATACATGCAAATGGCACGGTTAAAAAAAAGAGGACTTCTTCTAACGGCAAACCCCAAAGTGTAACACCGATAATATATTCCGGATTGAATGACCAAACGCCTTTCATGGTAAACAGTACATCCCAAAATAAAAAGAACAAGCCGGTTACTGCCATACCCGGCCATATATATTTCCAGCTTTTATAAAAATGTACCTTTTTATCAAATGATAAAACAACCGGGAAAAACACCGTCGATATATTGATGACCAGATAGGTATATTTCACTTCAATGCCGCTAAATGTTTGGTCAAATCCTCATTTTGAACTGCGGTACACCGTTTAGAATTCAGCAGAAATTTGATGATGGCTACCGTTAAATCCTTGTCGCCGGTGCCGTAATTTTTTTTGTCAAGTTGTGCTATAATTTCATCGCGGTCTGTGATCAAATCTTTGTTAAAGCCTAAAAAGCCCGGCACATTATGCTCAACAGAGAAGCGCAAAAACCGGATCTCGATATTATGCGGATCGGCGCTTACGGCTGTTTTGTAGGTAGCCTCGGCGTTATTCAGGTGCTTTACCTTCATATAGGGGTTCCAGCTGAGTTTAGCCTTGCATGCCGATAAAGTGGCCACATAGGCGGTAATAACCCCGGGAGGGTTCTTAATTGCCGCCAGGCTTTTATATAATGAGTCGGTTGTTTTACTGCTATTCATGCATACTACCAACAAACTGCGAATATGCCTCAGGTTAGGCTCATCTGCGTGGGCAAATCCGGTATTAAACCATAGGAAAAAAGCAAAGGCGAATAAAAAGATACGTTTAGTCATTAAATAACATTTAGTTTTTGTTGTGATGCCGCCTTAATATCGAAGCCAATTTTGCGGCTATCAGTACTACTGTACCCCAACCAATTATTATCGTAAAACTTGATCACCATAGCCGGGGCGTACCCAAAAGTACAAATTGTAGCCTGTATTGTTTTTTATCGGTATAAATACCCGCCATTTAGCAGAAAAGATTGTCGTTTTGCGCTGATGGGCATCATGTCGGGTTAATGTCGGGTATAAATACAGCCGGATTTATTGTACCTTAATCGGGTTAATTATAACATTGCTCAAGAATTTTATCAAATTATGCAACAACCAGCCTTAGGTAAAAAGATTGCTAAACTCAGAAAAGCCAGGGGCTTAACGCAGGAAGAACTTGTTGAAAAATGTAATTTAAGCGTACGTACACTACAACGGATAGAAGCCGGCGAAGTAACACCACGGAGTTACACCATAAAACTAATTTTTTCTGCCCTTGGCCATGTGGCCTATGAGCCCACGCAAAGTTTAGCCGAAAAATTAAGCAAAGCCTGGCAACCTGCAATAAACCAGATTCAAAAATTCTGCAGTTACTCAATTGATTTATTTAATTTAAAAACCAATGCAATGAAAAAATTAACCATTTTATCTATTTTCTTTTTAACACTTTGCACCATTATCTTTTCGGCTTGCCTCAGTACAAAAAAGGTTATCACCGACCAAAATGCATTAGTTGGTACCTGGCAAATAATGCGCAACGGCATTCCTGATACCACTTATGGCGATAAGGCAGGACAAATAAGGTACAAAACCATTACAGATAGCAGGTTTATAGTTACGGATATACTATTTGCAAAGAAAGAGGTGTACGCTGCTTTTGCTGGATCGTATACATTAGATGAAAAAAATAAAACTTACTCGGAATTGGTTGAAGCAGCCGGAGGTGGATATACACAATATATGAACGGGAAAATAGGTACTTATAAATATCGCATCACAGATTCATTATGGTATATAAAAGGAAACGGGTATGATGAGGTTTGGAAAAGAGTAAAGTAGTTTGGCTAAGCTGCTATGCAAACTTATTGGTTAAGCGCAGATAATCGTCCTAAACAAAGAACCCGCCTCATAAGCGGGTTCTTTTTTATATGTATAATATATGGTTGAGTTTATGGTTTAGTTTTCGGCGTAAACGGGCTTGGCAATGCCGTTATCGTAGGCTTTCAAATTTTTCTTTAATAGCTTACGCGCAACGTGGATACGGGTTTTTACAGTACCGATTGGAATCTCCAGGTGATCGGCAATCTCGTGGTACTTATGGCCTTCAAAATACATGGTAAACGGAACATAGTAATCTTCGGGCAACCTGTCTAAAGCTCTTTTAATGTCATCCATCACAAACTTGGCTTCGCCCTGATTTTTTGTTGAACTGAATACCAGGTTTGGAGAAGATATCTCGTCGCTTTTGGTAACAAATGTGCTCATTTTTACAAAACGGCGGTAGTTGTTAATAAATGTATTTTTCATGATGGTGTATAACCATCCTTTTAAATTAGTACCTTCTTTAAACTTATTGTAATAAGTTATGGCCTTCAACATTGTATCCTGAACAAGGTCGTTAGCATCGTCTGCGTCATGCGTAAAATGTAAGGCATATGATCTTAATGATGTTGCTTGACGTAATACCAGGGTGTTAAACTCAATCTTTGTCATTTTGTTAAAGTTTTGTGTTAACAGTTAGACAAGCATAGTGCCAGTACTGTATTAAATTTAGCACAAAACAGGCTACCGCCCCTGATAACCGACAAATAAAACAAAAGTGTATATATTACACTTTGACAACAAACAAAACCCTGCTTATCAATGTGTTAAATACTACAGGCATAACCCTGATAAAAATTATCAAAACAAAAATTGTTACGATAATTTTATTAAAAACAAATGAAAACAAAATGGAAGATTTAGTTAAAATTTAATTTCTTAACTAATAATATTCACCTCGCGTTGTAGCATAACGCCAAATTTAGCGTACACACTGTCTATAATTTGCGACGAAAAGTTGTACACTTCTGCTCCCGTGGCCCCGCCGTGGTTCACTAATACCAGCGCCTGGTTCATCCATGTTCCGGTGCGGCCAACGGTTTTTCCCTTCCATCCGCATTGCTCAATAAGCCATCCGGCAGCCAGTTTTACCTGCTCATCGGCGGCCGGATAATTAACTACATCGGGGAACTTAGCTTGTACAACTTCAAATTCCTGCCGGCTGATCACCGGGTTTTTAAAGAAACTACCGGCATTGCCTATAGTTGTAGGATCGGGCAGTTTAGATACCCGGATATGTGAAACTACCTGCGATACATCTTTAATAGTGGGCGATGTAATGCCCCGACTAGCTAATTCCTGCCCTATGGCACCATACTGCGTATTAATATTGGGGATAAGCGATAAATGAAACTTAACAGATACAATGATATACTGCCCCTTTAGCTCGCTTTTAAAAACACTTTCACGGTAACCAAATTTACAGTCGGCTTTGCTAAACGTTTTGAAAGTGCCCGTAGCTATTTCAAAAGCCCTGCAGCTCACAAACGCGTCTTTAAGCTCGACACCATACGCGCCTATATTTTGAATAGGCGATGCGCCTACCGAACCGGGGATAAGGCTCAGGTTTTCAATCCCGGCATATCCGCGGGCAACGCAAAAATTTACTAAATCGTTCCATACCTCGCCGCCGCCGGCTTCTACAAACACATCATCGTGGCTTATCCGGTGTTCAATTCCCCGTATATTCATACGGATCACCAGCCCATGAAAATCTGTAACCAATAATAAATTGCTGCCTCCGCCTAAAACCAGGCGTTCGGTTTGCTGCCATTGTGGGTCGGCAAAAAGTTCAACCAGGTCGTCCTCGTGGGCTATCTCCACAAAATAACGGGCCTTGGCATCAATGCCGAATGTATTGAAGTTTTTAAGGGATACGTTTTCCTGTATTTGCAGCATGGAGGTTTGATTTCGGATTTCGGATGTTCGATGTCGGAATTATTAAGGGGCGAATTTCGGAATTTTAATTAACATGAAATGAATGCATACAAAAGTTGCCATTTCAGTTAGTCATAAATAAAACGTGTATGACATGGCTGCCTGCTTAACTGTGCAAAACAGACGTAGAATCTCTGTTTTTGGGTACCCGAACAATACAAATTTACTTGTTTTGGTTTACATTCAAAAACAGCCGCTCATCAATTCATAAATTCTTAAAAATAAGATAGTTAATTTCAAAGTTTTCATAAAAAAGGCACAGTTTATTTCAAAAAAAACATAAGAAATTTCAAAAAAATACAAGTGGAATTTTTTGTTCAAAATCCAGAAAGAGCAGTATAAAAAATCGGCGATCTTAAGTTTTAAACTGGCAGGTTCGACACAGATACCTCCTGGTAGTTGAGAGGTTAATTAAACCAGGCCGGCAAAACAATTAAAAATGGTTATCTATACAATTCTTCATAGATGTATTATATTTATCAAAAACAAATTGCCTGAGCCCATGACAAAATCATTAATACCATTTGCTTTATATTTCGCGCTTCTGTTTACCGCCTGCAATTCCGGGCCGCAAAAAACGGATGCGCAAAATTATGCTGACACTGCCGCAAACCCGGCTAAATCAATTATAGCTGTATTGAACTCAGAAGACCCGGTTTTAATAGATAGCTCAGAAAATGTGATGTATCCGCTGGTAAATAAACCAAACGAGGATGAAGGATTATCATTTAAAAAAGACATTCGGGAAGAAACGTATTGGAATATCATATTCTATAACACAGCCACAAAAAGATATCGATTGTTAGATACCGGGCGTAAAATGATGATCAATAGTTATAATACATCATACGCTAACCGGCAGTATCGCTATACTGACCCATATACATCCGATGTTGCCGAACGCTCTGCATTAAATGCGATAAAAAAAGCAACTATATCTTTTACTCGATAATCATACACGATTTTAACGGCAATGGTAATCTGGACAACGGTGACCCAGACTATCTATTTATATCCGACAAAGACGGAAATAACTTCAGGCAAATCTCGCCAGATAATTGTAATGTGAATAGCTGGGAACTAATTAAGAAATCGGGCAAAATTTTGATGCAGACTGTCAGTGATACCAATCACGATAAAAAATTTAGCAATGAGGACATTGTTGTACCGTACGTATACGATTTAAAAAAAGGAGGAAAGGCAGAACCTGTATTTGATACCCAATTCAGCAAAATGGTGAATGATTTACATCAAAAATTATGGCCGGCTAAAAACAAATAACCACTCTGGTCTACTCACTCCAGGGCAAATATTTCACCGTATTAGCCACTTGCAAGGTTGGCTTAACAGTGTTCAATTGTTCGCCGTTTAAAACACGCTCATACAATAACAGGTATTTTTGCACCATGGTATGTACCATAAAGTTATCCATAGCATATTCGTAACAATGCCGGTTGCTAAATTGATTTATCGCCTTAAGCCCGTTTACCAACTCCGATTTGCTGTTACTTAATAAACCAACTTCGGCCGCCACCAGTTCGGGCAGCGATCCGTAGGGCGTAGCCAATACCGGGCAGCCAAAATACAGGCTTTCAATAATGGCCAGCCCAAAAGGCTCGTGCCATAAAACGGGGAACAACAATGCTTTGGACGTATTTAACACGGCAGACTTAACATCGTTATTAACCATACCTTTAAAACGCACGTTTAAATTTGGTGTAAACCGCAGCCCCATTTTTAAATTGAGCCGCGTACCCCCCAATACAATCAGCTTGTCGCCGCTTTGAGTGGCTACATCAATAGCGCCTTTTACATTTTTAACTTTCCAGGCCGCTTTGGCCAGAAAATGTGCATGCATCCGTTTTTTCGACAGATCGGGCTTATGGTAATCATCCGGGTCGAGGCCGTGGTGTACAAAAGCCTCACCGCCATAACGGCTGGCCTGGTTGGCCGATACAAATACTGAATTTCGATTTAGCAACTGCTCAAACGGAGGGTTATCGTGTACATTAATAAGATAAGGTTTTTTGGTAAACCCACTCACCTGGAAATGAAAATGAACTAAATCAACATCATCGGGCACCTGTAGGTTAATATCAACGGCGGGATCATACGCCAGCACTTTAGCAAAAGGGCAGTTTGAGCCGGGGGCGACAAGGTAGGTAACCGTATGCCCCAAGCGGTTAAGTTCTTTACCAAGCCACCAGATCATCCGCTCGGTACCGCCATATTTAGGTGCAGGGATTTTTGTATTGTTTGCTATTAATATCTTCATGTAAATACAATCGCCCCGAATTTCGGAAATTTTAACCGGATTGTTGATTTTAAGGCGACGCCGATAACTTACTTTCCAATAATTCCATACAATCGAGCAAAAGAATCAATAAATAGCCGGATAAAATGTTAATATTTTAAATTTTAGTTGACTTAAATACAAATAGTCAACTTTTTTAATTATTTTAGAAACTTCATTAACTTCTTAACGATTCAATAACACAAATGACAACCATTACAAAGCCCGAAATGCAGGCGCAAAAGAAAACCATTGTAAGCCCGGTAATCATCATCGGCGTTCTATTCTTCATTTTCGGGTTTGTAACCTGGCTAAACTCGGTACTGATACCCTATTTAAAAATAGCCTGTCAGCTCAACAACCGCGAATCGTACCTGGTGGCAAGTGCCTTTTATATAGCGTACTTATTAATGGCCAAACCATCGGCCTGGTTACTTAAAATATTCGGGTTTAAAAACGGGATGGCTGTAGGCTTGGTAATTATAGCCGTTGGTGCGTTAATATTTATACCTGCCGCTTTAACGCGTACCTACGCCATCTTTTTAATTGGCCTGTTTGTACAAGGCAGCGGGCTTGCGGTTTTGCAATCGGCATCAAACCCCTATATCACTATAGTTGGCCCGCCCGAAAGCGCCGCGAAGCGTATCAGCGTTATGGGTATCTTTAATAAGTTTGCCGGCGTATTGGCACCAATTGCGCTTGGTGCGGTTGTTTTAAATAACATTGACGCTTTTAATGCCAACCTGGCCAAATTAGATATTACCCAAAAAACAGCCGAGCTTAACGAGTTAGCATCAAGGGTAATATTGCCTTATGTATTAATGGTGGTTGTATTAGCCATATTGGCGGTACTTATTTACTTTTCTGGTCTGCCCGAAATTGATACCGATCACGAGGACGAAACTGTAGCTGCCGCAAATTCGGGCAAAACAAGTATTACGCAATTCCCGCATTTGATATTAGGTGTGATAGCCCTGTTTTTTTACGTGGGTGCCGAAGTTATTGCCGGCGACTCGATAATTGGGTACGGTATAGCACACGATATCCCGCTATCTACAGCTAAATACTTTGCATCGGGTACCCTGATTTGTATGGTTCTTGGTTATATCGGGGGCATTGTTTTTATCCCTCGTTATATTTCTCAACAAAAAGCGCTGGTTTATTCGGCTGTATTGGGCGTTATTTTAACTGCATTGGCTTTATTTACGCCTAAATACGCGTCTATCAGCTGCATCGCTTTATTAGGTTTGGCCAATTCTTTAATGTGGCCTGCTATTTGGCCATTGGCACTTTCAGGGTTAGGCCGCTTTACCAAAATTGGTTCTTCATTACTGGTAATGGGTATTGCAGGCGCTGCGGTATTCCCTCCTATTTATGGGTTACTGGTCGACAAAATATCGGCGCAAACAGCTTACGTAATCCTGATACCTATTTACCTGTTCATCTTTTATTTTGCAACCGTTGGTTATAAAAAGGGAAAACATGTGATAGCGGTGTAGATAAAAAATCTCATTTTCATCAACTAATAAGGCAGCGATATTGATTATATTGCTGCCTTATTAGCTTTAACCTTATCCATGAAAATACGATTGAATTACTGGCAGCTGATATTGTTGTTTTTGCCATCAATAATTGCCTCCCAAATGTTTAGCATTCCCCACTCTTCCTGGCAAGCATATGTAATTATTAAAACTATATCAAACCTGCTCTTTACGGTTAATCCATGTTTTATTGTTGGCTACCAGGCTTATTTAGCAACCAGTTTTAACAAGACAATTAATGGGGCAAAGTGGTTTACCGTGAATGCGCTTGTGCCCGTAGTTTTCTTGATCGCACATTTCATTTATGTTGTGTGGTCGACAGATCTCAAACCCCCGCATTTGCATAATGCGATTGACCCTATCAAGCAAGCCGATTTTGGAATTGTACCTAAAGTGATAACTGTGTTTTTGGTACACGCAGCTGTTACCTTCTTTTTGGTGAATAACCTATATGTTTCCCGGCAAATCAAAAAAATATCTGACGACAGCACCAAAAATGAGCTAAACCAGGATTTTATGAAGCCAATGAAAAAACTATCGAATATATCATACATTGCTTTAGCTGGTTTATTAATAATTGTAATCATAGCCACCATTCTGCTAATAGTAGATTAGTGGCTTTATTCCAAATCAGGATTAAGTACAATCGTAATTAATAATTAGGGGGACTGATATTTTCTGAACCGGAATTTTTCACCCTTTGTTTGTTTTTAAGGGCGTTCAAGAAGGCCACGCCGTTTATCAAATTAAAGAATTTTTAGAATTTTAAAAACGGGAACTTTAACCGCTGATTTTAATAGTTTGGACATTGTCGGGTATCATTAATAAGATCGTTCCCTATTTACTCCAGAACATGACTTTTAAACAAATATATCTGTTGACTTCATTTTGCTTGTTGACAATCACATGCAAGGCTCAGTTGACTGTAACAAGTATCGACAGTATTGCAACTACAATTGATACCATGAAAAATACAAATCAAATGATTGTAGATGGTTATATCCAAACAAAGTACAAAAACGTTATTAAAAAACTATTTTACAATAAGCACAGGCAAGGCTATACAGAGGTTTATAGTTACAGCAAAAAGGCAAAAAAATTGTTTACTGTTGTTCATCAACAATCATCATTTTCGCAAAAGTTTTACTTTTTCAATCGTGAATTGATTCTGATCACGTCGGAGCACTATGATGAGCAGCCCAAACAGGTAAACAAGTATTACTTTAAAGGAGATTCACTGTTATATAAAAAAGAGTTTAACCATCCCGAAAAATCGCCGATGAATTTATACAAACAAGGTCAGCGTTATATAATCGGATTTGAGGAGACGCTAAAAATTGGATTAATAAGGTAACATCATCTTTTAAACTGCATATAACCAAAAAGGACAGCTACCTAAGCAACTGTCCTAATTATCATAATTCTGAAATCCCTGACTTAAATATGTATCGCCCTATTCTCCGTCGCCGCCAAACAAGCCTCACGCATAGCTTCAGTATAAGTTGGGTGAGCATGGCTGATGCGGGCAATATCTTCGGCACTGGCGCGGAATTCCATCGCAACCACAGCTTCAGCAATCATATCCGCAGCGCGGGGGCCAATCATGTGAACGCCTAAAATTTCGTCGGTAGTAGCATCGGCCAGTACTTTAACAAATCCGTCCAAATCACCGCTGGCACGTGCACGGCCGCTGGCTTTAAAGGGGAACGATCCTGTTTTATATTTTACACCGGCTGCTTTCAGCTGCTCCTCGGTTTGGCCAACGGCGGCAACTTCGGGCCAGGTATATACTACACCGGGGATCAGGTTGTAATCGATATGTGGTTTCTGACCGGCTATAATCTCGGCAACTAAAGTACCCTCATCTTCCGCTTTGTGAGCAAGCATGGCGCCTTTAATTACATCGCCAATGGCATAAACACCTTTAACGCTGGTTTCCAGGTGATCGTTAACGGTAATTTTGCGGCCACGTTCTTCAACGGCGATGCCAATTTTATCTAAACCTAAACCATCGGTATAAGCCACACGGCCAACAGCTACCAGGCAATAATCGCCTTTTAATTCCTTCTGCTCGCCTTTAGGCGTATCAAAAGTAACGGTCACTTCTTTACCTTTTACGGTAGCGCCGGTTACTTTATGGCCCAGGTAAAACTCCATGCCCAGCTTGGTCAGCACTTTTTGCAGTTCGCGGCCAAGGGCTTTATCCATAGTTGGGATAATGCCATCCATAAACTCAATTACAGATACCTTAGCACCTAAACGGGCATATACCGAACCCAGTTCCAGGCCAATAACGCCGCCGCCAATCAGCACCAGGTGCTTAGGCACTTCGGTAAGCGATAAAGCCTCGGTTGAGGTAATGATGCGTTTTTTATCAATCTTTAAAAATGGCAATGCCGATGGTTTTGAACCGGTGGCTATAATTACATTTTTACCGGTTATCTCGGTTTCGGTACCATCGGCCTTTTTAACGGTGATGGTATTTTTATCTTTAAATGATCCCACACCGTAATGGGTGTCAATCTTGTTTTTCTTCATCAGGTAGCTAATACCGCTGGTATTGGCACTTACTACTTCCTGCTTACGTTTTATCATCTGGCCAAAATCGATACCCAAATTATCCAGCTTAATGCCATGAGTGGTAAAAGTATGGGCAGCGTTATGATAATGTTCGGATGAATCAAGCAACGCCTTTGACGGAATACAGCCTACGTTAAGGCAGGTGCCGCCAAGGGTATTATATTTTTCGACGATAGCGGTTTTTAAACCCAACTGGGCGCAGCGTATAGCGGCCACATAGCCACCTGGGCCCGAACCGATAACGATAACATCATATTGCATAGTAGTGTGTTTTATTGGACGGCAAAGTTAATGGTAATTAGCTTATTATTTATAGCGTCGGGGTCAAAATGTTGTCAAGTTGGCTAATGGATAAATGGCGGTAAGCCTGCTCGACCGGGCAAAAAATAAGCAATCAATAAACGATGACGCAAAACCACTATTCCTCAACAAGCCTTCACCAGCAATTCACCTGCTTTTAAACCCGGCATAGGCACTACTTTCTTTTCGGACACAACTTTACGGTATTTAACCAGGTTAATGAGCAATACGCTGATGAGAATAATTACCAAACCAGCAATCTGCAAAACAGAGATCTGTTCGCCGGCAAATAATACTCCCAAAAGCACCGCGATAACCGGGTTTACATAGGAGTGTGTGCTTACCTGTGTGGCCGGCCTTACCTGTAACAGCCAAACGTACGCACTAAACGCGGCTATGGAGCCAAATATAATAAGGTAAGCGATAGCCATCCATGACGAAGCCGGCACCTGCGCCAAGCTAAAACCATCAAATTCATGATGCAGCATACCCGCCGGAATAAAAGCCAAACCGGCAATAATCATTTGCCAGGCTGTATTTAACCTTGCCGGGCCGCTGTTTGCGTTGTGTTTGGAATACAATGAACCGGCCGACCAAAGTATCGGCCCCAAAATTAACAGGGCTACGCCCAAAAAAGTGGTTGTATGATGTTTATCGGCAACGGCTTTGGCCACCTGTTCGCCAAATAACAGTACTACGCCTGCAAAGCCTATAACCAGCCCGGCTATGGTCGATTTGCTTTTGAAGTTAGCACGCCAGTTCAGCCTGTCCAACACCACAAACCAAATGGGGCTGGCCGATACCGTAATGGCAACCATGGCGCTGGGCAAGGTTTGCTCAACCCAAATCACTATACCGGTGGCCATAAACAACATCAGCAAGCCGCTAACGGCCGAATTGATGATATCCCGTTTTACCCAAATTTTATCGCCCCTGTAGGCGCACCAGCCCAGCATTAAAAGGCCGGCGGTAGTATACCTGAGCGCCCCCATCAGCATGGCCGGGAAGCCATGTACCGCCATCCCGATAAAAAAGTAAGTAGAGCCCCAAACGATATAAACTGTCGCGAATGCTATTATTACCAATAATGCTGGCGCTTTTTGTTGGTTGATTGTTGCCATGATTGTTTTAGTTTTTGTTGATGATTGAATCGATACTCCATTTATAATCGGGCAGTGTTGCCAGCAGCAGGCTTGCCGCGCTCACGGTAAAAACCGAATAACCTATCGGCGATTCGATACCACCTGATATGGCCATAGCTAAAGCAAAGGCCAGGCTAAGCAGGCAGCTTAACGATGCCGCCGTCTGGGTAAACAGGCCTGCCAATAATAACAGCCCTATGCCTGCCTCGCCTATGGTAGCTATTACGGCCAGCGTTGGGATAATTGCAGGAGGCAAAAAATTCATTACCTGCCGGGCATAGTCCATAAAGTGCTGCCAATCGCCCCAGCCTACATGGGGCTGGCCCTGGGCTCCGAAAAAGCCCAGGCGGTCGGCCACTTCCCACAGGTAGCTGGTAGCTAAAGCGGCGCGCAAGGCGATGGATGGCAGGGCATAATTTTTAATAAGTTGCATGTCTTTTTTATTTGCTGATGTAAAATTACGTAGTAGTTGGCCTATCTTTATAGTCCAGAAAATACAATCAAGGTAGTCCAGCATGAAATTCAGCACAGGCTTAATCCAGGTAGATAAGGATGCGCAGGTACCGGTGTACCTGCAAATAACCAACAGTATTATCGCCCACATCAGGCAGGGCGCCTTAAAGCCGGCATCGCCCCTGCCCAGTAGCAGGGTATTGGCGGTATCGTTAAAAGTTCACCGTAAAACAGTAGTAGCCGCTTATGACGAATTGTATGCCCAAAGCTGGGTTGATGTGTATCCGCGTAAAGGGATTTTTGTGGCCAAAAACCTGCCCGATGTATCGCCCCGGCCAATAGGCAAGGCATTAAAACAAAATATATATCCTGAAAAAACCTATTTTGATGTTGACGAAAAAGTGCCCTACCCCGGCTTGTTTAATGACGATAAGCCCCGGCTGCTAACATTTGACGATGGCTTTCCGGATACCCGCGTGGCGCCTGTAGAATTACTGGTGCGCGAGTACCGGCGTTTTGCCAATTATCATTTCACTCAAAAATATTTAACCTACGGCCCCGAGCAGGGATCGGTAAACCTGCGTACGGAGCTGGCCCGTTTCCTGGGCGAAACACGGGGCTTACAAGTTACACCTAACGATATTTTGATTACCAAGGGATCGCAAATGGCCATTTACCTGGCCGCCCAGATCCTGCTAAGCAAAAATGATGTGGTAATTGCCGCCGATCCCGGATATCCGGGCGCCAACGAAGTATTTGAACAAACGGGGGCAAAATTAAAACTGGTGCAGGTTGATGAGCATGGCATTAACCTGGATGCTGTGGAACAAATTTGTCAACAGAAAAAAGTAAAGCTGGTATACGTTATCCCGCACCATCACCGCCCTACTACCGTTACCCTAAGCGCCGACAGGAGGATGCGCCTGCTGGAACTGGCCCGCAAGTACCGCTTTGCCATTATTGAAGACGATTACGATTATGATTTTCATTACGCCAGCAGCCCCATACTGCCCCTGGCCAGCGCCGATTATTATGGCAGTGTGATATACGTGGGTTCGTTTTGCAAAACCATTGCGCCCGGCATCCGCATTGGCTTTATGGTTGCGCCGGCCAACCTTATTGTACAGACCACCCGGCTGCGTAAAATGATTGACCGCCAGGGCGAGCACCTGCTGGAAGAAGCCATAGCCACCCTGTTAAAAAATGGCGACATAGGCCGCCATCTTAAAAAAGCCAACAAATTATACCACGAAAGGCGCGACACACTTTGCGCCTTGCTGAAAGAGCACCTTGGCGATCAGTTGAGCTTTAAAGTCCCTGACGGTGGTTTTGCCGTTTGGGTTAAGTATACCGATGGTATTAATCCTGCCGATGTTGCCGAAAAAGCATCGGCCATGGGCCTTACCATTAATAACGGCAAGGATTATTTTTACCATAATACCGACAATCAGCCTTATGTGCGGATAGGTTTTGCATCCCTCAACGTTAAGGAACTGGAAGAGGGTGTAAAAATACTGGCCGCAGCATTTAATAAGGTTAATCCCAAAAGCCCTGCACTTTAATTTGTGCCGATGGATACCCCTGCCCTTTAAGCATTTTGCGTAATTGCGCCACCATCGTATTATTACCGGCTAAATAAAACACGGTATTTTCAAGACTATACCGCTGGCCAAGCACCCATTCAATCAGGCTATGGTGACCGTAAACATCGCGGCGGGGTATGGGCTCAAGCGGCGTCCAAAAGTATTCATGAAACAGTTTGCGGTGATGCTCGTTGCCAATTACTATCCCGCCCGAAAACCGGGTATGGGGCAAAACCATTTTTTGCAGGGCCAGCAAATGCCCCATGCTGCTTTCGTCGCCCAGGGCAACAATAGCCGATGTGGCTACAGGGCTTTGATTGGTAGTGCCGGTTTTAAGATAGTTTACCTTATCCCCTTTTTTTAACAGCCTTGCCCAGTTACAGCCGGGGCCGTTATGCGCGGCATCAACAAAAATGGTGCAGGTATGGGTTTCGGCATCCCAGCCCGATGGGGTATAATCCCTGAACGTGAGGTTATCTACCTTAAATTTAATGTAGGGGATTTCGTTCCAGCCGGTCATATCTATTTGGGGCAGGTGCAGGTCAATTTCAATTAAGGTGCAGGGCTCCCAACACCTTACCTCCAAAACATTGCCGGTTTGCAGGCGGCCTTCAAATAGCCTGCTGGTTTTTTGTTTTAATTTTTGTAGAGTGGATGTTTCCATGTGATGTAGAATTATTATCACAAAGAAAAGGCTTATCTATGCCCGATAAAATGGCATACCTGCGGTAATGATTGGACTATTTACGGTAATCAACCCTAAAAGCCAAAGGTGTAACGCCTTCCGCTTTTTTAAATAATCTCGAAAAATAGGCCTGGTCTTCATAGCCCAGCATGTGGGCAATTTCCTTAACATTTAGCTGGCTATAGTAAAGCAAACGTTTGGCCTCCAGGATAACTTCCTGCTGAATCCAATAGCTTACCGAAAAACCGGTGGCCTTCTTCAACGCTTCGTTCAGGTAAGTTTCAGATACGTTTAGTTTTGCCGCATAGGCCGACGGGCTTTTGAGGGTGCGCACATGTTCAACCAGCAGTTTTTTAAAATCCTGCGCCAGCTGCACCGGGCGCGACATCGGCATCCGTGGGTTAGCCGCCTGGCTAAAGCACCCGGCCGCGATGCCCAAAAACGATTGTAGTAAAGAGTGCACCACCGATAAATAAAAAGCACATTGCCCCTCATCCTCATAACGCTCATATAACAGGGCCAGCAAGCTTTCGCATTGGCGCATCTGTACGTCGCTTAGCAGGTGGGGCTGTTGCAGCAATAGTTGGGTTTCAAATATACTACGGTAATCGGGCGGTACCAGCATGGTATCAACGGCGATGAACCAGCCATGGGCATCGTCGTACTTTATACGGTGATGTACCTGCCCTGGCAATACATAATAAAGGCTGGCCCGTTTAAATTCAACCTCATTAAAATCAATCATTAACGATGCCGATCCGCCTGTTAAAACAAAAAATATATAGTGGTCGTCGCGGTGGGCGCCCATCGGCTCGTCCTTTTTGGGCAAATCCCCCTTCAAAAACCGATGAATCTCCAGCCCCGATGTGGCACGTTCTTTTAAAAGATGTACGGGAATGTCTTTCATGTTGATGGCGGCAATTTAAGGCTAAAATTGTATCGGGTGTATACGGGAATTGTAAATTGTGAAGCCTGCCGCCCCGTTGGAGCATTACGGGCAAAGGCTCGCCACGCGGGTTTTTCGACAGGACCGCCCATTTGAAGATCCATATCCAATTTTCCTGTCATCCTGAGGCACGAAGGATCTATCAGCTGTGTATTACCGATAGAAAAGTCGCGAATAGATGCTTCGTTCCTACCCATGACATATCCAATTTTCCTATCATCCTGAGGTACGAAGGATCTATCAGCTATGCATGACCGACGGAAAAGTTCGCGAATAGATCCTTCATTACGTTCAGGATGACAGTTCTCTTATTGTATGTCATTTTCCCTTCAGAATTTCGCGAAATTTTACAACTCACCATGACAGTCTTTTATTTTTGAATATCATTTTCGCTTCAGAATCCGCGGATTTTACCACGCAACCATAACAGATTATTTTTTAAGCGAAAAGTATTCCACAAAAAAAGCATCTGCTCTTTAAGAACAGATGCTTGTACGATTATAATAATAGTTTATTGATTAACCTACTTTTACATTTACCGCATTTAAGCCTTTTTTACCTTGTTCTACATCGTAGGTAACGCTATCGTTTTCACGGATAGTGTCGATAAGGCCTGAGGCATGTACAAAAACTTCGGCACCACCATTTGTTGGTACGATAAATCCGAATCCTTTGCTTTCATTGAAAAATTTTACTGTTCCTTGCATTATATTTTTATTTAATTAGGCGAATGTACAGTTAAATAATTAACAATCTGTTATAAATAAGGCAATTAAAGTTTTTTTATACCTGAGGTCGTTAAATAATAAAGGCCCGCGATGTGTTCCGGGGCCTTTATTATTAGCGTGTTAGCCTTTAATTAATGAGTTAAAGCAGCGCTGCTGTACACATGATATTCGCCTGGTGCAAGCGTTACAGGCATGGTTGCCGATGTAACATTTATAGTTGCCCCTGTTAACGCATCGGTATAGGTACCTGTAGATGGAAACGTAATATCGGCAGTTTGAGCTACCACATCAAAGTTGCCTAATACTTCCACATTAACGCCGGCATCTTTTAATTGGATGCTTTTGACAGCGCCCGACAGGCTATAAACAAAATTGGTACTGGCAAATACCGCGTTCTTTTTACGCAGGTTAATCATGGCCGAATAAACCTTATACAATTGTATACGCTGCGCCTGGGTAAAATAGTTCCACAAAATGGGTTTATTACTGGTACGGCCCCCGTTGGAGTCGATAGATTGATCGTAGCCTAACTCGCCAAACTGCCATAACATTTTAGGGCCGGGCACCGAAAACAGGAAGGCGGCTGCCATTTCCTCGCGTTTCAGGCCGGTTGTAATATCCTTAACATTATAACCGCCCGATGCGTTTCCGTAGCTTTCATTTTTAAACATCAGGCGTTCCTCGTCGTGGCTTTCAAAATAGCCCACCAATTGGTATGGCAGGGTGAAGGTATGCTGGTCGTAAAATATCCCCTGGAAATCTGATTTAGTTAGCCAGCCCATCGTAGCTTCATTGGCATTATAATTTAAATTATTCCACAACATCATGCCTTCGCCGGCCAGTTCCTTTTCTTCCTGGTTAGCTGCAAAGTGTTCCAATATCACATAAAAGTTATTATTGTCGATGCTTTTAATGTAGTTATTGTACCCTTTCCAGATAGCTACGCGGCTGGCATCATACTGCCCCCATGGGCCTACAGCGGCATCGCCTGTGCCGTAATTTACCTGGGTAAAACCTTTAGAAAGATCAAACCGGAACCCATCTACTTTGTATTCCTGCATCCAGAATTTGATTACGTTTTTTACAAAATATTTGGTAGCGGCGCTTTCATGATTAAACTGGTACCCCACGTTGTAGGGGTGTGTAGGATCGACATTGTACCAGGGATTATTTGCTGCCGGCTTGCCGGCTGCAGTGTTAAAATACATTTGCACCATTGGCGATTGGCCAAATGAATGGTTTAATACCATATCCTGGATAACAGCTATCCCTCTTGAATGGCATTCATCAATAAACGCTTTCAAGGCGTTTTTGGTACCATAGTATTTATCGGGCGCAAAGTAAAACGAAGGGTTATATCCCCATGAAAGATTGCCTTCAAACTCGTTTATGGGCATCAGCTCAATAGCATTTACACCAAGTTTTGCCAGGTAGTTTAACGAATCTTTCAAGGTTTGGTAATTATGGTTGGTTACAAAATCGCGCAGCAATAATTCATATATCACCAGGTTCTTTTTTTCCGGCCGTACAAAATTTGGCACCTTCCAGCTATAAGCGGGCTGGTTGGCTTGCAGCACACTCACGTTGCCCGTGGTTTTACCTGTGGGGTAGGCTTTTAAACCCGGATAGGTAGCTGCATCAATATAGCTATCGTTATTAGGATCGAGCACCTTTTGGGTGTAAGGATCGGCCACTTTAAGCGTACCATCAATCAGGTATTGATAGGCATACTCGGTATTAGGATCAAGGTTATCAATCTGGATCCACCAGTTTTTGCCATCGGGTGTATGGTTCATGGCATATTTGGCGTCAGCCGTCCAGTTGTTAAAATCGCCTATAACGCTTACCGATGTTTTTGATGGCGCGTATAAATTAAAAATAACCGATTTGCCCGCGTTGATGTAGGTAACCCCGTCAACAGCGCCTGCAGGCAATGCTTTACCACCCGGCACTACCTTAGTAGTATCACCGGGAACGTTCCCGGAATTATCCCCGGAAGAAGGCTTCTTGCATGAAGTAGATCCAATCACCAATAAGGCGACCAGCAAAAAGTAAACATTTTTGATTATCATATATTTTGTGTTTATAAAATTGGTGCGTTAAAAGTAACCTGATTTTCTATTTTAAGTATAGCAATACAAAAAAATAAATTTCTCAAAAATAGCAATAGGGGTTATGCTATGAAAAACAGGCGTTTACAAAAGTATGTAATTGCCTTTTAAGAAACAATAGCACAGACGACGGCTTTGGGATAACCGAATTCCCGCCAGAAGTTTTTAATTATGTAAATGCTATTCTAAATACTTTTTCACTATTCCGGTTAGCTCGGTTAAATCGAATGGTTTTTTAAGATAACCGTTGGCGCTTCCGGCTTTGGTAATTTCTTCAATATTGTTTACAGCCGATATCATGACAACCGGTATGTGGCTTGTGGTTGGGTCGCTTTTAAGGCCCTTGCTTATTTCCTGGCCGCTGGCGTCGCTTTTCCAGTCGGTAAGCCAGTTATCCAACAGGATGAGGTCAGGGTTTATTTCCAAAAGCTTTTTTAGTATCCTGGCATTGTCTGATGCTGTAACCTCGTAACCCTCCTCTTCCAGAACGTAAACTATGGTATCCCTGATGTCTTTATCATCTTCGATCACTAAAATTTTCTTAGCCATAAGGTGTTGATAGTTAAGAACGAATATAGTCAATATTAATTAAAAATTATAAAATTTGCCTATAATTCATTTGATATTTAACCCGTTCGATGATATAACAACAAACAGGCTACCTTTTGTTTTGGCAATTATGCTGATACGCTAAAATATTACCGTATATAAACCGCTTTAGCTATTATAACAAATGCGGCAGCGGGGTTCGTAACTTTCTTTTTCGCCCAAAAGAATGCGGGCGTTATCGGGTACCAGGCGATAAGAGTATAAAGCAGGGTTTCCGCATTGTACGCAAACGGCATGCAGCTTGGTAACCGATTCGGCAATGGCCATAATAGCCGGCATAGGGCCGAAGGGCCGGCCTTTAAAATCCATATCCAACCCGGCAACAATTACGCGGATGCCCCGGTTAGCCAGTATGGTACATACTTCGGGGAGCTGATCATCAAAAAATTGTGCTTCGTCTATCCCTATCACGTGGGCATCATTAGCCAGCAATAATATAGCCGACGCACTATCAACCGGTGTAGCGCTAAACTTGTTGGCATTGTGCGAAACAATGGCATCCTCGCTGTAGCGCGTATCTGATTTAGGGCTAAATATCTCTACCTTTAGTTTGGCTATGCGTGCACGGTTTAGCCTCCGGATAAGCTCTTCCGTTTTACCCGAAAACATCGATCCGCACACCAGTTCAATACTGCCGCCCGATTCACTTTTGCGCCTGAAAACATCTTCGTGGTAAACCATTCTTTAAATAAATTCTAAATACTAAACTCTAAATCGTAAGCTCTAAATCCTAAAAAACAAACTCTAAATCCTGAACCCTAAATCCTAAAGTTTAAATCTTAAACTCTAAAACCTGCCATGATTGCCAAATTTCAATGTTAAAACTTTATCCCTAAAACCTGAAAATAAAAACGGGAGATATAAAACAAAGCGGCTGATATTCATATTTGTAGTTATAGCCTGCAATGCGTATGCTATAGTACGGCGCCAAATATCAGAATTTTATCCTATTTTTGGTAAGCATTTTCCCAACATTGAAGCCATGAAGCAAATGGATATTTTTAAAAAGATTGGTGGTATTTTACAAGAGCTTAATGACCAATATGATTACCTGAAAGCCGAAAGCAGTGACTTGAACGAACTTGAACTGGAGCTTTTTGTGGCAAATGCCCATTTTTTAAAAGATCATGCCGAAATACTGCGCAAAATACATGAACGCAAAACCTCGCCAGCTGATAAACCAGAACCCGTTGCCACTAAGCCCGAACCTGTAATTGAAAAGCCACAGCCCATAATTGCAGCCATACCGCCAACAAAGCCCGAACCTTTATATGAGCGTCGTTTTTTTGAACCTATGGTTCAGCAGAAACCTATAGTTGAAACCAGGTTGGAATTAACCAAAGAAGCTGAGCCTCCTGTTCATGTGCCTTATAACCCGGTTAAACCCGAAATTGAATTACCTGTTGCTGCAGATGAAGAACCAGCCCCTACGATAAACCTGGGAGCAGACAGCGTTGAAGACGCCTATACGTTTGAAATGGAAGATGCGGAAGCTCCGGAACAGGAATTGGTTTTGGATGAAACCAACGAACCGGAAGAGGAAGTAAAACCATCCGAAACTATTGCAGTTACCGAACCGGTGATTGAAAAGCCTGCACCTGCACCACAGCCAGACTTGTTTAAGCCAATGGTGCCCAAATTTGAACCAGCAAAAGGAGAGGCCGATAAAGTACTTACCTTTAATCAAAAAATATCGGCGCAAATAGCCGAGCGGGAAAAAAGCCTGCCAGCGCAGCCGAATGAACTGCCTATCACCGACCTGAAATCGGCCATAAATCTGAATGACAAACTGCTTTATATTAAAGACCTGTTTAATGGCTATAGCCTGGCCTACAGCGAAGCTATTGAAATAGTAAACCGCTTTAACACCTACGAGGAAGCCGAG
>Ga0075366_10000168_pt1 | contig 28069 bp, 24 predicted proteins | sample EndMethybrTD3031_FD_72351 | JGI IMG/M metagenome (GOLD analysis project Ga0075366, IMG submission 72351) | Populus endosphere microbial communities from Tennessee, USA - Endosphere MetaG P. TD hybrid TD303-1 | ecosystem: Host-associated > Plants > Roots > Endosphere | place: USA: Tennessee...
CCGCCCGTCGTGGCAATCCCGCCTCGGCCCGTGCCGCCAATGGGCGCGCCCACCAACATTGTCGTGCCCGCCATGGGGCTGGATGGCCACCGTGTGACCACAAACAAGGGACTGAATCCGGATCAGATCGTCTGGAACTTGCGTTCGGCACTGAATGTCGCAGCGCTCAATTGTGTCCAGCCGCAGCACGCTGAAATCCTTGCCGCATACAAAGTGATGCTGCGCACCCACGCGCGTCGCCTGACTGCCGCCAATCGCGGCGTCGATACCGGCTTTCGTGCGCGCTATGGCGCGGGCTTCGTCCGCCAGCGGGAATCCTATCTGACCAAGGTCTATAATTTCTATGCGTTCCCGCCAGCGCTGCCTAAATTCTGCGATGCAGCGCTGCTGGTGGTCCGTGATCTGGCGCCAGTCACTTCGGATCAGCTCCACAATTTTGCGGCGCTGAACATTCCCAAGCTCGATCAGGTCTATGAGGATTTCTACCGCGACTATGCCCAGTATCAGGTGGACCTTGCGGCGTGGAACGCGCGTTATGCGCCGCCGCCGCCGATTCCGATCATCCTGACCGGCCAAGCGCCGACGACCGTTCCCGTCCGCTAGGCGGGTTTGCTGGCGGAAGACAATCTCGGGCCCTGCGCAAGAATTGTCTTCCAAGCCAGCGGCCTCTTCGCTAAGGGGGCCGCGCGCAGCAAGGCTTCGGCCGGAACTGCGCCATATTCGCACTGGAACGGGGCCGTAGCTCAGCTGGGAGAGCGCGTCGTTCGCAATGACGAGGTCAGGGGTTCGATCCCCCTCGGCTCCACCATTCCAGTGCGCTGTTAATTGCCACATCCTGGCCTGCGAACGGCAGCTTTCTGCGCTTCCGGTGCTCACGGCCAGCAGGCCGCTCCGCTCCGGTTCTCGAATGCCACCATTCTCGGCTCAGGCTGAGGCAATTCTCAGCACACTGGATTTGCTCCTGCACTCGCGCAGGCCTAGCTTGTCGAACCCCAGGCGCGACATTTGCCTCATAACCGGCTAACCAATTCCCATGCATTTTCTCGATCAGGCCAAGATTTTCATTCGCTCCGGTGCGGGCGGCCCCGGTGCTGTCTCGTTCCGGCGCGAGAAATACGTCGAATATGGCGGGCCGGACGGCGGCGATGGCGGCAAAGGCGGCGATATCGTGTTCGAAGCGGTGCCCGGCCTCAATACGCTGATCGACTTTCGCTATACCCAGCATTTCAAGGCGCCGCGCGGCAAGGGCGGGGCTGGCAAGAACCGCACGGGTGCCGGCGGCGAAGATCTTATCGTCAAGGTGCCGGTGGGAACCCAGGTGCTCGATGACGACCGCGAGACGGTGCTGGCTGACCTCACCGAAGCGGGTAAGCGAATCGTCTTCCTGCGCGGCGGTGACGGCGGGCGCGGCAATGCCAGTTACAAGAGCAGCACCAACCGCGCGCCGCGCCAGCATGGACCGGGCTGGCCGGGCGAAGAAATGTACGTCTGGCTGCGCCTGAAGCTGCTGGCCGATGCCGGGCTCGTCGGGCTGCCAAATGCCGGCAAGTCGACTTTCATCAATGCGCTCGCCAACACCAAGGCTAAAGTCGGCGACTATCCATTCACCACGCTGCGCCCGCAGCTGGGTGTGGTGCGCCATCGTAATCGGGAATTCGTGCTGGCGGACATTCCCGGCCTGATTGCCGGCGCGGCCGAAGGGGCAGGGGTGGGCGACCGCTTTCTGGGACATATCGAGCGCTGCCGGGTGCTGATCCACCTGATCGACATACAAGGCACTGATCCAGCAGAGGCCCTGGAAATCATCGAGGAGGAACTGGCGGCCTACGGCGCCGGGCTCGACGAAAAGCCGCGCCTGATTGCCCTCAACAAGATCGATCTGGTCGATGCCGAACTGGTCAAGGCCTTTACCAAGGAACTGAAAGCGGCCGGCGCTGCGCGGGTTTTCCCGATTTCCGGCGCCACGGGCAAAGGCATGGACAAATTGCTCGACGCCGTGATTGAACATCTGCCCGCCGCCACCATGACCGAAAGGCCAGTGGGTGAGCGCGAGGATGCCGATGAGGAAAAGCCCTGGTCGCCGTTGTGAGCAACCCTCATTCCGTTCGCCTCGAGCGAATTCGAGAATCCGAGCTGGATATCTCGACGCTCGGCAAGAACGACTGGCGTTTATTGAGTTCTAATTTTTCAAATGCCTCGCTAATCCCCCTTTCATGACCATTGTCAGTCTCGCCGATCTGGCCAATTCGGCCCAGTGTCCCCGCCTTGTCGTAAAGGTCGGCTCGTCGCTGCTCGTCGGCAAGCACGGCTTGCGGCGCGCCTGGTTGGAAACCCTGATCGCCGAGATCGCCGACGCCCGGGCAAAAGGTCAGGAAGTAATAGTGGTCTCCTCAGGCGCGATCGCGCTGGGCGCGGCAACGCTGGGCTTGGCCAAGGGCGGTCGCGGCAGCCTCGCCGACGCGCAGGCCGCTGCCGCCGTTGGGCAGATCGCGCTGTCGGGCCTGTGGGCACAGCTTTTGGGGCAGCATGGGCTGACCGCTGCACAATTGCTGCTGACGCTCGAAGACCTGGAAGACCGCCGCCGCTATCTGAACGCTACGGCCACACTCAGCCGATTGCTCGATGCGGGGGCAGTGCCCGTAATCAACGAGAACGACAGCGTCGCGACGCAGGAGATCCGCTTTGGCGACAACGACCGGCTGGCCGCGCGGGTGGCCCAGGCTGCGCGGGCAACGGCAGTGTTGTTGTTGTCCGACGTCGATGGGCTGTATGATCGCAATCCCAAGGATCCCGCCGCCGTGCTGCAAGGACGGGTTCTTGGCGTGAGCGCAGAGATTCACGCCATGGCAACCGGTGATTCGGCCTCCGGCATGGGGTCGGGCGGGATGACGTCAAAGTTGCAGGCGGCCGAGATTGCCGAGCGTGCTGGAATCGCGCTGGCGATCATCAATGGCACGCACGAGGCGCCACTTGGCCGCGCGCTGGCTGGGGAAGGCATCGGCACGCTGTTCCTGCCCAAGCAGAAGGCGCGCGCACGCAAAGCGTGGCTGGGCGGTCGGCTGCGGCTCAAGGGCGGGCTGGTGATCGACGCCGGGGCGGCCAAGGCCTTGCTCACGGGATCGAGCCTGCTTGCTGCCGGGGTCACTGGCGTGGAAGGCACGTTCTCGCGCGGGGATGCCATTGCCATTCGCGGGGCAGATGGCACCGTGCTCGCCCACGGTCTCAGCGAATACGATGCCGGCGAATGCATGCGCCTGACTGGCCGCAATAGCCGCGAGCATGAGGAAATCCTCGGCTATGCGCCGCGTCCTGCGGTAGTGCATCGTGACCAGCTGGTTATTCTGTGACGCCAATCTCATGACAATCGCAGTTACCGGCGCGACGGGATTTGTCGGCCAGACCTTGCTCGATGTTGCCGCGGCGAAGGGTGTCGAACTGCGCGCGCTGACGCGCAAGCCGCAGACCGCGCGCACCGGGGTTGAATGGGTGCGCGGCGATCTGGCAGACAGGGCCGCGCTGTCCCGTCTGGTGCAAGGTACGAGTGCAGTCATCCATATCGCCGGGCTGACGACCGCGCGCGATGCCGCCGCCTTTGAGGCAGGCAATGTCGCGGGAACAATGGCCGTGGTCGAGGCGGCGTTGGCAGCTGGCGTGCCCCGGCTGGTGCATGTCTCCTCACTGGCAGCGCGCGAGCCGGACCTTTCGCTCTATGGCGGGTCAAAAGCGCGCAGCGAGCGGGTGGTCAAGGCCAGCGGGCTGGACTGGACCATCGTGCGTCCGCCCGCAGTCTATGGCCCGCGCGACGATGCCATTTTCGAACTGTTCCGCTCTGCCCGCTGGGGTGTGGTTCCCGTCCCCAGCGGCGGGCGGACTTCAATGATCCACGCAGAGGACCTGGCGCGCTTGCTGCTGGCTCTTGTGCCGGGGGGTGAGGATGTGACGCACCGCATATTCGAGCCGGATGACGGACGCCGGGGCGGCTGGCAGCATGACGAACTCGCCCGCGCCATCGGCTGGGCGGTGGGCCGGGCCCGCATCTGGGTGCCGGGACTTTCACGCCGCATGCTGGAACTGGCGGCGCGCGGCGATACTTTGCTGCGCGGGCAAAAGGCGAGGCTGACGCTCGACCGTGCGGGCTATATGGCGCATCCGGATTGGGTTGCGGGCGATCAGCACCGCGTTCCGGCGAACCTGTGGGCACCGCTTATCGAGACGCGCCAGGGGCTGCGCTCCACTGCTGAATGGTATCGCCGCCAGGGCTGGCTGTAACATCTCCCGGATCGAGTCCGGGACGCCGCCGAATTCAAAATACCGGATCGTAATCCGGCGGCAGATCATCACCGCCCGTATCGGGCGTGCCGGGCACGTGAATGCCGCACTCGGTCTTGTCCCAGCCCCGCCAGCGTCCTGCGCGAGGGTCTTCGCCATCGGCAACCTTGCTGGTGCAGGGCATGCAGCCAATCGAGGGATAGCCTTCGGCAACCAGCGGATGCGGCGGCAGGTTATGCTCGGCAATGTAGGCGGCGATCATCTCGGGCGACCAGTCGATCAGCGGGTTGATCTTGAGCCGTCCCTGCGCATCCGAATTGTCGATTTCGAAGCGCGGCAAGGCGGCGCGGGTACTCGACTGGAAAGACTTGCGACCGGTGATAGTCGCATCGAATTCAGCCAAGGCTTTTGCCAGCGGCCTGACCTTGCGGATGTCGCAGCAACCATCGGGGTCATAGGACCAGCGCAGGCCATTTTCGTCCTTCGCCGCCAGTTCGGCCGCATCGGGCACTAGATTGCGCACGCCCGTCAGGCCCAGCCGCTCGATCAGCGTGTCGCGATATTCGAGCGTTGCCGGGAAATGCTTGCCGGTTTCGAGGAACAGGACGGGCAGCGCGGGGTCGATCCGGCTGACCAGATGGAGCAGCACCGCGCTTTCCGCGCCAAAGCTCGAAACGACAGCCACTTCGCCAGCCAGCCCATCCTTGATGACGCTGGTCAGCATTTCCTGCGTGTCGTTCCCGCGGAACAGCCGGTTCAGACGCACGGCATCGGACTCGTGAAAGCGAGGTCCGGTATCGATGCGATCAACCTGTCTGCTCATGATGCGCTGGTTATCAGCCATGACGCTTTTGCCAGATCGCCGCCCGGCCATCGGCCGCGGCCTGATAGACGTCCGCCCAGCGTTCGAGGGCGTTGCGGGCATCATCCGCGTCGAGCGGCTGGCCCGGCGCAAAGCTGTCAAACCCGCAGCGGCGCATATGGCCCAGCTGATCGACCAGCACGTCGCCGACAGCGCGCAGCTCGCCGGTATAGCCCGCCTCGCGCAGGATCCGCGCCGAGGAATAGCCGCGCCCGTCCGTGAATGCGGGAAATGTCACTTCGACCAGCCGGATGCGGTCCAGATGCGGCAGCAGCGCGCGGGCATCCTCGCCCGGCTCGATGCGTACGGCGGCGGCATTGCTGGTCTCGCCAAAGGAGGAGAGCGGCAATGCGGGATCGCTTACCGGAGCATCGTCACGGAAACGGAGTTGGACTTCAGCCATAAAGCGCCTCCTTGAAGGGTGCCATGCCAATGCGGCGATAGGTATCGAGGAAGCGCTCCCCGTCCTTGCGTTGGGACAAATAAAGGTCGGTCACTTTCTCTACGGCATCGACCACGCCGTCCTCGCTGAAGCCCGGTCCGGTGATCGTGCCCAGCGAAGTATCCGCGCCTTCGCAGCCGCCCAGCGACAGCTGGTAATTCTCAGTGCCCTTTCGGTCCACGCCCAGGATGCCGATGTGGCCGGCGTGGTGATGGCCGCAGGCATTGATGCAGCCGGAAATCTTAAGCTTCAGCTCGCCGATCTTGTCGAGTTTGTCCTGCGCGGCGAAACGCTCCGAAATCTTCTGCGCGACGGGAATTGAGCGGGCATTGGCGAGGCTGCAATAGTCCAGCCCCGGGCAGGCGATAATATCGCCGATCGAATCGAGGTTGGGGGTGGAAAGCCCCGCCGCGTCGAGCGACTGCCACAGCGTATAAAGATCGGACTTCTTCACATGCGGCAGCACGATGTTCTGCGCATGCGTGACGCGCAGTTCGTCGAAGCTGTATTGCTTGGCGAGATCGGCCATCAGGCGAATCTGGTCCGCGCTGGCATCGCCGGGAATGCCGCCAACGGGCTTGAGGCTGATTGTCGCGACCATATAGCCCGGCTGCTTGTGGGCATGGCAATTGCGATCGACCCACAGCGCGAAATCGGGATCGCTGCGGTCAAGCTCGTCGCTCGCTCCAGCTTCGTATGCCGGGTCGGCGAAATAAGGGATGATTCGCTCGAGCTCGGCCAGCGGCGGCTCAATGCCTTGTGTCAGCAGATGAGCGAATTCCTCCTCGACCTGACGAGTGTATTCCTCCTTGCCAAGCTCGTGGACGAGAATCTTGATCCGCGCCTTGTACTTGTTGTCGCGGCGGCCATAGCGATTGTAGACGCGCAGGCAGGCCTCGGAGTAGGTGATCAGCTGGTCGAGCGGCACGAAGTCCTTGATCAGCGGCGCGATCATCGGCGTGCGGCCCATGCCGCCGCCAACATAGAAAGCCGCGCCAATCTCGCCGGCCGCATTCTTCACGATCTGGATGCCGATGTCATGCAGCCGCATGGCCGCGCGGTCAGTGTCCGAAGCGATCACCGCGATCTTGAACTTGCGCGGCAGGGCAAGGAATTCGGGGTGGAAGCTCGACCATTGGCGCAGAAGTTCCGCATAAGGCCTTGGATCAATGAGCTCATCCTTGGCCGCCCCAGCAAACTGGTCGGAACTTATGTTGCGGATGCAATTACCGCTGGTCTGAATAGCGTGCATCTCGACCTTGGCGAGGTCTGCAAGAATATCAGGCGCATCTTCCAGCTTTATCCAGTTATACTGGATGTTCTGGCGCGTGGTGAAGTGGCCATAGCCGCGATCGTACTTGTCGGCGATGTCACCCAGCACGCGCATCTGCGCGGAATTCAGCGTTCCATAAGGAACAGCAACGCGCAGCATATAGGCATGCAGCTGGAGATAGAGCCCGTTCTGCAGGCGCAGGGGCTTGAACTGGTCCTCAGTCATCTTGCCGGCAATGCGGCGCGCGGTCTGGTCGCGGAATTCAGCGACGCGGGTATCGACCATGGCCTGGTCGTATTGGTCATACTTGTACATCAGAGAACTCGCGTCGGAGTGGCAGTGGGATCAAGCGACAGGTCGAGGCGCACGGTCGGCCCCAAAGCGCGGATGCGTTCCTTGATATGGGCGGGGCGAATGCCGTCGGCGGTGCGTTCGGCATCGATCACATAAGCTGCGTTGACCCGCTGGGCAGCGCTTTCGCGCGCCAGAATGGCCTCGGCTTCATCGCCGGCATCCACCGCATCGGCAATATGCCGCGACCAGCCGCTGCCAGTCCACCAGGTGACATCACCCGATTTCAGATCGTTCCCCGTTACTATCTTCACGAAATTGCCTCCAGCGCCAGTTTGCGCATTTCCTTGTCGTTGATTGCAGTCACCTCACCGATAACGATGATTGCCGGACTGACCACCCGGTGCTCGGCCACCAGCGCGCCGAGTCCAGCGAGCGGACCCCGCAGCACGCGCATGTCGGCGCGGGTGGCCTTTTCGATCACGGCAACTGGCATGTCCGGAGCAAGGCCATCTGCCATCAGCTTGTCGGCAATGACTTCGGCTGTGGCGACGCCCATGTAGATCACCAGCGTGCGACCCTTGCCGGCGAGGCCGGACCAGTCCTGCTCGGTCAGGCCCTTGCACTGGCCAGCGACGAAGCTGACGACGCTGGCACTGTCGCGGTGGGTCAGGGGCATTTGCGCGGCAGCGGCGGCGCCCATCGCGGCCGTGATGCCGGGCACGACTTCAACGGCAACGCCCGCAGCACGGCAAGCTTCGGCCTCCTCACCGCCGCGCCCGAAAATGAAGGGATCGCCGCCCTTGAGGCGCACGACGTCGCGGCCCGAGAGTGCTTCACGCACCAGCAAGGCATTGATATCGCCCTGTGCCATGGTGTGGCGCGAGCGGCGCTTGGCGACTGACACAAGCTGCGCATCGGCGCGCGCCATGGCCAGCACAGCCGGATCGACAAGCCCGTCATGCACAATGAGGTCGGCCGACATGATCAGCCGCGCCGCGCGCAATGTCAGCAGATCGGGATCGCCGGGACCGGCGCCGACCAGCCAGACCTTGCCGGTCGATTGGTGAGAAGGAATGAGGGGCACTGCGTTCATGGTGCTGCATTTGGCCCCGAATGTGCAATCTTGCCAGTCAGAAAGGCTTTGCGGGGCCTAAGGAAAATTATGCGTCACCCTGCGGCGCCGTGGCCTCGTCAGAACGTACATGCACGACGCGCTGCGGAAATGGCACTTCGACGCCGTTTTCCTTGAACAGCCGCCACAGCCGCTTGAGCACGTCCGAGCGGACGTTGCCCAGTCCTTCTTCCGGGTCCTCGATCCAGATCTGGATTTCAAACATGATGCCGTTCTCGCCGAACGAGTGCAGCCAGACGGTGGGCTCGGGATTGTCCAGCACCCGCCGGGATTCGCGCGCCGCGCGCAGCATCAGCTCTTCGGCTAGATCGATGTCGGTCTCAAATGACACCGTGACAGGCACTTTCACGCGGACATCGAGCGACGAATAGGACCAGTTTTCGACCTGATTGATCATCAGGTTTTCATTGGGAATCAGAAATTCGACTTTGTCGCGCGTGATTACCGAAATTGCGCGCATGCCGATGCGGTTGACCTGGCCGACTGTGCCTGTGCCGCCTTGGTTGCCTACCGCGATAACGTCGCCGGGCTTGATCGATCGGTCCATCAGCAGGATGATTCCGGCCAGCAGGTTGCCGAATGTCTTTTGCAGGCCGAACCCGACGGCAAGGCCGAAAGCCCCGGAAAAGACTGTCAGCGCAGTCAGGTCGATGCCGAGAAAATCGATCCCGATCAGGATGCACAGCAGCCAGACCACAATACCGACCAGCTTCTCGCCCAGCACCTGTTGCGCCGGTTCGAGCCGCTTCAGGCGGCGGAAGGCAAGCTTCACGCCGCGATTGCCCAGTCGTCCGGCGGCATAGACCAAGGCGATGACAATCAGCACCAGCACTGCGCGGAAAAGCGATAGCCGCGTATTGCCGTAGTCGAATCCGATTGAATCGAGATATTTGATCACTTCGGCAATGCGGGTCGGCAGGTTCATGCCGCACCCATCGCGGCAAAGGCCTGATCGAGATCAGCAATCAGGTCGGCCGGATCTTCCAGCCCGATGGACAGTCGCACGCCGAATTTGTCGGCCGGGTCCATGCCGCGCAGCGGCCAGGGACTGCAGCTGCGAATGCTTGCCGGGTCGACTGGCACCACCAGGCTCTCATATCCCCCCCAGCTGTAGCCAATGCCAAACAAGCGGAGAGCATCGATGAAACGATTACGCCGCGCCGCGTCCCCGCCTTTCATTACGAAGCTGAACAGGCCGCAGCCTCCCTTGAAATCACGGCTCCAGATTTCATGGCCCCGCGCGCCGGGCAGCATCGGGCAGAGCACTTCGGCGACCTCGCTGCGTCGAGCCAGCCAGGCTGCAATGGCAAGTGCGCTGTCGCTCGACCGCGCCAGCCGCACGCCCAGTGTACGCAGGCCGCGCAAGGCCATGGCCGCATCGTCTGGCGAGACGACTTGTCCCAGGGCCTGCGCCGTCTTGCGCAGCAGCGCGTAAAGTTCGGCCCCCGCCGAGGCGCTGCCCATCATCAGGTCGCTGTGCCCGCCGACATGTTTGGTCAGGCTCATCACAGAAATGTCGCAGCCCCGTTCCAGCGCCGGGAAGCCCAAGGGGCTGGCCCAGGTGTTGTCGATCACCGAAACCAGACCATGCCGGCGGGCAATGGCGGCAAGGGCAGGAACGTCCTGCAGTTCCATGGTCAGGCTGCCGGGTGCTTCGAGCAGCACGGCGCGGGCGCGCGGGCAGATTGCGGCTTCGAAAGCTGCATTTTCCAGCGGGTCGAAGAAACGGGTCTCGACACCAAAGTCCTTGAGCAGGCCCATGCCCATGGCCCGGCTGGGGTCATAGGCATTGTCAGTCACCAGCAGGACGTCGCCGGGCCGCAGCACGGCCAGCAGCGCCCCTGCGATTGCCGCAACGCCAGAAGGATAAAGCATGGTGCCAACCGCGCCCGGCTCGAGCTCGGTTAGCGCCTCGGCCAGTGCCCACTGCGTCGGTGCGCCGCGGCGACCATAGAAGAAATGGCCATCGGCATTGGTCAGTGGGCCGCGAGCGAGCGCGGCGGTGTCATCGTACAGGATCGTGCTGGCGCGCCAGACAGGGGGATTGACCGCAGCCCCGGTCCATTCAGCCCGCCGTCCGGCCGTGACGAGGCGGGTTTCGGGCGATACAGTCTTGGGCGGCCTCTTGCTCATGGCGCTGGCATAGCGAGCGCGGCGGCGCTTGGGAATGCCCCTACGCGGCGGGCGAATCAGGCTTTGCCCAAGGCCTTGGGCGTATCGGGATCGCTGCCCCATTCAGCCCAGCTGCCGTCATAGAGAGCGACATCGTATTTGCCGATCAGGATCAGGGCGAAGAGCACGACGCAGGCTGTCATGCCGCTGCCGCAGGACGCGACGACCGGCCGGTCAAGATTGACGCCCGCTGCCTTGAACGCCGCGACCAGATCAGTGCGGCTCTTGTAAGTTCCATCCGGGTTGAACAGCTCTGTATGCGGCACATTGCGAGCGCCCGGAATGTGGCCCGATGCCATCCCGGGGCGCGGCTCCGGGTCAGTTCCGGTAAAGCGGCCGGCCCCGCGGGCATCGACCACTTGCTCCGCGCCGCTGGCGACATTGGCCAACATCGCTGCCTTGGTGCGCACGGCCCGGTCGTTCGACCATGCCGTGAAATGGCGCTTGCGGGGGTGTTCCTGTCCGGTCGCAAGTGGCTGGCCTTCGGCTTTCCACTTCGCAAGGCCGCCATCGAGAATCGCGACGGACGGGGTGCCGAACATCTTGAACATGAACCAGGCGCGGGCCGAACTGTGCAGCGGGCTGTCATCGTAGATCACGACGCGGCTGCCATCGCCCAGGCCCAGTTCCTGCATCCGGCTGGCGAACTTTTCCGCACTGGGCAGGGTGTTGTCGAAGGACGCTGTGCTGTCCACGAGCTCGCCGAGGTTGAGGAACACCGCGCCGGGAATATGGCCCGCGCTGTATTCGCCTGCCGAATCGCGCTTTGCGTCCGGCAAATGCCAGGAAGCATCGACGATCCTCAGGTCACTGGTCTCCATCTCGCCGGCAAGCCATTCAGTGGTAACGAGACTGTCCATTTGCCGGTCCGGTCCTCCTGTCAGGCGCTTAATGCCAGTTCGCGCTGGCCGATGCGCGAATAGAGCCTGGGGCCCAGATCAAGCCGGAAGGGCTTCAAGGCTGAGCCGGGAAGCTCCTGGTCCTCGCCGATGACATAAGTGCAGCTTGCCACCAGTGGCGGTGCGCCTCGGCGCGCGGCTTCTACGCGGAAGCGGGCGAGCGGAATGAACAGGGCGGCGTTGCCGCTGCGAATCGGCGTGATGTCGGCGAGCGCGAGCTTGAATTCGCCCGACAGCGCCGCACTTTCGCCCGGCGCAAGACTAGCGATGTGATGCAGCGGCGTGATCTCATTGCCGGACAATTCAAGCTGGGCGCGGTCTGGCAGCGAGGCGTGGGCCGCAATCATGTCGCCGCCGACAACCACTGGTCCGATTGCCTCGCTGCCGTTGTTGCGCACGACAAGTTCGTAATTGAGCACTGTGTTGAGCAGCGTGGCGCTGAGTCGGCGGGCGGCCAGCTCGACCTGCAGCGGGTTGACGATCACGTTGAGGGCAGGCCGCGCTGGCGGTGCGGGCTGCGCGGTTGGCGATTGGGGCGTGCTTGCCGCAAGCCCCGGGGCGACTGCCTTCAGGTCCAGCTCGGGCAGGGGCGCGGCAGGCGGCTGGGCCATGTCCGGCGCCGGTGAGGGCGGCGCGGCATCAAGGGTAGCCGGTTCCTGCTGCCAGGCAACTGCTGCGCGCGCCTCCCGGCTGCGCCGCATGGCCGCCAGCAGGGCCATGCCCAGCCCGACGCCAGCGATCAGCGCAAGTGCCAGCACCCAAGGTGATTGCCACCAGGCCGGACCTTCTTCGGCGCTGTGCACGCGCCATTCGATTTCAGGCGCCTGGGCCAGTGCGGCTTCAGCTGCATTGTCGCTTGCGCCGGCCGGCGGGGAAGCCGGCGCTGGCGCTGGCGTGTTTTCGGCGCGGGCCGGGCTGGCAGCAGTTGCCGGCGTGGCAGGCGATTCAGAACGGGCCGCCGCGCCGCTTGCCGCGGGCCTGGGCGCTGCGCTGTTTGTCGCGGCGGGGACAGGCGGCTTGCGCGTGGCTGGCTTTGCAGAACTCGTGGCGGAAGGCGAGGCGCTCGGCGTTGCGGCCGGCGAGGAGGCCTCTTGTGGCTGACGAACGGCGCGGGGCGGGGTCGCGACAGGATTTTCCGGGTCTACCGGTCCCTGCGACCGCGCGGCCGGACTAGAGGTGCCGCTGGGCAAGCGATAGTCATTGACCGACGGAAGGCCATTCTGCGCCCAAGCCGGCGCGGCAAATCCCGGCAGCGTGGCTGCGGCTAACAGGCAGGCGAGTGTATGCCTGGGCGCTCTGCCTGCAGCGGCGATGCGCATGGTCTTGAACCGGTATCGCGTCATTTCAATCCAGTTGCCCTGTCCGCCAGATGGCGTGCGGCATTGTGCGTGAATAGCCTGTGAACCTTGCCGACGCTACAGGCTGGCTTGTCTGCGCGGCGTGTTAAGGGCATGGACTGTGGCATGAACGACACAAGTTCCGATCATGCCGGCCCGCCCCCGCAGAATCCTGCGCGCCACCTCGGCCGCCAAAGCACGCTGCCTGCCTCTCCGCAAGAGGCAAGCCTGGACTATGTGCCCAATCCGCGGCCGGGTGCCTTGTATATGGTGCGTTTCGCCGCGCCCGAGTTCACCTCGCTCTGCCCGGTAACCGGCCAGCCCGATTTTGCCCATCTGGTCATCGACTATGCGCCGAGCGAAACGATTGTCGAATCGAAGAGCCTCAAGCTGTTTCTCGGCTCGTTCCGCAATCATGCCGGCTTTCACGAAGATGTGACCGTGGGCATAGCCCAGCGCCTGTTCGACGAAATGAAGCCCCAGTGGCTTCGAATCGGCGGCTACTGGTACCCGCGCGGCGGCATTCCGATCGATGTCTTCTGGCAGAGCGGCGCGGCGCCTGAGGGGCTGTGGGTGCCGGCTCAGGGCGTGGCCAGCTACCGCGGGCGCGGCTGATGCGATAGAGTGTGAAACGAAAAGGGCGGCCCCATCGGACCGCCCTTTTGTTTTTGTCATCCCGGTCTTGATCCGGGATCGCTGTGGTTCGCGAGCTGATCTTCGGTTGGAAGGCCAGCGGTCCCGGATCAAGTCCGGGACGACGACGTCAGCGCGAATAGAATTCGACGACCAGATTCGGTTCCATGCGGACCGGATAAGGCACTTCGTCCAGCGTCGGAACACGCACGAATGTGATCTTGTCGGTGCCGTCAGGGGCGACATAGTCAGGCACTTCGCGCTCGGCCAGGCTCTGCGCCTCGGCGATCAGCGCCATCTCCTTGGCCTTGTTGCCCAGGCTGATGATGTCACCGGGGAACACGCGGCGGCTGGCGATGTTGCACTTCACGCCGTTGACGCGAATGTGGCCGTGGCTGACGATCTGGCGGGCCGAGAAGATGGTCGGGGCGAACTTGGCGCGATAGACCACCATGTCGAGGCGCTGCTCGAGCAGGCCGATCAGGTTCTGGCCGGTGTCGCCCTTCATCTGGGCGGCTTCCTGATAAGTGCGCTTGAACTGCTTTTCGGTGACTTCGCCGTAATAGCCCTTCAGCTTTTGTTTTGCGCGCAGCTGGATGCCATAGTCGGAAACCTTGCTCTTGCGGCGCTGGCCGTGCTGGCCGGGGCCATAAGCGCGGCGGTTGACCGAGCTCTTGGGTCGGCCCCAGAGGTTTTCACCAATGCGGCGGTCAATCTTGTACTTCGATGCATTGCGCTTCGACATGCGCGTCATTCCTTCAATTTGCTGACCGGGCGTTTTGCCCTGGCTTCTGGTCCGGGATCGCTCCATGCCGCCATTCGCGGCATGCGACCACTGCTTCACCGGAGTGCAGGGTCAATTGCGAAGGCGCGCCCTTGGCGGGATCGCCGGCGAAAGTCAAGCGAAACGGCACGGTGCAGGCGCACTCGACAGCTTGGGGGCCTCTTGGATAGAACCGGCGCAGGCATTTCGCAAAGGCCGGGGGAGAGGCATACTTGCAACGCATGACTGTGGACGATCTCGCGCCAGGATTGCGCGAGACATTTGCGCGGCTTCCCGGCTTGCCACTGCATTCGCGCCTGTTTCGCGCCGTAGTGCCGCTCATCTTCCGCATCATGCCGATTGCCCGCCCGGATGGCGTGCGGATCGAGGCGGCGGGTCCGGCCCCGGGCATCCGGCTTTACATCCCCGAACATCGCAAAAGCGATGCGGCCCTGTTGTGGATACATGGCGGCGGATACATCATTGGCACGGCCCGCACGGATGACCGGCTTTGCGGCGAAATCTGCCGCGATCTGGGCATCGTGGTGGCGTCGGCAGAATACAGGCTGGCCCCGCGCCATCCTTTTCCGGCCGCCATCGATGACTGTCACGGTGCATGGCAGTGGCTGCTGGCCAATGCGGCGAGGCTGGGCGTCGAGCCCGGCCGCATCGCAATCGGCGGCATGAGCGCGGGTGGAGGACTGGCGGCAGCACTGGTTCAGCGGGTGCATGACGGTGCGGGGCAGGGCGCGGCAGCGCAATTGCTATTCGCGCCGATGCTCGACGATCGCACTGCCGCCCGGCGAGAGCTTGATGAGAGGCGGCACTTTGTCTGGGACAATTCGCTGAACGCGCTGGGCTGGCGATCCTATCTAGGCCAGGAGCCGGGCTGTGTCGCAGTGCCTGACTATGCCGTACCCGCACGGCGTGAAAATGTCGCCGGATTGCCGCCGGCGTGGATCGGCACCGGCTCCATCGAGCTCTTTGCCGAGGAAGACATTGCCTACGCTGAACGCCTGCGCGCGGCGGGCTGCGATGTCACACTCGAAGTCGCGCCCGGCGCGCCGCATGGCTTCGAAGCCTGGGCCGCCGATACCGAAATCGGCGGCGCGCACGTGGCGAAGGCCAAGGCCTGGCTTGCGGACAAGCTCACTGGAAGCGCGCGCGCGGACTAATCTTCGAGCTTGCGCTCCAGCCGCGCCAAAACCCCGCGCAGCGTGCGCACTTCCAGATGGTTCCAGCCGGGCTTGGTCAGAACCCCGCGCAAGGTGCGCCGCGTCGCTTCCGCGCGGCTCGGCGGCGCGAAATAGTCGCGCGGCTCCAGCAGCGCCTCGAAGTGTGCTATCAGGCCTTCCAGTTCCTCCTGCGGGGCAGGAGGCAACAGGTCCTCGGCGGTCGGCTGTTCAAGACCAACGTGCTTGGACCATTCATAGGCGCACAGGATCACTGCCTGCGCCAGATTGAGCGAGGCGAATTCGGGATTGATCGGCACCGTGATGATGGCGCGGGCGAGCGCCACGTCGTCAGTTTCCAGCCCAGAGCGCTCCGCCCCAAAGACAATGGCGGAGCGGCCCGGCGCATGGTGAATTTCCCTCGCTGCGGCCTCTGGTGTCAGCACCGGCTTGGTCACGCCGCGCTTGCGCACGGTGGTGGCATAGACATGGGCGCAATCAGCGACGGCTTCTGCCAGCGTATCGAAGACTTGTGCATTCTGCAGCACGACATTCGCCCCGGCCGCGGCAGGCCCGGCGCTGGGGTTGGGCCAGCCGTCACGCGGTGCGACCAGGCGAATTTCGGTAAGCCCGAAATTGAGCATCGCGCGCGCGGCTTTGCCAATGTTCTCGCCAAGTTGCGGACGCACGAGGACGATGACAGGCTGGCATTCACGACGGGCGACTGCACCGGTTGCGGCATTTGCCTTTCTGCCGACCCGCGATACGGGCGCCCGCGTGGCCAATTGCGCCGTCAGCGCCACGTCGCCAGCAATCAGCGCCTCGCGCTTGGCGCGTGACCAGCCCTTCAGCCGGCGTTCGGCAGCAAAGGCACTGTCGCGGTCAGCAAAGGGCGCGGACCAGGCCAGCTCTACTGGCAGTCGTTTGGCAGTATATTCATCGAGCGTTCCATCCCGGTGCTGCGACAGGGCAAGCTCGAGATCGTCGGTGTGTCCGACATAGTACGAGTTGTCGGCGCAGCGGAGCATGTAGGTGAGGAAAGGCTTCATTGGGCTTTGATCCCGAACTCGTTTCGCTCGAAAGTCCCTCGATTGCAATTGGGAGGAACGGGGGTGAGGACCTTAACCTTGCCCCGCATCGCGGACCGTGCTGGCAAATTCCTCGAAGTCCCTGGCTTCGCTGAAGTCGCGGTAGACCGAGGCGAAGCGGATGTAGGCCACTGAGTCCAGCTGGCGAAGCCCGTCCATCACCATCTCGCCGATCGCCTTGCTGGGCACTTCGCTCTCCCCCAGGGTTTCGATCTGGCGCTGGATTCCTGAGACGAGCTGATCGAGCCGTTCCTGCGAAACGCCCCGCTTGCGGCAGGCCAGTGCGACCGACTGGTCGATTTTCGCCCGGTCGAAAGACTCCCGCGTATCATCGCTTTTTACCACGGTGACTTCGCGCAATTGCACGCGTTCGAAAGTGGTGAACCGCGCGCCGCAGCTTTCGCACTGGCGGCGGCGGCGGATCGCGGTGTTGTCCTCGGTGGGGCGCGAATCCTTTACCTGGCTGTCGTCATGGGCACAGAACGGGCATCTCATTCAAAAAGGGCCTCCGCCTTTGGGCAAGTCCTACATCCCCTCATAGATCGGGAAGCGGACGCACAGTTCTGACACGCGGGCGGCGACCGAGGCTTCGATCTGCGCGTCGCCTTCCTCGCCGTTCTTGCGCAGCCCTTCCACCACTTCGGCAATAAGCCCGCCAATCTGGGTGAATTCCGCCACGCCAAAGCCGCGCGTCGTGCCGGCGGGCGTGCCGAGGCGGATGCCCGATGTGACGAAAGGCGAGCGGGTGTCGTTGGGTATGCCGTTCTTGTTGCAAGTGATCGAGGCGCGGTCGAGGCCTTTTTCGGCCGCCTTGCCCGTAGTGTCCTTGGGAGTCAGGTCGACCAGCATCAGGTGGTTGTCCGTGCCGCCTGACACGATGTTGAGACCGGCATCCTGTAGCGAGGCGGCGAGCGCCTTGGCATTGGCCTTAACCGCTGCGGCATAGGCCTTGAATTCCGGCGTCATCGCTTCTGCAAAGGCGACTGCCTTGGCGGCGATCACATGCATCAGCGGGCCGCCCTGCAGGCCGGGGAAGATCGCCGAGTTGATCTTCTTGGCGATCGCTTCGTCATTGCTGAGAATGATGCCCGAACGGGGCCCGCGCAGGCTCTTGTGCGTGGTGGTGGTGGTGACATGCGCATGCGGGACGGGCGAGGGGTGTACGCCGCCCGCCACCAGACCGGAAAAGTGGCTCATGTCGGCCAGCAGGTATGCGCCAACTTCGTCGGCGATCTCGCGGAAGCGGGCAAAATCCCACTCGCGCGAATAGGCGGTGGCGCCGCAGATGATCAGCTTGGGCTTGCTCTCTCGCGCCAGCCGCGCGACTTCGTCCATATCGATCAGGTGATCATCGGGGCGCACCGTGTAGGCGACCGGGTTGAACCACTTGCCGCTCATGTTGACCGGCGAACCGTGCGTCAGGTGGCCGCCCGCGTTGAGGTCGAGCCCCATGAAAGTGTCGCCCGGCTGCAGCAGCGCAAGGAATACCGCCTGGTTCATCTGGCTGCCCGAATTGGGCTGCACATTGGCAAAATTGCAGCCGAACAGGGCCTTGGCGCGCTCGATCGCCAGCGTTTCGATCTCGTCGACATATTCGCAGCCGCCGTAATAACGCTTGCCCGGATAACCTTCGGCATACTTGTTGGTCAGGATCGAGCCGGCGGCTTCGAGCACGGCCTTCGAACAGATGTTTTCCGAAGCAATCAGCTCGATCTTGTCGCGCTGGCGGCCGAGTTCCTTGCCGATCCAGCCGGCGATCTCGGGATCGGCCTTGGCGAGGGACTGCGTGAAGAATCCGGAAGGGGTAACGGCGGTCATAAGGCGTCCTGTTCAGCAGGTAGGATTGGATAGCTTCTCGACGCGGCCAGCATGGCGGCCGCCGCCGAAAGGCGTGGAGAGAAAGGCATCGAGGCAGGCCTTGGCCATATCGATTCCAGTCAGCCGCGCGCCAAGCGCGATGCAGTTGGCATCGTTGTGCTCGCGCGCGAGGGCGGCGGATAGTGGTTCGGAAACCAGCGCGCAGCGGCAAGCGGGGCTGCGGTTTACCGCGATGGAAATACCGATGCCGCTGCCGCACAGCGCCACCCCGCGCTCTGCCGTGCCATCGGCGACGACCTGCGCGAGCTTGTAGCCATAGTCGGGATAGTCCACCCGGTCGGCCGTCTCGGGACCAAGGTCAGCGACTTCATGGCCGAGGCCAATCAGATATTCGCGCAGTTCGGCCTTGAGCTCAACGGCGGCGTGATCGGAGGCGATAGCGATTCTCATTGCGTGATCTTCATTGGCAGGCGGCCCTGTGCTTCGGTGCGGATTGAGGGTGCCCAGACGAGCGGCCGTCCGGATGAAGAATCCGGGTTCGCGCTCCACGGCGGTACTCCGCCTGTCTCGTCAGTTACGCGAACGAGGCGCTCATAGCGGCGCTATGTGCGAGTCGCAAGCTTGGCTTGGACCTTTCCGCGCTGGGCGGCGGACAAGAGCAAGATTCTGCACGCGACATCTGCCCGCCGCCGTATCGCGCTTACTGATCGAGGAACGACCGCATCTTCCGTGACCTTGACGGATGCTTCAGCTTGCGCAGCGCCTTGGCCTCGATTTGGCGGATGCGTTCGCGTGTCACCGAGAACTGCTGGCCGACTTCTTCCAGCGTGTGATCGGTGTTCATGCCGATGCCAAAGCGCATGCGCAGCACGCGTTCCTCACGCGGGGTGAGGGAGGCGAGCACGCGAGTGACGGTTTCCTTGAGGTTCGCCTGGATCGCGGCATCCACCGGGATGATCGCGTTCTTGTCCTCGATGAAATCGCCCAGGTGGCTGTCTTCCTCGTCGCCGATTGGCGTTTCGAGGGAGATCGGCTCCTTGGCGATCTTCATCACCTTGCGCACTTTTTCGAGCGGCATCGACAGGCGCTCGGCCATTTCCTCGGGCGTGGGCTCGCGGCCCTGCTCGTGGAGGAACTGGCGGCTGGTGCGCACCAGCTTGTTGATCGTCTCGATCATGTGCACCGGAATGCGGATGGTTCTTGCTTGATCCGCAATGCTGCGGGTAATCGCCTGCCGGATCCACCAGGTGGCATAGGTGCTGAATTTATAGCCGCGGCGGTATTCGAACTTGTCGACCGCCTTCATCAGGCCGATGTTGCCTTCCTGGATAAGATCAAGGAATTGCAGGCCGCGGTTGGTGTATTTCTTGGCGATGGAAATCACCAGGCGCAGGTTTGCCTCGACCATTTCCTTCTTGGCGATGCGCGCCTCGCGCTCGCCCTTCTGCACCATGTTGACGATGCGGCGGAATTCGGGAAGCGACATGCCCGTGGCCGAGGCAATGTCGGCGATTTCGGCGCGGATGCGCTCGACGGCGTCGGCCTCGTTCTCGGCAAAAGCCGCCCACTTCTTGTCCTTGGTGGACTGCGCGACGAGCCAGCCATCGTCGAGCTCGTGGCCGACGTAGCTGTCGAGAAAGTCCTTGCGGTTGACTTTGTGGCGTTCGGCCAGCCGCAGCATCTGCCCGCCCAGCGCGGTCAGGCGGCGGTTGAAGGCATAGAGGTTGTCGACCAGATATTCGATCTTGGTCGCATGAAACTGCACGCTTTCAACTTGCGCGGTGAGTTCCTCGCGCAGCGCGTGATACTGCTTTTCCTTGGCCGCCGGGAAATCGTTGCCAATCCCCATGGCTTCCAGCCGCGCGGCCTGGATCTTCTCGAACTTCTTGAACAGCTGCGTAATGTTGGCGAACTTTTCGAGCGCTTCCGGCTTCAGCTGCGCTTCCATCTGGGCAAGGCTGAGCGTGTTGTCCTCTTCCTCGTCGTCCACCGGACGCATGCGGCGTTCGATCTGGTCGTCGTCATCGTCGCTGGCAGCAGGCTCTTCCTCGACGTCTTCTTCTTCCTTGTAGCTCGGCCCGGCGATCTTTTCGCTGATCTCGCCATCGACTTCGCCTTCGGCATCATCGGCCATGGCTTCGGGGGCGGGCTCCTTGGAAAGCATGGCGTCGAGATCGAGGATCTCGCGCAGTTGCATTTCTTCGGCATTCAGGGCTTCGGACCACTGGATAATGGCATGGAAAGTGATCGGGCTCTCGCACAGCCCCAGGATCATCGTGTCGCGGCCAGCCTCAATGCGCTTGGCAATGGCGATTTCGCCTTCACGGCTGAGCAGCTCCACCGCGCCCATCTCGCGCAAGTACATGCGCACCGGGTCATCGGTGCGCTCGACGGTTTCCTTCTTCTTTTCCAGCGCGGGCTTTTCCGACATGCCGTCGGCTTCGTCGATCTCGTCGACTTCCTTCTCGTCGGGATCGACTGCGTCCTCGTCGCTCTCGACAATGTTGACGCCCATTTCGGAGAGCGCGGACATGATGTCCTCGATCTGCTCCGAAGACATCTGGTCTTGCGGCAGAGCCTCGTTCAGCTCGTCGATCGTTATCGTGCCACGGCGCTTGGCGCGGGCAATCAGCTTCTTGATCGAGGCCTCGTTAAGGTCGATCAGCGGCGAATCGCTGCCATCGGCGGTATCGCCGGTCATGTCGTCGCTGGGTTCGATGTCCATCATGGCTTTGTCGTTCTCGCTGTCTGTCACCGGGCGGCGATGAAGCTGGATTATACTTATTTGGCCGCCCTGTGCCCTAAGGCGGCCCGTATTTCCAGCTTTCTCTGCCCTATATGCTGTTGGCAACCGTGCCCGGATCGCCCGGGGCTTGTGAAATCTCGCGCAGCCGCTCGGCTAGGCTGGCCTTGCGGGCGCGCAGCCGCGCCTGCTCATCCAGATCAAACCGCTCGGTTGCCTCGGCTATCGCAGCGTCGAGCGCTGGTTCTTCGGTCAGCATGGCCACTGCGGCCGCGAGCGCCTCGCAAGCTTTGGCTGCATCAGCTTCGTCCTTCAGAAAAGGCCATGGCATGCGTGCATAGTCGGCGGGCGATGGAGCCGTGAGGCTGCGTGTCTCGAATATGGTGACAAGCGCCGCGTATTCAAGCGGCTGACTGCCTTCGCTGGCATCGATCAGTGCGTCGAATCGCGGATCGAGGTCCGGCAAGCGGACGAGGGCATCGGCGTGCCGGGAAATCTGGTCGGGATGACGCATCAGTCCGACAATTACAGCCAGCGCCAACGCCGCACGCGCACCTCCTCCCGCTGACTGGCGCAGCCGCTGCACTGCCGCCGGTGATGAGCGCGCCGGGGGAGGGGGACGGCCGCCCGGCCGCCATTCCTTGCGGGGGGCCTGCCATTGCTGCGCCTCACGCCGGGGAAATGCGAAAGCAGAAAACCGCTCCGTCAACTCGCGGCGATAGAGCGACTGAATGTCGCGGTCGGCAATTGTCTCGACATGCGCCAGCAGCCGCGCCTTTAGGCCGGCCTTGTCTTCGGGCGTCTCTAGCGGCGCGGCATCGCGTTCGTGCGACCACAGACAGTCCACCAGCGTCACGGCATCGGCAATTACGCGCTCGATCGCCTGCGGCCCCTCGCGCTTCACCAGATCGTCCGGATCCATGCCGGCAGGCAGCCGCACGATCCTGAGGCTGTGCGCCGGGCGCAGCATCGGCAGCGCGCGGGTGACGGCGCGCATCGCGGCGCGCTGGCCGGCGGCGTCGCCATCGAAGCAGAGTACCGGTGTCTCGACCAAGCGCCACAGCAATTCCAGCTGCCGTTCGGTCAGTGCCGTTCCCAAAGGCGCGACGGCATCCTCGATCCCCGCTGCAGCCAGCGCGATGGCGTCCATGTAGCCTTCGACGACAATCAGCCGCCCGGTCTGGCGCGAGGCAGGGCCAGCGCGGTGGAGGTTGTAGAGCGTGCGGCCTTTGTCGAACAGCGGCGTGTCGGGCGAGTTGAGGTACTTTGGAGCGTCGGTCTTGCTTGCGTCGAGGATCCGGCCGCCAAATGCAATCGCCCGCCCGCGCGCGTCTTCGATGGGCAGCATCAGACGGCCGCGAAACCGGTCGTAGGGCTCTTTTTCATCTACGGCGATACGCAAGCCAGCCTCGATCAGCATGGTCTCGGGAAAGCGGGAGAGCGCCGCTTTCAGGCCCTGCCGACCTTCGGGCGCATAACCGAAGCCGAACCGCTCGATGGTGCGATCATTGAACCCGCGCGTGGCGAGATAGGCACGCGCTCTCGCGCCTTCATCAGAGGCCAGCCGCTCCACGAACCAGGCCTGCGCGGCCGCCATCACATCGTGCAGACTGTCACGCTGCTGCGCCACCGCCGCCGCGCGCGGATCGGGCGCGGGGACTTCGATCCCTGCCTCGCTCGCCAGTTCCTTCACGGCATCCATGAAAGAGAGGCCACGCTGGTCGGTCAGCCAGCGAATCGCATCGCCATGTGCGCCGCAGCCGAAGCAATGGTAGAAGCCCTTGGCATCGTTGACCGTGAAGCTGGGCGATTTCTCGTTGTGAAACGGGCAACATGCCTTGAACTCATGCCCAGCCTTGGTCAGCCGCGTCGTGCGCCCGATCACGCTGGAGAGCGTGATCCGGGAGCGCAATTCGTCGAGCCATTGCGGGGTGAGAGTCATGTCAGGCCGCCAGATTCACGCCAGCGCCGCTTTCACCAGCCCGCTGGCCTTACCCATGTCGAGCTGGCTGCCGTGTTTTGCCTTCAGCGCGGCGACGACTTTGCCCATGTCTTTCATGCCCGCAGCACCCGTCTCGGCAATGATCGCAGAAATGGCGGCATTCACTTCGTCCTCGCCCATCTGGCTGGGCATGAATTCCTCGATCACCGCCAGTTCGGCCTTTTCCGCATCCGCCAGTTCCTGACGGCCGCCCTGTTCATACATCGTAATCGATTCGCGGCGCTGTTTTGCCATCTTCTGCAGCACGTCGACCACCAGCACATCGTCGTCAGGCACATTTGCGGCGGTACGCAGCTCGATATCCTTGTCCTTCAGCTTGGCGAGAATCAGGCGCACCGCGCCGAGGCGCGTCTTGTCGCCGCTTTTCATCGCTGCCACTTGCGCGGCCTTGATCGAGTCTCGAAGCATTTTTGGTGATTTCCCGTGGTTTGAACTTTGCCGTTGGCAAACTAACGGGGAAATCCGCAGATTCATAGCGCGGTGCGGCGCAGGCGGGGTTGACGCTGCACGCACCCGGGTCTAGCGGCCACCCCTTAGCACCATCGCCAGAATCCAGCTTACGGAGCGCCACCCATGGCCGACCCCGCCACTTCGCACGCGTCCCCTCCAAAGGGCGCGACGGGAGTCCTTGTGCTCGCCGATGGCACGGTCGTCTGGGGCCAGGGTTTCGGCGCCACGGGCAGCGCGGTGGGCGAAGTGTGCTTCAACACGGCGATGACCGGCTATCAGGAAGTGATGACTGATCCGAGCTACGCCGCGCAGATCGTCACTTTCACTTTTCCCCACATCGGCAATGTCGGCGTGAATGACGAGGATCTGGAAAGCCATGTCGATGGCGCGGTGGGCTGCGTGGTGCGTGAGAGCATCACTGACCCCAGCAATTTCCGTTCGCGCGGCCGCTTCGAGGACTGGCTGGCGAGCAAAGGCAAGATCGGGCTGGCTGGGATCGACACGCGCGCGCTGACGCGCCGCATCCGCATGTCGGGCGCGCCCAATGCTGTGATTGCCCACGATCCCGCAGGCAAATTCGACATTCCCGCGCTTGTCGCCCGCGCTCGCGATTGGCCCGGGCTGGAAGGCATGGACCTGGCGCGCGTCGTCTCGCGGCAAAGTGACGAGCAATGGGAAGGCGGCATCTGGTCGCTGGGCAAAGGCTATGCCCGCAGCCCGCGCGATGAGCGGCCGCATGTCGTCGCCATGGATTTCGGTGCCAAGGACAATATTTTCCGCAGCCTGGTGAAAGCCGGCGCACGCGTGACTGTGGTGCCCGCGCAGACTTCGCTCGAGGCCATTCTCGCGCTTCAGCCCGCGGGCGTGTTCCTGTCCAACGGCCCTGGCGATCCCGCTGCCACGGGCGCCTATGCCGTGCCGGTGATCCAGAAGTTGCTCGAACGCGATGTGCCGATTTTCGGCATCTGCCTTGGCCACCAGATGCTTGGTCTGGCAGCCGGCGCATCGACCACCAAGATGCACCAGGGCCACCGCGGCGCGAACCATCCGGTCAAGCGTCTGGAAGACGGCGTGGTTGAGATCACCTCGATGAACCACGGCTTTGCAGTGGACAATTCGGCGCTGCCGGACAGCGTGGTGGAAACTCACGTTTCGCTGTTCGACGGATCCAACTGCGGCATTGCGGTCAAAGGCAAGAAGGCCTTCGGGGTGCAATATCATCCTGAGGCATCGCCAGGGCCGATGGATTCGTTTTACCTGTTCGAGAAATTCATTGGATCGCTGAGCTAATGCCCAAACGCACTGACATCTCCTCGATCCTCGTCATCGGCGCTGGCCCAATCATCATCGGCCAGGCCTGCGAGTTCGACTATTCCGGCACACAGGCGATCAAGGCGCTGAAGGAGGAGGGCTACCGCGTCGTCCTCGTCAACTCCAATCCGGCGACGATCATGACCGATCCCGAGTTCGCCGATGCCACTTACATCGAGCCGATCACGCCCGAGATCGTCGCCAAGATCATCGAGAAAGAGCGCCCTGACGCAGTGCTGCCCACAATGGGCGGCCAAACTGCATTGAATACCGCGCTCGCCCTTTTCAACGATGGCACGCTCGAAAAGTACGGCGTCAAGATGATCGGTGCCGATGCCGATGCCATCGACAAGGCGGAAGACCGCCAGCGGTTCCGCGAAGCGATGGACAAGATCGGGCTCGAAAGCGCGCGCTCGGGCGTGGCGCACACGGTCGAGGAAGCCTTTGCCATTCTGGAGCGCACAGGTCTGCCTTCGATCATCCGTCCCAGTTTCACGCTTGGCGGCACCGGCGGCGGCGTGGCCTACAACAAGGCTGAGTTCGAGATGATCGTGCGCTCGGGCCTCGATGCATCGCCCACCACAGAAGTTCTGATCGAAGAGAGCCTGCTGGGGTGGAAAGAGTATGAAATGGAAGTCGTGCGTGACCGGCACGACAACTGCATCATCATCTGTTCGATCGAGAACGTCGATCCAATGGGAGTGCACACCGGCGATTCGATCACTGTCGCCCCGGCGCTGACGCTGACTGACAAGGAATACCAGATCATGCGCAATGCATCGATCGCGGTATTGCGGGAAATCGGCGTTGAAACAGGTGGTTCGAACGTACAGTTCGCAGTCAATCCGAAAGATGGGCGGCTGATCGTCATTGAAATGAACCCGCGCGTTTCGCGCTCGTCGGCGCTGGCGTCGAAAGCCACCGGCTTCCCCATCGCCCGCGTCGCTGCGAAACTTGCGGTCGGATACACGCTCGACGAGATCACCAACGAAATCACCGGCGCGACGCCCGCGAGCTTCGAGCCGACTATCGACTACGTCGTCACCAAGATCCCGCGCTTTGCATTCGAGAAGTTCAAGGGCAGCGAGCCGCTGCTTTCAACCGCAATGAAGTCTGTCGGCGAAGTCATGGCCATTGGCCGGAATTTCAAGGAGAGCATGCAAAAGGCACTGCGGGGCCTTGAAACCGGACTCGACGGATTTAACCGCGTAGTCGAGCTTGAAGGCAAGGGGCGCGACGAGATCACTGCCGCACTGTCGCGCCAGACGCCGGACCGGTTGCTGGTGGTCGCACAGGCTTTCCGCGAAGGCTTCTCCATCGATGATGTCCAGGCAATCACCCATTTCGACCCGTGGTTCCTGCGGCACATTCATGAAATCATCGCTGAAGAAGCGCAGATCACGGCCAATGGCCTGCCGGGCGATGCGGCAGGTCTCAGGCGGCTGAAAGCCATGGGCTTCTCCGACAAGCGGCTGGCAACCCTGGCCGTGCGTTCGGTCGGGGTGGCGAAAGGACTGGGCGAGACCCAGGCGCGCCGTTCGGGCCTGCTGCACGATGCCATGCGCGCCATGGCCGGCGCGACCAGCGAGGATGAAGTGCGTGCGCTGCGCCGCAAGCTCGGCGTCCATCCAGTCTTCAAGCGCATCGACAGCTGCGCCGCCGAATTCGAAGCTGTCACGCCTTATATGTATTCGACTTACGAGGGCCCCAGTTTCGGCGACCCCGAATGCGAGGCTGCTCCGTCGGGCGCGCGCAAGATCGTTATTCTCGGCGGCGGTCCCAACCGCATCGGCCAGGGCATCGAATTCGACTATTGCTGCGTCCACGCCTGCTTTGCGCTCGGTACCGAAAACGGGGGGGCGGGCTATGAGACGATCATGATCAACTGCAACCCGGAAACGGTGAGCACGGATTATGATACGTCCGACCGGCTCTATTTCGAGCCGCTGACAGCCGAGGACGTGCTGGAAATCCTGCGCGTCGAACAATCGACGGGCGAACTTGTCGGCGTGATCGTGCAGTTCGGCGGGCAGACACCCCTGAAGCTCGCCCAGGCGCTGGAAGACGAGGGCATTCCCATCCTGGGCACGTCGCCCGACGCCATCGATCTTGCCGAAGACCGTGAGCGTTTTGCCGCGCTGGTCGAAAAGCTGGGCCTGAAGCAGCCGGAAAACGGCATTGCTCGCAGCCGCGACGAAGCCGTCGCTGTCGCCACGCGCATTGGCTATCCCGTCCTGATCCGTCCGTCCTATGTGCTGGGCGGGCGCGCGATGGAAATCGTCGACAGCGAAGCACAACTGGATGACTACATTGCCACGGCCGTGAAGGTGTCGGGCGATAGTCCGGTGCTGATCGACCAATATCTGCGCGATGCCATCGAATGTGATGTCGATGCCTTGTGCGACGGAGACCAAGTGGTCGTCGCGGGGGTGATGCAGCATATCGAGGAAGCAGGCATTCACTCAGGCGACAGCGCCTGCACTCTGCCTCCATACAATCTTCCGGCCAGCATCATCGCCGAGATGGAGCGTCAGGCGGCATTGCTGGCGCGCGGCCTCAACGTTCGCGGGCTGATGAACATTCAGTTCGCCGTGCAGGATGGGCCGCAGGGCCAGCAGGTCTACCTGATCGAAGTCAATCCGCGCGCCAGCCGCACTGTGCCGTTTGTCGCCAAGGCAATCGGTCAGCCAGTTGCCAAGATCGCCGCGCGGGTGATGGCGGGAGAGAAGCTGGCGACGTTCCCGCCTTTCAAGCGCGATTTGCCCTATATGGCCGTGAAGGAAGCAGTTTTCCCCTTCGCCCGTTTTCCGGGCGTCGATCCGGTGCTGTCGCCGGAAATGAAGTCGACCGGCGAAGTGATGGGCATCGATACCACTTTTGCCATGGCATTTGCCAAGAGCCAGATTGGCGCGGGAACGCTGCTGCCGCTCTCCGGCCTGGTCTTCGTATCAGTCAAGGACAGTGACAAGCCCGTCATCCTGCCGGCCATCAAGCAGCTCGTCGATCTGGGCTTCTCGATCATCGCTACAGGCGGCACCCAGCGCTACCTCGCCGATGCCGGACTGCCGGTGGAGCGCGTCAACAAGGTTGCTGAAGGCCGCCGCCACATCGTTGACCGGATTGTCGACGGCGAATTGGCGCTGATCATCAACACCACCGAGGGTTGGCAGAGCCTCAAGGATTCGCAATCGATCCGCGCGTCGGCGCTGAAAGGGAAAGTGCCCTATTTCACGACGGCGGCAGCATCGGTCGCAGCCGCGCAAGCCATCGAAGCGCTTGGGTCTGCGAACCTTGAAGTCCGCTCGTTACAGTCCTATTATGGTGACTAGTCGCGTTTTCCCACATCGCTGACCGGGCGATACCTTTTCCCAGCGGGAAAGGGGCAGGGCAATAGTCGCTCTTCGGGCGA
>Ga0075366_10000169_pt1 | contig 28051 bp, 31 predicted proteins | sample EndMethybrTD3031_FD_72351 | JGI IMG/M metagenome (GOLD analysis project Ga0075366, IMG submission 72351) | Populus endosphere microbial communities from Tennessee, USA - Endosphere MetaG P. TD hybrid TD303-1 | ecosystem: Host-associated > Plants > Roots > Endosphere | place: USA: Tennessee...
ATACCGGCGTTTGTCGACGAAACGGTGGATCACTATGACCAGGTCATCGAGAACGAGCAGCGCGACCGATTGACAGCCTTGGAGATGGCGCTCTTCGTGCAACGCCGAATGAGAATCGGGGAGTCCCAGGCCGAGATCGCCAGGAGGCTCGGCAAGAGCCGTCAACACATCACGCGAGCCACCGCGTTGGTCGATGCGCCCGACTGGCTGATGAACCTGTACCGGTCGGGGCGCTGCACGGGACTGAACGAGCTGTACGAACTGCGACGCTTGCATGAACACGATCCGGTCGGATTGGCCGCCTGGCTCGCGTCGCGTGAGGTCGTCTCTCGAGCCGATTTGGAGTCGTTTCGCAACGAGCTCGACGTCAGATCGGGATCGCTCGAAAGGCTTCCAAACACCGCGGCGCCGACGCGACAAGAACAGCAGGCGACTGGCGCAACGTCAAGCGTCGGGCCGAAGACCCAGCCAAGGCCCGGGTTCGACTCAGGCGGAAGGGGCGCTGCGGGCCGGTGTCGATTGGTGGCGACGTTCGAATCGCGACAGGTGGAAGTGCTCTTGAGCGCGCGTTCGACGACCGAGCGCGAGGTCATGGTCATTGCCGACGGCGCGATTGACGGTCAATCCGTTAGAGTCGATGCCCTCTGCGACCTGCGGCTTGTCTGGACCCTTGATGTTTGAAGCCGCACTGCTCTGCCTGGTGGTGGCCGTCACCGATGGCGACACGCTCAAAGTTCGTTGCCCCGACCGGCCGCAGGTGGTGATCCGCCTGGCGGAGATCGATGCGCCTGAGAAGGCGCAGCCGTTCGGACAGCGGAGCAAGAATCACCTCTCGACGCTGTGCTTCCATCGGCAAGCCGAGGTTCGACCGATGACCCGCGACCGATACGGACGCACCGTCGCCCGCGTGGTTTGCGCGGGGATGGATGCGAACGCGGCCATGGTGCGCGCTGGGATGGCATGGGCCTACACGCCGTACCTCACCGATCCACAGATTCGCGCGCTGGAGATCGCCGCCCGGCGCGCGCGGATCGGACTCTGGTCGGCGCCGAGCCCCGTTCCGCCATGGGAATGGCGAGGCTCGACTCGGTGAGTGTCACTCCGAGTGACATCGGCGGTGGCGTCACTCGGAGTGACAGGCACCACCCGGCAATAGGAAGCACCGTCCGATTCGTCGCGAACTCGCGTTGTCACTCCGAGTGACAACGGTGCGTTCGGTCGGGATCGGGGAGGTCCCGGTCACGCTGTGCAGGCCTCGCGCGCATCCGCACCTAGAATTGCCGGCCTCTCATCGAGGCATTCACATCAACTGAGGATCGATCTCCACATGGCAACTGCAACGAAGAAACCGATGAAGGCCGCCGCCAAGAGCGCCAAGACTGCGAAGACTCCCGCCAAGGCTGCACCGGCCAAGAAGGCCGCCAAGGCACCGGCAGCACCGAAGGTCGCCGCTGTTCAGAAGCCGATCAAGACCGCATTCAACAAGTCGACCCTCGTTGCGCACCTGGTTGAGTCGACCGGCGTCGACGCGAAGGCCGTGAAGGCCGTCATCGGCGGGCTCGAGTCTGCGATGCTTGCCTCCGTCCACAAGAAGGGCCTGGGCTCGTTCACGTTGCCGGGCCTGCTCAAGGTCAATGTGATCAACGTTCCGGCGAAGAAAAAGCGCACCGGGATCGATCCGTTCACGAAGGTGGAACGTGTCTTCGCTGCGAAGCCGGCCACGGTCCGGATCAAGACACGCGCCCTTAAGAAGTTGAAGGACGCTGCGCTCTGAGCTGAGCTCAGACCGAGCGCGTTCCAGACACTTCGTGGCCAGCCTCGGCAGTGACGCCGGAGCTGGCCATTTCTACTTCTGCGCCTCGAGCAAGGCCGCCAGGCGCGCTGCCACTTCCTTCTTGCCCATGATTCGCAGCGCAGCAATCGCGGGCAGATGCTTGTCCCGAGGCCGGACGTCGCCCGTCTCCCAGTTGTAGATTGACTGCCCCGACGTCCCGACCAACCGACCCAGGTCTTCGGCCGAGAGGCCAAGCCGTCGACGCAGCGTCACCAGGCCCTTCGCGCTGAAGCGCGTCTTGCCGTCGGGGTGATCTTCAGCAGTCTTGGCCGATGGCTTCGGCAGAGCCTTGCTGAGTCGACGCAATTCTTGCTCGAGGCTCTGGGCTCGCCGCTTTAGCGTTGCAATCTCGGAGCGATAAGCAGTCGACGCCTTCCGAAGGCTGTCGGTCTCGCTGCGGACTTCCTTGCGCGCGATGCGCACGATCTCGGCTTTAAGGACGGAGGCAATGTTTGGCATGGGCGTGAGTGTCGCAGATCGGCCGATGGTCCAAATTTGCGTCGACGACTTGGATCCGCGGGTGACACGGTCGTGATGAATTCGACCCCCGAAACTTGCATCTCGAATGTTCATTCGTCGACGAAGATGAAGTTAGAGGTGAGTGCAGAGATAGGCTGCGCGCCGCTGACTTCACAACCGCATCGCAACCATCATTCGTTCCTCATGAGCACTGTTCCGCACGAGTTCGTCACGGTCGACATGCGCGGCCTGAAGACCGCGCTGGTGGCTCATGCACGCGAGCGAAGAGTGAGCGTGTCGGTCCTCGTGCGCGACGCGATATCGAAGACATTGCCGTTGCCTAATGAGGCCTCGTCGCCTGCGATACGCGAGACCGGAGACGCAAAGGAAGGCTCCAGCTTGATCAAGCTGTCGATCCGATTGACGCGCGCTGAAGTTCAGCGGCTCGATGCCGGCGCCCGAGCCGCGGGGCTGTCCCGTCCGGCCTTCCTGTCCGGACTGATTTCCGACGTCAGCGTCTTGTCGTCAGGCGGACGGCGCGAGCACTTGAGGGCGCTGATCACCTCGAGCGCCGAGCTGTCGACGCTAAGCCGCAACATCCACTACCTGACGAGTCTGCTTCGGCAAAGCTCGGTGCGCGCTGCGCAGGAGTACCACACGATGCTGGACACGCTGGCGGACGATGTTCAAGGGCACCTCAAGCTGGCGGCGGAAGTGCTGGCCCCGTTGCAGCCGGCGCGCCGCACACCGGCACGGCGGAAGCGAGCGGCAGCGCGAAACAGAGGAGCCCATCATGCCTGAACCGACCGCCATCGACGGCGTCCTCGTCCAGTGGGGTGACCGCCTGTTCTATCCGGGCAACCGCATCGTCCAGGAAGCGTCGCAGCCCAGGCTGGCCGCGCGTCTCATTCAACAACGAGCTGCGGCCATCCGTGCCCGCATCGCGGCGACCGTCATCCGGCGAGCTCCGCAGGTGATGGTCAAGGTCACGGGTGGCGGACGTGGCATGCGGGCGATCGCGGCGCACTTCAGGTACATCAGCAAGAACGGCCGCCTGGACATCGAAGACGACCGCGGCGAGACGTTCAAGGGACGGGACGATCTTCGCGGACTGGTCGAGGACTGGCGTCTCGGTGGCACGCCGATCGATGAGATCGGCTACCGGCGGGAAGCGCTCAACATCATGCTGTCGATGCCCCGCGGCGTCGATCCGTTGGCCGTGCAACGGGCGGCACGCGAGTTCGCGCAGGCGGAGCTGGCAGGTCACAAGTACATCATGGTGCTGCACGACCACCAGGCCAACCCGCATGTGCACATCAGCGTTCGGGCCGAGTCGCGGACGGGCAAGCGGTTGAACCCACGTAAGGCGGACCTGCAGAGATGGAGGGCACGGTTCGCGGAAGCGCTGCGAGGGTGGGGCGTCGAAGCCGAGGCATCGTCGCGAACCTTCCGAGGGCAGCGTAGGCAGTTCGAGCCGCTGTGGAGGATCAAGGCACGTGGAGAGGCGCGCTTGCGTAACACGAGGCCTCAGCGCGACCAGAAAGGTCCATCGATGAAGGAAGGCGTCGAGGGCGCCTGGCAGTCACTGGCGGAGGCGTTGTCGAAATCCGCCGCCAAAGAAGATCGCGACCTGGGGCGCGCGGTGGAGCGCTACATCGCCAGTCCATCGGGCAGGCGTGTCGAGCTCACGATCGAGATCCATCGACGTTGAGACCGGCGCTTGGCTTCTGCAGGTGCAGTCTTTGATCCGGACGTGGTTGCACGGCTCGTGCCGGTCGTCGTGATGCTGAAGCGGCGGCGCGCGTCAGGTCGGCTTGTCCATGGACCGCGACCATTCGCTGGCGGCCTTGTGCGGATCGACATCCTTCGTGCCGTACCGATGCCATGCCATGAGGCCAATGCCGGTCAGCACTCGGGCCGACATGTGCGGCCGCAGCTTGACCATCGCATCCTCGAACGAGGAGATCCACTGATCCTTGTTGTACTTCATCGGCGGAATGCCCCATGCGAGGGCGCACCGGCAGGCGATTGGCGCGCCAGTGCGCCGCGTCAGCATACCGCCCATGGACGACGGGAGGACAAGATGATGGAAAGCCGTGAAGCGCTGACGCTGCGACTGATCTCTTGGGAGCGCGCAGGGTTAGTTGCGCTCGATGCTGGCCACCTACTGGGCGACGCCGAGCGTCAACGTGGATCCGGAGACGCTCGGGCGCAGCGACATGCAAAGGCGCGTCGAAAGTCTCATCGCGTCGATCGAACGTGACATTTGAGCGGGTCAATGAGCGCCCCACGGGTGTGCTATGACGATGAATCGCGCAATGCCATGGATGATGACCGGAGTCTGCATGGGTTTTCGCTTCGCTCGCTGGGTGCTCGACCCTCAATATCGCCTATCGATCAGAGTCGGCTGACAATCTTCCTGCGATCTCGGTCTCTGCCGACTGCTTCCACCGAGAGTGAACATTGAGATGGCCTCCAGACAATGGCTGGCATCTTTGGCCATTGATGGGCGGTGCTCGCCGTATTGCTGACCGTTTGAAGCATGCGATCATGCGGGTCGTCCAAGCTGTTCTACCTGCGTCGCATCCTCGGCAGCAGCCCCCGAAGAAACTCTACGAACTTAGATTGGGAGCCTGAGGAATCGTCTGCAGCCTTCACCTGGGCATCCATCGCCACCGCATTCGCCTGGACCTTCTTACGGATGTCGAAGAGCGCGTCTCCAACTTCCTCGGCGAAGTAGTGAGGGCAAGGTTGCTCTTTGATCAGTGCGAAGCTCTTGCTGGGCGTCAGCGTGTGCTTGTTGCCGTCGTACTCGAGGTAGGCACTTGGCGCACCCTTGCCGTGCCAAGGAGAAATGAGTTGCATGAACAGGCCAACCGCGGTCGACGCCAGAACGCCGTTAGGCCAGACAACCTGCGGCTTGCTGCCGGCGGCACCGTACTTTCGCGCTTCTTGGGTCAGCAGCTCGTCCGTGACGATGCCCATGCAACGCAAGCACGGAGCGCCGGCCGTCGTCAGGACTACTTGGCCAGCGATCAGATATCGGCTGCCGATTTCGTGCACGTCCATGCCCATGTCGATGAGCGGAATCAAGTAGCGGCGACAGAACTTGTCGAGCTCGTCCTTCGCAATGACCGAGTCAACGCCGGCGATGATGACGTCGCAGGACTTGAGGGGCTCGAGGGCTTCCTGCCAGGTGCAGTGATACGCGCCGATATTGGGTTCGCGCACGATGCTTCGGATGACGCGTTCGGCGATGGCAACCTTCGTTGCTTGCTTCATGACGTCTTCCGAGGTACCGCCCACGAGGCGATTCAGGTTTGACTCCGCGATCGTGTCGGGGTCGACCAGAACGTATCGCTCGGTGCCGATGTGCGCGAGCTGCTGCACGACGTGTGATCCGCCGCCGCCAAGCCCGACAACACCGACTGTTGTTGCCTTGATGACGCTCTCGCTGTGTTTGCCCAGGAAGCTTTGCCGATCGTGCCTGCTCATTGCGTCTTCCCGAACTTGCGGACTGCCGAGCCGACTTGCACGAACCCGTCGATCTGTCGGGGCTTGTCACGAGGACCGGTCCAAATCAAGCCTCTCGCACTGTCATTGCTGAGCACGATCAGGCCATGCGGCATGCGAGGCAGCGCGTTGAAAAACCCGGGCACGAATTCATGCGCACTGCGCAGATCTGTGCCGGAGAAATCGGGGGTGCCCAGACCACCGTGAGAATGAACGTGAAGCAGCGAAGATCTGCTCGCCAATGCGGTCTCGACGGCGTTGCGCATTGCGTCCGACCCGATCTGGGCGCCCACGCTGTTGCTGCGCTCATAGTGCTCGTCTGCAACGGGTTGGTAGGAGCGGCATATCAGCATGACGCCGCTTTGCGTTCGCGCCGCGCCGGCCGTGAGGAATCCGGCGCGCTCGAAAGCAAAGTGGTGCCGGCGTTCGAGGTCCGCCCGCACTGAAGCGAGAAGCGCCTCGGTGATCTTCAGCACGAAGTTCATCGGAACGCCCGCAGGTGGTTGGCGATCATGTCGATCCAGGGCAGGTCGGCTCCGACCCCTTGCCACGAACATGCCCACCAGCTTCTTCCGCACAAGGAGTGCGAGGTCCAGTTCTTCGCAGACGGTGCTTCGATTTGGCGTGCAAGGAAGAGCCGCGTCGTGTAGCCGGTGGAGTGAAGCGACGGGAGCAGCAACGCGTCGGTCTCGACCAGCCCCTGTGGTGTCTCCACTGTGAGGCCCGGAAGGAATACGACGATCTGGCCGCCCTCCGTCAGCAGCTCCGCAGTCGGGTAAAAGAGTTGCAGAGCCGCTAACTTCTCCGCGCTCACGATGACTGACCCCGCGGCGGATGCGAGGTGAAGCGCATGCCGTTCTTGAGCTTGAGGTGCGCGCCCGGCTTGAGCTCGATCAGCTTGCCGTTTTCGATCAGGTCGAGCAGGTAGCCGGCTTCGACCTTGAACTGGGCGATCAACTCCTCGGTCGTGTAGGTGCCCTTGGGCAGGACGAACTGCTCCTCGCCGTAGAAAACGGTGACTGTCTGGGCGGCGTGGCGCGTTTTGAAGCGTTCCGTGCCCGCTCCCTGCAGTGTCACGATGTCGTCTTCCTCGAGAACGCGATCTGGGAAGGCTTCGAGTTCCTGCACGACCTCGAAGCCTTCGTCCTTGAGGGCCAGCTTGCGGATCGTTGCCGCGCTCAAGCTCGGACGCGGCCACTCCAGCTTCAGGCCGTCTACGACCAGTCGGAACGTGCTGTCGGCCTGCACGACGAAGAAGCGTTCGATGCCCGCCGCGCCGAGATCGACGACTTCTTCTGCCCGGATGCTTTCGATTCCGCCTTCGCTCAGTTGCTGCAGGACGATGACTTCGTCGCTGGAGCGATAGCCGGCGGCCTGCGCGATTTGATTGCCGGTGACCTTCTTGTCGTGCAGATCAAGCTCGCGCGCCGCGAAGAACTCATCCAAGACGATGAAGCCGGAAGCTCGCTCGAAGGGTGGTGAGGTGGTAGTCATCGCAGATTCCATTTCATTCTGGTTAAATGAAGCCATTTATCGTCGGCCACACCCAGCCCTTGCCGACTCGAGCGAACTCTACACGACAAATCTGCTTCTTGCAAGCAGTTTAATGAGGTCAGCGGATAGCGTTGTACTTGAACTCGATGCCGCCGGACTCGGCGACATCTTCGACCCGGAGGATGTAGCCCGCGGCCACGAGGTTCTTCAAGCGCGTGCTGGCGTTTTGCACCGAAAGCCCGAGGTCAGCCGCCGCCTGGGACGCCAAGACGGAACGGTTCTCCAGGACATAGTTAACCAGCGATCGCGTAGAGGAATTGAGCTCGGGTCCGATGATCTCGAACTCCGACTTGTGCCAGATGACGAGGGGCTGCTCCTTGAAGCGAGCAGCGTAGTTCCAGTTGTCAACGAGATCGCGATCCTCGAAGTCCGTAAGGTAGAAGCCTCGCTCGCCCCGAAAGTGCTTCGCCAACGCTACAACGCTCTCGCGCGGGAACGAGGCATCGGTGGCGCGGATCCCTTCAAGCGAGACGCCGAATATCTGAGTCTGAGCGTTGTGTTCGACCAGACTTGCCAACTTGCGGAAGACTTCTTTCCCTTCGATGTTCCCAAACGGGCGCTCACTGCTCGTGAAGTCCCGCAACCTCACGCCGACTGAGTTCTGATTCATTCTAGTAATTTAAGGAGATGCGCGCCTCGCGTCAAGCTTGAATTCAAAGCAAATGTGAGTTCCGCCCAGGCGAGCCAAGCCTAGTCGGTGAGTGAATACCACACCGTCAGGTCTATGGTGAATACGAAATTCAAGGTCACTTTGGCGTACTGAGATCTTTGCGCTGAATTTACCGGCGGCCTCAGCGGATACCTTTAGGCCCAGGCCGCGGCCGTCCTCGTCGACTTGGCTGAGCCGTCCGCGAGAGAAGACCTCTTTCAGAAGCGCAACCCCCGCGTGAGGCGCAGCGGCAATTTTCTTCGCGGTCTCAGGATAGCGCGCCGCGATCACTGGTTGCAGCGTACCAATGATGCCCAGGCCATTGTCTGAAATGACCGCTTGGATCTTGTTGGCCTTTCGATAGAACTGCAGACTCGCAAAACCGGGCGAACTGGTCCCAGAATGCTCGAGGACGTTTCCGAAGAGCTCGGCGAGTATCGTGAAGGCAGTCTGCGAATAACTGTCGCCAGCACAAGCCACAAAGCTCTTTTGGAGAAGAGCGGGAGTTTCCTGGTTCGGATTGTTCGGGTCGATTGATCTAAACTCAATCACACCGTCATTGTTGCCATGATAGGTTTTGGCCAAACTGCCAGTGGGCCGTTTCGGGAGCACAACAATCGAGGCGTCGAGCAAACCGAAGAAGTCCACACGGTCAAGGTAGGTGAGGAGCGTCTTTGAACCTTCAAGATCAAGCGTGACGGTCCTGCCCGACTCCACGAGTTGGTTGCAAAGAGCAAGCAAGCGCGACAGAAATTCGAGCATCGGCTTGCCATCGTTCTTGAGGAGAAGAACAACGGACTTGTGGGACTGCGAAAGCGAGGCAGTCGACAGCGCCCTCTCGAAGTCCCTACAAGTCAGCCACCTCGCTCCACCGAACTCGATTCGGCAAACGTCGGATGTGAGGGACCACTGGAACTCAAGATCCTGCTCAAATTTATCGGGGTGGTCATGAAGAAAGCGACTCACATCGGCGCGGTCAAGGCCCAGCCGATTTGCAATAGTTCGAGCTTTGGTGCTGGGGTTTCGCTCGAGAAAATCTCGGATCTGCTTGAGCATCGACCCAAATGATATCTCCGAACGAGCACGGAGAAGCCCGAGAAACTTCGCCGGCGTCAACTGGCTCGTCTAGACAGCGCGAACGCAACTTTCCGGTCACGGCCGTTCCCCACCGTCGTACATCCGCGTTCTCAAGAACCTACCCATTCCATCGCCGAGAGTGCCGCGGTCGATCAACTTGCCCGAGAACTGAAAATCCTGGTCGATACGAACGATCAACAACTTCTCGAAGTTCCCTTGGCGTTTGACGGACACGCGGTCGCCGCTGCGTTCTGGAGAAATAGTCTTCACCTCGACGAGCTTACCGTCGATGGTGCCGTCGGAACCGGCCTGATGAGTTGCATGGCGGCGGAGTCCGAACTTGATCTCCGCGTAGATCTCGCCGAGTTCGCCCCAAACTTGCAGGTATCTGCCGGTGTTCTCGAAGTGTCGCGCGGCACAGTCGACCAAGTCCTCGAAAATCTTGGCCTGCCTCAAAGCGGAGTGTGGATATCCGTCGCGGCTCCTGAACTGTTTTCTCGCCTCTAGTGATCTCGCATCGTCCGTGGTCTCGTCGTCGAGTTCAGCGTCGACCCACTCCCTGCTTAAGTGCACCTCTTCCCAAGGCGCGTAGCCGACCGCGGCCGCGTCGGCAATGTCTTGAGTGCCGTAGCCACGGCCGTGCATGTCGTGCAGGAAATCCCAGTCACTCATGGCTCGTTCCCTTCCGCGTTGACGCCTGTCGTTCGGCGCGCTTGCCCATCCATGTGCAAGCCTGCATGCTGAGGACGCCATCGTAGCTGCCATGTCCGCAAGTGCACCCGCTCGTACGACTCGTTCATAGCAGTCAGCGGAAGTTGGCCCTCCGTTGGCCACGGGCAGCAACCGCTGCGAATCGGTCGCTGAGACGCAGAGTGCCCATCGGCGCACAACACGCTTGCTTTCGACCACTGCGTCGGCAGCCCTACGCCGCCAGTCGGTGTTCGTAATACGGCCGCTCGCGATCGTCGAGGATCGCGTACTGCGCCGCGAGCTTCTTCGGATCGGGATTCAGCCACGCGTCGATGTGCTCAGGCTTGATCGGGATGACACATCGGTCGTGCCCGGCGGCCGACACCTCGGGCGGCGGATCGTCGGTGATCGCTGCGAACGAGAGCAGGTCCGGCTCGCCGGGCGCCGACCAGCGTGACCACAGGCACGCGATCAGCATGCGCCCGCGGGTCTGAGGCTTGAACTCCAGCACCAAGTTCTCGGCCTTCTCGTCGATGCCGAGCTCGTGTGCCTGGGCACGTTCTCGTAGAAGGCGTCGGCGATCAGGACGCCATGCGTGTACCCGAACTGTTCGCGCCAGAAGCCTTCGAGGTTGTCGCGGCGCGCGTTGTAGGTGCCCGGGTACTTCTCGTCGTAAAAGGCTGGCTTGCCGGCCGGCCGCAGCTGGTAGCGCATCGGCTTCACGACGCGGCGGCCACCCTCCATCACCATCACCGGCGCGTAGTGCCGAGGGAAGATGCGAAGGTCGTCGCCTTCGGGCACCGTGCGCCGCAACTCCGCCATCTTGGCGAGGGCCCTCTCGAGTTCGCGGAGGCGATGCGCTGGCTCTCGAGCGCCGCCTTCGTGGTCTTCGTCTGCAGCTTGCGCTCGGCCTCCACGAGGCGCTTGCGCTGATCGAACAGTTTCTGCTCGAGCTCGGCCTGTTGCCAGGCGTCGTGCTCTGCGATCAGCGGTGCGATCAGCGGCTCATCGAGGAACGACATCACCAGCGCACGGGGCAGGTAGAGCGACGACTTCGGCTTGGCCCAGCGGTAGAACAGTTCGACGAACTCCCTGATCGTGATGTCGACGCCGTACTCCCGCACGTACTTCCGATAGTCCGCTTCGATGCCAGCTGAATAGCACTTCAGGCCATCGTACTCGGGGCCGCCCTCTCGGTCTGTGCGGAGGCTTCGCGAGCGGTCATCTTCTCGAGTTGGCTTGCGGTCAGGTGAGCGTCGGTCGGGAAGACGATCCACTCCTGCATGACGCCGGCGCCGTCGTGCTTTTCGAATCCGCTCAGCTGGAACCACAGGTCCGTCACGCAGACGAGATGGGGCGCGTACAGTTCGCCGCGCTTGCCGGTACCGGGTGCCGACATGACCGAGCGGATGATGAGGCTGCCGCCGGTCCGCATCTCCATCAGCACGGGAGTCTGATGCTCCTCAGTCCCGGTGCAGTACCTGTCGACGTGGTGCCCGATGAGCACGCCACCCCGTCGAAGAACCAGCACTCGTGCATGCAAGGTCTACTCCCTGTTGAACGCGACGTAGGTGGCTGCAGCCCATTCGGGCGTCAGGCGATGGAGCGACTCGTGCAGATCCACAGCGATGTCGTCCCAGTCGGTCCCGTCGAGCGGGCTGCCGGGGCTCAAGGCCATCAGATGGCGCAAGCACCGAGAGATCCACACCTCGGCATCCTGGGCACGTTCCGGCGCCGGATTTGCGGGGGCAGGTGAGCGGGCGAGCGCGTTCAATGCTGCTTCTCCGGGTCGTCAGTCCAGATCGGCGTCAGCCAATGGTCGACGGCCGTCGATGGTTCGAGCGCGCGAAGTTCCTCGTCTTGCCAGAGTTCAGCGGCCAGGTCGTCGAGCTGGCCGGGGTTGATAGAGCGCCAGCGGTGCTGCAGGCGATGAGCGGCAATGGCGATCCATTGCGCCTCCGTCAGGTGGTGCATGTTTCGTCTCCTGTTTGAGAGAACACTGTACATCCATCCAGTATCTGTGGCGATTGAGCTTTTCGATTGAAGGTGCGCGTCGGTTAGTGCGCGACACACCTCGTCGTGTAGGCCTCGGCCGTCACTCGATTGCGCCGGTCTCCGGCTGATCAATCCGGTTCACCGCGCAAGCATCGTTGCACCGTCACTTCAGGAGACTTCGATGGCAGACGACAAGAGCAAGCCCGGCGGTCAGGATCGCAGGCGCATCAACGTCAACGAGGACTATGAAGTCCGGGATTGGTCCAAGCGCCTCGGCGTCAGCCCCGAGCAGCTGAAGGACGCCGTCAAGGCCGTCGGGTCGAACGCCAAGGACGTTGAAGCGCACCCCAGGCTGAAGCGCTGACGTCGCGGGCCTGCCGTGAAACCCGCCGCGCGCGCCGACGCGCCGCTCTCGCGGTACCAGGCCAAGCGCAACTTCAAGATCACGCCGGAGCCGGCCGGCAAGCCGGCGCCCCGCAGCGCGAAGGCCGCCCGCAAGTTCGTCATCCAGAAGCACTGGGCGAGCCGCCTGCACTACGACTTCCGGCTCGAGCTCGACGGCGTGATGGTCAGCTGGGCCGTCCCCAAGGGTCCGTCATACGACCCCGCGATCAAGCAGATGGCGATCCATGTCGAGGACCATCCACTCAGCTACAACAGCTTCGAAGGCACGATCCCGAAAGGCCAGTACGGCGCCGGCACCGTGATCGTCTGGGACCGCGGCACTTGGGAGCCGGTCGGCGATCCGCGCGAAGGCCTCGCGTCGGGCAAGCTCATCTTCCACCTGCACGGCGAGAAGCTGGCCGGCTTGTGGGAGCTGGTCCGCATCTCCAAACCCGGCGAGAAGAAACAGGAACAGTGGCTGCTGCTGAAGAAGCGCGGCGACGCGTGGGCACGGCCGGCCGCCGAGTACGACGTCATCAGCGCGCTGCCGGACAGCGTGGTCGCGCATCCGCTCGGGCTGGTCGAGCAGCGCGAACCGCGGGTCGCCGTGCCGCGGCAACGTGCAGCTCAGGAGACCGAGCCAGATCTGGCAAAGGCAAAGAAGGCCGCGCTGCCGGCGAAGCTCTCGCCACAGCTCGCGACGCTCGTCTCGGCCGCTCCAGCAGGCACCTGGATCGTCGAGAACAAGTTCGATGGCTACCGTATGCTGGCTCGTATCGCCAAAGGCAAGGCCCGGCTGCTGACCCGCAATGGGCTGGACTGGACCGACAAGCTGAAGAGCCTGGCCGACGAGGTGAGCCGGCTCGGCATCGCCGACGCCTGGCTCGACGGCGAGATCGTCGTGCTGAACGACGCCGGCATTCCAGACTTCAACCGGCTGCAGAACGCGATGGACAACTCGCGCAGCGCCGATGTCGTGTACTTCGTGTTCGACGTGCCGTTCCTCGGCGACCAAGACCTGCGCCAGGTGCCGGTCGCATCGCGCCGCATGGTGCTGGAGCGGCTGCTGGCGTCGGCCGAGCAGAGCGACCGCATCAAGTTCAGCCAAGCCCTCGATGCGCGGCCCGACGAGGTGCTGACGGCCGCCTGCCGGATGGGGCTCGAAGGCGTGATGCTGAAGCGCGCCGATGCGCCGTACGTCTCAGCGCGCACCGAGTCGTGGCTGAAGCTGAAGTGTCTGCAGCGCCAGGAATTTGTCGTCGTCGGGTTCACGGATCGGACCGGTGCCGCGAGTGAAGTCGGCGGTCTGCTGCTCGCGGTTCACGACAACGGTGCGCTGCGTTATGCCGGCTCGGTCGGCACCGGCTGGGGTTCGGCGACCGGGCGAGAGCTGCATGCGAAACTGGTCAAGCTCGAAGTGCCGAAGCCGGCGCTCGATGCGAGCAGTGTGAAGCCGGGACGCTGGTCGCGACGTGCGAAGGGAACCGAACGCTGGGTCAAGCCCGAGATGGTGGTCGAGGTCGCGTTCTCCGAATGGACCCCGGACGGGCATGTGCGTCATCCGAGCTTTCGCGGTGTGCGCGTCGACAAGCCGGCGGCGGCCGTCACGCGCGAACGTGCGGCCATCAGTGCCTCCACTGCGCAGGTACCGGCGCGGGTCACCAGCGTGCGGGTAACGCATCCAGACCGGATCATCGATCCGTCGACCGGCTTCAAGAAGGTGGAGCTGGTGCGCTACTACGAGAACGTGGCGGCCTGGATGCTGCCACACTTGAAGGATCGGCCGGTCTCGCTGGTGCGGGCACCGCAAGGAATCGCGGGGCAGCACTTCTTCCAGAAGCATCCCGAGAGTAAGGTGCCGGGGCTGAAGGAACTCGATCCGGCGCTCTGGCCAGGCCACTCGGCGCTGCTAGCGGTCAACAGCGCTGAGTCGCTGGTGATGGCGGCGCAGCTGAACGTGGTGGAGTTCCATACCTGGAACTCGACGATTAAGCGCATCGATCAGCCGGACCGGATCGTCTTCGACCTGGACCCGGGGGAGAAGGTCGGTTGGGCGCAGGTCCAGGAAGCGGCGGTGCTCACGCGAGCGCTGCTGAAGGAGCTGGCGTTGGAATGCTGGCTCAAGACCTCGGGCGGCAAGGGGCTGCACGTTGTCGTGCCGATCGCGCCACGGCTGGACTACGAAAAGGTCAAGGACTTCTCGCAGGCAGTCGTGCAGCACATGGCGAAGACGATTCCTCAGCGCTTCGTCGCGAAGTCGGGCGGGAGCAATCGCGTCGGGAAGATCTTCATCGACTATCTGCGCAATGGCCATGGGCAGACGACGGCGGCCGCGTTCTCGGCGCGGGCGAGGCCTGGGATGGGCGTCTCGATGCCCATCTCATGGGAGCAGCTGGGCTCGCTGAAGAGCGGGGCGCAGTGGAACATCGCGACGGCGCGCGAGTACCTCTCGTTTGAGCGAGAGGATCCTTGGGCCGCGTACTGGAAGAACAGGCAGACACTCACGAGAGCGCGGAAGATGCTTGGCGGCTAGTCAGGCCAACTCTGAACGCGGAGAAAGGGCACGCCCGCAACAGCGGCCAAGCGAAATGCAGTTCAAGACTAATCTCGGACGTTTCGTGCTCCGCGCGGAACTGCAGGAAGCAGGCCTGAAAGCCGTCATCCGCGCGTCGCCCGCCGACTGTTCGTTAAGAACGTACATGTTGGTTCGAGAGAATAGTTCGCAACCGTGTGGCGCATCCACCTTGGCTCACGCTGAGCCCGGCTCCGCGTCGACCGGATGGTCCCGCGACTCGTGATCGAAGGGCATGCGCGCGATCAGTCCATCGACCAAATGCAGAGCAACGGCAATGTCGCTCGCCACGACCAACTTCTTGTCCTTGTGATGCTCAATCAAGATCCCCGCGCAGTGGAGCAACCCGCCCTCTAGCTTCCACAACGGTGAGCCGCTCATGCCATGCGGATCTGCTACTCGGTCAAACGTGCCATTGGGGAATCGCATGTTCGCGATGTCGGCGGACAGGACGATCTGCAGTTCCGGATGCGCGTTGACCTCGGTCCGCCGCTCCGTTGGCGCAGGACTTGTCAGGAATCCCGACAAGATTGTGGTAGCGCGCCCCGCGTGCGGGTTCGTCTTAGTTCGCGATGCCGGAAAACCGGCAACGATGAACACATCGCCGGCGGTGGGCGGCCCCCAACGGTGTGATCGCGCTGGAATCGAGCGCTTCCTTCAACACAGCGGAGGGGCGTATGCGTATCGCCGCGACTGCGAGGTCAAGCCGATCGAGTGCACCAGATTCATCAATCTGAGTAAACGCGGCGCCGCACATGCCGAGGTTCGCCAAGGCCTTGCCCTCTGCGAAGTAGAACAGTCGATTGCCTAATAGCCTTTGGCGATCTAGAACATGCCGCGCCGTGAGCAAGAAGTCCGACCCGCGGTGCCTGAGATACAGGGCGTTTCCGACAAGGCAGGGCCGCTTCCCAGGCTTCACTTCAAACAGTTGGATGACGTGGCGCGCCACTTTCTGAACTGCAACGGACGTCTCGTATCCGGGTTCGCTAGGTAGGGGGGCGCGTGGCTTCTTCATCGAGATCGTCTAGGATGCCTTAACTTCGGTTGCTTCGTCACTTCCATGCGCCAGGTCCTTCTCAAGTGCTTCCATCCGTCAGACCTAGTGATCCCATGGCACGAGCGCCGCATTCGTGTGCCCCACTCATTCGTGGAGTTCACCGAGATCACTCATCTGGAGCTTGCGCACTTCACGTCGTCGGCAGTCCTACCGGCGATTCTTCGCTTCGGAATTCAGCCACGTGCAAAAAGCACCCGGGGAATCGAAGATGGTCTTGCGACTGAACCGAACGACGTGTATCTATTGTCAGGCGTCGACAAGCACTATCTGGATCGTGCGGTGAACGCACATGGAGGCGTTGGGGTTGCAGTGATAGTGCAGGTGCCGGTGTCCATGCTGCGAGCAGATATCAACCTCTTTGTGCCCGGGACGTTTGAGCGAGCTGGTGTGTTGAATGCGCTACACCAATCACTACTCGCAGGAGCATGCAGTCATCGCGGACCGATCGCCCCTGCTTCCATCTTTGCGGTGGTCGACAACACCGGGGAGCCGCTTCGTTGACGCAAGGCGTCCTCGATCTTAAGGCCACCGCGGCGGCACACGTTTGCCGCGGTCCATCTGAGCAGGCCACGCCGCTCGGGGTTCCACGCCCCGCATCTGCGCATGGCTCATCTCTTGAGCTACCCGATCTGCGATGATGCGATGCCCAGTCCTCTTTTGGCTGAGTGTAAGGTGCAGTTGTGTCAAGGATAAAGCTCCCCACTCCGAAGCAAGCGTTCGAACGATTTAGGCTTGCAGACCATGTTCATCTGATCGGCGTGCTGGAGCGTGGCGTGACGATTTACAACCAGCAGGTTCGCGCCCACAACTTTGTCTGGGCGCTGCGTCAAATCAGTCTCGACGAGCCCAAGCACATCGCGATTGTTGGCGGCGGGATTGCTGGATTGACGGTAGCCGCTTGTGTACTGTCAGCGTTCCCATCGACCAAGATCGTGCTCTTCGAACGTCGATGGGACCTGGGACCGCTGCAGCAAGGGGCGGACCATCGGTGGGTGCACCCCCACTTGTACGACTGGCCTTCTGATGGCAGCGAGCAACCGTCAGCTCGAATTCCATTGCTAGGTTGGAAGGCAGCGAGTGCGTCCGTCGTCTTGAGTCAAGTTCTAGATGGCCTTCGGAAGTGCACAGCCGCCTTCGGCAGGGATCGCCTAAAGGTTTACCTTGGCGTCGAACACCTCCAAATCCTTGGTGCCGGCCGGGAAACTATCGAATGGACTGGGAGAGACTCTGTCGAAAGTGACGGGTTCTACACGGTTGGCAAAGCTGTGGGAATGCGTCGAAACTTCGATGAGATCGTCCTGACTTCGGGCTTCGGACTGGAGGGCGCGCCACCAGGTTTGTCGGACACATCTTACTGGCGCAGCGAAGCCCGAGGTCAACCGCTTCTTGATGGTCGATTGGAGACCTTCTTGATATCGGGCTATGGCGATGGCGCAATCGTCGACCTTTGCCGACTTACCATTGAGCGCTTTCGTCAGGACAAGCTTCTCGATGAGTTGTTCCCAGGGCGGGCGGAGGCGGCTCGCGAAGCCATGCTGTCCCTTCGAATCAAGAACGACGACCTCTTCGAGTTGTTTGCATCAGACTCCTCTGGAATGCTCGCCGATGCCCAACGGCAACTGCAGCGCCGCATCCGCAAGGACACGAAGGTTTTCATGCACCTGAGTGGCAAGAGGGAAAGCAACACGATGCTGGCGCAGGCGTTCGGGCCAGGCAGTTCGTTCCTCAATCGATTTACGCTGTACTTGCTTTATCGTTGCGGTGCCTTCGTCCCTTCGTTCGGCTCCCTCGACGACCTTATCAAGACAACGCGTGTTCCGCTGGAGAACGTTATCTGTCGACACGGGGCGGACACTGTGCGTCACTTGGAGACTCTTTTCGGCGACGGCACAAAGATTCGCAAACGCGCCACCACGCTCAGAAAAAGGCAGGGGCAGAACCCGAATCTCTGGTTTGAACCTGGCTTCTTTCGACTCCCATAGTCATTAATTCGTTCGGAGCACCAAATGAGCAACGCAAGTCAAGCGCACCCTGTAGAACCGGTCCCTGAGGGAAGTGGCCTATTGGCGCTATCGTTTCTTTCTGCGGTTGCCGGCTTGCTTCAGTCGGGGAGCACCAAGCCCTTTCGAGTGACGCTGCATCGGGCGATGACTCGTGGCGGTCAAAAGTATCTGCAGCAGGTTGCACCCTACGCGGAACACTCGGCCGCGATGACGACTGGCGTCGGGCGCATTTTTAAGGTCGATACGCGACTCATTGGAAGGGCGTTCTCCAGGGGCAAGGTGTGCCGTACTAAGCATTACGATACACCGGGCGCCCTTGAGGCTGCACTAGCCCAAGACATGCACGCGACGGGCGACACTCGACCATTGACTGCAGTGCCTCGCTCTTGGTTGGTGGTTCCGTTCGTCGTCACAGCTCGCTCGCCTGCGTTGGTGTTGTTCGCCGATTCTGCCGAGTTCAACTTCTTTGCCGATGACGCGCTCGTCAGGTGTGTGGTCGGAATGTGCAGTGGATTTGCGCGAATGCTTGATGCATTGCAGATCGCACCGGCCGGCGCGGTACGCAATTTTCCGATAGGGGCTGCGAGTAACAGTGTAGGCAGCCACGGCGCATATCCAACGATCCACGAGGAGTTGGACGCCCCCGCTGCGCCGCGGTTTGCGCATGTCGAATCTTTCAACTTTGAGATTGTTGGTCCCTAGCTGTCAGCATCCCTGATTGGGCGACATCGAGCGCCGACAGGATCAGTGCCACTTCATCCACTGGCAGCGACCGCAGAAAGTTGAGCACCTTGGTTCTCGCGGGCTTCCAAAGCTTGGCAAACCATTCGACCGGCTCCTCCGCATCCTCGATCTCCTCGAACCATGCCACGACCTCGCCCTCTTGAAGGAACACAGGGATGTGGTCGAGGTATACCCGTAACGACAACGACTCTGCCACCTCTGGAAGCGGCAGCGCTGCCGTACCGTTTGCCATCGATATCAAGACTCTGGTTTCAAATGATCGATCGTGGATTCCGGCCACACGGCGCAGCACAGCGTCAATGAGGGGCCTCGCATAGACGTCGAACGGTGAGAGATTCGCATCCAGAATCGCTATTGCAACCGGTGCGTCGGCAAGGGCGTCTCGAACGGCACGATCACCGGTTTCTCCGAAGCCGCACTCAAGTACCGTGCCAGGCATCTCCCCTTCGCTCAGCCACGCCTCTGCGGCAACTCTTGCCGCAATACCATCTACGACCAGCATGAGTCCGCATTCGCGCGCCATCGCGCCCACGGCTTCGATCGCGCGTGCCGCTTTCGGCGTCACCCCCAACGCTCGCAGCGTCTCCGTCATTGGCCGGCCCCGAGCAATCGACGAACGAACGATGGAAACTCCATCCCTTGAATCAGCAGGTCTCAACTGAGGTGAAGCCGTCTCGACCACCGACCGCGGCGGTGACCGCTCTATTAGTTCGTCCATCAGCGTCTTGAAGACAGCTACTTCCCCGAGCGTTCCCAGTGCGTCAGCTCGCGCCTTGTCGAAAGCCCCGCGGATCGCCTTTGCGATCGCTGGAGCAACTGCCTTCTGCTCCTTCGCGGCCTGACGCCTCTGCTCCAACAACTCGGCCTGTTTCTGTTCCAACTGCTGCACACTCTTGTGAAGTTGCTCCTTTTGCGCGACCAGCGCTTCCACCTTTACCCCTACCAACTGGTCAACCTGCGCGTCGATCCGCGGATCACGCATGACTTCGTCCACCAAAGCCGACATTGCCCCTTCATGCGCGTCGATGGTGTCGAGTTCTGCGCGCAGGCGGGCGGCACGCTCGGAGCTCAGCTTTGGTTTGCCGGAGGCGATCAAGTCCTGCAACTTCTTGATCAAAGCCCGTGTTGGCTTGTCGGTATCCCAGTAGGCGCCCGCGAATAGCTTGCGTAGGCTCGACGCGAGCGCTTCGCATTCATATAGTTCAGATGGGGGCAGCGGCCCCGGGACAAATGCCCGCCCTTCGAAGCGAAAAGCCGAAAGCGTGCGCCAGCAGGGTAGGCCGGCGTCGAATCCCTCGTCCCGAGTCAAATCCCTGCCCGTGGGGTAACCGACGATCAGTTGATCCCGCAGCAAGAATAGCAACGGCGTAGCGACCGTTCCGCGCTCCCCGAATGCGTGCTTTATGTACTCCCGAACCGCGTCGTGGTTCGACGAGTCGAAAGGTACATCGCGCACTTCATAGACCAAAGTCTTCTCTGACGCGATGTGGAAGTTCGTGCGATGCCCACTGTTCGAGCCCTTGTTCTCGGCAACTCGCCAGATGCCGATTTCTGCTCGCTTGGGCTGGCGCGGGGTATCTCGTCCCCCTGGGAAAGCAATCAGGTCACCTGAAGTGTGGAAGAGCGCTTTGCGATGTGCGTCGCTTGATAGATCAACCCACGATCCATCCGCTGCCCGAATCGCGGAAGGATGCAAGAAGACCGTCGTCTCTGGAAAGTCTCTCGTGCAGACGGCGAGAACCTCATCCCTATCGAAATTGAAGCTGAAAGCATCGTCCGGTCGAACGAAGTCCAGCATCTGAAGACCGCTCGCCGCTCCGCTGGATCGCGCGGAGGTCCTTCGGGCGATGTATTCGGAGAGCAACGCTGCTTGCTGCGGATCGAGGACCTCCATCGCTATCTGAGCATCGTCGTACCGGTCGCTTCGCACCGCCTGAACACCGGCTACGAATGCTGCCGTCGGCAGGGGCAAGGGCGATAAGAACTCATCTGGATCTCGTCCTTCGGCCAACGCAACGATCGCCCGGCTAAGGGCCTCCGTGAGGGCATCGGAACTCTGCACATTCGCCGTTGGATTTGGGGCTTCTGTCACTTCAGGCGGTTCTGCCGCCGCTTCTGCTCGCGCAGGGCGAAGGAACGACATGAGTTCGGCACTGGGAGCGCTTGAAAAAAGGTGGACAAGGCACGAGCGGGCGAGCCGTTTCGCCTCGTCCTCGGGTGGGTTCTCCCCCGCCTCTTCGTAAAGCCGTAGGTCCTCCAGCAACTTGTCGACGGGCTTTGGATCGAGCATCTTCAAATGCTCGCTAAACCACTTCTGGACCACTCGATCAGTCGCTTCAGGCATTCCCTGCGCCAGCATTCGGACGCGCGCAGGTTTGCCGTGCGGAGGGTTCTGTACTTTCGCACCCTTCTGAACCAGTTGAAGCCGGGTCTCCGCGAAGAAGCGTCGAAGCTCATCGTCATCCGTGCCCCATTCGAGCAACTGAGTGAATCGCCTTCTATCAATCCCTAGATAGGTCATAGCCTGTTGTCTCCCTCCCTGCGATCGCGTTGTTGACGTTGAAGTGCCCGGATGTACGGCATCAGACGGCTCGTCATGATGGGTCCGAGCCGATACAAGTTTTTGGGGCTGTGATTGGAAAGATAGCGCCTGACGTGACTCGCTCCGTCGGGACCATAGTCGCGGACCACCAACTGCTCTATCCAGCGAGGGAGGCTGACCGAAGACGACCGCTGTGCACCACGCATCGCGGCGCCGTTTCGCTCGGACACGTGTGGCGAAGCGGGGACAACGCCTCGAAGTTCCCCGAAACTTCCCGCGTACAGGTCCTTTGCTGATCCGCCCGGCAACGAAAGTTGTGTGCCTTCAAGAACCCAACTATCGTTCAAGCGCGCGAGATGTGCTGCGATCCGAGCACTGCCGCAGTCGACGTTGACAGTACGTGCAGTGAGAGCGTGCGCATCAAGCGGTGCATCGGCACATAGTTCCCACGACAGATCGCCGCTAACAACACTGACGCCAGCGGGACGAAACAACTCGCAGGGCTCGACTCGGAAGATCACCTGCTCGATCCCATCGATCGCGATGGCGTATTCACATGCGTCCGCCCACAGCCCCTCTACCCGGACCCATTCATCCCCATGCCCGCTGATATCTGTTGCCGCCGTACCGGTTGATGCTGTCACGGAGGTTTCACCGCTTCCGATTCTGCGAAGGAGCAGCGACTCAGGTGGCATGGGGTACACATACGCCCCACCAATTTCGACGTGATGTGGCAGAGGGTCCACTACACAGAGCCGCGGCCGCGGGCTGCGAATGCGATGCCCCAAGAATTCGGCAATCCCTTTGGGTAAGTCTGGCCTCGATCCAATGAACGCAGAGGGCAGCGCAAGTTCGTAGCTGTACCAGCCGCCGAATCTTCCTTCCGGCTTCCAACTAAGCACCGAACCAAGTTCCAGCGGCGGAGCGATCTCATGCAGCGAGAGCAAGCGATACCATGCTCCCCACTCCAACTGTTCGTCGCTGAAGATGAAGCGTCCACCCTTCTCATCTGCATAGAAGAGATTCCGATCCGCGGCGAATGCGCCGACCTGTCCCGCAAGTTCAGCAGCAAGCGGCAAGAGATCTCCAAACCCGGCGATGGCCGCCAATGGGACCTGGGGCGCCAGAGGCACGAGGCGCGCAATGGAGAGGTCGGTCAACTGGTAGGTGCGGTGCCCGAGGCCTGACTGGACTTCCAGTCGCCCTACGGAGGTTGTCCCAAAATTCATGGGCGGGATTCGCAGCCACAATGACAGTGATGTCCTTCCCGCCGCAGCAGCCAGGAACAGCCCGCAGCTCAACGACTCCCTCTTCCATCGGCTCAGCGGCGCCCTGAAGCCAGTCCCCAGGCCCGTAGTCACGGCACTGCCTTGGGAGGGAAAGTAGTTTTCGCAGTCGGGCTTGGCGCGATGACTGTAGTGCGCAAAGTGCGGCCGCCGTTCTCCCCCTGCGCGCCGACGCACGGGCTCGCCACAAGATGGGCACGTGAGACCGAACCCCGACATGCCGCCCCGCCAGGCAGGCACATCATTGCCCAGGTGATCGCGTGCCCAGTCCACTATCCGACCTGTTCGCTGCGCTTACGCTTCACGTGCACATCGGTGCCGTCAAGCTCCCGGAGAAACTGTTCACTACGCCAGGCCCGAAACTCAGGCATTCGCTTTGCACGAGGAATGACCCAGCGCACCTTAGCAGCCTCTCCCATCTGCGCCGCCGTCGGTAAGTGGGCGTACCTGACGCGCTTGTGGTCTCCCCGGAGAAATTGGAGGGCGTTGCTCGCGAGTGAGCAGAAGAATACCTCGCGCGCGAGGCCATGCTTTGCCATGTCGGGATCAAGACCCAGCAGACCGAGCGCCTTGCGTATTAGCCGAAGCCGATAGTTAGGTCCCTGCCCGTAGCCGTGCGAATCGGCGTAGTGATGGTCGACTGACCGGAGATATTCCCGCAAGTCATCGAACAGTTCGTCGGAAATGTGGAAATGGCCCCAGCCCGAGGTCGAGCCGATCGGGCTGAAGATCGACTGGCCGCCGATCTTCAGTCGGTTGTACAAGGACGAGCGCCCGAGGGCCGAGGTCGTCGTGACCGCGACGAGCTTGGCGTGTTTGGTTTGCCCCGAAATCACGCCAACGGAGTCGTGATACTTCGCCTGGAAGGTGTCAACGACATCTCGGCTACGAATGAGCGAAGCAACCAGCTTGCCGCCGAGCAACATGTTGTATGGCGGCACAGCTCCAAGCGCGTACGCGTCCATGAGGTTCACCATCGCGTCCACTCGACGATGATGGTCCCAGCCGATGAATTCATCCCGGGCTCGCAGGTTGAATACGGCGTCCCCCAACGCGAACAGCCCCATGAGTTTCTGATGATGGTCGTCCCACACCAGGAATCTCAAGCGACGGCCGTAGCCTTCGGAGATCGGTATCCTCCAGTAGTAGCTTGCGAATCGAAAGAGATCGCCTTGCCATGTGCCCGAGCGAACGACTTCAATGCGTGGACTGATGCGCTCCACATCAATTTCAGTCCCGGACGCGAAGTGCTGGATCAAACGCGTAGATCGCTCGGCGATCCATGCGCGATTGTCTCCAAGGCGAGAGTCCCGCTGATGCGCATGCATGTCGCGGTAGCTCTGCTTGTCGAGGTTTGGCGGTATCAGCGTACCGTCGGGAGCCTTCAAAAACCCGAGCCGTTTGAAATGAGCACGTACTTTCCGCTTGAGCCGAGCTTCATCACCCGGCAGCGCTATGACGAGGCCTGTCTTCACGCGACCTCTCCATAGGCGCCAGGCAGGTCACGCCCGAGTTCAAACGCCGAAAACGCAAAGCGCCGGGTTCCCGACGCGAAGCCGTAGTGAGTCGGATGGACCAGCGACGGAAACGAGAAGAGCAGCGCGCTGCGCCCCTGATGCGTGAGCGCATACGGAGCAGCGGGCGAAGGATCTTCAGACCAGCCTGCAAGCAGCAGCATGTCTTTCAGTGGCTGCAGTGTGGCCCGCTGCTCGTCATGTGATGGCACTGCCGGTACGAATCCGTCGCGCGCGTACCGCAGCAGGTCAAGCGCCAGGCGCCGATCCAGTATCGAGTGATGGAAGCGATTCCCATAGTGACGCAGGCATTTGTCGCAGGAGGTGGAGCACGTGCATCGGCTCAGCAGAGCCTCGGCTCTCGTCATGACTGCCTCGAAGAGTTCCCCTGCCTGGGTCGCATAGCCGGCGCCGCCGGACAGCGTGTCGTACACGAAAATGTCGGCGAAATGCTCTTCGCCCACGCGGACGAACCGGAAGCCTGCGTTGATTTCGCGGATGTCGATGTCGAGTTCCTGGCTTATGCCAAGCACGAAGGCCTCGGCGAGCGATTGCAGCGCGTTTGAAATGGGCTCTCGTTCAGTCGTTCGTACAGGGTCGAAACGCAGCGGCCTCGACAAGGGAAGCCGCACGATGAGCACGTCGGATGCGAAGCCATAGCCGAGATACACCTGTTCGAACTGGCCCGTGCAGCGTCCCGTCCCGCGCGTCGAAAGGTAGTAGTCGCGCTCGTGCGGACCGACGCGTTGTGGATCGGATGCCGCTTTCCCGCAACGATTGCAGACTAGGAAGCCGGGATACTGGCCAGCATCCTCTTCCCCCTTGTTGACCATCACAAGTTGCTGATCGCGTGCGAACCCAATTTCGCAGTGAACGCCCAGGTTTCGCAGGTCAAACGCAGGGCTTCCAGCCGGCACGGACAGTTGTGCGCTCGTTGCGTTCGTGAAGGTCTGCTCATCGTCGAACTCATTGACTTCCCCGCGCCCTTCGGGAAAGACGACCTGCGGTTCGATGACCGATGCAGCTTGCAGCACGGCTGTGCGGCAAAGCGGGCATTGCTCACTTGCCGGAGCCGTGATGCTGAAACCGGAGGTGTACTCGCATTCCGGGCAATGTACGTAGTAGCGGCGTTCGTCGAACAGCCGCTCGGCCCGATCGACGACGGCGGTCGAGCCGTTGGCGGCAACCGTTCCAACGCGATAGGTCTTCTTGTCGACCACGACGAGACGGCCGGGTGCGTACTCAGACAGCGCGACATTCAACCCCTGCTGAGGGCGCTGAAGGATCTTCGGCTGGGTGAAGTTTCCACGCCTCTCCAGCCATTCAATTTGCAATGCACACAGGTCGCGTGGAAATGCATAGGACGGCAGGAAGCCCTTGGCAAAGAGGAACTCGATGAGCTTCTCGTCTGCTGGGTCCAGCTCGTGCACATCCCTCGGCCTCACGCGCTCCAGCCAAGCGACGAATTCGGCGGCCACATCTGCAGGTGACTTACTGAACGATGCCGGCAACCATCGACCCATTGCGGTGTAGCAGGCTTGCGCTGCCTGAGAACCGGCAAGCCACTCGGCGAACGCAGGTAGGCTGAATGGCCCTGTCCCGCCGTAGAAGTCCATCGTCTCACCCAGTACCGAGAACACGTCTCCGCTCGCCGAATTCAATGGCTGCGAGTGGAAATACGCTTGGATAAGTTGCGCGCGGATGTGCCGCTCAATGATCTTGGGATTGGCGGTATCTACCCCAGGCAGGGTCGGCTCACCGGAGATGATCGGCTCGGGGTTCCCGAAATAGTGGTTGTCGTGAGGACTGTTTTGCGCATAGGTGACGACCGTCGATACGGCCGAGCCTCTTCGCCCGGCTCGTCCGGCGCGCTGCTGGTAGTTCTGTCGCAGCGGCGGTACGTTACGTAGCCCCACGGCGACCAGGGAGCCGATGTCGATGCCGACCTCCATCGTTGTCGTGCTGCTTAGGACGTCAATCGACGTGTCGTTGCGCTCGACCAGAATGTCCCGGAAGCGGCGTTCGAATTCCTCGATCGTTGTCGTGGAATCGTCCACGTCACGATACGAGAGCTGAGCGGTGTGCTCTTCCACCGACAAGTTGAAGGGGCTCGCTTTGCCGTCCAGGATGTCGTTGACCGGATCGCGGAAGAAGGCCTTGCGGGCTCGCAAGTATTCCGTCGCTCCGGGGCGAACGGCGGTCACGCCACCTGCCAAGCAGTTCGGACAGTGTCCCCACCACTCGACCGGTGACACGGTGGCGCACTGTCCGCATTGATACCAGTCGTGCTGGTCCGATGCCAAATCCAAGGCCAGAAACCGAGGGACGATGAAGAATCCTGGACTTCCCGGCCGAGCTTGGCATAGGGCTGCGGTCAACGTATCGAATATCCGGTCCAGCTCGGGCAAACGCGCGCGCAAGAACGCTTGCTGTCTCGCCGAGAAGCCGCCGTTCCGGTCCAAGCCTCCGCCGATGGGGTAGCCGGCGGCTTGCGACCTGATGCCCTGGGGCAGGTCCGCGTCCACGGCGAAGTCGCTTGCAAAGCTTTGGATCCATGCCGTCCATACGGCACGCAGACGTGCCTCGTCGACGCCCGGCAGCTCAGCGGCGATCTGGCGACGCACGCGCGCGATCGGAACGACGTGCGCGAGCGTCAACGCGCTCAGCGAATAGAACGGCGACCCCAGATGCCGCAGCAGAAGCGAGGAGAAGCGAGGTGGCTTGGCGGGCGGTGACTCTTCGAGCGCATCGCGAAGTTCTCCCAGATAGTGGCGGCGATGATCCAGCACATCTCGCTGTAGCCGCTCCCGATCAGCGCCGTCGAAAAGCAGCAGAGCGTTCTTAGCGAGCACATGCAGTAAGGCGACGTACATGTGATCGTCCAGCCGGGCCTCGCGCCCGAGTCTGCGCAGTTCCATGGAGGCCAGGAGCAGCAACTGCCGGAACACATCGTTCTCAATTTCGCGCGGGATATCTCTCGCCAGACGTGCTGCCTTCTGTCGGCCGTCGGAGAAGAGCAGCGATTTGCGGCCGCCGTTGGGAGAACTGTCTGTCTTCCTCTGCGTAATTGGCTGTAGTTCGACCTGCGTGCGGACCAACTGTGCAAACGGTGCCTCACCCTTCGTGGCCAGATCCATGATCTTGGTCGAGCCGGCCTGCCAACGGCGCGTGCATACGGGGCACTCGCGGTTGAAGGACAGCGCCTGCTGTCCTGAAATCGGCACGGGAGCGTCGGGCCGGATGAGCGCAAGGTATTGGTCAAGTTCCTCCTCGGCAGGGGGTGCCTGAACGAGTCTCCCGGTCGCCGTGTGAAGCCAGATGTGAGAGCCTTCCATCCGCCCCGTTGTGCCCGTCGTGCGGCGGTCGGCCTCGACCAGGAAATGCGCCTCCATCAGGCCGCCCGTTCCCCACAGGCCGCTGGAAGGCTGATGCCAAAGGAAGGTTCCAAACTGGTCCTCAACGTATCCTCTGACAAATGCTGCCCCGCAGTCGCGGTGCGTCAGCACCTCATACACGCGAGCGCCGCACTCGCATCGGAGCATCGGCTGCGAGTAGAGCCTTCCGAGCGTCCCAGCCGGAATTGAAGGATTTCTTGCGCTGCAGCGCGCATTGGTGCAGCCATAGATGCCCGCAATGCCGCGGAAAAACAGATGCGAGCGCACGGGCGCGAACACGCGTCCGCTGTCCCGCTCTTTGGCGAACGACATGAGCGCGAGCGTTGTCTCCATCGCCGCTTCAGCATCGAGCGCTCCCGGAAAGGCCAAGGTTGCGACGGCTCGTAGCTTTTGCGGATGTGCCGTTACCAAGTTCGCAACGAGTGCTGCCGGGCCAAACGACTGGAGCCATTGATAAACAGCCTGTCGAAGGGAGGCCTGATCGCCCCCGGGGGCCTTCTCAGCTTCTTGACCCAGTGCGACTAGCAGCGCGCCAAACCCCTCGATCGCCTTGCCCGGGTTGATCGCGGATTCGTGCAGCCCTGCGATGTCGAACCTTGCCAAGGCGGCCGCTTCTTCTCGTGTGGCCGGCCTTTGCCCCGACTTTGTCAGTTGCTCGCCCAGGATGAGCGTGAACTCGCGCTGATCGGCGTTAAGACCGCTGAGATCCGCGGCGAACGACTTCATTCGTGTGACCGCCTCGGCCGACTTGCCAAGGCTTGCGCTGGTCAGGATGTACCGCAC